>Ga0066903_100006255_pt1 | contig 10530 bp, 10 predicted proteins | sample PanSoiMetaGPlot1_FD_67491 | JGI IMG/M metagenome (GOLD analysis project Ga0066903, IMG submission 67491) | Tropical forest soil microbial communities from Panama analyzed to predict greenhouse gas emissions - Panama Soil - Plot 1 (version 2) | ecosystem: Environmental > Terrestrial > Soil >...
GCGCACCGCTCGGCACGGCGGCATGCCGTGCGCGCAATATCGTACGCAGCAGAGGCTGGGTCCTCACCCGGTATAGACCAGTCAGAGAGAATGCCTTCCATGGCCTCGATCCGGTACACCTCATTCGTAATGCGGTCAACCATCTCCTGGCTAATGCGCGCCTGCTTCTCCCTGGCTTCCCCGGGCGTAGCTAGGTCTCCTCCCAGCACAAAAAGATCTTTCTGGATGGAGAGGGTCAGCTGCGCGATCTCAGCATGCGGACAGATCGACCGGGCAAATCCCAAAAATGAGTTCAGCTCATCCACCGTGCCGTAGGTTTCCACCCGCAGATTGCTCTTTGACAAACGCTGGCCGCCGACCAGCGAAGTCTGGCCGCTGTCTCCGGTTTTGGTTGCAATGCTCTTGGCCATATCTGGAAGTCCTCTTATTTCCGCTTGAAAGTATCTGTAGACATTATGCCTGTCATTGCCGGCATCGCGCTCATCTTTCCCCCCAGCCATGATTCGCACGCCGCGCCGCTCTTCCGCGATGAAAGTGCGCGGTATACCATGAAGCGGTGGATCTTCCCGTAAATCCTCCGCTGTTGCCGATGCTGGCCAAACGCGTCGGAGAACTGCCAGCCGAGGGAGACTGGATTTTTGAACCGAAGTGGGATGGCTTTCGCGCGCTCGTGTTTCGTGATGGAGATGAGATCCTGATCCAGAGCCGCGATGAGAAGCCGCTGGATCGTTACTTTCCCGAGCTGCATGAGCCGTTACGCTCATCTTTGCCTGCCCGTTGCGTCCTCGATGGAGAGATCGTCATCGTCAGGAATGACGGACTCGACTTTGACGCGCTGCAGCTCCGCCTTCATCCCGCTGCAAAGCGTGTGAATCTTCTGTCCCAGCAGACTCCATCTTCATTTGTGTTCTTTGACCTGCTCTGTCTGGGCGACCGCGATCTTCGTGGCGAGCCCTTTCAAATCCGCCGTCGCGAGCTGGAGTCGCTCATTGCATCATCGCTGCCACCGATTCATCTGACCCCCGCAACCACTGACCGGAATATCGCTTCCGACTGGTTTCGCCGCTTTGAGGGCGCGGGCCTTGATGGCGTCATGGCCAAACCCGTTTCAGGAACCTACGTGCCGAACAAACGCGTGATGCTCAAGGTCAAGCACGAACGCGACTGCGACTGTGTGGTAGCGGGGTTTCGATGGTACAAGAAGGGCGATCGAACTCTGGTTGGCTCATTGCTGCTGGGACTCTTCGACGATGCCGGCGCCTTGCAGCACGTCGGCGTTTGTGCGAGCTTCAGCGCCGAGAAGCGGCGGGAACTCGCAGAGTTTCTTGAACCCTATCGCAAAAATGCGCTTGCCGCGCACCCATGGAAAGCATGGGCAGAACATGGGACTGAACCTGGCGAGTCCGAGATTCCCCAGCGCATGCCGGGCGGCCAGAGCCGCTGGAGCCAGGGCAAGGACCTATCGTGGGAACCGTTGCGCCCTGAGTTGGTAGTGGAAGTCGCCTACGAGCATATGCAAGGAAGCCGCTTTCGTCATATGGCACAATTCCGCCGCTGGCGGACAGACAAGAAACCAAGCGACTGCACCTACGCCCAGCTTGAAGTAGTTACACCACAGGAGTTGGCGGCGATCTTCCCACAGGGCCGCTAACCGTGCGGGCGTCCGCGCTCGTTGACACTCGAAGAGGCTCGTTGACGCTCGAAGAATCAGTTGTTGGGCAAAGGTGTACGCATGAGATGGATATCATCAATCCACACGCGGCCTTTCCCTTGGACCACCAGGTTGAGGCGGATCAGATCCGGCTTTTGTCCGGCCTGCAGAAAGAATGGAGTGGCAGCCGTCATCCAGTTCGCGGTGCCGGTAATCGGATGGTCCAGGCCGCGAGAGAAAAACTCTCCCTTGCCGGGAAGACGGACCCACATTTCAAGGAAGGCGGTCCCTTCGAGCTTCTCCGACCGCACACTGGCCTGGTAAATCAGGACGGCCTTTTCGATATTGACGTCTGTGATTTCAAAGATCGGTACAACCATTGGCCCGTCAGCATCAACACGCATGGAGCCCTTGCCATCCGAGGAGGTCTGCCGGTCGAAACGGGCGCCCGTGGTCGCACGTACACCTTCGAGACTGTTCAGGGCAAAATGCTTTAACTCGACAGGCTGTGCCGGGCCAGACTGGGAATGCGTCCAGGCTGTCAGCAAAAGCATGGGAAAGATAAGCAGGAATCCCCGTTTCATCTCCACTCCTTAGGGCCCTTGTGCCTCGCGACCCAAGCCTAATGGAAGCATAGTGGCTGCGGGGATCCTAGTTACGAAAGTCCTCTTCTGCGTCTCACTGATCTGCTTTTTTCTTGCGCCATCTTTCCCGCCACTCCCGCGTCGGATCATCATCCGGATCAGGAGTCTCCTGCGGCGGCCGCCGCTCTTCAGGCACATGACGCAGGTTAATCCGTATGCGGGTCCACGTGGACGACCGGCCGCGCATGGAGTCAACCAGCACGTCGTCGATTGCGAGCATGCCGGCGATCTCGGGGTGCTCCTTCTTCCATCGCTCCAGTCCGGCGAGAGCGGCGGCCTTATCAGGAGAGTTTGCCACAACGATCAACGGCATCTTCGCTCGTGGCGGCTTCTTTGCTGCTGCCTTGGCGCGTGACGGCTGTACCCTTGGCGCCTCCCCTTCCATCTTACGGAAGTGCGGCGGCCACGGCGCGTCACCCAGGCCGGCAGCTTCATCTTTCTCAGCGAGCTCCAGCAATTTCTCGAGTGAACCGGGCGCGGCATTCATCTCTGCATGCGGATCACCGATTTTTACAAAGCGCTCCGGAACCGTAAAGACCGTGAAGTCGGCCGGGTCACAGTCAGGCACCTCGTGCCAAGAGAGCGGCGTCGAGACGCGGGCGTCAGGAAGCGGCCGCACGGAATACGCTGAGCACGTCGTCCGGTCTTTTGCATTCTGGTTGTAGTCCAGGAAGACGCCATGGCGCTCCTCTTTCCACCATTTCGAACTGGCCAGGGCCGGGGCACGCCGCTCCACGGCGCGCGACAATGCAACCGCCGCCCGGCGTACTTCTGTGAATGTCCATCGCGGTTCGATCCGCACATTGACGTGCATGCCGCGTGAACCGCTGGTCTTGGGCCAGCCGCGCAGCCCCAGCTCTTCCAGCAGCGCCTGCACTTCCAAAGCAACTTTGCGCACATCAGCCCAGCTGACGCCCGGAATTGGATCGAGATCGATCCGCAATTCGTCAGGATGGTCAAGATCGCCGGAGCGCACCGGATGCGGATGCAGTTCGATGCAGCCCAGGTTCACAATCCAGGCCAGCCCGGCCAAATCGTCGACAACAACTTCTTCTGCCGTGCGGCCTGAAGGAAATGACAGCGTAACGGTGCGCAGCCAGGCGGGCCGCTGTGCAGGCGCACGCTTTTGATAAAACGCCTCCGCTTCGGCGCCGTTGACGAAACGCTTGAGAACGATAGGACGATCTTCAATTCCTGCGAGTGCGCCCGTGGCGACGGAAAGATAGTAGCGTACGAGATCGAGTTTGGAGATCTGTGCCTGCGAAAAATATTGTTTGTCAGGATGCGTTATCTGGACTTCGCGTCCCTCGAGCACGAGCACATGGCTGGCTGCTTCTTTTGGCACCGAATCAGACTACCACTCCAAATGCTGGCGGGGCTGAACTACACTCTAAAAGAGCAACGGAGGATTCATGGGGCAATCTGACATCCGGCAGTATGAGGCACGCGCAGCGTCAACCAATACTTTTGGACGCGTCTTGTGCGGTGTGCGCAATCATCAGTTTGTCATCGACGGGCCGGAGCAGAACGGGTGCCCGGGCGAAGAAGTCACCCCGGCCGAAATGTTCCTCGCGGCAGTCGCTTCGTGTGGCGTGGAACTGGTACAGGTGCTGGCGAAGTCATCCGGCATTCCGGTTGGAGAAATTGCCGTAAAGATCCAGGGATTGATGGACCGCTCCAAACCGGTGCGCCCGGACGTGTCACTGTTTAATTCTGTAAGACTTCAGTTTCGGTTGAGCGGCGTGACTGACGCGAATGCGAAAGAACTGGTGGATCGATTCAAGGCCAGGTGACCGCTCTACGGCACAGTCGCGGTCGCGACTCCTGACGTGCATGTTGAGTACACGGTTCAGAATTGAAATGAAGGAATGGCGGAGAGAGTGGGATTCGAACCCACGATACCCGTTAAGGTATACACGCTTTCCAAGCGTGCGCCTTCAGCCACTCGGCCATCTCTCCGGCGCAGGTTGGGACTTACTCATTATACAGGTTGAAGAAGACCATCTTGGGTTGCAGACACACAGCGAAGAACAAAGAAATGTAGGGGCAGGCCCTGCGCCTGCGGCGATCACTAGCAGCTGGTGGCCAGGCTGCTCGCGAAGATACGCTCGAAGCAGTACTCGTCGATTACCGCGGCAACAGCCTTCTTGCCTTTTTCATCCAGCGAGCGCACCACGCGTCCGGTGCAATTGACCTGGACGTCGGTGTCAGTCCCGAGCACCGAGGCGGGCAAGACGATGCGGAAGCGGATCACCGTGCCGACATCCATTGCGCTCTTGGTATGGAACAGAACGCCGCCGGCGGAGATATCTGCGGTTTCGGCAAAGTATTCGTGGGCATCCGCGGTGCGGACCGTGATAGGAAGCCGGAGCGGAAAGCGTACCGAGCTTCTCGTATCAGCAGGGCCCAATCCTGCTAACGGTGTCTTGGATTCTTTCACCCTTCGCACCTCAACTGTGAGGTTTATACACCGGCCAGCAAGCGCGTCCCAAGATTACTTTGGTATTCACCGGGCACCAAAGGACATGCGCCAGGGTAGATGTCCGAAAACCCGCTCAAAACCTGGTTACTTCAGTGAAATTGAAATCGCGAATTTTCATCGCCGGGACCACCATGTCAAAGGACTCTTCTCCGCTGGCGCGCACGGCGTGGCCCATGGCCTCCACGTGGTTGAGCGTCTCAATCAGGCTCTGATTGAAGCGGAAATTGCGCAGCCCATGCTTCACCTTGCCGTCTTCCACCAGAAACGTGCCGTCGCGCGTCATGCCGGTAAGGATCTTCTCGTAAGGGTCCACTTCACGGATGTACCACAACCGCGTAATCAGGATGCCGCGTTCGGTGCCGGCAATCATTTGATCAACGGTCTGCTCCCCGCCGGGCGTGATAAAAACAATGTTGGTGGGCGCTTCACCCATCTCATTCGGCAGCGGAAACCCGTGTCCGGTAGTGCTGATCTCCCCGACCTTGTCCTTATGCTCGGATTTACGCATCTTTTCCGCTGTCCCACGCGCATAGACCAGATTGCGAATCACTCCCTTCTCCACCAGGCTCACGCGGTGACGGCGTACGCCTTCGCCGTCAAATGGAGCATTGGACTGAAGCGGATGCGCCACATCGTCAACGATCGTAATGTTCTCGCCAAACAGCTTTGTACCGATGCGGTTGTTCAAAAAAGACCGCTGGTCCAGGATCGCCAGACCGCCGAAGTCCCAGAACATGAAGCCCACGAGGTCAAGCACCGCCGCCGGCTCCAGGATCACCGTGTATTTCCCGGGAGGCAATTCGCTTGGGCCACTTGAATCACGGGCTTTTTGCGCCGCAATCTCGGCCAGCCGGACAGGATCGACGTTCGTCACATCGGGCGAGTTCGCTTTCTGCCATCCGGAAGAGCTTTCGGCCAGCATGGTGATCGAGACTTCGGCCGAGGTCTGGCGATGATAAGCACTCAAACCATTCGAATTGACGACCGCCTCAGCGCTCTCGGAACTCGCATAAATACCGGCAGTCACCAGCTTGTTCTTCTTTGCTACACCAACAATCCTGCCTACGCCTGACGCGCGGTCGGCGGGCGTGAGAGCGGCGGTTCGATCGAACCAGCGCGACGGAACTCCGGCGCTTTTACCTTCGCCGGCGCCGGCCATGGGCAACAGATCCGGATCGGGTTCCTGCACCCTGGCGATCGACTCAGCCGACTGGACGGCGCGCTTGAGGCTCTCATCATCGAAGCGGTTCGTGGTGGCGCGCGCTGTTTTGCCGTCAAAGGCCACGCGAATGGAAGCGACCTCATTCACCTCAGAAACGTTTTGATGAATCGTGTTATTGGCAAAGCGGGTGAGCGAAAAGTTGCTCGAAGAGAAAATCACTTCGATCTCACGGACAGAAGAGTATTTTTTTACCTTATCGAATATCTCGTTGGCGCGAGTTTGATCTAGCATCTGGGCTCCAGCAATTGGCAATTGGCAATTAGCAAATGGCTAAATCTCATTTCGTCCCCCGATCGGAGCCGACCTTACGGGTTAGTGCCACCAGCATTCGCTTCATTTCAAGGAGCTGCTTATGCGCGGAGAGATGATCCACGGCCGATATGTAGCCCAAGTCTTTCGCAAGCAGCAAATGATATTCGAGCTCGCTAGCAGATCCGCATGCGATCTGCAGAAATCGATGCAGTTCAGAATTGCCTACGCGCCCGCATCCCTCGGCAATATTCGCTGGTATTGACGCTCCACAGCGCTGAATTTGGCCGGCCATGCCAAACAGTTCGTGCTTAGGAAACGTTTCAGTAATACGGTAAGACTGCAAAGCCATTTTGTGCGCCTTTTCCCAAACCTTCAGCTCACGAAAGTCTTTCACGCTTGCTCCGCTCTGGCCAATTGCCATTTGCTAATTGCCCTTATACGCAGTCCCGATCTTCACGCCTCTGAACCGCGCCGGCGACGCTCCATGCCCGGTGCCCATGGTCTGCATTGGCTGGCCCTTGCCGCAGTTAGGTGTACCCCAAAGCGTCCACTGGTCGCGCGAGCAAATAGCATCCATCGAGTTCCAGAACTCCGTGGTGATCCCCGAATAGGATGGGTTCTTGAACATACGGCCCAGCTTGCCGCCCTTGATCTCCCAGCCGATCTCACAGCCGAACTGGAAGTTGTAGCGCTTGTCGTCGATCGACCACGAGCGATTGGTCTGCATGTAGATGCCGTCATCGGTGCCGGCGATGAGCTGGTCGAAGGTCAGCGGTTTCTCACCCGGCAAAATGCTGATGTTGGTCATGCGCACCAGTGGAATACGGTTCCAGCCTTCCGCGCGCATGGTTCCGTTGGAACGGGTCTCGCCGATCGAGTGCGCCGTCTCGCGTGAAGAGATGTATCCGGTAAAGAGGCCATTGGTGATGATGGGCGTGCACTGAGCCAGGACACCCTCGTCGTCATAGGCAAACGTGCCCAGGCCGGGGCCGTGCTGCTCGGTGGCGTCGGCCACAACGTTGACAATGTCACTGCCGTAGCGAAGCGTCCGCAGCTTGTCCAGAGTGAGAAATGACGTGCCGGCAAAATTGGCCTCATAGCCCAGCACGCGATCCAGCTCGATAGGATGGCCGATCGATTCGTGTATCTGCAGCCCGAGCTGCGAGGAATCCAGCACCAGGTTCATCTTCCCTTCCGGACAGCGGTCGGCCTTGTGCAACGCCACAGCCTCTTCCCCGATTCGCCTGGCGTTTTCGAGCAGCTTCAGCTCGTCCACCAGTTCATATCCTTTGTTCTGGTGCTGGCCACCAAAAGAATTCGGATATGACCGTTTCATGATCTCCGTGCCCTGGAAGGCCAACGCACTGAAACCCGCTCCGGTGCTGACGCGCGTCTGATGAATGTCAGAACCATCCGTGTTGTAAAACCATTGCTCGTAACGGCCCAGATGCATACTGCTCTCAGCCAGGGTCACGCCCTTTACCGCCAGGAGCTCAGCGTCAATGCGCGTGAGCAGATCAAGGTTCTGGTCAACGGAGGTGCTGAAGGGATCGATCTTGCAGGGCGTCGCCCACTCGATCTTGACCGCGGGTTCCGGCGCCAGCCGCACCGGTTGCTCCTTGACGCTGGCCGAGGCCCGTGCAATCTCAAGCGCCTGCGCCGCCGTCTTTTCGACCGCCGCACGGCCAAGGTCGTCAGTCGCGGCGAAACCCCAGGCATCGTTGACCAGCACGCGAATGCCTATGCCCAGCGACTCCGCGCTGCCGGCGTGGCCGACTTTGCCGTTCTTGGTGGCCAGAGCACGCTGGCGGTGGTCGACGATTCGAACGTCAGCGTATCCTGCCCCACGCTGCGTTACCGTGTTTAGCGCCCAATCAGCAATCTGTTTCATGCTCATAGCAAACTTTGATGATAAATGATTTCCGGGCAGCGGGTTCAGGCAGCTAAACTGGGTTTTCATGTCGCGCAAGCCTGTACCCATCAAGATCATCGATCTGGAAGAAGGGATGCCCACGGTCGAAGAAGCGCGCCTGCGCCTGCAACACCAACTTCAGGTCGCGCGCAAACAAGGCTATGCGGCAGTGAAGCTGATCCATGGTTACGGCTCCAGCGGCGTGGGCGGCTCGCTGCGGATTCAGCTACAGAAAGAACTTCAACGGATGGCAGGATCGGGCGGTGTGCGCTCGTTTATCGCCGGCGAGGATTGGCGGGTCTCCGACGAAGAAACCTGGGAGCTACTGAAACGCAATCCGGAATGGAAGCAGGATTCCGATCTGGGCAAGGGCAACAAGGGTATTAGTATTGTGCTTCTGTAAGCGCAGCCTGCAACAAATGTGTGTTCTCTGCGGTGGGGCTGGCGGGTCTTATCCATCAGAGACAATTCATTTACTTCATCGACAGGGGAGCCGGTGGTAACGTGCTCCCCACTTTTTTGGGTCTTGCGTGTTGCAACAACCAAGTCAAATTGTTGCTTATTGTTTCGGCTTGGGCGCGGCCGGCTTGCTTGATGGCGGCAATTTCACGCTGTGGGAGGATTGCATCCTCTTGGATCCAGGATTGGCTCCCGGAGCCGGCGTGCCGCTGGTGGGCAATGGACGCGGGGCCGTGGGTTTAGCGAAATACTGATCATTGAGTTCGGTTTTTACGGACCCCAGAACACCCTTGACTGCTCCCTCCATCTTTTGCCGGTAGATGGCTGTTACCACTTCACCTTTTACCTGCTCCAGTGTGTAGGTGTCTCTTCGAATCAGCCGGTAGACGACGAATCCACCAGTCTCGGTCGTGATCTTTGAAACCTCTCCCGGTTTCAGGGCGAATATTTCGGTCTCAACGTCGGGAGCAAAGCTTCCGCGGCGACGCATACCGGTATCGGGCAGCAGAGACGGGGCCACCATGCCGAGTTTCAAGAAGGCTTCGCTTTGTAGCCGGTCCAGGGATTCTCCCTTGGCTGCGCGGTCACGCACTTCCTCGGCCATCGCCATGGCTTTCTTTTCGAACTCGGCCGCGCCTTCCTTGGGCGACTTGGGATTGTATTTTGGAATGAAGAGCCGTTCTGCCTTGACGGCTTCAAATTTCGAGATATTTTCACGGTAATATTTTTCCATCTCGTCCTGCGCAGGCGAACGGAACTTTTCTTCCAGTGAACGCCGGTAAGCATCGGCCAGAGTGCGCAGGCGCACCACGCGCAGCAGCTCCTGAATGCGCGGATCCTTATCAACCCCGTTCCGCTCCGCGGCATCGGCCAGCACAAGGTATTGGACATAAGTGTCAGCCAGATCGCGGATGGCGTTCGGCGTGTACACCTGCCCCCCCAAGCTTACGGCTGAGATCACGTCTTCAAACTGGTCTTTGGTCAGTGTTGTGGCGCAGCCGTTGGGATCAGCCGTTTTGTCGGAACCCGCAGGACAAAGGCCGCGAATGGTGATTACCGGGACGTCACTGCCCAGCTCTTGCGGCGGTGTTTTCGCCTGAGGATTGAGCGTTGACACGGCTGGCGCAACATTGGCCTGGGGAACAGCCCTTGGCTGTCGTGGATTGGACGAAGAGGGCAATGTACCTCTCTGCGCCTGTCCCAGGCCCAGCAGAGCGAGCACAACAATTGGCAGTGTCCGATGCATCTGGAGAACGACCTTTCCCTGACTAGAAAGTTTTTGTCGCGCAGCCGGGCATGATCCGGCTGAAAATTTGGGGGAGGGAAAATCATCGTAGCACAAAGAACGACAGACAAAATTAAGGTGAATCATCCCGTGTTTCTCGCGTTGCAACGCAGTCCCGGGGGAGGGCTGTGTGGATACGCGCAACTAAAAAAGGAGGCCGGTGCTCATCCCGGCCTCCCCGAGTGGTGCTCACTGCAATTTGTAGACGTGGCCCTGGCCTGGACTGGATGCAGTCCCGGCACTGGTTACGCTGGGATCATCAGCCACGTAGACATTGCGACTGGCATCCACGGCCATGCCACCTGGGTTGAACAAAGAGGTGGTCACAGAACCGATGACTGCCTGGGTCGCGTAGATCACGTCCTTCTGCGCGACGATGTCCCACTGATCGACCTGACCCGGCTGGCCAAGACCGCCAGGGGCAGAGCCGACGTAGAGAATCGGGCGCGTTGGACTGCTGACGTCTATCGTGAGTGACAGCGGATTGCTCACGTTAAGGACAGGCGGCGAAGTGCGGTCCTGCGGCGGACCCACCTGCACTGCCGTTCCTCGACTGAGGCTGGGTGAAGCGCGTATGAGTTTAGTGACGATAGTTTGCTCTGCCATGTACAGATCATTGCCGG
>Ga0066903_100006256_pt1 | contig 10530 bp, 10 predicted proteins | sample PanSoiMetaGPlot1_FD_67491 | JGI IMG/M metagenome (GOLD analysis project Ga0066903, IMG submission 67491) | Tropical forest soil microbial communities from Panama analyzed to predict greenhouse gas emissions - Panama Soil - Plot 1 (version 2) | ecosystem: Environmental > Terrestrial > Soil >...
ACGACGATCGAGGAACCGACGACCTCCACGGCCAGCTCGCCGGGTGTGAAGTCGGAGACGTCGAGCTCGATCACGTACTCCCCCGGCTCCTCGTGGACGGAAGCGTGGGGAGGCAGACGCCGGGTCGGCCCGATGGTCGCCATGGCGCTCATGACGTTCCTCCTTTCGTTCGAGCTCAACATCGCTCGGCGGCGACGGTGGCGCGTCGGTGGAACGCCTCAGGCGGCCGCGAAAACTACGGATCGCGATTGGGCTCGGCTCAGCTCTTGAGGCGCGGGGCGTGCTGCCGGCTCAGGTCGAGCGCGACTGCCAGAAGAAGCGTGCCTGCCCACCAGTTGACCGGGTCGAACCTGAGCGGCGCAGGGTTGCCGAGAAGGTCCGCAACGAGCCAGACGGCGAACCAGACGAGCGTCATGACGGCACGTCCTTCACGGCTGTGAACGACTGCTGCGCCGCCTGTCGACCTGCTCGACGGCCACGAGCGACGCGCCGACGGCGACGAGGGGCAGCGCGATCCCAGCGTTCACGCCCACCAGCAGCAGCAACGCTCCGGCGCTCGTCAGGACGACCGCAGCCCACCTCACAGCACGGTCGGCCCACCTCACAGCACGGTCGGCGCCGGGTGACAGCCATGGCCGGAGTGCCTCTCCGTTCTTCACGGCGATCACCTCCTTCACGCCTAAGGTAGGTCCTGGCGTCGCGAACGGCATCCGCGTGTTCACCGATCGTTCCCCGCACGACCCCTTCGCGCGGGGCACTAGAGCAGGAGCAGCAGGAAGAGGAGCATCGCGAGGGCGGCGCCGACGCCGACGAGTGCGACGGATCGAGGGCGGGCCGTCTCGAGGGCGTCCGGGACGAGCTCGGCCCCGACGAGCCACAGCATCGCCCCCGCGGCGAAGCCGAGCCCGATCGGGAGCACCCCCGAGAACGCTTCGACGAAGAGGAACGCGGGCACGGCCATGAGCGGCTGGGGCAGGCTCGAGAAGATGCTCCAGCCGGCGGCGTCTCGGACCGAGGTCCCTCGCGGAACCAGGACGAGGCTGATCGCGAGTCCCTCCGGGATGTTGTGCACCGCGATGGCGACGGCGATGAGGATCCCGAGTGCCTCGGTCCCGCCGAAGGCGACCCCGACCCCGACGCCCTCGCTGAACGAGTGCACGGTCATGACGCCGACGACGAGCAGGGCGCGCCGGGCGTCCGCGCCCCGGAGCGCGCCGAGGTGCAGCTCCCGCCCGTGCGCGATGAGGCGTCTGGAGATCCAGATGAAGGCGCCGCCGACGAGCGCGCCGACCACCGTCCTGCCGACGCCGTAGCGGCCTCCCTCCCAGAGGAGGCCGATGCTCGCGCCCACCATGAGCCCGGCCGCGAGCGCGCTCGCGAGCCCGACCCAGCTCGGGCCGGGGTGGCGCGCGAAGAGGAAGGGAAGCGCGCCGAGCCCGGTCGCGAGCGCGGTGGCGAGCGCTGCGAGGAAAACGCCGACGACGTCCATGGGCGAGCGCAATCCAACCATCCGGGCGAGCCGAGTGGCTTACGGCCAACTACGCAGCCGAATCGGCAGGCGCCCCGATGGGCGCACCCACGGCTCGGTCGACCATTGGTCACGAAGACCACGAGAACGAGGAGGCGACCGATGAACACGATCCTGATCGCAACCGACGGATCGCCGGCCGCGCGGGAAGCGGTCGAGTTCGGCGTCGAGCTCGCCGCGGAGCACGATGCCGCGGTCGTCCTCGTCCATGTGGTCCCGCGGGCGGACCTCGTCGGAATGAACGGGTTCGGGCTCGTGGCGGCGGTGGGCGCCGTTCGGCACGAGCCCAACCCCGGCGACTACGAGGCCCTCCGGGAAGCGGAGGAGATCGCGCAGGAGTACGGAGTGCGGGTGCGGTCGAAGCTGCTCGCGGGGGACGTGAGCGACGAGATCGTCACGTACGCCGACGACATCAGGGCGGATCTGACGATCGTCGGCTCTCGGGGACGCAGCGGCATCGCATGTGCGCTCCTCGGGAGCGTCTCCCGAGACGTCCTCGCCGAGTCCAAGCGACCGGTCCTCGTCGTCCGCGGCCGCGCGGCGGCCGAAGCGCTCGTCACGTGGGCCGCAGGCGGCGGTGACCGGCAGGAGGTAACGCCATGAAGACCACAGCTCTTGAGACGCAGACCCCACTTCTCGCCGGCGCTCCCTGGGACGAGGTGACGGTGGGAGAGGTGATGCACCCCGGCGTGATCGTCTGCTCGCCGGAGGCGCCGGTGCGCCACGCAGCGTGGCTCATGTCCACGCACCGGATCCACGCAGTCGTCGCGCTCGGCGACGACGAGTCCGGCGGGCTCTGGGGTGTCCTCTCGGACACCGACGTGCTCGCAGCCGCCGCGACCAGCGAGCTCGACGAGCTGACGGTCGGGGCTGTGGCGCAGAGCCCGATCGTCACCGTCAGCCGAAGTGAAAGCCTGGCCCACGCCCGCGAGCTCTTCGTCGAGCACGGGGTCACCCACCTGCTCGTGACCAGGCGCGGCCGACCCACCGGCGTGCTCTCGACGCTCGACCTCGTGAGCGCCGCGGCCGCGGGCGTCGGCGGACACCCACGACGCTAGGAGGAGGTCGGCGAATGACGGCCGAGGCCGCGAGCGCACGGCGGAGCCCCCGCGTCAACGGAAGGCGCCCTCCGGCGCGCGCCGATCCGCCGACGGCGACGCGGCGTCGTCCGCGCGTCGTCCGGCAGCTCGACCGAGGCGCGCCACGAGCGGACGTCCACGAGCTCGCCGCGGCCTGGCGCGGCGCGTTCGAGGCTGCCGACTCCGCGCTCGCAGCGGCGGGAGAGTCTCTCCCGCCCGCCGAGCTCTCGACTCGGCGCCAGGCACTCGTCGCGGAGCGGTCGGAGACACTGCGACTCCTCCGTGCGGTCGCCCGCGAGCACGGGGAGACGCCGCGCTACCTGCACCTTCGTCCTCGACGGGAGCTGCGGACGCTGCTTGCGCTCCCGCCGGGTGTGAGCGCGTGCGTGTTCGAGCTCGACGGCGTGCTCGTGCCGAGCGCCGAGTTGCACGTCACGGCCTGGGAGCAGACGTTCGAGGAGCTCGTCCTCCACCGCCGCGATGCGCTGGGCGAGCACGTCCACCCGTTCCACCGGTCCACGGACTACGCGCGGCACATCCACGGCAAGCCTCGACTCGAAGGAGTCAGAGCCTTCGTCGAGAGCCGCGGACTCACCCTCCCGCTCGGGGAGCCCCGTGATCCACCGGGCGCGGAGACGATCCACGGGCTCGCGAACCGGAAGAACGACCTGCTCCTGCACCTCCTCGACGCCCGCGGCGTGCACGCGTACGACGACTCGCGCCGCTACGTCGAGCTGGTGGTCGAGGCCGGGCTCCGGATCGCGGTCGTCTCGGCGAGCGCGAACACGCCCCGCATTCTCGAGCGCACGGGCCTCTCAGCTCATGTGGACGCATGCGTCGACGGCCGGACGATGGTCGCGAAGCAGCTCCGAAAGCGACCGGCGCCCGACGTCCTAGTCGCCGCGTGCCGAGAGCTCGGGGTCGAGCCGGGCGCGGCCGCCGCGTACGAGACGACGGCGGAGGGCGTGGCCGCCGCACGGGTCGCCGGGTTCGGAGTCGTCGTCGCGGTGGAGCGTGGAGGAGGAGCGGGCTCCTTCCGAGCTGTGCACCCGGACGTTCTCACGCAGGACCTCGGCGCTCTCCTGGAGCGAGGGATCGTGTCGTGACCGTGGTCGACGCACCGGGAGCGAGCGCGCTAGGACTGCCGGCGCAAGTCCGTGCCTGTCTGTTCGACCTCGACGGGGTGCTCACACGGACGGCAGCGGCTCACGCCCGTGCCTGGCAGGAGACCTTCGACGAGTTCCTGCGCGATCATGCCGCCAGGACCGGGACGCGCTTCGAGCCGTTCGGGCTCGAGTCCGACTACCGCACATACGTCGACGGAAAGGCGCGGGCGGAGGGCGTGCGATCGTTCCTCGGGTCTCGCGGAATCGGGCTCCCGAAAGGGCGGCCGGACGACCCCGCGAGCGCGGACACCGTGTACGGGCTCGGGAACAGGAAGAACGAGCGTCTGCTCGCGCGCCTCGCGCAGGACGGCGTCGACGCCCACGCGGACTCGGTCGCATACCTTCTCGCCGCTCGCGGGCGAGGGCTGCGGACGGCGGTCGTGTCAGCGAGCGCGAACTGTCGCGAGGTCCTCGCTGCCGCCGGATTGGAAGAGTTGTTCGACGCGAGGATCGACGGCCTCGTCTCCGCACGCGACGGCCTTCGGGGTAAGCCCGCCCCCGACACGTACCTCGCCGCAGCGCAGGCGCTTGCCGTGCCGCCGGCGCAAGCCGCCGTCTTCGAGGACGCGCTCGCGGGCATCGCCGCGGGGCGAAGCGGCGGGTTCGCGTTCGTCGTCGGCGTGGACAGAACCCGGCAGGGGCGCGCGCTGCGGGCGGCAGGTGCCGACGTGGTCGTCTCGGACCTCCGCGAGCTGCTGGAGCCCCGATGACCTCTCGGCCGCAGTTCACCGTCGAGCCCTGGTCGGTGCGCGAGACGTCGCTCGACCTCGACGTCCTCGCCCAGACCGAGTCCGTCTTCGCGCTCGCGAACGGCCACATCGGGCTGCGCGGCAACCTGGACGAGGGCGAGCCGTACGGGCTTCCGGGCACCTACCTGAACTCGTTCTACGAGCTTCGCCCGCTCCCGCACGCCGAGGTCGCGTACGGATACCCCGAGTCGGGGCAGACGATCGTGAACGTCACGAACGGCAAGATCATCCGGCTGCTGGTGGACGACGAGCCGTTCGACGTCCGCTACGGCCAGCTCCTGTCACACGAGCGCGAGCTCGACCTGCGAGCCGGCGTCCTCCGCCGGCGGGCCGAATGGCGCTCGCCTGCGGGAACAGCGATCCGCGTCACCAGTACCCGGCTCGTGTCGTTCGTCCAGCGCGCGGCGGCCGCGATCCTCTACGACGTCGAGGCGCTCCAGAAGCCGACACGGATCGTCGTGCAGTCGGAGCTCGTCGCGAACGAGCCGGCGCCGCCCCGCTCCGCGGACCCGCGGACGGCGGCGGCGCTCGAGGCGCCACTCGTGTCGCGGGCCTACTTCGACCACGCCCTGCGAGCCGTGCTCGTGCACTCGACCCGGCAGAGCCGGCTGACGATGGCCGCCGGGATGGAGCACGTCGTCGAGGGACCCGAGGGAACTGAGACGTCGGCGGAGAGCCTGCCGGACGTCGGCCGGCTGACGGTCGCGTCGGAGCTCGCGCCCGGCGAGCGCCTGCGGGTCGTCAAGCTCGTTGCGTACGCGTGGTCGAGCAGGCGCTCCGAGTCCGCGCTGCGAGACGAGGTGGTCGCCGCGCTCGCCGAGGCCCGCCACGTCGGCTGGGACGGGCTCGTCGAGAGCCAGCGCCGGTACCTCGAGGACTTCTGGGAACGTGCGGATGTCGAGCTCGACGGAGACACCGAGCTCCAGCAGGCGCTCCGCTTCGCGCTGTTCCACACCCTGCAGGCCGGGGCGCGTGCGGAGCAGCGGGCGATCGCCGCAAAAGGGCTGACCGGCACGGGCTACGACGGCCACACGTTCTGGGACGCGGAGCGCTTCATCCTGCCCGTGCTCACGTACACCGCCCCGCAGGCGGCGGGCGACGCGCTCCGCTGGAGGCACGCGACCCTCGATCTCGCCCGCGAGCGCGCGAGTCAGCTCGGCCTCTCCGGGGCCGCGTTCCCGTGGCGGACGATCCGTGGCCAGGAGTGCTCCGGATACTGGCCGGCAGGGACAGCGGCGTTCCACATCACCGGGGACATCGCCGACGCCGTCATCCGCTACCAGGCCGCAACCGGAGACGAGACGTTCGAGGGCGAGGCCGGGATGGAGCTCCTGATCGAGAGCGCGCGGCTCTGGCGCTCGCTCGGCCATCACGACCCGGACGGATGCTTCCGAATCGACGGCGTCACGGGGCCCGACGAGTACAGCGCGCTCGCCGACAACAACGTCTACACGAACCTGCTTGCGCGGAGAAACCTCCGGGCCGCCGCGGATGCGGTCACCCGGCATCCTCGCCACGCGGCGAGATTCGGCGCCGACTTCGAGGAAGCGGCCGCCTGGCGCGATGCGGCGCGGGCGATGGTGATTCCCTGGGACGAGGCGCTCGGGGTCCACCCCCAGGCCGAGGGCTTCACGAAGCACGAGCCGTGGGACTTCGGGCACACCCGTCCCGACCAGTACCCGTTGCTCCTTCACTTCTCCTACTTCGACCTCTACCGCAAGCAGGTCGTCAAGCAGCCCGATCTCGTCCTCGCGCTCCACGTCTGCGGGGACGCCTTCAGCGACGAGGAGAAGGCGAGGGACTTCGCGTACTACGAAGCCCTGACCGTCCGCGACTCGTCGCTCTCGGCGTGCTCCCAGGCGGTGCTGGCGGCGGAGCTCGGGCACCTCGACCTCGCGTACGACTACTTCTGCGAGGCCGCGCTGATGGACCTCCACGACCTCGAGCACAACACGCGCGACGGTGTCCACATCGCCTGTCTCGCCGGCGCGTGGACCGCTGCAGTCGCCGGATTCGGCGGCATGCGCGACTTCGGGGGTGAGCTCACGTTCGCTCCTCGACTCCCCGCCCGGCTCGAGCGCCTGGCCTTCCGGCTTCTCTTCCGCGGCCGGCGGCTCGAGGTCGACGTGCAGAAGACCGAGGCGATCTACAGCTTGCTCGAAGGACCTCCGCTTGCGATCCGGCACCACGGGGCTCCGGTGACCGTCTCGGAGGACGAGCCGGTGGCCGTGCCGATCCCTCCGGCCGTGAGCCGGCCCGCACCAACCCAGCCACCGGGCCGTGAGCCGACCCGGCGGCTGAGCGTGGAGTCGCAGGACGGCAGAGGTCCCGCGGCTCCCTACGGGACGGCCGCGAGCTCGGGAACGAGCACCCTCGTGGCGAGCTCGACGAGCCGGTTCGAGTAGCCCCACTCGTTGTCGTACCAGGCCACCACCTTCACCTGCGTGCCGTCGACCACCGTCGTCAGCGGCGCGTCGAAGATGGCCGAGTACGGCGACTTCACGATGTCGGACGAGACGATCGGCTCGTCGCTGTAGAGGAGGATCCCGGTGAGCGGGCCGATGTCGGCACGGGCACGGAAGAGCTCGTTCACCTCCTCGACGCTCGTCGCACGAGCCGTCTCGACGGTGAGGTCGACGAGCGAGCCCGTGGGCACTGGAACGCGGACGGCGAACCCCTGCAGCCTGCCCGCGAGCTCGGGGATCACGAGGCCGATCGCCTTCGCCGCCCCGGTCGAGGTCGGAACGAGGTTCGCCGCCGCCGCGCGAGCCCTGCGCAGATCCTTGTGCGGCGCGTCGAGGAGCGCCTGGTCGCCGGTGTAGGCGTGGACGGTCGTCATCAGCCCGTGCCGAATCCCGATCGCCTCATGGAGGACCTTCGCGACCGGTGCGAGGCAGTTCGTGGTGCAGGAGGCGTTCGAGATCAGACGATGCTCCCGCGGGTCGTACACCTCGTCGAAGTTCACGCCCAGAGCGACGGTGACGTCGGGCTCCTTCGCGGGCGCCGAGACGATCACCTTCCGCGCCCCCGCCTCGAGGTGGCGCAGGGCGTCCGCACGGGCACGGAACCTCCCGCTCGACTCGATGACGACCTCGACCCCGAGGTCCTCCCACGGCAACTTGGCGGGATCGCTCTCCGTCGGCGTCTCGATGCGGGCCCCGTCTACGAGAATTGCCCCGTCGACGGCCTCCACCTCACCGGGGAACGGGCCGTACACGGTGTCGTGCTTGAGGAGCTGCGCGAGCAGAGCAGGGTCGGCGACGTCGTTGATCGCCGCCCATTCCAGATCGAGCTCGCGCTCGTAGGCGGCGCGGAACGCAGCGCGTCCCGTCCGCCCGAAACCGTTGATTGCACAGCGCGTGGCCATGTGTCCTCCTTTCCGAGTCGACTCACTTGTCGCTCGCCCGCGCGCCCTCCGCTTCCGGAGCAATCCGCAGGCCGGCCCGGAAAGGCCGCAGACCTGTCCGCCGTGCGGGTTTCCCGAAGCCGCGGATCCGCGCACGCTCCGATGCACGGGGGCGGGAAGGTGACGAACGTCCGAGGCGATGACCACAGCCACGCAGGAGCCCCCGTTCACGCCCACCGCGCTGGACGCGCTGCCGCCACCGGACGTCGCCCGGAAAGCGGAGAGGGTCGGCGCCTTCAAGGCGGCGATGCCGGCGCTCGACCTGTTCGTGCTCGGCGTGCTCGCGGGCGCCTTCATCGCCCTCGGCGCCGCGTTCGCGACCACGGTCGGGAGCGGCGCCGCAGACGTGCCGTACGGCGTGACGCGACTGCTCGTCGGGCTCGCGTTCACGCTCGGGCTGATCCTCGTCGTCGTCGCGGGCGCCGAGCTCTTCACCGGCAACAACCTCATCGTCATGGCCTGGGCGAGCCGGCGCGTGTCGACGCTCGGGCTCCTCCGGAACTGGGCACTCGTCTACGCCGGGAACTTCGCCGGCGCCTTCGGCACGGCGGTCCTCGTCTGGCTGGCGAAGGAGTACACGTTCGGCAAGGGCTCGGTCGGCGTCACCGCGCTGACGATCGCCTCCACGAAGGTGAGCTACGGGTTCGGCCAGGCGGTCGTCCTCGGCGCGCTCTGCAACGCGCTCGTCTGCCTGGCCGTCTGGCTCACCTACGGAGCGCGCAGCACCGCCGACAAGATCCTCGCCGTCATTCCGCCGATCGCCGCGTTCGTCGCGCTCGGGTTCGAGCACTCGGTGGCGAACATGTACTTCATCCCCTTCGGGCTGCTCGTCAAGAGCGAGGGAGCGTGGACGAGCTCGACGCCCGGGGTCCCCGACGTCACCGGCCTCACGTGGGGCCGCTTCCTCGTCGACAATCTCGTGCCCGTCACCATCGGGAACGTCATCGGCGGCGGCCTCATGGTCGGCGCCGTCTACTGGTTCGTCTACCTGCGCCGCCGATCGGAGGCCTGAAAAGCTTTCGCCTAGGCGGCAGTGAGGTCGCGGCGCGCGAAGAGCCACGTGGCCAGGGCCATTCCCGACGCCGCGAGCGCGAGCAGCACGACGGCAGCTCCGGGCCGGAACGGCTGTGCTGGGACGAGCCCGACGTGGCGAAACGGGGTCAGGTCGAGCAGCCAGACGGGTGCGCCCACGAGCGACCCGAGAAGCTGCCAGACGAAGGCGACGCCGACGAGGCCGTACGAGAGGCCGACGCTCGCGCGCGGCACGCCCGCGAATGCCAGGGCGGCAAGGCCGAGGAAGAGCAGCGCCGTCGGCAGGCAGTTCGCGCCCGCCTCGAGCATGCGCACGAGCGACACGCCTGCGTGCTGGCTCGCCGCGCCCGCCCAGGCGACGAAGGAGACCGTCAGCGCGATGAGCACGGCTCCCGCGGCCGCCAGGAACAGGCGACCGCCGAGCCAGCGGCGCCGGTCGGCGCCGCAGGCGAGGAGCGTCTCAAGCCGTTCCGCCGACTCCTCGTGCCGCGCCGCCGCCATCTGCGCGCACGAGAAGAGGCTGATCGCAAGGACGAAGAGGAGGAAGTAGACGCCGATCGCCCCGGACGGCTGGCTGATCGAGGCGCCCAGCTTCTCGAGCTCCGCGCGGACCTTCGCCGGGATGGCTCCGGAGGAAAAGCTCGTCGACAGGAGCCCGATGACGAGCGCGTACGCGGACGTGGCCACGAGCCACCCGGCGAGAGTGCCGAGCTCGGCGCGCAAAGCCTGCGCGGTCGGCGAGGAGAGCAGGTGCAGCCGCGGCGGCGCACTGTCGCGTACCTGTACGAGCCCGCGGCCGACGTCCCGCCGGGCAGAGAGCCAGGCAGCGACGGCGAGCAGCGCCACCGCGCTCAGCAGCGGCAGAACGAGCACGACGGGACGAGGGCCGGCGAATGGCCGGAGCTCTTCGGACCAGCCGAGCGGCGTCGCCCAGCGCAGCCAACCGTGCCCGGAGGAGAGGTCGGCGGCCGTTCGCAGTAGGAAGGCGACCGCGAGCGTTCCACCTGCGAGCTCGAGGGCCAGCCGCCGCGTCGCGGCCACTTGCGCGGCGAGGGCGCCGATGCCGGCGAAGAACGGCACGGGAGCGACCGCCGCGAGCGCGAGGTAGGCGGACCCGCCCACGGGAAGCCGCGCCGCAGCGAGACCGACGAAGAAGCCGAGCCACAGCAGAGCGGCGCCGGCGGCGATCGCGAGGAGCGCGGCCGCGTACGCTCCGCGCCGGCTGACGGCGCCCGCGAGCACGAGCTCCAGGCGTCCTGCCTCCTCCTCCGCTCGCGTCGCCCGCACGACGGCCAGGACCGCCCAGACCGCGGCCACGACTGCGCCGAAGCCACCGGCGCGCCAGGCCGTGTACCCGCCAACGCTGACGAGGTCGTGCGGCACGCCGTAGAAGAGCTGCAGCGTCTTGTTGGCCCCGAAGGTGCGCGCGAAGCGCAGGCGGTCCTCGAGCGTCGGATACGTGCGCCGATATCCGACGGCGTTCGCGAGCCCGTAGAGAGCGAAGAAGAGCGCAAAGCAGCCGTTACGGACGCGTCCGTCGGACAGCGCCCGCCGCATGATCGCACCCGTG
>Ga0066903_100006257_pt1 | contig 10529 bp, 12 predicted proteins | sample PanSoiMetaGPlot1_FD_67491 | JGI IMG/M metagenome (GOLD analysis project Ga0066903, IMG submission 67491) | Tropical forest soil microbial communities from Panama analyzed to predict greenhouse gas emissions - Panama Soil - Plot 1 (version 2) | ecosystem: Environmental > Terrestrial > Soil >...
GGTCGAGCAGGGTCGTCTCGACCAGGTCAATCCGTTGGGTCATCAGGTCCAGGCGCTGATTCGTCTGAATCTGCTCGCCGCGAACGCCGCGAATCTCATCGCGAATATCCTTCAGAATCTCGACCGTCATGTCGGACGCCATCGACATCTCCTTTTGGGGTAGCAGAGAACGAGGGCGTTATCGTCGCGGCGCCGCGAAGGTTGCGGCCCAGAAGGCCTTGCCGCGCGAGAGGGGGATGCGACGCGACGACGTCTCGGTCAGCCCGGCGCGCGTTGCCAGATCGCGAAAGCGCTCGGGCGGCACCAGCGCCATCAGCGCGGACAGAGACTGGAGGCTCTCAAAACCCGTCTCCGAGATCGGCGCCTCGCCGCCCGGCAGCTGAAGGACGACCGACAGGACGCCGCCGGGCGCCAGCCAGCCGGCGATGCGCGGCACGATCGCGGCCGGGTCCACGTACTCGAACAGCAGCGCTGCGTGAATCAGATCGAAGCCCGCCGGGTCGAGCGCGCAGGTCGCGGCGTCGGCGCAGATCCATTCCGCGACGCCGGCGAGCCGCGCCTGTCGCTGTCGCGCCAGCGCGACGTAGTCCGGATTCAAATCGACGCCGACGAAGCGCTGCGTGTGCGCCGGATCGACGACGTCCAGTCCGTTGCCGGTGCCGCACCCGAGCACCGCCAACCGCGCGGGGCGAATCTGCCCGTACGCGTCGGCCAGAATGGCGCGCAGCGGGCCGAGCTGGTCGACGCCCGCCGTGCCCATGTGCCCTTCGTAGTCGCCCGCCGGGATGGCCAGCCACGGCTTGTCGGTCACTTCCCCACACTACTCGAAACCAGGTGGCGTCGGATTGCGATGCGAAGACTGATATCATCGCCGTGCGGGCGCGGCGGCCATGGCGGCGGCGCCGAGATTGCGAGGGGAGCGATGGCGATTCTGCAGAGTCCGTTGGTGCAGGTCCTTCTGTGGGTGATCGCGGCGGCGGCGGCGGTCTGGCTTCTGACTCCCGCCGTGATGGGCGCGCTCGGCAAGGGCCGCTATTGGATGAACGTCAGCGACAATCCGACCGACGCCGAACCGGACGGCCGCGATCGCAAGTACGACAGCCGCTACCGTGAGTTCATCGCGCTCGGCTTCCGACCCGCCGGCAAGATCGTCGAGCACGCGCGGTTCAAACTGTCTCAGTGGAACTGGGAGTCGGGAGGCGCGCGCTATCTCGTGTCGCCGGACGGCAAGACGTTCGTCAGCTTCTTCAGGATCGCGGGCGGGAACCCGCTGCGGATGAACGCCTGCTCGATCTTCGAGGAAGGCGGCCTCATCCAGACGGCCGCTCCCGGCGTGGCGATCAATCGCGACCTCGGGCCGAATTACAAGTACGACGCGGTCGGCGAAGCCGAGCCGGAGGAGCTGCTCGGAATGCACGCGCGCCGCCTGGAAGCGTTCGTGCGTGATCGTGACCTGACCGTCAAGGCGGCGACGATGCGGGAGATCGCTGCCGCGGTCGAGGAGTTCACGCGGCGCGTGACCTCGAATCTGACGTCCGGGTCGGGCTTCGGGATGCTGGGCGTTTTCTTCGTCCCCCTTGCCATGGTGCTCTTCAGCGGCCGGGGTCTCAGCGGCTGGATGCGCCCGCTCGCGGTCTGCGCCGCGCTGGCTTTCATGGCGTTGTTCCGCTGGGCGATCCTGCCCAACCGAATTCCGCGAATGATCCGCATGGGCATCATGTTGGGCGTCGTGATGATCCTGCCGACGGCGATGCCCCTGTGGCTCATGAGTCCGACGCGGATCACCAACCGCATCCTCGATCGATTCGAGGCGGACGGCGCGACCGCGCAGCCGGCGCGCGTCGTCGACCGGATCGTGCGGACCGGTCCGTCGGCGTGCACAGCTTTGCTGAAGCGGCTCGAGAACCCGGCCACCCGGTCCGAGACGCGGGCGATCATCCACGATGCGCTGGTGAAGTTGAGAGGCTCCGATCTCGGCGAGGCACCTACCGCCTGGCAGGGGTGGTGCGCCGACATCCGTCATCAGCGCTAGGCAGAATGATCAGTGCGGGACGACGGCCCGAGCGGCGTCCCAGACCGCCAGGACCATCGCCGCGGGATCGACGCTGACGCCGATGGTGGCGGCGAGCATGACGCTGTGGCGGGCGATGCCGTAATCGTAGCCAGGGGGATTCGCGGGCGACCGATCGCTCATGAACATGAAACCGGTCGCGCGCAGCGGCTGGAAGGTGACCGCGCCGAATCGCCAGACATAAGCGAACGTCGCTTCGCCCGTGACGCTGAAGCCGTTGAACGTGGCGGTGTTGCAGTAACAGACGCCGGACATCCGATGGCCAGAAGAATAGTTTTGCTGCCCGAACCCCGCTCCCAGTGCAGGAAACAGATACAGGCGCGGTCCCAGCCGGACTGCGGTCTTGGCGCGCCAGCCCGCCGAAATCGCGTTGACGCCCGGGGGCTGGCCGCTGGCCGGATCGAGGACACCGGCCCGCGCATCGAACTGCGCGATATCCGCGTAGACGCCGCCCCAGAACGGCGCCCGCCCGATGTCGATCGTCATCCCGAGGACCCAGCCAAACTGAGAGTAACGATCGTCCGCGCTGTTGCCGCGCCACGCGGGGCCGCCGCGGAGACCGATGTCGACGTAGTCGCGCGCGAGCGGATTCGGTTCGCCGGGCGGCGGCGTTTCGCCCGCCGCGGCGATCGCGGCGTCGGCGGCGATGGCCGCGGCGACGCATACGGCAAGCCAGCGGCGACCTGTCACTGAACCGTTTTCTGGGCCGCGACGCCGAGGGGCGGCGCGGCCCAGAGCGTGCCGTCCACGATCGCGAGACCCAGACCGCCGTAGCAACGCGTCGGGTAGCTCAGCGCCTCCCCGTGCAGAGGGGAGGTGTCGTCACGGCGCGTGTAGTAGACGTCGCACGCCGGGCTGGTCTGAAAGCCCATGTCGCTGTCGCCGCTCGGAACCACGTAGGCGATCGCGCTGCCGTCCGGCGCGATCACGATGTTGCGCGCATCGGGGGCGATCCCCTGCAGCAGCGTCCGTTCGCCCCGGCCGTCGTTGCGCGCGAAGTATCCGTGATATTTCAGCCAGACGGCGCCGTCGCTGGCCACGCCGATCCAGGATGCGCGCGCATCGTCGGCGAGCGGCGTCTCGGACAGCAGGCGCCCGGTCTGGGTGTCGATCTCGGCGATGCGCGTGCTCTTGCCGATGCTGTGCTCGTCGAGCAGGAGCGCGAGTCGAGGCGCGTTCGGCGCGGCCGACAGGGCGATGACGACCGCGCCGGGCTTCACGATCGGGAACGCGCGCGCGCCGCCCGGCCCGACGATTCGCACCAGGCGGGCCGCGTCGCGCGGGCCGGAGTCGACGATGATCGCCTCACCGCTGGCCGTGACGCCGTACTCGAGATCCCTTTCGGCCTGCGGCACGCGCCCGAAGACGATCGGCGCGTCCGTCGCACCGATGCTCTGGATCTCGATCGCTTTGCCGGCCGACACCACCACGATCGCCCGGCCCGCGTGAACGCCCGCGACCTGGCCGACGAACGACCGCTGGATCGGGCGGTCGCCGCGCGACAGTCTCACCTCGCCCGGCTGCCTGAAATTTCCCAGGAACGAGACCCACAGATCGCCGTCGTGCCAGAGCGCCGTTGCGCCGGCGTGTGCCGCCAGCGCCTTGACCGGGCCCGCCGGTCGCGAGCGCGGCGGACCCGTGGGCGCGGTCCGACAGGAGGCGCCCAGCACCGCCGCGGCGATCGCCACTCCGAACCGCACGCTCGGAACTATGTCACGACTTGGAATTGCGAGGTCGAGCGGCTGAACGTCGCCTTCAGCGTGACGAGGTCGAAGGTCTCGCGCGTCTTCGGATTCAGCAACCGGCCGCCTTCGTCGAGCAACCGGATCAGGTCGTGATACAGGCCGTAAAGCGCCAGGCTGAGCGCCTGGATCGAATCGATGCCCGGGATGTCGGGGCCCTGATCGAAGGCGCCGTCGAGCACGTAGGGGCAGGCCCATTGTTGGTCGGCGACCTGATAGGGCTTGCCGACCATTCCCTTGACGGGCCGTTCCTTCCCTTGCGCGTCGACCCAGTTGAACGACACGGTCGCGATCGGGTCCTTGATCGTCGTTCCTTTCATCGCGCGACACAATAAACATGCGGCCGCGGATCAGGCAATCACGGATTGCAGCGTCCGAGATGCAAACGGTCGAGCTGGCGAGCAGGGTGTAACATCGCTTTTGGTCATGGTTGCGCAACCGTCGGCGGCACGCGCGCGGATCCTGGCCGCCGCATTTCTGACAGTCACGACCGGGTGCGGCGGGGGCGGCGCGGCCGGACCGGGCACCGGTGGTGCGGGCGGGGGCGGTGCCGGAGGCGGCACGCCGACCGTGCTCGTCTCGGGCGAAATGGGCGCGTGGGCGATCGCCGTCGACGGCGCGAACGTCTACTGGACCAACGACACCACGCGCGCGGTGATGACCGTGCCGGTCGCGGGCGGAACGCCCACGCAGATCGCCGCCGGCGCGACCGAGCTCGAGGTGCCGTGGGACATCGCCGTCGATGCGAGCGGCCTCTACTGGAACTACTACGACAGCCCGGGAACGGTGATGACGGCGTCGCTGGCGGGTGGCGCGCCGATGACGCTCGCCGCGCAGCAGAACGGGCCGCGCAGCATCGCTGTCGCGGGCCCGGCCATCTACTGGGTCAACCTCTGGATCCTCGGGAACAACTCGGGCGCCGTGATGACGGCGCCGCTCGCCGGCGGCGGCGCGGTGACGCTCGCGTCCGCGCAGGACGATCCGAACGGCATCGCCGCCGACGGCACCAACGTCTATTGGACGAACCTTGGTGGCACGGTGATGAAGGTGGCGGCGGCGGGCGGCACACCGGTGACGCTCGCGTCGGCGCAGAATGGGCCGCAGGCGATCGCCGTGGACGCGACGAACGTCTACTGGACGAACACGGGAGCCCTCGAGAACACCGGGACGGTGATGACCGTACCGATCGCAGGCGGCGCGCCGGTCGCGCTCGCGACCGGCCTCAAGGGTCCGTTCGGAATCGCGCTGGATGCGAACAACGTCTACTGGACCGATCGGACGCGGATCATGAGGGTGGCGAAGGGCGGCGGCGGGGCGGTCACGCTGGCGTCGGATCAGAGCCGCGCGACCGACGTCGCCGTCGACGCCACGGCCGTCTACTGGACCGACACCGACGCCGGCACGATCATGAAGATCGCGAAGTGACGACTCAGGAGCCCGAGACCTTCAGCGGCGCCTCGATCCGGTAGCCGCGGCCGCTGCTCGGAAACCGCCAGCGCGACGTGATCGTGCGCAGGCAGCTCTCGAGCGCCGTGCCGGCCAGGTCCGCGCCCTGCAACTCGGCGCGTGGCACCGCGCCGTTCGCATCGACTTCGATGACCAGCAATCCGTCGGCGCGCAGGTCCGGCATCAGCTTGAGCTGGCGATCGACGCACCCCTTCATCTCGCGGCCGTGCGCGATGATGATGTCGCGCAGCCGGCGCTCGCGCATTTCCGGCCGCTCGCGCTCCGAGAATGAACGGACCGGTGGCGACGCCGGAGGCGGGGGCGTATCGGCCCTGGTGAGCGTCAGCGGCGGGGGCGGTTCGGACTTCGCCGGCGCTGGTTCTGGAGGCGGTGGCTCGGCTGCGGCTGCGGCCGGAGGCGGAGCCGCCGGCGCGACGGGCGGCTCGGCCTTGGCGACGGGCGGCTCGGCCTTGGCGACCGGCGGCTCGGCCTTGGCGACCGGTGTCGCCGGCTCGGACGTCGCGGGCGCCGGCGCCGGTGGATCCGTCATCGCCGGGGGTGGCGGCGCCGCCGCGGCGACGACCTCCGACTTCGGCGGCGCGTCGATGGTCGCCTCCGGGCATCCGTTGGCGATCAGCCAGCTCCGGCGCATCCGCTGGCTGTGAAGCTGCCCGTAGGCGGCGCTGCGGGATTCCAGGCAGCTCTCGCGGGCCACGACGTCGCCGTCCTTGCAGATCACGTCCATCAGCGACGGCGCGCAGGCCGAGAAAAGGTCCCGGTCCGACGTCGCCAGCATGTCGAAGGTGCCCACCGTCGTGCATCCGACGGCCAGCGTCGCAGCGACCAGAGCCGCGGCAGATCTCGTCACGGCGCTGGCATTTAGCCGCCGCCCGACGGGTCTGGAAGCGACTGTTGGGAAACAGTTGTCTTACGAAATTCGAACGTTCGTTCCGGAAATCGGTCAGGCACACAAGCTGATCGCCGCAGGAAAACAGGATGATTCATTGGCGCGCACATTGCTGGTCGGCTGCTCGTGTCCGGACGTCCGTCTGGAGATTCGAGCCTGGCGTGAGCGCGGTGTCGGCGCGCCGCTTCGTCCTGCTGGCGGTCGCGAGCGGTTTCGTGATCGCCCACGCCGGTTGCGGAGACGATCAGCCTCCGATGGTCTACTGTCCGGGCGGCGGCAACGGCGGCGCATCGGCGCACGGCGGCGCGGGTGGGGGCCAGGGCGGCGCGAGCGCCGGCGCGAGCGGAGCCGGCGGGGCCACGGGCGGCGCCGGGGGAAGCATCGCCGGAGGCGGCGGCGCGGCGGGTTCGGTCGTGGCCGGCCGGGGCGGGAACGGCGGTTCGTCGGGCGGCGCCGGCACCGGCGGCATGGCGGGCTCGGGTGCGGCCGGCCGCGGCGGCAGCGGGGGCACGGGCGGCGGGGCCGGGCACGGCGGCGCGGGCGGCTTCGGCGGCGGCGGATCAGGCGGCACGACGCCGACGCCCGGCTACACCGGCTGCTCGCATACGGGCGGCGTCTACCGGATCTCCGTGACCAAGCAGGCCAGCGCGGGGACCAGCGGCAAGTGCTTCGACCTCGTCCTCTGGAGCTCGACCCAGACGCCACCCGCGGGACTGACGCTGCCGCAGGGCTGGAGCCTCATGTCGGCCGTGTCGCGCCCGTGCACGGGCGAAGGCGCGTCGACGCCGACGACGTCGGTCACCGGGTCGGTCAGCTGGGATCCGCAGTTCGAATTCAACCTGCCGCCGGTCGTGAACCTGAACGTCATGCTGGCGTTCGCGGCCAACGACGCGGGCGTTCCGACGAACGAAACGATGAACGCGCAGTTCGTCGACGTGCAGGCGTCCTGCCCGTAGGTGGCGGCTTCAGTTGCCGGAGTCGGTCTGGCTCGGCCGCTTCGACTTTCCGCCGGTCGGACGTCCATCGAAGCCGTAGACCGGCAGCGACGCCGACTTCGCCTTCGACGTCTCGATGATCTTGAGATAGCCGGGACCCTGTTCGACCGTCAGGCCGATCGAATCGAGCGCGGTCAAGAAGACACCGTATGCCTCGCGCGGGGTCATCACCCCCTGCGTGACGATGGTGATCTTCTTGCCGCCCGCGCTCAGCTGCCCCGGCAGCACGAATGACTTGCACGTGATCGACGAGATCCAGGCGACCAGCTCCGGCAGCTCGATGTCCGGCTTCAGGTTCACCTTCACAGACCGCTTTCCCGCGGGAATCTTGTGGCAGGTGTTGAAGCCGAGATCGGTGAGCGGCAGCGACGTCGAGGGCCCGCCGGGCGCGGCCGATGGCAGCGGCGGCGCGACCGGCGGCGCGAGCACCGGCGGGGCCACGAACGGCAGGCGAACCCCCGCGTCGTGCGCGGCGATATGAATCGGCCCGGCGTCTCGCGGCGCGCCTCCGTCGGTCTCCGGCGTCTGCGCTCCCCCGAGCCGCTTCAACCGCCTGACCCGGCGGCGCTCGGCGCGCGACGACATGGTGTTATCAGGCGAATTGGTCGCGGGCGCCAGCGAGGCGTCCGGCTCACCGCTCACGAAGCCGCCGTCGAGGATCGCGGCCGGGCTGGACAGCGCCTGCAGCGCGCAGACGATCACCACCGCCGCGACGACGATCGACAGCCGGGGGAGCAGCGCGCGGACCTTCACGGCGGGAGCATAGCGTGAACCGCGCGCGTCAGCGGATCAGGGCAGTGGCGACGGCGATCGCGGCCGCGGCGACGCCGACGAGCACGGCGTCGCGGTAGATGGATTTCGCGACCTGCCGGCTCGCCGCGACGTCGACGGCCGGCGCGGGCTCGGTGCTGAAGTCGTCGTGCTCGAGCGTCCCCTGGCGGGCGCGCATCACGCAGGTGTTGCGGTTCGCCTGCAGGTAACCGATCGCGGAGATGGCGGCGGGGAAGAACACCGCCGCGCGCGCGGCCCACGGCGCCTGGAAGATCAGCCCCGCGCCCGTGGCCGCCACCGAGAGCCCGGCGAATTGCAAGCCGAAGCGCCGGCGGCGGCGGCGGCCAGCGGCCGAGATGTTCGGCGTGCAGGGGTCAGGCGTGGTCGCGCTCATCTCGACCTCAATGTTAGTCACGAGCCGGCGATCAGGCCATGTGCGGGCGCGACGGGCCGGTATCCGCCGCGTCCGAAAGGTTAGTATCGGAGGCCGAGCATGGGCACGACCGTCATCGAAGTGGTGCAGGGCGACATCACGAAGCAGGACGTCGACGCGATCGTCAACGCCGCCAACACCAGCCTGCTGGGCGGCGGCGGCGTGGACGGCGCGATCCATCGCGCCGCCGGACGCGAGCTGCTGGAGGCGTGCCGGAAGATCGGCGGCTGCCCGACCGGCGAGGCGCGCATCACGCCCGGATTCCAGCTGGTCGCGCGCCACGTGATCCACACCGTCGGTCCGCGCTGGCGGGACGGCAAGCGCCGCGAGGCGGACCTTCTGCGCGGGTGCTACGAGAGCTCGCTCGCGCTGGCGGTCGCGCACGGTCTCGGCTCGATCGCGTTCCCGTCGATCAGCACCGGCGCCTACGGCTATCCGATCGATGAGGCGGCGCGCATCGCCGTCGACGTTGTCCGCGGCCACGCAGCAGCAGCGACGCCGATCGCGTTGATTCGCTTCGTCTGCTTCAGCGCCGGCGATCTGTCGGTGTATCAGGCGCTGCTCGGCGCGAACGCGTGAGCGACGGCCGCGACGACGACGTGTCGCAGATTCTCCCACGCGCGTCGCGTTGATTTGCGCGCGGACGAAACTGGCGCGGGCGTAAGATCGTGGGGTGCGAACCCTGCCACGCACGGTCTGCCTGGTGATCGCGCGCGCGGCCGCAGCCGCAGCGCTCGCGGCCGCGGTGGGCTGTACGGGTAAGAGCGGCATGGCCGCGGATGCAGGATCGGGCACGGGCGGCAACGCGGCCACGGGTGGAGCCGCGGGCACCAGCGGCACTGCGGGCGGCGGCGGAACCGTCGGCCTCGGCGGCGCGGGCGGGCGCGGCGGAAACGCGGGAAGCGCAGGCGCCGGCTCGGGTGGCAGCAACGCGTGCGCGCCGACGCTTCCCGCGATTCAGTGGACCAGTCCGTACGCCGCCTGGTCGCGCGGGGTGCCGACCGATCCGAATTTCTTTCCGATCGCGGTCTGGCTGCAGGGTTCCTGGCACGCCTCGGAGATGGCCGGCCTCGGCATCAACATCTACATCGGCAACAACGCCGGGACGGACATGCTCGCGGCCGCCGATCTCGCCGCGCTGAAGAGCCACGGCATCTACGCGATCGTCGGCCAGGATTCCGTCGGCCTCGCCAACATCGACGATCCGACCATCGTCGGCTGGTGGATGACGCCCGACGAGCCGGACAACGCGCAGGACAACGGCATGGGCGGCTACGGCCCGCCGGTCGCGCCCGCCACTCTGGTCGCGCAATACAACACCTACAAGGCGGCCGATCCGACGCGGCCGATCTACCTCGGCCTGGGTCAGGGGGTCGCCTACGACGGCTGGGAAGGCCGCGGCAGCAACGCGCCGCCCGAATCGCAGTACGTGCCCGCCGCCGACATCGTCGCCTTCGACATCTACCCGTACAACAACTGCGGCGGCGACGCGAACGAGAAGGTGACGTGCGGGCAATTCTGGCTGAACGCGTTCGGCGTCGATCGGCTGCACGGGTGGTCGAACCGCGGCCAGGCCGTCTGGACCGACTTCGAGACGACGACCATCGCCGCCGGCACCACGTCGGGGCCGACCCCCGCGCAGGTTCGATCCGAGGTCTGGCTGGCCCTGATCCACGGCGCCAACGGCGTCACCTACTTCGTCGACACCTGGCAACCGTCGTTCCGCGAGGACGGGATCTTCGCGGACCCGACGATGATCAGCGCGGTCGCCAACTTGAACACGCAGGTGAAGTCGCTGGCGCCCGAGCTCAACAGCGCGAACCTGCCGGGCGTCGTCACCGCCAGCAGTTCGAACAGCGCCGCGCCCGTCGACGTGATGGTGAAGGCGCAGGGCCAGGTGCTGTACATCTTCGCCGCCATTTCGCGGGCGGGGACGGCGACCGCGACGTTTCAGATCACGAATCTGACCGGCCCCGCCACCGCGACCGTCGTCGGCGAGGCACGGACGATCGACGTTGCGACGGGCCGATTCATGGACGACTTCGCCGCGAACGGCGTCCACATCTATCAGATCGACCTCGCCGCCGTGACCTGCCCCTGACGACGGGCGGCGGTCTACTTCGCGCGCGGGACGACGGACGCGATCCGGTCGAGGATCTGTTCG
>Ga0066903_100006258_pt1 | contig 10529 bp, 9 predicted proteins | sample PanSoiMetaGPlot1_FD_67491 | JGI IMG/M metagenome (GOLD analysis project Ga0066903, IMG submission 67491) | Tropical forest soil microbial communities from Panama analyzed to predict greenhouse gas emissions - Panama Soil - Plot 1 (version 2) | ecosystem: Environmental > Terrestrial > Soil >...
GATGCGCCGGCCGCGGATGTCGTCTGGTGAGGAACTCACGAAGGCCTATTCCTGCAAACCCTGTTTCACGCGTCGATCTTGGGCATTCTGGCGCGGGCGGCGCGTGCAAGCTAGCACGGCTTTTGCGCATTGCTTCATCGCTTGTGAAGTGTGGATTGAGGCCGAGGATACTATACGTTGGTCTCATATCGCGGACGATAATCGCGGGCGAGGGGCAAATATCCGGATTATAATACCATCGAAGGTTCAGGATCTGCCAGGGCGCGTCAGGTTGGGTGCAGACCAACCAGGCGCCTACTTTGTTCTCGGTCCCTTGTCAGCGCGGCGGTTAAGGTCGCTGGCGACCGAACCCTCACATGCCGTCGGCAAGCTGGTAGGCGGCGCGCTCGAAGGCGTCGTAAACCGTGAGCGCCGCGGGATCAACAAACGGCAGATACTGCATCAGGATTACACCAGCGATGCCACGGCTCTGATCAACCCAGAAATAGGTGTTGTTGATGCCGCCCCAGCTCAGGCTGCCGGCCGAGCGCTTGCCGGAAACGTGATCGACCGTGATCAGGAAGCCCAGCCCAAACTTGTCGCGGCCATCGGCGACGAAGGTGAAGTCGCGGCTGCGCGGCAATGCCGACGCCAGCGCCGGGACCGATACGTTGCCGATGTGGTTCTGGCCCATGAGCGCGACTGTCTCGGCCTTGAGCACGCGGGCGCCGTCAAGCTCGCCGCCGTTGAGCAGCATGCGCGCGAAGCGGCCATAGTCACTGGCGGTCGAGGCCAGTCCGCCGCCGCCGATCGGTTGTGGGATGGTGAGCCCCGGTTGCGGCGACTGCTTGACGATCGCGCCATCCATGCGCTCGCCGTCGCGCTGCTGCGCGGCGACCAGGCGCGCGGCCTTTGCCTCCGGCACGTTGTAGGAGGTGTCCGTCATCTTGAGCGGCGTGAAGATGTGCTGGCGGAAATAGTCTTCGAGCTTCTGGCCGGAAATCTTCTCGACCAGGCGCCCGACGATGTCGGTGCTGGTTCCGTACCACCACTTTTCGCCCGGCTCGAACAGCAGCGGCCCGTCCGGGTAAGTCTCGCCCGCGCGCGGTTTGAAATCGCGCAGGGTTGCGCTGGTGAACGGATAGCCGAGCCCGGATGTGTGCGTGAGAATGTGCCGCACCGTGATCGGCTTGGACGTCATGTGCAGATGATAGTTGCTGGTCTTGGCATCGAAGGAGTCGAACACCGGCAGCTTAGCCATCTCAGGAAGATACTTCTCGACTGGATCGTCGAGCGTGAACTTGCCTTGCTCGAGCAGCTGCATGGCCGCGGTTGATGTAATCGCCTTGGTCATCGAGGCGATCCGGAACAGCGCATCGGCGGTCAAGGGCTGGCCGGTTGTGACATCCGCCACACCGAAGGCGCCCTGATAGACGACACCCTTGCGATCGGTGACGAGCGCAACGACGCCCGGCACCTGCTTGCGCTCGACCGCTTCGCGCAGCTTCTGATCGATCAGCGCGCCGGCGCGCGTTCGATCTTGCGCCTGGGCGACGGCGCCTGCGAGCGAGAATGCTATGGGGATGATGAGAACGGCAGCAATCGTCTTCCGGTGCATGAGCGTTCCTCCCGCATCTGTTGTTATGGAGACGGGAAAGCATAGCCTTGTTGCGCAAAGCGCGAAATCGGGAATGACGGTGTCGGTTCAATTGGGCTGTCGCCCAAGGATCACCAGAGCCCAACAGGATCACGGCTGCGTGGGCCGATCGCCGGGATCAGACGGCTTCCGGATGGCCTTGTACAGCAGCACGACTCCGCATGCTGCGATCAGAAGACACCCCAGCCAGAGGCCGATGATGGAAGGGTCAGCGTTGCTAATTCCGCCGAGCATGAATGCCACGGCGCATACGCCGGGCAGCACAGAATGACACCGGCGACCGTCATGAGAATGCTTAGAGTGGGGTCGCGGTTCATGGCGTCCTCGATGTTCGGTACCTGCGGAATGCGAAGACAATCAGCGCGATACCGCCCGCCGAGATGATGAAGGAGATGACCCAGAGCACCCAGATGTCGCTCCCCATATACGCTTGGGCTGGGATTCCATCCGGATAGAGCGAGCGCATGTACATGTATTCCCGGATGAAGATGACCGAGCAGACCCCGGGCGCGAGCAGCAGGAGTCCGACGATCAGCAGCACCGCCGTGGCAATTGGAGAGCGCGGCTCTTGCGGCGGTGTAGGCGGCACTTGGGGTACGCTCATGGGTCGTCGCTCTCGTTGCGTTCGCTCATACGGGCTGCGCTTCCTTTGCCCGCGCCAAGCGCGCCCGGATCCCGTCGATGCGACCGTCACGATAGAACAGATTGTAGGTATCGAACGGGATAATCTGGCCGTTCGGAGTCACGAAGTGTATGCACGATCGCTTGACGCCGCCCAGGCAGAAATTGAACCGGTCCATGAATTGCACGATCGTGACCCTGAAGACGTTCTCGTACGTAAGGCCAGCCGGCACCTCGGCCTTGGGCAGGCAGCAGAGAAACTCCGCGAGCCGGGCCGGCGCGTTGTTGGCGCCCGAAGAGAGCGAGAACAGCTCGATGAACTTCTCCTTCAGCACCGGCTGCTTTTCGAAGCTGATGGTGTTGGGCGTGATTGCCACAAACTCCTCGCGCGGCACCAGCGAAGTCACCGGCAGCACATTGCGGCCGTTGCGGAGCCCGTAGCCGATCGAGATCGATTCCGGATTGCAAGGGAGTGGGACCATGTCCCGCGGGCCGAAGACACCTGAATCTTCGACGATGCGCCGTCGGATGTCGGACAGCGTGATGCGCTGCGATTTCGCGAAGCCCTCGTTGCGACCGGCGTCCTGCACGGGCTGGAATGTGATCCCGCGCACGCAGCGCCATTCCAGCGCATGGCGCACGATCGCGCCGATCTCGTCGTCATTGACGCCGCATTTGACCGTCACCACGAGCGAGGTCGAGAGGCCGTGGCGCTCGAGATTCTCCAGCGCCTCCTGGCGCACGCGCCGCAGGTCGGCACCGCGCAGCGTCATCAGGGCGTCGCGCTCAAGCGAATCGAACTGCAGGTAGATTTCGAGCCCGCGCTTTTGCTCGGCCAGCCGAGCCGCAAAATCCGGCTCGCGCGCGAGCCGCAGTCCGTTGGTGTTGATCATGACGTGCCGCACGGGGCGCGAGCGCACGAGATCGAGCACCTCGAAGAACTGCGGGTGCAGCGTTGGCTCGCCGCCCGAGAGTTGCACGATGTCGGGCTCGCCTTCGCTGGCCACCAGCGCGTCGACCATGCGCTCGATGGTCGAGAGCGACAGATGCTTGCTGCGCGCCGGCGATGAGTCGGCAAAGCAGACCGGGCAGGTGAGGTTGCAGTGTTCGTTGATCTCGATCAGCGCGAGGCAGGAATGCTGCTCGTGGTCCGGGCACAGGCCGCAGTCGTACGGGCAGCCATATTCGGTGCGGCTCTGCAGGTTGAGCGGCCGGTCGCCTGGCTTGATGTAGTCCTTGCATAACCGCCAATAGGCAGCATCAGTGGAGATGAGCGTCGATTGGACGCCATGTGCATTGCAGCGCTTCTCGTACCAGACCTCATTGTCCTTGATCTCGATCTTGGTCGGCACCAGTGCGAGGCAGGTCTCGCACAGCGAAGTGGTCTGCCCCCAGAACACGTACGGGCGTGCTTTACGCAACAGCAGTGTCATCGGCGATCCTCGGGCGTGGGGCGGTAATGATCATCCAAGCCGCATAGGCGAGGATTGCGGCCGAGAGGAGATGAAACAGCGTGAACGGCCCAATCAATGGGCCATAAGGCTTGATGAATTCCCAGGCGAAGCGTTGTGCGCCATAAAAGCCGACCACGAGATAGAACCCGTTCTCGATCACGAACACGTTGCCGCGCAGCGCAGCCAGCACATAGACCAGGGCGAATGCCGCCATCGCGGCGCTTTCGTAGAGCTGCACCGGGTGCCGCAGCACGCCGTCGCCGAAGTCAGTCCCCCACGGTAGCGCGGTTGGCGTTCCGTATGTGAAATCATCAAGGCCCGCGAGGAGGCAGCCGATACGGCCAACCGCGACCCCGACCGCAAACGGCAGCGCAAAGCGCGCGCCGGTGCGCTCCGTGATGCCGGTTGAGCGCTTGTAGAGCTCGACCGCCAGGATGCCGCCTGCCACTGCGCCTTCGATCGAGCGTGCGAAGCCCTGTTGCTGCGAGAGCCAGAGATTGGCAGTCCCGAACACGACAGCGCCGACGCCGGCGCCAAACATCAGCGCCGCCAGATAGGAAAAGTCATGAGACCGCGAGGGCGGAAAGCGTACGCCGGCACGGCGCGTGAGCCACATGAAGGAAAACGCTGCCGCCGACCAGGCCAACACGTCGAACCCGACATGCAGCAGTGTGCGCGACATTATGGCTCGATCCTCCGTTCGCCGCCATCCTCGCTCTTGATCACCACAGCGCTGGCGGAGCTGCCCGCAAGGGCCTGCACGTAGGTGCGGCTCGTCCCGGTCGGCCCTGTCAGAGTCATTCCCGACTTTTCCTCTGATGCGCCGATCTTGACCGAGGGGCGGCCCTGGTCGGTGATCAACCGCAGCAGCACGGTCTCCGCCGACATTGTTCCGTCTTGCTGGCGGCTTTGCGGCAATATCTGGATGCTGGCGCGCACGTGCCCGGAATCATCAACGATCTGGAGTCCGCGGCCTCGAAGAATTTGGTCGGCTCCAGGCGCTGAAGCCGGGCGATGATTTTGAATGTATGACATGGTCAGCATGCCGGCGTTGAGCAGCGTGACCGCAATCAGGAACAGCTTTGCCTTCATGAATGGCCCTCCAGAGACCTTGCTTGCCTGATGATAGGCATGGCTCGCGTGGTGGTGCACGGGCCGCGACGCTTTGTGCAGCTATGATGCCGCGTGCAACGATGCGGCGTCCTCCGTGTCGCTCAGAATGAGAAAGTCGGTCAATAGCGCACACAGGCGGCCTTCGCCGGAGAATCCAAAAAAGCAGGGATAGAGCCCGTCGCCCCAGCCCGACGAGAAGCAGATGATGTTCGCCGCGTGCTCAGGCGATGGACACCAATCGAGCCAGCTCCGTGTGTCCCGATAGGTTCTCTGCATCTCGTCGATGATCACATTGAAGTATTCGTCATCTTGATCCATTCGCTCGGCCAGCAGCCGACCAGCGACCGGATCCATGAAGCAGCCGGTGCCGGCATCCACGGCGTAGCCAAAAAAGCCATCGTGTTCGAGCGCGGCAGGGTTCTGGCCTTCGGTCAGCGCCATTGACCACGAGAGCGCCGGCGAATGGGACAGCTCGACCCGCGCGAACGCCACGCGTTCGTCACGCTCCTTACCCTCGCCAAAGGATGCAATGGCGACTGATACCGGATAACGCCCGGCCGGTATGGCCTGCGTGAATGGCGAAGGATCAGGGCTGACAAACGGATCCGAGGCCGCCAAGGCACCGGAGGTGACGAGCAACTGCCCGATCTCACGACACTGAAACTCGACGCGCTTGCCGTGCTGAAGAAGGCTTTGTGACGAAAAGGCGATCTCGACGTGCCGCGGATTGGGAGCATATGCCATGGTTCAGCCACCCAACCGGAAGGATAAGTCGCAATTGCGACGCAAGTACCTAGCTCACACGCTATTTCTAGGAGTTTATGCCGCCCCGAGCCGAACCAAATCGCCCGTTTGCGCTTTGTCACATTCGATCGCCACTATGGGAGCGAGGCATCAATGCGAACGTCCGTGAACGTCGCCAACACCCGGCGCGTGCTCTGCGTCTTTCCCGCCTATGCGCACTCGTTCGGCACTTTCTCGCATGCCTACAAACTGATGCCCGGCGTGCATGCCTTCATGCCGCCGCAAGGCCTTCTCCTGATTGCCGCCTATATGCCCGAGCAATGGCCGGTGCGCTTCATCGACGAGAACATCGGGCCGGCGAGCGCGGCCGACCTCGCCTGGGCCGACATCGTTCTCGTCTCCGGCATGCATATTCAGGCGCCGCAGATCCGCGACATTGCCCGCCGGGCGCATGCGGCCGGCAAGGCCGTGGCGCTGGGTGGGCCGTCGGTGTCGGCCTCGCCCGAGATGTATCCGGAGATCGACTATCTGCATATTGGCGAACTCGGCGACGCCACCGACGCCTTGATCGCGCGGCTCGATGAGAGCGTCACGCCGCCCACCACGCAGATGAAGTTTGAAACCGCGGAGCGGCTGGCGCTCACCGATTTTCCGATTCCGGCCTATGACCTGGTGCCGCTGCGCCGCTATCTGATGCTGACGCTGCAGTTCTCGAGCGGCTGTCCCTATCGCTGCGAGTTCTGCGATATCCCAGGACTCTACGGCCGCCAGCCGCGATTGAAGACTCCGCAGCAGATTATCGCGGAACTCGATGCCATGCGGGCACAGCAGCATCCGCCCGCAGTTTACTTTGTCGACGACAATTTCATCGGCAATCGCAAGGCGACGCGTGGGATGCTGCCGCATCTCGTCGCCTGGCAGAAGCAGCATGGCTATCCGCTGCAGTTCTCCTGCGAGGCGACGCTCAACATCGCCAAGCAGACGGAGATTCTTGCGCTGATGCGCGAGGCGAATTTCAAGGGCATCTTCGTCGGCATTGAGACCCCGGAGACCGATGCGCTCAAGGCCATGCGCAAGGAGCACAACGTCGCGCTGCCGATGATGCAGGCGATCGAGACTCTCAACCGCTATGGCCTTGAGGTGACGGCCGGCATCATCCTCGGCCTCGACACCGACTCACCTGACACCGAGACGCGGCTCGCCGATTTCATTGATCTGTCGTGCATTCCGATTCTGACCATCAATCTGTTGCAGGCATTGCCGAAGACGCCGCTCTGGGAGCGGCTGGCACGCGCCGACAGGATTGCTGACGACCCTTCGCTCGAAAGCAATGTGCGGTTCCTGCGGCCCTATGACGAGGTGGTCGGGCTGTGGCGGCGCGCGATCGCGCGCGCCTATGATCCGGAGCGGCTGTTCGCGCGCTTCATCGATCAGGTCGAGAAGACCTACGTCCATCGCATCAGTCCGCCCGCGCGCGGCCGGCTGACCTGGGCGAATGTGAGATTCGGTGCAATCTTCGCGTTCAGAATTCTCTACTTTATCGGCCTCAAGTCGGATTACCGACGGCCGTTCTGGCGCGCGGCGCGCCACGCGCTCGCGCGTGGCCAGGTCGATATGGCGTTCGCGATGGCGTTCGTTGGCCATCACCTGATCGAGTTCACCCGCGAGGCGCTGCGCGGCGAGCAGAACGCCTCGTTCTACTCGGCACGGCAGCAGCGGACTGCGCCGGTGCTCGAGGCGCCGCTGCGCAAGTCGGCGTAGTGCCTAATCGGACGCAGAGTGCGCCGCGACCATAGCCTTGCCTGGCGTGCCGGCTAATGGCGTTGCCATGGCAGGAACGGCCGGCCTCGGCGTGAGCTTCTGGGCGACCAGCTCAATATGACCCCTCAGATTATAGAGCTGGTCGGAATAATGCCGCGGCAGTCGTAGGCGCTGCACGGCACGGTCGATCCGCTTCAATCCCGCGTCGACCTCGGCGACCTGCTCGGGCGAGGGATTGTGGTCGAGCGTGAACTCGAGCTCCTTGAGCCGGTCGTACCAGCGCAGCAGGCGCTGGCGGATCATCCAGGTGTAGAGCAACGGCAGGAACCGTGACAGCGGGATCGCGATCGACAGGATCGGTATCGCGAGCAGGATGATCTTGGTCGTGTTGGAGAACGCAAACGCGGTCACCCAGAACGGAATGCCCAGGCTGGCGTTGAGCGGACCGACAGCGCGTAGAATCGAGGGCAGCTCGCCGGTCTTGTAATAGGCGCGGGAGTCCGGATCGAGCTCGTATTCCGGATCGTTGCCATTGGGAAACTGGCCAGGACGAAAGAACAGGATCGGCTCGCCTGAAGAATCGAAGCCGGGCTTTGGATTGACCGAGGCCGTGTGGGTGAGGAGGCTCACCAGTGCGGGATGGAGATCCTTTTGCACCACGAGGGCGGGAGCGCTGGCCACGAGGGTGATGTCGGCCGAAGGAATGTCGGGATCAAATTCGACCGACCCGCGCGACATGAGGACCTTCGACAGAAACGGGAAGCGCGTCACATAGGCGTCTGCCTCGGCGGAGAAGTCCATCAACAGAATGTCGGGCGCGCGCAGCAGGTCTTGCACCTTCTTGGAGTCGGGGGGCAGCGCCACAAAGGCGACATCGGCGCCGTCGCCGGTCAAAGGCTTGGCGTCGGCCGGAAAGTCCTGCTCGATGAACGTGGAGTTCTCCGCGGTCACGCCGTTGGCCTTGAGCAGCAGCGCGGCAATCCGGCGCGTGCCGCTCTCGGGCGTGCCGACCATGATGCGGCGGCCTTTGAACTCCCCGACGCTCCTGACCAGGTTCGGCCCCCGATAGAAGACCCAGATTGGCTCAAGGAACAAACGGCCGATCGATTGGATCTTCGACACCTGTTTGTCGTGCAAATCCCGCTCGGCGGGCGTGGCCAGGCGTCCCTGCAGACTGCCGGCGAGGCCGCCTTTCAGCAGGCCGCCGTCGATCCTGTCGTCGTCGGCCGCGAGCGCCTGGAGGACATCAAGGCCCTGGAGATTGGGCCGCAGCTCGAGCGTGACGCCGAAGCGCGCAAGCTCGCGCTTCCAGGTCTCGGCAAGCTGTTGGTAGGCGCCGCCTCCGCCACCGGCGGCCAATACGATCCGGCCGGGCGGGCCGGGCTTGATGATGATGATGGCGAGCCACAAAGCCAGAATAATGCCAACAAGTGCACTGCCAACTACGATCAGAAATTGTCGCACGCGCCTGCCCAATGCTTGATTGATTGACATGACTGAGTGTCCCCGACGCTACCGGCTGACATAGCCAAATTTTCGGCGCGCAGCCAAGAGATGCCGGAGAAGACGCGAGAGAGACGCGACAAGCGCGACCCGCCACAAGACTTAGCGCATTGTGCGGCAAGGCTTTTCGCTTCAGCGCAGGATATCGAATTGTGAATGTGACAGAATCGCTACGGGCTCGCCGGCCGGCTCCACGGACGGACGTTGATGCCTTTGGGCAGCGCCTGCTGCAGCATCATCATCTCGCCGATCGTCTCGGATGTGATGAGCCCGACGAGCCGTCCGGCTTGGTCGACGACCGCGACTGCTGGCGCTGACTTCTCCATCAGAATGCGCAGTGCCTCGTCGAGACAACGGCGATGGCTGATGGTCGGCACCGGGCTCGTCATCGCGTCGACAACTTTGGCGTTAGGGCCGCGCTCCTTCAGCGCCCGGATGATGTCGCCGCGCGCCAACAGTCCCACCGGCGCGCCGTTGCCGTCGACCACCGGAAACTCGCTCTGGCTTGTCTTGAGCAAGGTCTGCACCGCCTCCTCGACATCCGCCTCGGGCGCCAGCGTTGCGAATTGCGTCATCATCGCGGTGCCGACCGGCACACCCTGTGACATCGCGCGTAGCGCCACGCTGTGCGCCTCGCCGGAGGCCGCGAGATAGACGAAGATCGCAATGAAGATCAGCAAGGGATTGCCGAACAGGCCGGCAAAACCGAGCGCGAAAGCGAAACCCTGGCCGATGAAGGCGGCCACTTCAGTGGCGCGCACGAAGCCAAGCTTGGTGGCAAGCAGCGCTCGCAGTACGCGCCCGCCATCCATCGGAAACGCCGGGATCATGTTGAACAGAGCCAGGAACAGGTTCACCGCTGCGAGCCGATCGATGAGTGAGACCCTGGTGCTCTCGACCAAGGCAAGATCGCGCATGTTGAGGTGGGCGCCGGCGAATAGAACAAGGGCGAAGGCGATGACGACATTGACCAGCGGTCCCGCGATCGCGATCAGGAATTCCTCTTGCGGCTTTTCTGGAATGCGCTCCAGCCGGGCGAGCCCGCCGATCGGCAGCAGCGTCACATCCGGCGTTGCCACACCGAACGCGCGCGCCGTGAAGATGTGTCCGAACTCGTGCGCCAGGACGCAGGCGAACAAGAGCACCATGAAGATGAGGCCGGACCAGGCCGCCTGCGAACTTTCCGACACCCAGCTGGCGGCGAAGATCCAGCCCAAAAACAGCAGGAAGGTAATGTGCACCCGTACCTGCGTGCCTGCGATCGAGCCAATATTGAGAGACCAGGACATGGGAAACCTCGGGTTGGCCGGGCCGTTGTTAGGGCAGGTAGTCACTTAATCTTGGTATTGCGAGTGGCTCTACGGCATTGAGCCGTGTCAAGATGACCGTGCAACAAGACTGGAGTGCGAACGATGGCCGAGAAACTGACCGCAGACGCCCGCAAGGCGGCGCTCGCCAAGCTCCCCGGCTGGAGTGAGGTCAAGGACCGCGATGCCATCACCAAGACCTTCGTGTTCCGCGACTTCAACGAGGCGTTCGGATTCATGACCCGGGCGGCGCTGATCGCCGAGAAGCTCGACCATCATCCGGAATGGTTCAATGTCTACAAGACCGTCACGGTAACGCTCTCCACCCATGATGCCGGCGGCCTGACCGAGCGTGACGTCAAGCTAGCCGAGGCGATGAACCGGCTGGCC
>Ga0066903_100006259_pt1 | contig 10529 bp, 11 predicted proteins | sample PanSoiMetaGPlot1_FD_67491 | JGI IMG/M metagenome (GOLD analysis project Ga0066903, IMG submission 67491) | Tropical forest soil microbial communities from Panama analyzed to predict greenhouse gas emissions - Panama Soil - Plot 1 (version 2) | ecosystem: Environmental > Terrestrial > Soil >...
AATGCGTTCGACAATTTGCTGATGGGCAGCGTTCAGCCTCTGGACCTTTTCGGTCGCGAGAGTATGGTCTTGCCGAAGCGTCGTGAGCCGTTTGAGCTGGGGGACGACTTGGCGGAGTTCGCGGAGGCGAATCACTGCGCGTTCGAGGTCCTCCGCCCGGGCCGCACGGTCCGCGGCCGCGGTGAGGACACTATGCAGGCCCTTGCGGGCCTCATCCAGTTGCTCCCAGTGGCGGGCCAGCCCCAACAGATCGCGGATACCGGCGACCGCCAACTTTGCTTCTTGCAATGCCGCTTCGGCTCGATCTCGTTCGGCGATCACCGCCGTCAACTCGTCTTCCGAAATGTCCTTGCTTCCCGCAAGCTGTGCGTTGAGGCTCTTTGCGTCCGCGTTGAGTTCGGTTCGGCGTTCGGCCACCGCTCCATGTAGGCGAATTAACGGCTCCAGATCAACGAAGCCCCGGAACACATCTCGACGCTTCTCTTTCTTGGAGTCGATCAGTCGCTCGGCCGCACCCTGTCGGAGCAGAACCGCCGATACGAACGTGTCGTAGTTCAGCCCCAATGTGTCCTGGATCCATTGATCGACGTCGCGAGAATTCACGACGTCACGCACGGGGGCGGGCCCTTCGCCGGTCAACTCGTTGACGCCTTGCTTGGCGCCGCCGGCGCTCCTGGTCCGCGTGCGCCAGACGCGATACCGCCGGCCGCCGACCTCAAAGTCGAACTCAACCCGCATGGATGAGGCGCCATGCCGGATCAGGTCGGTTACGCTGGTCGATGCACCCTCGCGCCGCTTGTGCTCGCCGAACAGCGCATACACCATCGCGTCGAACACGGCCGATTTGCCGACGCCGTTCGGCCCATGAAGCAACCAGACCGAGTGGCCGTCGAATTCGAACTCCTGTTCCTTGTGACACAAGAAGTTCCTCATGGAAACGCGAACCGGGATCATGTGTAGCCCTCGCGTTCGAGGTAATCGGAGGCAAGGGTGAGCAACTCGCTACGGTCCGGGTCGTCCACAAGACGGTTGGCGAGCCCGGTCAATACACGGTCGCGAATACTCCCGCTCGTCGGTTCGATCACATTGTTGGTTGTGGCCGGGGCGTCGGGTGGCACGAGCCGAATCGTCCAATTTGGCAAGGAATCGCGGATTGCCAGATCAATCGCCATACCCGCCAATGCGGCCTCAGGTTCGACTCTGACCTGAACAATCGCTGTCGCGGGATCGGGCACTGCCGCCAGTTGCTCGCGGACCCGGTCCGGATCGTCGATTGTCACTTCAACCAGTCGCGTTGGCGTGATCGGGATCGGTGTCGGATCGCCGCGCCTTCCGTCCTGGCCAATTTCCACCAGAACGACTTGTTTGATCTCGTCGTGGTCACCGAAGTCCAATCGGTCCAGGCTCCCCGAGTAGCGCACATGGGGCAGTCCGCCGAGGCATTGTGGCTTGTGGACGTGACCGAGCGCGACATAATCGAACGCGGTCGGGACGGCGTTCGCTGACAGGACGACGTCTGACTCCTCACCGAGGCGAAAACGTCCGCGGTTGATGTCCGCACCGGTCACCGACAGGTGGGCCACGAGGACAGTCCGGAGATCGGCGTCGAATCCTTGTTTGTTGGGGAGCGTGCGGACCCACTCGGCCACTTCTTCCTGGGTCGGCCGGTTCAGTTCGGCCGGGGTCGACGCGGTTTCCGTCCCCTTCAGGACGCGGCTGATGTTCGGGAACGGGAGCAAAGCGAACTGGATATCGAAGACTTCCCGCGGATCGCGAACTCGACCGACGAACGCGTGATCGAGCAAGTACATCCGACCCGGAGAGAAGTGACTACCCCAGGCTCGCGGCGGAGCGTCGAGGTCCAGCCCGCCGCGGGCCACGTCAAGGGCCGGACGCAAGTTCCCGTGCTGATCGTGATTCCCCGTCACCGCAAGGATGAGGCCGCCTCGTTGAAAGAATCTTGTGAACGTGCGACGCAGATGCCGCAACGATTCGGCCACATGGTTCACGCGGTAACTCACCTCGGCCTGTTCGGAGAACACGTCGCCGGCAATCACTAACACGTCGACCTGCTCTCTTTCACAGATTTCGGACACCTCTTCGACGCGGGCCCGCAAGTGGTCGGTCCGATCGATCCGCCCGAGGCGATCGTTAAGATGCCAGTCCGCGGTGTGCAGGATTTTCATGGACGAATCCTCGCGCGGAGTTAGATGACGTCGGCCGCGAATCGCCCGCCGGGGGCAGTTCGCGGTGCCGGTGGCGACAGGGACTCTTCTTTTCGCAAGGCCCACGGCGGGAACGGGATCTTCGCTAACAAGGGTGCCCGGAAGCTCGGCTGAACCAGGAGCTTGTCCGTCTCCAAAAGTTGGGCGGCGTGGTCCTTGTCCGACTTGGTCAGGAACTTCCATATGTCGGCAGAGAGTTCGAGTGTTCCACTCCGGCCGATCGCCTTGATCCCACAGTTCTCGATCACTCGCGGTGAGACGCGGCTCGCCTCCTGCTGCGCCCCAAGCAGGATCACGCCCTGCGATCGCATCTCGGCCGCGACTTTCTCGATCATCGCAGTGATCGGGTCCGACCCGTTCTTCGGGGCGAACCGATTCAGTTCGTCCAGGGCGACCACGTATCGCAGGCCTTCGATCGGGTCGCGCGAACGCAGTTCGACCAGCCGATGGAGAACGGCCGCTACCACAAATCTCTTGAGTTTCTCGTCGCGGATCCCGAATAGATCGATCACCAGCGGCCCGGGCGTCTCGTCTGTCGGGACCACGAGCGGCTTGCCCCTGGACTGGTCACGCCGCAAGACGCCGTCGCAATCCTGGAGCAACCCTCGGAGACGACGCACTACGCTTCCCTTCGTCCCCAGGTGCGGTTCGCCAAGGTCGTGATGGTTGTCCGGATTGCGAATCCAATCCAGGAGGTCATCGAAAGTCTGCGGGCCGTCCTTCCAGAGGAACAGACCGTCGTGCGAGTCGAACGTCAATCGCTCCTCGATCGCCCCGACAAGCGTGCCGAAGTTCGGGCTCCCCAGGTCGTCGTCCGCGAACAGGTAGCGGAACAAGCCCAGTTCGATGATGTCGGCAAGGCCCCAACTGTACGCGGTGACGCCGTCGCGGTTAGTGCGAATGGGGTTGTCTGACTTACGTTCCTGGGGAGCGCGGAAATCCACATCCCGAAACGGGGCTGGCTGTTCGATGCCCAGCTCGCGCCAGTCGGCCGCGTACTCCGGCTTCCAGTTCTTGTTCCAGCGGTCGATGAAGAATAGGTCGAAGTTCTTCACGTTGAAAATGATCGGAACGACCCGGCCGCGGCTCGGGTCCCCGGGGCGGCCGGTCCGCCTCGACCAGGCCAGAAGCAACTGAATGACGTGGAGGAGGAAACTCGATTTCGCCCCCATTCCCGCGATGCCGTTGACATTCAAGTGACCTCCATTCTCGCCGAGCAAATACGCCAGATCGAGGACCGCCGAGCCCGCGAACGGGACGCCGCCGTTGCGAACTCGACCGACCGCCAACCGATTTTCTTCGCGAACCCGATTCAAGCCGTAACCCTCCGCCACGTCGGGTGGGCCACCGAGATACACCTCGCTCTCCTCCGTCGGCGGCGTGTGGGCGACCGGCGTCGTGCTCAGGACGGCGGCCTCGGCGTACGTCACACCGTCGGAGTCAAACGGGGGTCGCTCGCCGGACCGGCCGTCGAACCGGGCTGCCTCCTCGTGGACGTCCTTCTGCCGGCTGCGCCGGTACACTTCCTGGACGATGCCGACGAATCGGACATCGCGGCCATCCACCGTGCTCCGGGTGCTGACGATTTGCGTCCGTTCGACGCCCTTGTCCCGGTCAACCCAGAAGTAAAAGGTCCCGCTCGTCGATTCGTGCTCGGGCGGGGCGGCGACGCGGCCGAGCGGCGCTTGCCGTTCCGGCGCGTTGGACATCAGGGCGACGGCGGGGTCAGTCACGGTTCGGTCCTCCGAAACAGGCCGGCCCGGCGGTAAATCCGGTTGACCAGCAGTGGGAGCGGGGAGAACAGCGGCTTGATGGCCTCCTCGGCCCGAACGATTGGGTCGAGCGAAACGGGCATGCGGGCATAACTTTCGGTCCGGCAGCGTGCGTCGATGAGCCACCGCGATAGGCGGTTGACGAAGCCGAAGCGGTCGACTTCTGGAAATTGCACCCACGGGACGTCTACCCGCACGAATCCCCAGTTCGGGGCCAGCCGGGGGCCGCCGGCAAGCTTGAGGAACCAACTCGCGGTCGGCATGTCGGCCAGCTTCTCTTTGACTTTTCCGGTGAGCTTGAACACCGGCGTCCGCTGGCCTGGTCGGAGGTCGAGCAGCACTCGCCATCCCTCGGGGTGCAAATCGGGAGCTGTACGCTTGACAATTCCGACGACGAGTGGCCGCGCCTGTGCGGCGCGCTCTCCAATCCGCCCAGCGAGCTTGCCATCCACGAGTGTTGGAACATTCGGATCGGCGGCCAGCGCGAGCCGCTCGGCGTTGAGCATGTCCTGCTCGCACCGGTGGAATGCCTGCTGGCGCATGAGTTCGTAGTCGAAGCAATTCGGCGGGACTGGCGGGTCGCCCTTGGCTGACGGAAGATTGGCCGTGACCAGCCGCGCTTCCAGGCCCGAGTCGTTGCAGATGGTGGCCGCGAAACTCTCGACCTCGGCCCACGGGAACGGGTCGGCCACGAAGCTGAGCAGCCGCTCGACTAGGGCGAACGTCCGGGTGAACCGACGCCCGTCAAGTCTCAGGGCGACCGCACCGACCTCGACCATCAGGATCGGGATCGGCCATCCGGCCGGCGCCTTCAGGCACAAGACTGGCAGGCTGTAGATGCTTCCATCAATGAACCGGACCGGGTACTCGTCCAGCTGGGCCGGGGCCTCGCCGACAATTACCGCCTTCCAGTCAGCCGCGGCCATCTCGTGGTCGAGTTCGACCGTGCACTTGGCCGGAGAGTCCGGGTCGGCCTCGGCCAACAGAGGCTGGGGCGGAGTGAAACCGACCGGCTCCGCGCCGTAGTTTCGCAAGAAACTGAAGTCGGCATGACTATTCATCGCCCAACTCCAAGTCCGCCAGCCGGTAGCGCATCGCCTCCCGGCTGACTAGCAGCTCGGCTGCCAGCCGGTAGGCCAGGACCCCCCGCGGGCAGCAGCCGTGTTTGCGCCGGAGCTCGTCGGCCCGCGCCGCCACCACGTCGGCCGGCATGAGCAGCGCGGCCGCGAACCGGTTAGCCTCGCACTCCAGGTGGTCATCACCTTCCTCGTCCTCAGTGATCTTCACGTCCACTCGGAACCGGCCCATCCGCTCGCGGTGCAGGATGGCGTGACCCAGCTCGTGCGCCGCCGTGTACCGCCGGCGGGCGACGGGCGACTCGTGGTCAGCATTGATGAACGCCAGCCCGTCGGTCCCGGCCCAGAACAAGAATCCGTCAATGCGGTCCGCGGTTGCTGGCATTTCGGCCAGAACGTGCGGCCCGGACACGAACCGTTCGGCGATCAGGTATCTCACCACGGCCGCCGTGCTCAACTCCGGCAGAGACACGTGCAGCAGGTTGGCCGCCTGGAAGTTCCGGTCGAGTGCGACCGGCCCCCGGCGGGCCGGGTCGGTCGGCGCGCCGCACCGGTCTCGCAGGGCCGCCACCGCGGCGGCGACGTGTGGAGTCATCATCCGCCCTCCGGGGTCGGGGCCGTCTTGCGCGCGGCGAGTCGAAACTCGGTATCTGCCGACCGCCGCATCCGCGCCTTGAGGGCGGCTTGCCGGAAAGCAGCCCAGTACCGGGCAGGGCCCGGTCCGAACTTCGACTCGGCCCAAGCAGCTACTGCATCCAACCCAAGGTCTGCCGGGACCAGGTCGGTAACCGATCGCAGCCGCTCGTTCAGGGCGTGAGCCTCGGCTGGCAGCAAGGCCGGGGGGTGCCGAAACAATTCAGCAGCCACGTCGGCGACGGTAACCGGACCGATCTCGGGCCGAACGATTTCAGCACCCGGCATGTGCTCTTCGACCGCGGAGGCGACAGTATTCTGAACCTCTGTGGCGTTACGGCGAGCGTGTTCTTCGATCAGACCTGCGTGGATGTCCCGAAACGCAGCGAGCAATTCTGGGTCGTTCGCGGCCTGAAGCCAAAGGGTATCGAGGGCAGCCTGGTCGTCCCGTTCCAAAGCATCCAAATACCTGGCAGTCGCGAGGCTCACGCGGAGGCGATTTTGAGGAGTCATCGGCCAGCCTCCTTTTCCGCGGCCAACCGCCGTAGTTCATTCATCGCCCGGGCCAACCGCACTCGCGAAGTGGGCTCGCTGATCCAGAGACGGGCTGCGATCTCCCGGTGGCTCAACCCGTCTAGGTGGTGCATACTGACGATTTCCCGCTGGTCAGCCGGGAGACACCCAAGCAGTTCAGACAGATCCGAGTCGTCTTTTGTGAAGCGGCCCTCCAGCGCTTCCCATGCGCCAGGATGGACTGTCGGCTGTGCCGGCTGCTTGCGGATTGTGCGGCATTGCTCGGATAACACGTGGCTCAGAAAGCCATGCAGCCAGCCAGCCGGAGTAGCGCGTGTGCGGTCGAAGTCGGCACGTCGGTCCCAAGCCCGTGCGAGAGCTTCTTGCACTACCTCGGCTGCCAATTCCTCCCGCACCGTGGGCGGCCGGTCGTTCAACCACAGGGATAGACGAGATCGTGAGTGCGCAAGCAGTTCCGCGCGAATATGGCTGTCGTCCATAGCCGCACGGACCGGGTCGTCCGGCGGGGCCGCGATCGGCGGGTGCATGGCCGGGGTCATCGCGACCTGACTCCTTTCGATCTTGAGATCCAAAGGGTACTTGGCAGCCAAGACTGGAACGTTACCGAAAACTAGGGCTTTTTTGACGCGGGTTTGAGTGGATATGAGGCTAACGGACGAATAGTCGGAATGGAAGGGGTACGAGGTCCGGGTCCATAGTTTGTCAGATTTGCATTCATCGGTTGCAGCGATCGCCTTGTTTCGATCGCGAGCCTGTGCCGGCTGCACGACGGAAGGATTGTGACGATCTCCGTCAACGGATCATCCGCGGCAGCGATTCACTGGCGCGAGGCCTATCCAAGAGGGCCTGCAGGCTTTGAATTCGCGGTCCGCCAGCCGGCCGGCGCGCTCTTCCGAATAAGCTTCAATGCCTTGTAGCCGCGGCGGCCCCGCCGCTTCTGAGTTTCTTTGACTCGTTTCCTTGCAGCCGACAGTACCGCCCGCTTGCCGGCCCCCGTCACGGTGATTGCCTTGCCCAGCCCGATACCGGACAGGACGGCGTCGAGTACGGTCATGGCCATTGCGACCGTGGCGACGTTCTCCTTGTTGGGCGCAACCTCGTATTCCTGCATTTCGCCGAGAACCTCTATAAGCCGCAGCATCGCCGCCTGGAGCTTCTTCCGGACGCGGAACCGGCGCTGGGCGGTCATGTACCGGAGTCCGGTAGAAGGAGAGGGCTGGCCAATCGTCTGCCGACCGTCAGATTTGGCGGGCTACATTCCAAAGGTCCAGGCAAGTACGTTCGGCCCGGTTACCACCCGAGCAATTCAGCCACCTTATCGAACGCGGCCATCTTCGCGGCGTCTGTCGTTGAGAACCGACTTGGTGAATAGGCCGGCTTGCCAGAGCCGGCAGTAACGGAATAAGACCATCCGCCGAACCGGAAGAAGATCGTCACCATGACCGTCAAGTTGTCGTGCTTGAACCGGAGAAGTTCGTTCCCGTTCCTGGACGTACCCCAGTTCCGTGTCAGCCACGGGACTGGCGCTGCCACAACTTTCGCAGCCTTGCCTCCTCGCGCTCAGGCGAATAGCCGAAACAAAGCCGGCGGGCACACTCGGAACCGACCAGCGATTCGCCGAGTGTCGCGTGGCTAATGAGATGAATAAACCGAATGTTCGTCCGGCCGCAGCGCTCGCACGTGCCGGGTGGGCTGCCCGCCGCCCGAAGATCGGTCGCTCGGACTGGCTGCCAGCCGGTGCCGGTGGGCGCGAATGGACTCATCATGTTTTGCTCCGTTTTGATTCACCTGGACACCTTCCGACTAAGTCCGCCCGCCCGACCCGATGCGTCCCTCACGTCGCGGTCGGCTGGCTTCAATCTGCTCGGTCGTGAGCGGTGGTAGTCCTCGGGCCGCTCGGCAGACGATTGCATCGCACTCATGGTCATCGCATCCCTGCAAGTGCAGCCGATCCGATTCGGCACACCAGTCCAGAGAATCTCTCCAATAGATCAGCACTTCACTCATTTCTTTTCGGTCCCAGCCGTCGTCCTGGAAGTAGCCCGCGTCGTAGTAGCGCTTGACCAACATGTAGACTTCTTCGCCGGTGTCGACCCCGGCGCGGCGTAGGTCATCCATGAGGTTCGCCCACGCCACCGGAATTCGATGGGGGTCGTCCCTCTGTCTCCCCGTGGGAGAAAAGAGGATGCCCGTCCTGGCCTTCCCCGGAGCCGATAGCCCCGCCTGCCATTCTGCCCGCAGCTTGGCGACGAGCGCGACTCGTTCCGGATACAACATGTCGGGCCGGACAGCTTGCACGACATCGAACTCGTCGAAGCACCCGCGCGGTCCCGGACCGCAAGCCCGGTGGCACCGACCCTTGACCGCGAACTGCCGCCCGGTTCCCGCCGCGTCGATGGCCGGTTTGTTGACCACTACCTGATACGGGTTGCTGTGCTCGCGGAATGGGCACGGGAAGTAGTTCCCCTGCGGCGGTCCGACGAGTTTGCGAAGAACGTATTCCAGGAACGTCATCGGCCCGGCCCCATGAAACGGCGTAACGGCCCCGGATTCGGTAGTTTGTTGGTTTCTTGGTTTCTTGAATCTTTTTGGGCACGACGGAAGAACCAAGAAACCAAGGAATCAAGGCACTACGGGTTTCTGCCCGGTTCGTTGTTGGTTCCAGTCGCCGCACCTGCAACGGGCAGGCGGCATTCCCAGCCCTGTGCCGTCTTGCGGACGTTGGGCTTCACCATCCCAAGCGCTACCTTTGCACGCTGGCCCGCGGTGCCGGAAAACCCGGCAGCGGCAAGGCCGGCATCGATTTCCCGGGACGGATACCAACGGCCGGGTAGCATGTTTGCCCGCAGCCAGTCTTCGGCTGCGCCCTTTTCCGTCTCCCGCCGAGGCCGTTGCGGCGCTGGCCCAAACTCCAGGCCCTTGTGCGTAACCTGGAAGCCAATCGGTGTGGGTGCCAGCCCGAGGTTTTCCTTGAGGACCCGCACGCGGCACCACTTACCGTTGGGGTCTGGCCAGTCGATCCCGATTAGCGCGCGGATCATTGCCGTGATGGCGTTGCTGCCTCGGCTACTATTGGCCGTGATTCCTTCGCCAGGAAAGATCTTCTTGGTGTGGTGGATGATGATGATCGCGGCCTTTGTCCGCTCGGCGATTTCTGCCAGTCGTTGGAGCACGCGGCCGACCTGCGAACTGTTCTCGTCGCGGTCGTGGCCGCTTCGAAGCGAGTCGATGAAGACTGCCTTGATCCGGTGCCTAGTGATCTGAGCCTCGATCTGTTCTAAGTGCGAGGCGTTGGTCAGGTCGACCGGTCGGAGCGGGTCGTCCTTGAACAGCAACCGAATGCGGTCGATAGGGATTCCCCATTTGGTCGCCCGGTCGAGCGTGATGGCCGTATCGTTCTCTGTGCCGCACCACAGAACCGGGCCGGGCTCACGTGGTCCCATGTCGCCAGTGAACCAGTCACATCCGGTAATGATGGGGCGGGCCAAGCCGTACAGTGCGAAGGCGCTCTTCCCGACGCCCGGCTCGGCAATGATCCCCGTTACCATTCCGAACGGGACCCATCCGCGGACCAGATAACTCACCTTCTGGACCAGTGAAGCGGCGTCCGCCAACGTGGCACCGGTCACGTCTACTGTTTCTCCCACGGGGAGTGGCGGACTGATTTCAACGTCGTCCGTCCCGGGTTTCCGCTGGGCCTCCATGAACAATCTGAATTCGGACTTAGGCACGGCCGCGGACGGCTGGAGTTTGCCTGCCGGCTTACAGTGTGGTGGTGCGGACTTCTTTGCGATTAGCTTTGGCATGGGTACTCACTTGTAGAACTCGATAAAGTCGTCGGGCATCCGATTCGCACGTCGTCGCGCTCGCGGTAGCGGAGGGTCGGGTGCCCGGAGTTGCTCAAAGTCCGCCAAAGCCTGCTCCGTGACTCTCCATTTGGGGCGCCCACCGTTCTTGCGGCCCACGTTAATCGCTCGTAGGTCGCCGCTTCGGATCCAAGCCAGGACCGTGTGCTCGCCGACGGCGAATCGCTTGCTCAGGTCCTTAACGCCGAAGGTCATCGCGCTTCTCCTGTCTCCTCACGGCCGGATTCGTTCGTTTGGCCGCACACAATCTCCGCGTTAGTTAGGCGCGCCGGCCTAATGCAAACGAAAAAGGCGGCGATTCCCCGGAGGAAACCGCCGCCAAAAAATTCGTGAGCGTTAGGCGCGAGTTACGGTCGTTTACCGGTCGCCATAATCACCGCGTCGGCGACCGACGCCGCGGCCCCGGCGGTCGCGGGCGTGCTC
>Ga0066903_100006262_pt1 | contig 10527 bp, 9 predicted proteins | sample PanSoiMetaGPlot1_FD_67491 | JGI IMG/M metagenome (GOLD analysis project Ga0066903, IMG submission 67491) | Tropical forest soil microbial communities from Panama analyzed to predict greenhouse gas emissions - Panama Soil - Plot 1 (version 2) | ecosystem: Environmental > Terrestrial > Soil >...
ACGAGATGCCCTTTGCAGTTCGATCGTACAGCTCCGTAGTCTCCGGGCTTAATGTAGTCCGCGCCAAAGCTCTGGAACTCTCTCGTGGAACACGACGCGGCACTGCAAGCCCAGGCTTGCCAATTGCTCACGCTGACCGTGGTCTCGCTCACGAAGGTGAGGGCGATCGTGCATGACCTATCACCGTGTTGGAAACAACATTTGGTGATCGACTCAATATGCCAAAGCGCCATCGAAGGTCGTGTCCCGAATCCGTGGCTCTGATTTGGCAGCAAAGCTAAGTCTTTGCACGCAGCATCATGATCGACTTACCGCCATATGACGGAGCATACACCCTTGGTGGTTGGTCACACTGAGGCCCCATTCACGGCAAAGCCTCAAAAGACGCACGACAAACGAGTAGAGTGATGCGACCGCGTTGGCCCCGCGATCTTGACGCACGATCGACTCGCGGTCTGGCCGAGGAAAACATTGATCGGTCCGCGACGACGGGGCCAAGTGTCGAACGAGCGCGACTGCCACTATGTGTGGAACCAGACATTGGCTCAGGCACCGGGCCTCAAACTGCTGGGCGAGCACACGGCCGATTTGACACATTAGTTGGCGAGCTTGCCGTTGCCATACCGACGGCAACGATCACCGCTTTTGTTGTCTTCTGGGCATTCACGACCGCGTGGACGCATGGTCCAAGTGGTCGCACCGCCGACGGAGATTCGGGTCCGGCACAAGCGGCTGTGGAGCGGCGAACGCAGGGCACCAAGGAGCAACCGATTTCGCCGCGCGCCCGCTTGGCTATTCGGCGAGCACCTTCCGGCCGGGTAGACGATGCGATCCCGCTCGGAGTGTCGCTTGCTGGGGCCAATGGGAGCGCCTCGCTGTTGATCAGCGGCCTTCCGGCTGGATCGACGATATCGGCTGGCCGTCCGTTGGGGGCAGGCAATTGGCGCCTGCCGGCCTTGGAGCTCAGCACTGCCGCGATCCGTCCACCTCGCGGCTTCGTTGGTGCGATCGATCTTACGGTCGAACTGCGGATTGCCGACGATGCGGTCGTCGACCGTCAGTCGTTGCGCTTGACGTGGGTTGGGACGCCTGAGACCGCTGCTGCACAGGCGACAGGTATTGGGGAACGTGTCGGGATGGACAGCAGCGCGCCCGGCGAAACGCCGAAATCGCAAGTGACAAGCGCTCCGCTTCGCCAGCTGGATCGTGAAGAGATCGCTTATCTTCTCAAGCGCGGCGAGGAACTTGTGGCTGCCGGTCAGCTCGGTCCGGCACGCCTGGTCTTGCAGCGCGCTGCAGAGGCAGGGGATTCTGATGCGGCGTTTGCGCTCGCAATCACCTACGACCCGATTCTGCTGCAGACGCGTGTAGCGATTGGCGTTGCGCCGGACAATGCGATGGCGCGAGCCTGGTACGAAAAAGCTAAGGAGCTCGGGTCGGTGGATGCGTCAAGACGGCTCGAAGCTATGGGCCGGAGCCGTTAAGGTTGAATGAGGGGGCGACTTGCGATCTCGGGGACCCGATCCACTAATACACCGCTGTCTGAAGGGTGCCAGCGTTCTGCCGAATTGAAATCCACTTTGGCGGTACGCGCTAATCGTTCGCTCACAGATCGATCCCGCACAATCTCGGATAAGGAGGCGTCATGAAGTGGGCATCCCTTCCTCTACTCGCTCTTGCTTTGTCCCTGCCCTTAGGCGAGAGCGCCGTAGCCCAGAAGCTGTCCCCACGCGAGCAGATGAGAAAAAGAGTAAACGAGAACGTTCTATTTTTGATGGGCGGGCAGCCCGGTGCCACATTCAGCCAGCTTGCTCACGACATTTCGGTGGTGGTGGACGACCCCAATAATCTGCGCGTGCTGCCCGTGGAGGGCGGCGCGGCAGTGCAGAATGTGGAGGACGTTGTTTTCTTGCGAAGCATCGACCTCGCGCTGACCACCCAGGAGGCGATGAACCACCTGAAAGCCACCCGTGAGCTGGGGCCAAACCTTGAGCAGCAGGTGACATATATCGCAACGCTATTTCCAAATCCGCTGCAGATCCTGGCACGCTCGGGTGCGAGAAGCATCAAGGATCTGAATGGGAAAAAGGTCAATTTCAATAACAAGGGTAGTGCGACAGCGCAGTTTGTTCCGCAGATATTCAAGACTCTGGGCGTCAATGTGCAGCAGGAGCTCTTTATGGCGCAAGGAGACGCATTGGAGAAACTCAGGAGCGGCGAGATAGACGCTACCATATGCTCATGTCCTGTACCGGTTCCAGCATTTGTGAATGTCAAGGCGGAATGGGGCTTGCGGTTCATCACCGTACCGTTCGATAAGCCGCTCCAGGCGACCTATCTGCCTGCTTCGATGCGAAACGAAGATTATCCGGCTCTGATCGAGAAGGAAGGAGAGGTTGATACAATTGCCGCAGTTACCGTCCTGATTTCATTTAACTGGCAAAAAGGCACGGAGCGATATCAACGGACTGCAAAGTTCGTCGATGCATTCTTCTCGAAGTTCAGCGAGTTCCACAAACCGCCGCGTCATCCCCTGTGGAAGACGGTGAACTTGGCTGCAACCATTCCAGGATGGACCCGCTTTGCGGCCGCCGACGAATGGCTCAGAAACTGGCGTGGAGGCCAAGGCAAAGGTCAGGAGGCTGATGTCAAGCCGTCTACGCGCGAGTAAACAGTGCTCGCCGGCCGATCACAAAAGCGTCGCCCGAAATAAGCGGGGATTCGGTATGTCCCGCGGTCGGCTCTGCGTCCGCATGCATTCGGCTCTGCGTCTGCATACATAATGTCGCCACTGATGGGCCAATCGCATTGTTCGGCGCAACGCAGCAGTTGCGCTCGAGGCAAAGCGGACGTTAGCCCGAGTCGCTCACAAAACTGGATCTGTGTGCACACACCTAATGCGGCGGTGCTGCAGGCTCCGAGCTGGCCGGTATAGGTGGCTCGACTGGTGTGGCTCCGCGCTTGAGCCTATTGCGCACCGCGTCAATTAGCGATCCAGGGGCGCCCGCGCGATTGAACAGCGCCTGCGTATCCGGCAAGACCAGCGGACTGTCCCACGGGCCAGTGATGACGAACGGCAGCTCGAAGGTCGGTGCCAGATCGCGCGCCACCACCAGGCTGGCGACGCCCTTGAGATCGAAGTCGCGCGCCGGGATGGAGGCCGAGCCGACAAGCGCCAGTCGCAGTGCCGGCCCGTCGAGCCGCGCCTCCTCGATGCCAGCGGCACCCTTGATGATCTTGAGGTCGGCCGCGAGCTGATCATAGGGCGTCCGGCCGCTGCGGAAGTCGCCGCGGGCCGTAAGCGGGTTGCGTTCGAACCGCTTGAGCAATTGCTCGAGATTGAGGCCAGCGACCGCTCCTTTCTGGCTTGTGAGGCTGGCGGTCCCGTTGAGGCCTTGGGCCAGCTCGTAGACGCTGCTGCCGGAGCTTTCGAGGTCGACGGTGAGCGTGCCTTTCCCTTCGAGCTTGCGCAGACTCATGAGCTCACCGAGACCTTGCTGCAGGTCGATATCACTGAGCTTGATCTGAGCCTTGACCGTCGCGCCGGCGTCGGACTGGGCGAGACCGAACGTGCCATTGGCCTCGCCACCAAACGCCTGCGATTCCCCGATCGCCAGGGTCAAGCTGCCACGACGCAGATTGGCCGCCAACGCCGTGCGCCCAAGCTTGACATTGCCAATCGTCACGCGACCGGCCGACAGTCTCAGGTCGAGGTCCGCGCCGCTCAGGCCGTTGAGCGTGATCGGTTGCCTGTTCCACTCATTGTTGGTGAAAGGGCGAAACGCTGCCACATAGGGCGTCAGATCGATTGCGTCGGACGCGAGCGTTCCCTGCATCAGCTGGCGACCTTCGCCGCCAAGCGTCAGCACGCCTTCGCCGACATTGCCATCGAGATCGATATTGAGCGCAGACAGCGAGACGGCGCGGCCTGAAACATTGGTCTGTGCCTTGAGGGCGAAGCGGCCGAAGCCGCCTGCGAGCATCGTCCACTGCGAGGTCCAGCGCAGCGTATCGCGCAATGACGAGGTGTCAGCGCTCAGCGCTCCTTCCATTTTGAGCGTGGGTCGATAACTGATCGAGCCATCGTAGGCGAGCTTGAGCAGCGCACCCGAGAGGCGGAGTTTGAGACCGGAGCGGTTGCCAGTGAGCGCGGCAACGAAGTCCGTCAGGCTGAGTGTCGTGTCGATCGGCTGATCACGCCATGTGAAACGTCCGGTGGCGGCGAAGCTCCTCGAGATCGCCGGCCAGGCCAGTGCGAATTCGACGTTATTGAGCGTCTGGACGATTTTTTGCGCGGCGTCATGCAGGCGCACGGTCCCGCCCGTGATGCGAATCTCGGAGAACGACCGGGTTCGCTCGGGGCTTGGTTGCAGCGCGCGCGCCAGCGTGTCGATATGGCCCGACCAGTTCGAGCGGCCGTCTTTGTCAAAGCCGATGGTGATGGTGGGGCGAACCAGGGTGACGTCAGCAATCTCGATCTGTCCAAGCAGGAGCCGAAAGAATCGAAGCCGGACCACGAGCTGCTCGGTGGTGAGCGCCGAGGTGCCGTCGTGCTGACCACCGAGCCGGACATCGTCGAAGCGTACGCTGCCGGTCGGGAACAGCGACACCGCGACCTTGCCGCTGAGCACTGGATCGAGCCCGGTGACCGCTTCGATCTGCGCCTTCACGCGCTCCCGCACGGTGTCGGCTGGAATCGCCAGCGAGAGCGCGAACAGTATGCTGAAGCCCATCGCAAAGACGGCAGCGATGGCAAGTCCAAGGCGCTTGATGCCGACGGACACGGGACCGAATTTCCAGCTTGTGGCGATGAGAGGCGACCAACTATAGCGAGTAAAGGAGCGATCCGGCAAGACGTGATGTTAGCACCAACGCCGTCGCAGCAACATGCTCAAACTGTGGATCGATAGGTCGCCTGCGTTTTCGCTTTGATCTCGTCCTGCGATACGCCGGGCGCAAGCTCGACCAATGTCATGCCGCCCGGGCCCTTCTTGTCGATGGTAAATACGCCGAGATCGGTGATCACCATGTCGACGACGTTGGCGCCCGTGAGTGGCAGCGTGCACTTATGCAGCAATTTAGGCTCATTTTTAGCTGAATGCTCCATGACCACGACGACTTTCTTCACCCCGGCGACCAGGTCCATGGCGCCGCCCATGCCCTTGACCATCTTGCCGGGGATCATCCAGTTGGCGAGGTCGCCACCTTCAGAGACCTGCATGGCGCCGAGGATCGAAAGGTCAATATGGCCGCCGCGGATCATCGCAAAGGAGTCGGCGGACGAGAAAAAGCTCGTGGTCGGCAGCTCCGTCACGGTCTGCTTGCCGGCATTGATGAGGTCGGCATCCTCCTCGCCTTCGTAGGGAAACGGCCCGAAGCCGAGCATGCCGTTCTCGCTCTGCAGCTGCACGCTCATGCCGGCGGGAATATAGTTCGACACCAGCGTGGGAATGCCGATGCCGAGATTCACATAGAAGCCGTCGCGCAATTCCTTGGCGGCGCGCTCTGCCATCTGCTCGCGGGTCCAGGCCATCGTGGATCTCCTCAGCTGCGCTTGCGCACTAACTACGTTTGCGTACCGTGCGCTGCTCGATCTTCTTCAGGGCGTTCGGCACATGCACGATCCGCTGCACATAGACGCCCGGCGTAATGATGAGGTCGCCATCGATCTGGCCAGGCTCGACCAGATGCTCGACCTCGGCGACGGTGATGCGTCCGGCGGTTGCCATCATGGGATTGAAATTGCGCGCGGTTTTTCGATAGACGAGATTGCCTTCGGTGTCGCCTTTCCAGGCATGCACGATCGAAAGATCAGCGACGATCCCGCGCTCCATGATGTAATGCTCGCCGTCGAAGTCGCGCGCCTCCTTGCCTTCGCCGATCATGGTGCCGTAGCCAGTCTTGGTGAAAAACGCAGGAATGCCGGCGCCGCCGGCGCGGATGCGCTCGGCCAGCGTGCCTTGCGGGTTGAACTCGATCTCGAGCACACCGGCGAGGTACTGCTCGGCAAACAGCTTGTTCTCGCCCACATACGACGAGATCATCTTCCTGATCTGGCGGCTCTCCAACAGGAGACCAAGGCCGGCGCCGTCGATGCCCGCATTGTTGGAGACAAACGTGAGATTCTTCACGCCCGAGTCGCGGATCGCCAGGATCAGCGTTTCCGGGATGCCACAAAGGCCGAAGCCGCCGGCCATGATGGTCATGCCGTCCTTCAGCTGTCCGGCCAGCGCCGATTTGGCGTCGGGATAGACCTTTTTCACCAAACTTCTCCGCGCGTTAGTTCTCCGCCCTTAAGGCTTATAGACGTGGGAAGGCGCCGGTCCCGGCGGCCGGCCCATTGGGTTCTGTAGCGCGCGGATGCGGGCGCCGCAATCGTGGTGTTCGGGCCCTTTTCATAAGCGGGTTCACGGCCCAGCCGCGACAAGTTGGCTGCCGCGATGATAGGGTTGGCCAACGCGCAAGATCTCGATCAGGGCAGGGAGGGTGACATGCGGCCGTTCAGGGTTCTGGCGCTCATCATCGCAGGCATCTTGAGCGTGCCGGCGCAGGCGGCCGAGTATCCGGAGCGCACCATCACGGTCATTGTTCCGTTTCCGCCCGGTGGTGCGTCAGATGCCACCGCGCGCGTCGTCACCGCGAAGCTCGCCGAGCGTGTGGGGCAGACGGTGATCGTCGACAACCGCGCCGGCGCCAACGGCGCGATTGGCTCGGTGGCGCTGAAGCAGGCGAAGCCGGACGGCTATACGCTTCTGGTCGGCTCGATCGGCGTCTTCGCGATCAATCCAGCGCTGTTCAAGGACCTCCGCTACGACCCGCAGAAGGATTTCGATCTGCTCACAGTCGCGGTGCGCACGCCCAATGTGCTGGTGGCGAGCCCGGCCTTTCCGGTGAACAGCGTGCGCGACCTGATCGAGCACCTCAAGAAGAATCCGGAGAAGGTGACGTTTGCATCTTCTGGCACGGGCTCATCCGACCATCTGACCGCCGCGCTGTTCTGGCAAAAAACCGGCACCACCGGGATTCATGTGCCGTATCGAGGCGGCGGGCCCGCCATCAATGATCTCGTGGCCGGCCACGCCAACGTCTCGTTCCAGAATCTTGGCGCCATCGCCGAGCAGGTGAGAGCCGGCAAGCTCAAGGCACTGGCCGTCACCGGTGACCGGCGCGCAGCAGCCTTGCCGGAGGTTCCGACCATCGCGGAAGCCGGCGTGGGCGATCTCGAGGTCTACTCCTGGCAGGCCGTCGCGGCGCCCAAGGGATTGCCGGCTGACGTCAAAACAAAGCTTGAAGCGGAGTTCATCGCGTCAGTCAAAGCGCCGGACGTCAAGACGCGCTTCGATCAGATCGGCTTCGACGTGGTCGGCAATACGAGCGCGCAGTTCGCCGAGTTTCTGGCGGGCGAGATCGCCCGCTGGAAGCTGGTGATCGAGACCGGAAAAATCACCGCTGAGTAAGGCCGCGATCGGCCGGTCACGTCATCGCATGGTCAAGCGCGGATTGGTCCGCAGCCAAGCGATCTCCGCGATCATCTTCTTGATGATGGCGCGCCCGAACGACTGGAAATCTTCTGCCACCATGACGAAGGCACCGGGGCCGCCGACGACGTTCTCGCGATAGTAGTTCTCAAGCCCGCCGGGCGGGTTGGTGTGCTCGGCGTTCCAGGGCATCTGACGATCGCTCAAGATCACAAGCCCGTTGATCACGATGCCCTTGGCGACCGCCTCGTCGCGGGCGAGGCGCACCTCGCGGCCGGCATTGTTGGTGCCGTCGCCTGAGACGTCGATGGTGCGGCGTGACGCGTCGAACGGCGACTTGGCCAGTTGCGCGGCCGAGAAGTCGATGCCGCCACTGATCGAGGTGCGGTCGGCGAACGAGCGGGGCAGCTCGACCAACTGGTCACCGAACTTGCGGGCGCCGGCGGGGCCGTCGATCACGGTCCAGTCGATCACGAGCTTCTGCGCGCCATAGCCCGACCACTCCACGAAGGAGAGCGCGATCTTCCCATTGGGTCCCGACTTGATGGCCTCGAGCACCTGCGCGTTCGAGACCGCGGCGGCATAGCCCTCGCGCTGTAACAGAAACTTGGGATGATCGACGCTGCGCGAGACGTCGGAGGCGAGCACCAGGAGCAGGTCGACCTGATCTGCGGCGAGCGCAGCAGGGATCGCAACTAAGGTCAGCGCGATCAGCGTTGCGGCAGTGCGAGCAAACTGGATCATGGCTGCCTTCCCGAGAAGAGCATGAAGCCAAAACCGCGGTACGATCTGGAAGCCAAGCCTAGCCGATTCCAGCGGCGAAAGCGAATAGGTCCGCCCGACCTGATGGGCCGTGCGAACCGAGGTCGAATTGGGGCGGAAGCGGCGCGGTTTCGCCCGATCCGGCATGCATTTCCGGCCCTATCCCGCGCGCCAAACGTTTACGCCGCGATTATTCCGGCTTGAAGTTCAGCGCGACGCCATTGATGCAATAACGCAGATGTGTAGGCGGCGGCCCGTCCTCGAACACGTGACCGAGATGGCTGCCACAGCGGCTGCAGTGCACTTCCGTGCGCACCATGCCGAAGCTGCGATCGGACGTAGTCTCGATCGAGCCCGGCACCGGATCGTGGAAGCTCGGCCAGCCGGTGCCACTCTCGAACTTGGTCTTGGAGACGAACAGCGGCTGCCCGCAGCCGGCGCAGGAGAAGGCGCCGGCACGCTTTTCGTAGTTGAGCGCGCAGCTGCCGGGCGCTTCAGTGCCGTGCCGGCGCATGATCGCATATTGCTCGGGCGTGAGCAGGCGGCGCCATTCCTCGTCGGTGTGGGTGACCGGATAGGTCTTGGTGTCGGTCTTTGAGTCCATGGGGGGTCCTCGCTTTGGTCCCTAACAATATAGGTTCGTGCGGCGCGGATGTTTAGTTGCTGCCGACCTGGTCCAGGATCGGCTTCCACATTCGCTGCTCGCCATGAATGAAGGCTGTGACCTCGGCGGGCGACATCGGCCGATTGAAGCGGCCGAGCCCGATGAGCCGCTGGTTCACGGCGGGATCGCTGAGCGCCTTGGCGAGGTCGTCGCTGATCTTGCGCACGAGCGGCTCGGGCGTGCCCGCGGGCGCGACCATCACCTGCCAGCCCGACGCCGCAAAGCCGGGCAGTGTTTCGGCGACCGTCGGCAGGTTGGGATGATCCGGCATGCGCTCGGGCGACGCCACCGCGAGCGGCTTGATGGTGCCGGCGTCGATGGCGCCGGCTACGCCCGAATAGGCCTCAATCACCAGCGGCACGCGTCCACCCAGGACATCGCTGAGCACCTGGGCGGTGCCGCCCGAATAGGGAACCATGAGCAGCTTGATGTCGGCGCGGCTGGCGAGCAACTCACCGGTGAGATGGGTGAGACGGCCGCGACCATTGGTGCCGTAGACAAGCTCGCCGGGGCGCCGCTTGGCGAGCGCGATCAGTTCGGGAAGCGTCGCAACGCCCAGCCAGGGAGCAGCAGAGATGAACATCGGTGCGCCGCCAAGGAAACCGACCGGCGCAAAGTCGCGCGGGATCTCGATCGGCAGGTTGGCGGCAGCGCCGGGTGGCGCCACGAAGGTCGAGAGCGCGGGAATGAACAGCGTGTAGCCATCGGGAGGAGAGCCGGCCGCAAGCCGAACCGCAATCGAGCCGCCGGCACCGGGCTGATTGACCGGGAGCACCTGCTGTCCCCAGATTTGCGTGAGCCGGTCGGCGATGACGCGCAGGATCACGTCGACCGCGCTCCCAGGGGCCGAGTCAGTGATGATCTTGACCGGGCGGCTCGGAAAGTCCTGTGCCTGCGCGAACGTCGTAAGGATCACCGAGAGCGCGAGGCAGCAGCCAGTCGCCAGACGACGAAGACTCATGTCTTGCTCCTGTGGTTCCGCCGGTCGGTGCAGCCGCCACCTGTTGGCTCGCCGTTTGAGTGAGACACCTTACCCCCTCGGTATCCCAGCCGTCACTGCTTTGACGGTATTATAGGAAGTTAAGTAAACCGCCGTTGCACGACCGGCGCTGCAGTCTCATTGACTCGTGGTGACATGATCGCCAGGACATTATGTTCTCGATTTATGTGCCAGTGCCTTCATGAATAGAAATGTTGCGGCCGGACCACAGATTGACTCGAAAGTGCAGAAACGTGCGGTAGGTCCTGTTGCGTCAGCGCTTCAATGAATCGATAAGCGCGCGGGGGAGCTGAGTTCCACTGTCCCTGGACGCCAGGGGCGCGTGGCACTCTTGAGACACTGAAATCACGGGCTTGGGCCGTCGAAAGGCGGCCTCTTTTTTAATCCCGGCGCTTGATCGCCATTCGATCAACAAGCGCGCGCGTCTTTGCCTCCAGGGGCTTTTCGCTTCGAACGCCTTTTTGCTTCGAGGCCCTCGCAATCCGTTGTCTCAGCCGCTTGGTTGCGCCGCCGCCGAATCATTTCCGCGCCTTGGCCAAGCCGAACGCTACTATGTTCTTGCCACCTCGCCCCTCCGCAATTTCGCGCATGGTATTTTCTTGCAGTCAAATGATCACACGTAA
>Ga0066903_100006264_pt1 | contig 10526 bp, 9 predicted proteins | sample PanSoiMetaGPlot1_FD_67491 | JGI IMG/M metagenome (GOLD analysis project Ga0066903, IMG submission 67491) | Tropical forest soil microbial communities from Panama analyzed to predict greenhouse gas emissions - Panama Soil - Plot 1 (version 2) | ecosystem: Environmental > Terrestrial > Soil >...
GGGCAGCCGTTTCTCATCCTCTGGAGCAGCGCCGGCTGCATTGGCAAGTACTTCTTCCTCCGCCGAAAGAAATGGCTTGAACCGATTTTTGTCGATCGCTTTCATGAAAGCTTCGTGTGCGGAAACGATGCCTTTTTCCAGCAGCCCCCAAATTGTGTCGTCCATAAACTGCATTCCCTGCGCTTTTCCGGAAACGATCACGTCCTGCAGCTTTTGGGTCGCCCCTTCGCGAATAATGGCGGCAACAGCTGCATTAGCGATCAGAATTTCATTCACCGCGATTCGACCCGGCCGGTCCGCTCTTTTCAACAGTAGTTGTGCTACGACGCCGCGAAGCGAGTTGGCGAGCATGGCGCGCGCCTGCGGTTGTCGATCGGCGGGGAAGACGTCCACCATGCGATCCACTGTCTTGCGCGCGTTGTTCGTGTGCAACGTGCCGAATACGAGCAAGCCGGTCTCGGCGGCCGTGAGCGCGAGCGAGACTGTCTCCAAGTCGCGCATCTCTCCCACCAGCACGATGTCTGTGTCCTCCCGCAACGCTGCTTTGAGCCCGGCGACAAACGAAACCGAGTTGGTTGGGACTTCCCGCTGGGTGATCGTGCTGTGCTTGTTGTCATGCACATATTCAATCGGCTCTTCGATGGTCACGATGTGTTTGGAAAAGGTTTGATTGATGTAGTCGATCAATGCCGCCTGCGTCGTCGTTTTGCCGGAGCCGGTGGGCCCAGTCACGAGCACCAGCCCACCGCGCAAGTCAGCGAATTGTTTTACAACAGTGGGAATGCCCAGCTCTTCCAGCGTCGCGATTTTCGTCGGAATGAGACGGAAGACTGCGCCATAGCCGTGGGACTGCTTGAAGTAGTTGCTCCGGAATCGGGAGTGTTCATCCATCTCATAAGCAAAATCGAGGTCGCCGTGCTGCTCGAAAATCTCCCAGTTATGCTGCCCGCAAATCTCGCTCAACATTTGCGTGGCTTCCTCGTGTGAAATGGGTTCAGCGCGGATGGGCATGATATCGCCATGCTTCCGTATTTTGGGCGGCTGTCCCTCTCCAATATGCAAATCGGACGCACCCTGTCCGACGACGATGCTCAGAAATTGATCCAGGTAAGCCATCAGAAAATCCCCAACCACCAATATCCAACCTTCAGAGAAGCACCAAGCACCAATATCCAAAACCGTGGGGGCCTTCCACCTTTAGACCTTGAGATTTGCAGATTCATTGGGATTTGGGTCTTGGGAGTTGGGAGTTTTCACAGCTCAAGATGTAATCGCACGGTCTGTTTTTGCTCGGCGCGCGCATATGCTTCTTCCGCGCTAATCAGGCCGCGGTCATAAAGCTCAATCAATGTGTCATCCATCAAGCGCATGCCCTGCTTTTTTCCGGTCTGAATAATGCCGGGTAGCATGTACGTTTTCGCTTCGCGGATAACATTGGCCACTGCGGGCGTATTGGTCAGAATTTCCAGCGCCAGCACGCGCCCGGTGCCATCTTTTTTTGGAATCAGCTGGTGGCTGATGACGCCGCGCAATGATTCACTCACCATTACCCGGATCTGCGCCTGCTGATCCGATGGAAAGACATCCAGCAAACGATCGAGAGTGCGCGAAGCATTGCTGGTGTGCAGCGTTGCCAGAACAAGATGCCCCGTCTCGGATGCGGTAATGGCGAGCGAAATCGTCTCCAAATCGCGCATTTCACCTACCATCACAACGTCCGGATCCTCTCGCAGCGCAGCGCGCAGCGCCGCCCCGAAAGACTCGGTGTGCGTGAAGACTTCACGCTGGCTAATATGGCAGTTCTTCGATGTGAGACTGTACTCGATCGGATCTTCGAGCGTGATGATGTGCTCGTGCCGGTCCATGTTTATTTGCTCGATCATCGCCGCAAGCGTCGTAGATTTGCCGGTGCCCACCGAACCGGTGGCGAGAATTAGACCGTTCTGATACCGAGTCAGTAACTTGAGATGCTCGGGCAACCCGAGTTCGTCCATCGTCCGCACCTTCGTGTTAATCACCCGGAAAACGATTTCGATCCCGAGCCGTTGGCGAACTACGCTGGTGCGATAACGGGCGAACTCGTTCTCGTACGCAAAATCGGAATCTCCGCGCGTGTAAAGCTCTTCTTTGTACGCATCAGGAACAAAACTTTCGGCCAGCGCCGCAGTTTGTTCGCCTGTCAGCCGGGGCGCGTCCGGCCAGATAGCCTGCAAGGTTCCGTGCAAACGCCACCGTGGCTGTGCGTTCACAGCCAGATGCACGTCCGAGGCGCCGGCTTTTTGCCCGACCTCGAGATAATCATCGACGTGCCGGACCGGATACGAGCGGGCTGGAATTTCGGGGATTTCTGTGGTCATGCTCACACAAGAAACACCGGTCTCATAACACATAATGGTCGCATAAGCTTACTTTCTTACCGGCGGCCTCGCCCTCCAAAATCAGTCAGTCGATTTTTGACGAATTCGATAATTACTGGACGAACCAGGCTCGCCGCGATTTTCAGGGCGCCCAGGGCAAGGCCGGTCTCTAGCAGCTTCTTTTTCGTTTTCTGGCCGCTCTTTGCATCGATGTAGATTTTTCTCTTTCGCAGAGGCGCAAACGCGAGGAGAACACCGACAGCGGCGGCAGCCGTCAACCAGGGAACTGTTTGCTTTCGGAACGATCTTCGCAGTTTCCCCGCAAAATCCAATTCATACTGCAGGCCGCGCAAATCGCGCGCCACGCGCTCGCGTGAACGGGCGATTTCCGTTTCTAGCTGGCCGATCGGTTTGCCTTGTCCAGGTTTTTCAGCCATTCGCGATCCTTCTTTAGTTCAGACGCCGTCGCGCGGAAAAACGGCTTGGTTATTTGGGTGCGGGCGACCAGAAGCAAGACCAGCGCGATTACGAAGTGCAATGCGGCGACAGCCAAGGCGATCCATACCCAGGAAACGTGAGCGAGGTGCGCCAGGCCGGCAATTGCGCTGACAATCAGAAACACATAACCCGACGCGACCAGAACCAGCGCCAGAATCAGACAACTCGCCACAACCAGCAATTGCATCAGCGCCGCTTTCGATTCTTGAGCGACAAGAGTGAAGCGGCTTTCAAAAAACTCCGTCAACGCGCTCGCCAGCGCGAATAGGTTTTCGAGCAAACCGGCGTGTCCCGCAGGATTGCGGGATCGAGACATCTCGCTGGTCATCTCCGAAAGCTTTCGGAGCTAACGCCGGAAGATCAGGCCCAGGACAAACCCAATTCCGAGAGCAGTCAGCACGGCCTTCGTCGGGTTCTCGCGCACATATTGCTCCGCATCTTCTTGAAATGTGCGGACGCGATCCCTTGCATCGTCCCAAGCCTGTTCTGCTTTGTCTCGTGCTTCATCCCAGGCTTCTTCCGCCTTGCCGCGGTACTCTCCCGCGATTGCGCCAGCGGCGGATCGAAGATCCTCGGCCGCTTTGCGCGCGTGCGTCCTGCTGCTTGCCAACTTCTCCTGCGCGTCCGCCATGGCGGACGATTTCTGTTCTGGTTTGTGTTCTTCAGCCATTGGTAATCTCCAGTTGATTTTCGTCTTAGTATCTGCGCGCTTTGCTGAATCGGCAAACGCTCAGTTTTTCGTGAAAGCGTTTAGCGATACAACGCTGGACAAAAGGGGAAATCACTGCTCGCGGAAAATGATTCGCGCCTTCGTCAAATCGTAGGGGGACAGTTCCAGCGAAACCTTGTCTCCCGGAACGATCCGGATGAAATGTTTCCGCATTTTTCCGGAGATATGTGCCAACACGTTACGTTGGCCCGGAAGATCGACACGAAACATCGTGCCCGGTAACACCTGGGTTACGGTGCCCTCGGTCACGATCTGTCCTTCCTTCGACATGGCGCCGAATATACGCGCGAAAATTTCTCTCTCAAGCGCGAGCGCTTTCCGGAAGAGGTCTGTGCCGTGCCACCGGAAGCCAATCTCAACGTACTTGGTCTAGCGACACCGTAGGCAAATACTCTCTTAGCTCCCGGCGTTTCCACCATGCGCCGGTGTGTCGATGTTCGCTCAAAGTCGTGAAACGATAACGATAAAACCTGGCGCGGATATAACGCGGCGGCTCGTATGGGAAGGGATTCTTCTCAAGCAACCGGCTCACATCTGGTGATCCTTGCAGCAATCTAATGATCAATCCGCCAAACCACGGATTCTCTCGAGGCGTGCCCAAGGCAGCGAACCACATCTGCCAATCCAGCCGGGGCTGATGCGGCGCGCACCAGCCGGGCGCGCGCCGCATCTCGCCCGGTTTCCACCTGAATTCATAAGGCAACCAGTCGATTCCATCGGCGCTGCCCTCGATCACGATTTCGTCGCGATCCTTCGTCATCACTCGAAAAAGCCCGTAGCCGTTCACGATCCGAAACGTTTCGAGGCGCTGGTAAATCGCCGCCAGCGGTCGCGGCCATTCTGCGTCTGGCTTGAACGCTGTGAAAATGAGCCACGCATTAATCGGCAACGTTACGACGATAAGAACGACACCTGTTAGGATCGACAATCGATATGGTAGAACCCGACCAGCGGGCATGTCGAGCAATTCACTCAGCTTACGGCCCAACGTCGCATCATCAATCAGCAATAAACACAGAGCGATCGTGAGCAAATTGAAGAAGCAATAATTGCCCGTTAGGGCGATTACGACTTGTAGAAAAATCATTATCCCCGCTGCAACGAGCCGGAGACGGCGCGGCGCCCAGATAAAAAACGGAACGATGATTTCTACGGCGAGACAGAATGCGTCGGAAAAATGCTTGAACCGCTCCGGGCTTTTATCGGCCCACCAGCCAAAAACGGTTGGCAACGGTTGTGACCAGTAATGATAATCAAGCGCACTCAGGTTCCACCAGCTATCGTCGCCGCTAGTCAGCTTCACCACGCCCGACATGAGCATGAGTTTGAACAGGAGGAACTTCAGCAAAAACAGAGCGGCACCAGAGACTGGTTGTTCCGGCGTGCGCTTTGGCCAAAGCTGCCATGGCGCGAGAAAAATCGACAGGAAACCGGTTTCCAGAAGCAGAATGTCCCACTGAAAGCTGAGAAACGTCTGTCCGGCAAGTGTGAGCGAAAGGTAGAAGACAAAGAGTGCCACGAGCGAAACAGCCGGCGCAATTCCGAGGATTAAAAGCAGGGATAAAACGCCGCCGCCACCGCAAAGGAAATGAAGAAAGCCGTTGCTCGAATTGAACCAGCAAAGCGTCGGCAGGATCGAGTAGGCGTTGCGCCCGAACTGGAAATGAACTGCCGGTAGAAATTGATTGACTGGCGAGATTCCATCGCTGCCGACAAGCCCGTCCACCTGCACCCAAAGCGAAACGAAAGCGATCAGATAAATGAGGCCGAGCGCCCGAAGGAACCAGCGCCGCGCCCAAAAATAAGTTGGCGGTCGTACATCATCGCCCCAAAGCAGATGCGTGACGGCAGATCCAAACTTCCGATGACCAGCGACAAATCTGTACGCAAGCTCCGAAACCGTCGCAAAGCAAGGCACGTACTCATGGCTCCAGGCCAGCCATTTTCTGGAAGATCGACATCGCAATGAGCGAAAAACGGCTTCGGCGGCAAAAGATGTTTCGCCGTCCGCTTCTATGAAAACCATCGCGCGCTTGAACTCGTCGCGCGAAATTTCCGGGAATCGATCCGCGACTTCCTGGTATGTCGCGTAATCAATTTCGCCCGCGGTGATTACACGCCACCGCTCGATCCAGAGCCTGCAAAAATGGCATTCACCATCCCAAATCAATAGCGCCTTTGGCGGGGGATTGGTCACACGGAGGTGCATTCAGGTTAGTAGAACGTGAGAGGAGAGGCGTGAGAAGTGAGAAGTTGTGGTCGCCGCTCGACTTCTCACCTCTAACCAATCACTTCTCACTCAATCCCGAAAACTCCGCCCATACTGGCGCGTGGTCCGACGGCTCTTTGCCGTTGCGCATCTCACGATCGATGCCGGCATCTGTGCACTTCTCCGCCAGCGATTCGCTGGCTAGGATCGCGTCGATGCGCAGCCCGCGGTTTTTTGGAAAGGCAAGCATCCGATAATCCCACCAGCTAAACAGACCGCCTTCGTTGTGATGCAACCGCAGCGTGTCCCGGAAACCGGCGTCGCGAAGTTGACGGAACGCATTCCGTTCGCCATCGGAACACATGATCGCTCCCCGCCACAGGTCGGGATCGTAAACATCGATATCCTCCGGCGCGACATTGAAATCGCCGCACACCACAAGATCGGCAAATTTTTCTTTAGCAACGCAACCCCGCAGGCGGCGATACCAATGCAGTTTGTATTCGTAAGCGGGCGACCCCACTGCCTGGCCGTTCGGCGCGTAAATCGACAAGACCCGGATACCGTCAATCGTTGCGGCAATCACGCGTGCCTGTGGATCGATCACCTCATCGCAAAGCGATAGGCGCACGGCGCGCAGCTGCGTTTTGGCAAGAATGGCGACGCCGTTATACGACTTCTCGCCGTGATAAGCGGACTGATAGCCGACTGCTTGCAGCGCCAGCACGGGAAATTGTTCATCAGGACATTTGGTTTCCTGAAGGCAAACGATGTCGGGCTTTGTCGCTTCGAGCCAGGCAAACAGGCGGTCCTGGCGTCTCCGCAGCGAATTGATGTTCCAAGACACGATTCGCATGCGCACTGTAGCGGCGGTCTATGACCGCCGTCACTAATTTAATACGGATCGGCGCTCATAGAGGGCCGTTACAATTCGAACTCCGTCCCTGGCGATGGCACAATCACGTCTGAGTCGGGAAGCTCATCTGTCAACGTTGAGCGCATCCACTCCACTGCCGGCGGATCGCCATGCACCAGCAGAATTTTCTTCGGAGAAAGTTTCTTTGCATAATCGACGAGCCCCTCGCGTGTCGCGTGCGCGCTGAATTGGAACTGTTGGACGTTGCAACGCACCCGCTGCGGCGGCCAATCTGGATCGAGCGCGACCTCGCCACCCGCCGCGGTCTCGCGCAGAAGTCCGGCAGGCGATTCCGGATTAGCGTAGCCAACAAAAAAGATCGAGTGCTGTGGATTCTCGACCAGTCGCCGCGCGAAGACATTGGAAAGCGTTTTCGGGATCATCATCCCGCTGGAGAGTGCATAAACGCGTCCCCCCCGCGCAGGCACATCGCGAATCGTTTCGTCATTCAGAATGAATGGCGCCACTTCTTTCATCAGTTGCAAGCGCGGCAATTGCCTGCGCGTCCTATGCGCCCGCCGGTCGTAGATATCGGTGAACTTTGAGCTCAGACCGCCGATATAAATCGGAAAATCGGGCAGGAGTCGCTCCCTACGAAATTTGTGTAACATCGCCAGCATTTCCTGTGTTTTGCCCAGCGCAAAAACGGGAATGAGCACGCAAGAGCCGCGCTCGAAAGCGCGACCAATCGCTTCTGCCAGCCGACGTTCTTCGCCGGCGCGCGTCCAACCTTCCGGTTTCACGTGATCGCCTCGCGTGCACTCTATGATCAGGATGTCGATCTTTCCTTCCGGAAAAATCGCTGCTTCCATGATGGTTTGATTGTCGAAATTGACATCTCCGGTGTAAAAAACTGTGCGCCCCCCACCGCGCAGCACAATTCCCGTGGACCCAAGCACATGTCCCGCATCGAAAAACTCGAACGTCAGCGCGTCGGTGCCGCTTTCCGAAGAGCGCTCGCCGGTAATTAAAATACGCTGCCGCAAAGGACACCACCGCCAACGCTCTGATGCCCGGTCCGTTTCGCGATGAGTAAACAGCGGATATGACGTCGCCTCGGCCCGGGCTCGTTGCCGGGTCATCACATTGACCGAGTTGTGCAAGAGAGTACTGCCGATTTCGGCTGTCGCCTCGGTCATGAAGATGCGCGCATTTGAAAACCGCCGCATCAATAACGGCAACGTGCCGATGTGGTCCTGATGAGCGTGCGAGATCAGGATCGCTTCGATGTCGCGATCTGCGATCGCTTTGAAATTCGGCAACGCATCTTCGCCCAGGTTTTTCGGATGCATCCCGCAATCGAGGACAAGGCGGTGGTGGCCAATCTCGAGGTAATACGAGTTCGCGCCGATCTCAGTCTGCCGGGTGAGATTGATGAATTTCAACGAGCAAGGGTTAAAGCGTCGATGCGGGACGGGTGCAAGACGAAATGGATAAATGTGGCGGGCGCTCTACGACTGCTGGCCCCCGGATTCACCGCTTATAGAGCGCCGCTATAGCTCCTTCAAAATTCGCACCCAATTGCCGCGCAGGATTTTCTCGATCTCCTCGTCGCTGAACCCGCGCTCGATCAGTTTGCAGGTCAAATTTCGTGCGTGCGAATGGTTTGTCAGCTCAGGAATGAAATGGGGCGTGGTTAATTTCGCTGCGAGTTCGGCGCGCACACTCTCAGGCAACTGCTGGAAGAGATACTCGCAAAAATCAAAACCGATCCCGACGCCGTCGATTCCGACCAAGCCTGCCACGTGCTCGATGTGATCCACATAACGATCGAGCGTGCTCGTTTTGGGATCGGGACTGACCAAAATCGCGTTCACCCCGACAACACCGCCGCGCTGACCGACGATCTTGATTTGTTCGTCGCTGATGTTGCGCTCGATATTGTAAAACTTGCGCGCATTCGTGTGCGAAACGATGAGCGGTTTGCTCGTAAGATCGACAATCTCCTCGAAGCCCTTTGGATTGATGTGGGCGAGATCGATGATGATGCCAAGGCGCTCGCATTCACCCACGAGGTCGCGGCCAAAGTTCGTCAGGCCGTCGCGGGGCGAGCCGCTCGGCTTGAAAATCCCGCCGCTGCCGGCGGCATTGCGGCGCGCGTGTGTCAAACCAACCGAGCGCAGGCCGAGCTCATAAAACGTGCGGAGCAAGTTCAAATCGTCGCCTAACGGCTCCACGCCTTCCATGGTAATGACCAACGCGATTTTGTGCGCGGCGCGAGCTTGTTCGATCTCGGCAAACGTTTTGCAAATCGCGAATCGCTCCGTTCGTTCCACCTCGGCATGTAACCGTGCGACCTGATCGAGGGCGACACGCAACCCCATTTCCGGCAGATAACGGTCCTCGACGTAAATCGCGACGCCGAGCACGCCGATTCCGCCCGCCTCAAATTCCGGCAAAAAATGCGATGCGAGAACGCCTGGCCGGTCCCGCTTTTCGTACAAATCGATCAGCAGATCGAAATGAAGATCGATAATTCCACCGGCCTGAAGCCGATCGATTCGCTCTTCGACAGATTTTTCCATAGCACTCATTGTTCGATAGCGTGTCGCCAGTTTGGTGAAGAAAATCGCCTCGACATTTCACGCGGATCGCTCTTCGAGCAAAACAAAAAGCCGCCACGCGGTGAAGCGTGACGGCTAATTGCGAATTGTCTAGAGGCGGCTGTCCCCAGCCGCAAACTATCGCGCGTGAGGACACGCGCCTCTACAACATAATCTTATTGATCGTTGGCGACGGTTCGCGGTGCTCGTTTGTTCAGTTTGAGCTGCGCGCTGACCTTCTGGATTTGCGAGGCTTGCTCTCTGAGTTGTGCCGTGAGGGCTTTAATTTCTTTCTGCTGCTCTGCAACGGTCGCTTTCAACTCCTGCACAGAGCTCAACGGATCCATTCGCGTAACGTCTTGTGCAAAGACCCAAGGTACCGTTGTGCCTTGCATTGTTGAAGAGGCTGGCGCCACCGCTGGTCCGACGCCAAGTTGACCGAATGCGTTTTCAACGACGGGCACGCCCACGACAGGCGTGCCGTAAATGCCAGCGATAAAGGCTCTGGTCTGCCCGCACCCTTCGATAAATTGCGTGCCGATGCGAATGGTCTTTTCCTCGCCAGCAACACCTACGTGGCCGATGTCGATATTGCAGCTGCCAATAGTAAGATTATTGCCAGCGAAGGAGCCGACGGCAATGTTAGTCGCCCCTGTATTGTTATAGAGCGCATGATAACCGATGGCCGTGTTAGAGGGGCTATGTATGTTCTCATGGAGCGCTTGAAAGCCCATGGCCGTGTTGTTGAAGCCGTCGATGTTTTGATGCGCGGCATCAGCACCGCTGACCGTGTTGTTGCCGCCGGTCATATTGCTATTAAGCGCTCCCACGCCGGTAGCGGTGTTGTTGTTGCCGAGTGTGTTACTGGCGAGCGCTCCAGAACCTGTAGCGGTGTCGGCACGACCTTCTGTGTTGTTAAGAAGCGCGCCCCCACCAGTGGCGGTGTTGCTGTCACCGGTTGTGTTATTCATAAGCGCTTCCCAACCAATAGCCGTGTTGTCGTCGGCTGTGTTGCTATAGAGCGCCGACCAGCCTACGGCCGTGTTGTCGGTGCCCGTGTTGGAGTAGAGCGCTTGGAAACCCATGGCCGTATCGTTGTTACCCGTTTTGTTGTTACGAAGTGCGTCGACACCGATTGCTGTGTTTTCAGCACCGTTTTGGTTGAGAAAAAGCGCGTGATCACCCACGGCTGTATTCTCGCTGCTGGTGTTGCTGAACAGGGCCTGCGCGCCAACGCCAGTATTGCTACTGCCGCCTGTAACTGAAAAGAGTG
>Ga0066903_100006265_pt1 | contig 10526 bp, 2 predicted proteins | sample PanSoiMetaGPlot1_FD_67491 | JGI IMG/M metagenome (GOLD analysis project Ga0066903, IMG submission 67491) | Tropical forest soil microbial communities from Panama analyzed to predict greenhouse gas emissions - Panama Soil - Plot 1 (version 2) | ecosystem: Environmental > Terrestrial > Soil >...
AGCAACTGTCGATCCTCGGGCGGCATCAGATCGGCGCGCCGCAGGAAGACACCGCCTTGTTGATCGAGCCAGCCGTGCTCGGGCCCGCTCTCCACCATCTGCTGAATCGCGTCCTGCAGATCCTGCCGGTAGCCGGTGCCGTGTTCGTTCAGGACGACGAGATCGAACATCAAGCCCTTGACGCGCAGGTACTCGTGCGCCTTCAGCAGGTCGCGCACCAGCGGCAGCTCGACGACATCGCCGACGCGCGCGAGGAGAATCGGACGATCGCCGGAGATGCCGTACTTCCAGAGCTCCGGCTGGCCGAGCTGGTTCGAGGCGACCGCGTCGACGGCCCGCAGCCGCGGATCGCCGTAGAGGAGCCGGCCGCCGAGCCGCTGGAAGCGCATCACGTCGTCGGCGGTCAGGCCGAAGTGGCGCAGCTCGATCTGGCTGTGCGTCCCGGCCAGCGCGAGCGCGCGAGCCACGGCGCGGCGATCGTGGTACTTCTCGATCAGCCGGCGCGCATCCTGCTCGGATTCGGCGAAGCCGGTGGTGAACGCGAGCCGCGCCGTGCCGCCGGGCGGCAGCCGAATCGATTGCCGGAGCGAGACGATCGGGTCGAGCACCGGTCCGGTGGTGTTCGACAGCAGGCCGGATCCGAAGAGCGCGGCAGGGCGCGTCAGCGTGCGGCCGCGGCCGATGAACCGGCCGCGATCGGTTTCGTACTGCGTCGCCGGGCCGGCGCGTCCCCGGCCGCTCAGCACGTGGACGAGATACGGACGGCCGCCGCCGGCTCGCGGGCGGCGATCACAGACGAGCGCGTCGCGCTCGGGGACCGCTCTCGTCTCGACGAAGAGGTTGGAGAAGACCGGGTGCGCGAGGTCGGCGTCGGCCGGCGCGAGGACCACCTCCGCGTAGCTGGTCACTTCGAGATTCCGCGCGCGGTGGTTGTGGTTGGTGAACGAGACCCGGCGGATCTCCACGTCGTCTTCCGGCGACACCACGATCTCGGTGCGCGTTTCGATCCCGTCGTCGAGGCGCCGGAACACGGCGCGATCCTGCGAGAAGGTCGCCTCGTATTCGTCGGCGTCGCGGCCGGACGGCTGGTGCGTCGTCGACCAGACCCGGCCGTCGTCCAGATCGCGGATGTAGCAGAAGCTGCCCCATTCGTCGGTGGTGATGTCCTCGCGCCAGCGCGTCATCGCGATGTCGTGACGCCGGCTGTAGCCGCCGCCGGCGTTGGTCACCATGACGGTGTACGAGCCGTTGGACAGCAGGTGGCCTCGCGGGCTGAGCGTGTGCGGCGTGGTGTAGCGGCGGACCGGCGGCGCGACCGCGCCGCGCACGGTCGGCACGTGTTCGACCGTTTCCGCCGGCGGATTCTTGAGCGGGACGACCTGCGGGATCTTCTCGTAGAGCAGCAGCTCCGCCGCCTGGACGCGCGGGTCGGCGTGGAAACGGTCCTGCATCGGCGATCCGTTGACCGCGTTGTCGAGCGCGATCAGGCTCATGCCCTGGTGGTGCGCCATGTAGGTCACGAGCACCGTGCCGCCGCTCGATCCGGCCGGCTGGCGTTCCGCCGTGTAATCGATCGCCTCGTAGAATCCGTAGGGTCCGGCCAGCCCCTCGACGCGCAGCCGTTCCAGGTTGCGCACCACTTCGGCCGGCTCGATCGGCGCCGCCAGCAGGGTGGCGTAGGGCGCGACCACGAGGTCGTCGGCGAGGCCGCGCTTGAGACCGAGACCGGGGACGCCGAAGGCGCGATACTGATAATTGCCCTCGAGATCGGTGACGTTGTAGGCCGACTCCGAAATGCCCCAGGGCACGCCGCGCTGCCCGCCGTATTCGATCTGACGACGCATCACCGCGTGGTAGGTCTCGTCGAGGAGCGTGCCGGAGTGCGTCCGCATGACGAGCAGCGGCATCAGGTATTCGAACATCGACGCGCTCCAGGACAGCAGCGCCCGGCCGCCGCCCGAGGGCGTGAGCGCGCGTCCGAGCTTGAACCAGTGCTCCTGCGGAACCTTCCCGGTCGCGACCGCCATGAAGCTCGCCAGGCGCGCTTCTGAGGCGAGAAGATCGTAGTGCGAGTTGTCGAGCTGTCCGTCGGAGACGCTGAATCCGATCGAGAAGAGCTCGCGATCCGGGCTGATGAGAAAGTCGAACTCGATCTCTTCCAGCAGATCGTCGGCCAGCGCCGCCAGGCGATCCGCGCGCTCGACGATCTCTTCGGCCTGCTGCCGGATGTCCGGCGACGCCGAGCGCGTGATGATCTCGCCGAGCGTCGGCACCGGACCCGAGCGGTCTGGTCCGGTCAGCCGCCGGAGCTCTGCCGCGCGGCCGGCGATGACGGCGGCGCCCTTTTCCAGCCAGTAACCGGCGGATTCGATGGCCTGCGTCCGCTGCGGCGCGGCCGCGTCCGGGGTCGCAGACGGTTCGTCGAGCTCATGCAGCATCAGGCCGAGCGACCCGAAACCGGCCTGGAGCCGCGCCAGCAGCGTCCGCCATTCGGGCAGCGTCGCCGGCCGCTCGAGCAGGGCCGATCGGAATTCCTCGATCTGGCGTGCCCATCGGTTCGCGGCCGCGCCGCGAACGGCATGACCCAGTTCCGCTTCCATCAAGTTGACGACGTCCTCCAGCCCTTCGAGCGCAGACGGCTCGATGATCGGACGCGCTTCGGCGATGTCGATGAGCCCCGATCGCAGCGCGAGGAGATAGCCGGCGAGATTGCCGCTGTCGACGGTGGAGATGTACGCCGGCGGCAGCGGCGCGAGCGTTCTGGTGTCGTACCAGTTGTAGAAATGCCCTCGGTAGCGCGGCATTCGCAGGAGCGTGTCGAACGTCGGCTCGAGGCGCTCGATCACGGCGATTGGACTGAGATAGCCGAAATCGAAGGCAGACAGCGTGGCCAGGAGTTGCAGCCCGATGTTGGTCGGCGACGTGCGATGGGCAATGACATCGGCGCGGTTGTCCTGGTAGTTGTCGGGGATCAGCCAGTTGTCGCCGGGCCCGAGCATCTCCTCGAAGAACCGCCAGGTCTTCCGCGCCGCGCGCCGCAGCACCGCGCGCTGGCTTTTGCTGAGCGGCGAGTGCCGGTGGGTGAGCGGCAGCCCCGAGGTGTGCGCGGCAATCGGCGACAGCGCCCACAGCACCAGGATCGGCATCGCGAAGAGCAGGTGTTCGGGCCGGGTGAAGCCGACCAGGACGCCGACCGCCACCGCGACGACAGGCGCCTGCCACATCCGCCTGGCGACGCCTGCCAGCGTTCGCGGCACCACCGCGCGATCGGCGGTCACCCATCGCAGCAGGTGGCGTCGCGTGACGAGCACGCGAACGGCGCTGCGAGCGATCGCGTCGATGGTGACGACGGCCTGGTGCGCGAGGAAGACGACAGAGAACGCCGCCTGCCGGACCGCCGTCAGGATGTTGTCGCGTTCGGCCCGGAGGTGCTCGCGAAACTCGACGCCGGCGAATCGGCTGGTCACCGAGCGGACCACCTGCGTGTAGGTCGGAAACGCGAGCACCAGGAAGGCGAGCACGGTCCACAGCCAGGGCGAGCCCGGCAGAATCGTCCAGCCGGATGCCAGCAGCAGCACGAGCGCCAGCGGCATCAGGCTGCGCCGCAGGTTGTCGAGAATCTTCCACAAGGAGACGACCGTCAGGTCGTTCGGCGCACCGCGTCCATCGGCGGTCGGCACCGTTCGCCACAGCCACCGTGCGATCTGCCAGTCGCCTCGGACCCAGCGATGCTGCCTCGCCGCGAACGCCAGGTAATGAGACGGGTAGTCGTCGACGACGTGGATGTCGGTGCAGAGCGCGGTCCGCGCGAACAATCCTTCGAACAGGTCGTGGCTGAGCAGCGTGTTCTCGGGCACGCGGCCGGCGAGCGCCGCCTCGAACGCGTCGACGTCGTAAATCCCTTTGCCGACGTAGCTGCCTTCGTGAAAGAGATCCTGATAGACGTCGGACACCGCCGTTGTGTAGGGGTCGATCCCGACGTGCCCGGAGAAGACGCGGGCGAACACGGTCAGGCTGCCGCTGACGATGTTCACGTCGACACGAGGCTGCAGCACGCCGTAGCCTTCCGTGACTCGCCTGGCGTGCGGATCGAGCCGCGGTCTGTTCAGCGGATGGGACGCCGCGCCAACCAGCGCCCGCGCCGCGTCGATCGGCAGCTGCGTGTCGGAGTCGAGCGTGATGACGTACTTGATCGACCGCAGGATCTCGGTGCGGCCGTGCTGCACCGTGTAGCTGGTGTCGGTGGCGCCGCGCAGCAGCCGGTTGAACTCGTGCAGCTTGCCGCGTTTGCGCTCCCAGCCCATCCACCTCCGTTCGACCGGATTCCAGCGCCGCTCCCGGTGAAACAGAAAGAACCGATCGTCGCCGTGCTGCGCGTTGAGCGCGTCGATCCCGCGTTTGGCCGCCTCGATGAGCGCCGCGTCGCCGGCCGCGACGGCCTCGTCTGCGTCGCGGAAGTCGGTCAGCAGCGCGAAGTGCAGGTGCGGATCCCGGTTGGCGAAAAAGCGCACCTCGAGATCTTCGAGCAGCGATGTCAGTTGCGCCTCCCGATCGACGATGACCGGAATCACCACGAACGTGCGATCGCGTTCCGGAATGCCGCCGCGCAGATCGAGCTTCGGCAACCGCCGCGGCGGCACCTGATTGGTGAGCAGCAGGTTGATCAACCCGATCGCCAGCTCGCTGACCGGTAGCAGCGCGACCAGCGCCACCAGCCACAGCGCCCGCGCGTCGGCGCCGTGGCGCGCGGAATAGGACAGCAGGCTGGCGACCGAAAACGCGGTCAGCGCCGCGATCGTCCCGAGGTAGCCGAGCGCCGGATGGCGGAAGACGAACCGGGCCAGCCGCTGACGTGCGGTCGGAGAATAGCCGGCGGCCCGTTCCAGGCCGAACCGGCCGCGCGAGATCAGGAAGTAGCCGACATGATGTCTGCGGTCGGTCGTCTCAGCGGCACCGGTGTCGGCCGATGCGAGCTGCGCCTCCCGCGCCATCGTGACGGCGAGCCTGGCAATCTCCGTCTCGGACTTGCCCGATCCCTTGGCCAGTTCCTCGACCGAGTGCCGGTAGCGGTCGCGTGTCGGAAAATCCATCGCCGCGTAGGCACGCGCCGGGTCGTCGCGAAGGATTTGTTCGACGCTGCTGACGCGCTCGAAGAACAGCGGCCAGTCGATCGACGACAGCAGCCGCATGCTGGTGATGATGTTGCCGATGGCCAGCTGATTCGAGGCTTCGCGCGTGTGCTCGCGGCGGAGCATCGCGTCGGCCGAATCGTGCTGGGCCTGGAGCGCGCGCTGCAGCGCCTCCCAGGCCGGCGCCGCCGACGCCGGCTGGTCGCGCAGCCACTGCAGCAGCTCGACGACGAACGCGTCCGAAAGACGTCCGCCGCCGCGGATCGCGGCGCGCAGCGACGCGTCGATGATCGCGGCCGCGCCGCCGGTCGACTTCGTGAATCGGAGTCCCCACCGCCGCGCTTCTTCCCGATCGCGGCTCGCGGCCACGACGTTCGCCGCCAGTCCTCGCAACTCGTCGACGAGCGCGACGCGGAGCATGATCGGGACCGCCCACGCCTCGCCGATCGACAGCGGCGCGCCCCGCTGGTAGGCGCCGACGTAGGCCACCAGCGTCGGCAGATCGAGCCGCCCGGCGGTGTGGACGACCAGTTCGCGCGCCAGCGCGAGCACGCGTGGGTAACCGGAGAACAGGCCCTCGGCGAGCTTCGGGAGCTCGAGGTAGTACTGGCGCGGGAGATCCTGCCGGATCGCGCGCACCTGATCCTGGACGACGTAGTGGTTGTCGCGCAGCCACTCTTCCGATGGCACCGCCTGAGCGGTGCGCGTAGCGGTGGTGAGGAACCGGTACGCCTCGTCGAGCGCGCGTCCGCTTTCGTCGATAAGGGGGATCAGCGGCTTGGACCGCCGTGGATCGGTCGACAGCCGGTGCGCGCGCGCGAGATGGACGGCGTGGGCCTCGAGCTGTTCCTGGCTGAACAGTTCCGCTGGTGTGTGAGCAGTCTGCTGGGCGCTCTCGGGCGCGTCGGCAATCGCCGAAATCATCGTCGCTGCAGGATGGCATCAAGACACGTGCCACCCCGCGAGCGCCGCTACCTTTGTGCTGCCGCCGCTGCGATGTACGCTCGTTTTGTCGATTGAGTCAGGGAAGCGTCTGCGTCACCGGCGCGCGACAGCCGTCGCATCTCGCTCAGGTACCGATGCCGTTGTTCCGCGCCCGTCACAGTCACGTGACCGCCGCCGAACTCGAGATTCACCATACTGTTGAAGGCGCGGACGAAATCCTTGAGGCGATCGAGTTCCATGCCGTGCTGCTTCAGATAGAACGGAATGTAATGATCGAAGCCCCATTCCGGCTGCCAGATTGAAAGCTTTTCTGCGGATGCAAAGGAGCGGAAGACATTCTCGTATGCGTCGAGAGCGGTCGCGCAGTCCATTGGTTCGTGGTTCCAGTGGAACGCGCTGCCAACCACCCGCAGTTCGTTCTTTCGCGACCAGATCGGGGAGGCCTCATCCGCATACCACACATAGGGCCGGAAGAAATCGGGTTGAACCGTGTCGATCAACTCGATCGATTCCTGGATGGTGCTCTGGGTCTCTCCCGGGAAACCGATGATGAAGCTCATGTGGACGGTCAGCCCGGCATCCTTCAGCCAGGGAACGGCGCGCAGATAGTGTTCTTTCCGGGTGCCTCGATCCATGTTCCGAAGGACGTCGGCGTTCGCTGATTCCATTCCGAGGAATACGCCCTCGCATCCCGCCGCCCCCATCGCACGGACGGTTTCCTCGTCGACCTGATCGACTCTCAGGAAACAGTTCCATCTGAATCCGTAGTCGCGCCTGATCATGAGCCGCAGCAGCTCCTTGAAGCGGCCTTTCGGAACGTTCATCGTGTCATCGATGAACGTCAGGGTCGCGATCGACCCGATCCGATGGACGCGGTCGAGCTCGCGCTCCAGTGTTTCAAGGTCCATGTATGAATAGCCGCCCGCCCGCCGCGGGAACGAGCAATACGCGCATTTGTACGCGCAGGACTTGGCGGTCCTGAGAACGGCCCACGCACCGAACTCTTCGCGGGCGAAATGCGCATAGTCGATCATGTTCTCGGAGAGGCTGTTGTCTTCGGGCTCGGGTCGGGTCATCGTCAGCCGGCCGTCGGCTTCGAAGGCGATGTTCGGCACCGTCGTCAAATCCCGACCCTGCTTCAGCGCATCGATCGTGCGGCAGAGCGTGTCTTCTCCCTCCGGGCTCATCACGTAAATGTCCGCTTCGAGGAGCGAAAGGATCTGAGCCAGCCGGTCGGGAGCCATCGTGAGCCTGAGGTTGTCGACGAACGGTCCGCCCACGATGATCCTGGCCTCGCTGTTCCGCTGCCTGATGAAATGAATGAGCTCGCGGATGGGGTCGACGCTGAGCTGTAACGTCGTCGTGATCGCGATGGTTCGGTACTCGTTCCGGGACAATTTGTGTTCGAGCGCCGCGCGCTCGAGGTGCGGCAGGTTGACGTAGTCGGCGGCGAAACCGCGCCGGGTCAGGTACGACACCAGATACAGGACGACAGGCCACAGGTAGTCGTTGTTGTGAAGGAGCCTCGCCTGCGGATCCTGCTCGCGTCGGAAGCCATTCAGAAGATCGATGGCTCGAGTCGGCTTGCCATCGACATCGATGAACGAGAGCTTGAGATTGCGGTAGTTGTGCCCCTCGGTGCCCTCGAGCTGCGCGCGCCCCACGAAGCTCTCGAAGTCCATCTCATAGTGGCCGAGCACGAGGCAGTCGAACATATGCCCTCCGGAACGAGAGGCGGGCCAGAATTCTAATCCCGATCGATGACTGGTGTTATAGTCCCGCGGTCAGTCTCCGCTCCGGAGGGAAGATGACCGCGGAGCGTTCCAACTCCCCAGATCTTTCAGGGCGCTTCTGGGTCGGCGTTCGGTCGCGACGGGAATTCGCCGGGAAAGTCGTTCATCGGCTGAGCCAGCACGTGCGGCGATGGATTCGGCCGCCTCGCGTGCATGGCGCCGTCTGGCCTCCGGTGCCCGGAGCTCTGCGGCTCGGCATCGAGGAAGAGCAGGCCGCGGTCGATGCGGTGAGAGCGGTGATGCGCTCTCGCCGTCTGTTTCGCTTTCACGGAATCCATTCCAACCCATTCGAACACTCGACCGTACGCGAGCTGGAAAAGAAGTTCGCCGTGCGCACTGGCGCGAAGCATGCGCTGGCGGTGAGCTCGGGTACCGGCGCACTGGTCTGCGGGCTGGCCGCGCTGGGAATCGGTCCTGGCGACGAAGTCATCGTTCCGGGTTACACGTGGATCGCCTCCGCCACCGCGGTTCTGGCGGTCGGGGCGGTGCCGATCCTCGCGGAAGTCGATGAGTCATTGACGCTGGATCCCGAAGACGTCAGGCAAAAGATATCTGCCTACACGCGCGCCATCATGCCGGTCCATATGAGGGGCGCGCCCTGCAACATGACGGCGCTTGCGACGATCGCCAGCGAGCGCGGTCTCAAGGTCCTGGAAGACGTGGCGCAAGCCAATGGCGCCAGCTATCTGGGAAGACCCCTCGGTTCGATCGGCGATGCCGGCGCCTTCAGTTTTCAATTCACCAAAGTGATGACGTGCGGCGAGGGCGGCATGCTCACGACCAGCGATGACGTGCTCGACCGCCGCGCGACGATGTATCACGACGCGAGCGCCGGCTCGCGCATGGGCCTGCGCAAAGACCAATGGCTACCCGGCTTGAACTACCGCATGTCCGAGCTGCACGGCGCCGTGGCGCTCGTGCAGTTGGAGAGAATCGACGAAATCGTCGACACCCTCCGGCGGCGAAAGCGGCAGTTGACGGATCTGGTCGCCGACAGCCTGGGCGGCAAGGGGATCAGGACGCGATTGCTCCACGACCCCGCCGGGGAGGTGGCGGTCGCATTCATCTTTTATCTGCCCGAGCAGAAACAGGTGGACCCGGTGGTTCGCGCCCTGTGCCACGACCGAGTGCCGGCAACGGCCCTCTACCGGGGCCCGGACGCTCCTCAAAGCGACTTGATCGACTACCACGTCTACTCGTCCTGGGGACCGTTGATGAACCGATACTGCTGGTCCGCCAACGGCGGACCGTGGCGAGGGCATGGGCGCGACGTCGAATACCACCCGGACATGTGCCCGAAAACCTTGAATCTCCTTTCCCGCGCCGTGCACATCGATATCGGCGTGGAATTCAGCGAACGACAGGTGGACGAGATTGCGGCAAGCGTCCGTGCCGCGGTGGCGCGGTTTGCGTAGAGCGGTGAACGGCGCGCGGGTGGCGTGTGGCGGTCTTTGACGCGATCGTCGTCGGCTCCGGCGCCGCGGGCAGTTTCGCGACCAAGGAACTGACCGAACGCGGACTCAACGTGCTGCTCCTCGAAGCCGGACGCGCGATCGATCCTGATGTTGATTTTCCCGTTCCGGCGCGGCGCGACCGCGGTTACCTGGATCGTGCGCTTTTCGCGCTGAGCGGTCAGCCTGTCCAGATCCGTTGCCCGCGCCTCATACCGGCGACGCGGAATTTCTTCGTGAACGACCGCGACCATCCCTACACGACGCCTGACGGCAAACCTTTCAACTGGTTCCGCGGCCGTCAACTCGGAGGACGTCTTCACGTGTGGGGACGGCTGGCGCTGAGATACTCGGATCGAGAGCTTTGCGCCTGGCCGATTCGGTACGACGATCTCGAGCGCTACTATGACCGCGCCGAACGGACGTGGGGGCTCCTGGGATCGAGAGACGGATTGGCAAGCCTGCCGGATGGACAGTACTCAGGTCCGTGGGTCCCCACCACACTCGAGCGCCGCTTCAAACAGCAGGTTGAAACGAAGCTGAAGAACCTGAACGTCGTCACGGCGCGCGTCATCCGGCACAATCCCCAACGAATTCCACTGCCGCTCATCGCTGCTCGAGCAACCGGGCGGCTGACGGTGAGAACTGACGCGATCGTGGCTCGGGTGACCGTCGACCGGTCGAACGGCCGGGCCAGCGGTGTCCTCTTCATCGACCGTCACAGCAGGAAGACGGAAGAGGTCAGGGCGCGCGTCGTCGTGGTCTGTGCGTCGACGATCGAGACGCTCCGCATCCTGCTCAACTCGAAGTGTCCCCAACACCCGGGAGGAGTCGGGAATTCGTCCGGCCGGCTGGGACACTCGCTGACTGACCATCGGATGGTTCATTCGAGCGGCCCGGTCGATCCATCGGAGTGCGAGATTGACGCCGCCGCCGACTCGGATCCCTACGATTTCGGCAGGGCCAATGGCTTTTACATTCCGAGATTCGACGGCCTCGGCGCGAACCATGGCGAACCGTGTCGCGGCATCGCCGTTCAGGGAGCGGTCGGACGCGAAAAGGCCGGTTGGTACCTGCTGGCCTTTGCCGAGGTTCCACCGGCCCTGGACAATCGCGTGACGCTGGACGACACCTGCCAGGACTCATGGGGAATTCCCGCGGCTCGCATCGAATACTCTTCATCGGCCGAGGAGAAACGGTCGATCGAG
>Ga0066903_100006266_pt1 | contig 10526 bp, 20 predicted proteins | sample PanSoiMetaGPlot1_FD_67491 | JGI IMG/M metagenome (GOLD analysis project Ga0066903, IMG submission 67491) | Tropical forest soil microbial communities from Panama analyzed to predict greenhouse gas emissions - Panama Soil - Plot 1 (version 2) | ecosystem: Environmental > Terrestrial > Soil >...
TGGTTCGTGGTGTGTTGTTGCAAAGGCATTTCCCGCATCGTTCATGAACACATCGCGCGAGCCAGGATGCATCTCAGCTGCCATCAGCAGGCATCGCGTCGCCAGCCCCAACCGCATGACCTTGGGGTCAATCCCGCGCTCCTGGCCGACCGTGAACATATGATGCCGCACCGATTCGAACAGCTTTTTGAATTGCCGCTCCATCATGAGCAGCTGCCGGATCTCGTTGGCACTCAGCTCCTGCAGCAGCGACGTCACGTTGGATTTTCGAACCTCTGGATCTGATTTTTCATCAGCTCGATCATTTCCTTCCGGCTGGCGCCGTTGCTGATGTAGGTCTTCACGTCGGTGCTGCCGTATTCGAACAGGAACAGGGCGAAGCCCACCTTGCGATCCTCGCCCTTGGCGCGGCCGTTGAGCTGCTCGTCGAGGGAGCGCGCGATGTCATTCATCAGGGTCCGGTAGTCAGGCGGCACCGGACGTTCGAGCAGCGGCATTACAATCTCCCTCTGGTGCGTTGGGCACGTTCGATGCGCAGCTCGGTCAACAGCCTGTCAATCATCGCCTTCAGCACCCGGCTCTCGCCCAGCATGCGTTCGGCCAGCCGCAATGAATTGAGCACCGTGGTGTGGTCGCGCCGGCCGAACAGATTGCCGATCACAGTGGTGCTCTGGCCGGTCATCTCGCGGGTCAGATACATGGCGATGGCGCGCGCCTGCACCAGCTTCTGATTGCGCCGCTCGGAGGTGATGGCATGCGGATCGATGCCCAGCAGCTTGCCGATCGCGCGCACAATGCGCTGGGTCTGCGTCATTGGTGCCCAGAAATACGGCTTCGGTGGCTGTGCTGGCTTCGGCTCGTCGCACGGCGGCACGATGACGATCGGCTTTAGTTTTGCCGGCGGCGCCCGTAACGATTTCATGCGGCCTTGCACTTCACGATACAGCTCGAACACTTCCTGCGCGCTGTGGCATTCTCGGAATTCCATCTTTACACCTCCTCGCCCCCGGTGGTGTTCGATCGCTCTACGGTTTCGGTTCTCTCGGGTGTGGCGGCTCGCTCTCCCAGTACGGTGCTCTCAGGCACAACGGCTAACGCTCGTTCGGCTCGGTTCTCTCGCGTTAGACGGCTCGCTCTGCCTTTCTCGGTTCTCTCAGTCTCGACGGCTCGTGTGTGGTGACCGCGCCGGTCGTCTTTGGGGGTCCAATCGACGCGGCCACCGCCTCACCCTGGTCGCTACCAGGATTTTCAGGGTGAGGTAGTTAGTGCTGCTCATCCTCCTTCGGACCGTACTTTGCGGCGATCTCGCTGGTCGCCATGTCGCGCACCTCGCGCTCCACGTTGCTGATCACCTCGGCATGCTGCTGGTCCGATTGCTCGCCGGCCTCGATCGCTTCGTTGTTGGCATTTCTGATGCAATCCATCGCGATCTGCAGGTTGCCCTTGATGCTGACAGCATAGCGCCGATAGGCCTCAAGATTGAAGCGCATCGACTCGCGCTCCGACTCCAGGTCGCGATTGCGCATCGTCGCGAGGTTGAGGTCGGCCCGCAGGCGGGCATTGTCCTCGCGCAGGAAGTTCACCTCCTCCTGCAGCTGCGTCACGAACACCAGCGCCTGGGCCGTTTTCTCGTGCGGCGCTGATGGCGGGGTGATGGGTGGTCGTGATGGCAATGTCGCCTCCGTTTCGCGTCTCCGTTTGCCAAACTGCTCGACAATTCCCATGCTCATAGGGTCCTTCTCCTTCTCCGGTTGGACAGTAGGACAGCAAGCCCCAGGGTCAGGCCCGTCGCACCGATCATCACAGCCAGGAGCTTGTTGTCGCGTTTGGGTGCGAACGGGGTAAATGGAACAACGGGAGCAGCTTCGGCCACGTGATCCTTGGTGGCGATGGTCACGTAGCGTGCGATCGGCACCGGCTTGGGCGCGGCGATAGCAACCTCAGTCTCAGCCGGCGGCGGCGCGGTGATCGGCGGGACCGGTGGCAGTGCTGGCCGGCTGCGATCGGCCGGCGGCATGCTGCGGCGGGCGATGATCGGCGGATCGTCCGGCGTCCAATGCAGCTTGGACTTGGCGATGCGGCGCTCGCCCTGATACCAACATTTCTTGCCATCGATGATGCGCCACGCCCAGTAGCGCGAGCCGCTCACTTCCGGCTTGGTCTTGCACTCGATCGCGCCGGCCGACGTCGGCACCAGCAGCAGCACGCTGATCAGCAGCAGCTTTTTCATGCGTCCCCCACCTTGGACTGAGACATCCCCATCGAAATGCACCGCAGCATCACGCTCCTTGGGTCATCGGGTCGTGACGCGACCGTAATAATCATGTTGGTCCCGCACCTGTTGCAGCTCACCAGCATCGAACCGATGTTTTCGTGCGTCATGTACGGCAATTCGACCCGGCAGGCTGGCCGAACACCGCTGTCGATGTGCATGCCATCCGGGAATGCCGGGTCCGGTTTTACGATCGGGGGACTGCCGCCGTCGATCCACTCGATGGTGAATTGATCGCTCAAGGTCCCACCCTCGGCGCTATCAGCCCATGCTTCTTGGCAACTCGTGCCAATTTGTCTGCGACCCGCAGGTCCAGCTTTTCGCCCTCCATGTTGAACAGCTTGGCGAGCAGCTCCAGATAGATGCGGATGTCGGCAATCTCGTCGCGGATCTCCTCGACGAGCACGGCGCTGTCGCGCCAGCGCTTCTTGATCATGTTGGCCAACTCGCCGACCTCGCCAGCCAGCGCCAGCGCCAGGAACCGCTCGTCAGTGCTCGACCACGTCGGAAACAAGTGGCTGGTCATGCGCTCGTGCAGTTCGTAGATGTTGATGGGCGTCGGCAATGCGCCCACGGTCGCGTCACCGCGCGGATTGAAAGCAACGTCGTTCTGGTCAGCCATCGACTTTCTCCAGTTGCAGCTCATCGGTGGTGTCGTCGTCGTAGACGGTGCCGCGATGATCCTTGTCGTCATCCGGCACCGCGAACGGCGTGATCCCCTTGTCGGCCAGCGCTTGCATCGCGGCTTCGTCCTTGGACTCCGTCTCGGTCACGATCTTCTCGATGGCAGTCGGCCGGAACAGCCGGAAGATGCCCGGCTTGCGCTGCCCCTCAATCATGACCTTGGGATGCGCCAGTGCCACGTACTGGCCGAACCGCCAGCCGCGCGGCACCGCAGTGATGCGCCGGCTGATGCCTTGCGTGTTGGCCTCGTGCGCGAAGTGATCGCTGGTCGGATAGAACTGGGTGCCGATCCACAGCAGCCCGATCTTCTCGCCCAGCTTGTTGCCGTTGGCGGCCGGACACATGAGCGCGTAAGCCACGCTCTCCTTGCATGCGCCTTTCAGCCACGGTCGCGGATCGATCCAGGTCCAGCCGCGCGTCTGCTTCACGCCACCGCCGCAAATCGGGCAAACCTTCAGCTCGATCGGCAGCTTGCAGCACGGCGCGCCTAGCCGATCGCCAACCAGATAAAGCCCGCCGACTTTTCTAAATCCGCAGCCACGCTTCGCCTCGACCGCCATGCTCAGCACTCCTGCAGGTCGCTCTCATCATCGAGGTCGTCGGCAAGCTCGGTGTGGTCGCAGTTGGTGCAGTACCAACCGCCAACGATCCCCACCGAATTGTCATCCTCCTCGAACTCCATCGGCTCGCCGCACTTGGGACATTCGCGCAGCTTCATGCGACGGCTCCATCGCTGGTCTGCTGATTGGCAACTGCAGACCATCGTTTCAGCTCCACCCACTGATTGACCGAGATGCGCTCTGCAGCGGCAGCATTCTCAATTGCTTTCTTGAGAACAGGTGGAATTCGTAAGTAGATTGTCTCCTTCACCCGACTGCTCCATCGCTGAAGTTCACGTGCTCCAGCCCCAGCACGACGATCCGGTAGCCGCAACCACGCTTAGGTTCGCCCGCCATCACTCCGTCCTTCCATCATCTGTGGGTGGCGGAAGAACTTGCAGCAGATGTTCGAGTTTTTCGGCTGATCCGTCTGCCCTGATCTTCCGGCGGCCAATTTCGTTCGCCATTAATTGTTGGTGATATTCGTTGTCGCGGTTGAATACTTGAATAGCGTTAATCTTCCGCCCACGGAATTCGACAACGGTTAAGACGCTCTGTTCCTCCAAGAAGTTGGCGATTGAGCGAATGCTATGGCGCGCAGTTTCTGCCTGCTTTGGCATAGCTACACCGTGACCAATGCGGGCAAGTTGTTTGTAGTCGAACATTGTCGCTGGGTGATCGCTGACGTACTTGGCAATCGCCTTGAGCGACCATCTGCCGGTTGATGTTCGCTCCTTCCCAGTATCGGTTTTGATAACCGCAGGAGCCGGCCGAACCCGTTGAATTTCTGTCATTTTGCGCTCCTCCTATTTTCTCATGCGTGTGCTTTCAAACGATCGCGCACACGATTCAGGCGCGACATCGCATCGCGTGATCCACCACTGTCGGGATGAAGCTCTTTGGCAAGCACCTTGTAGCCGATGTCGATCAGGCGCATCGCCAGTTTGCGTTCCTCGTCGCGTTCCTGCTGTCGGGTAAGCTCTTCGTCGCGGACGCGCTCGGCCTCGCGTCGCGCGCGCTCGGCAATGTCGTCGATCTGAGGACGCCAGTCGTTGGGGTTTTGTGTGCGCGGTTGATATCCGTGATGTCCGCGCGGTGTCCCGCCGACAGAACGAATGGCCTCCGAAAGAGTGGTGCCTTGTGGTTTCTGGCCCCGGCCGGAACCAGTCTCATATGTAACTAGCTTGATATAGGTTCCTTGGGCTTGTTTGTATCCAAAACCGAATTGCCGTCGGCACCACTTGTCAAATTCAGCAACCGTATCGAATTGAGGTTTGGCCTCTATGAGCAATTCGCCAACCTCTACCCAATAAGGCCGGCTTGCTGCTTCGGCAATGTCTTCGGCTTCTTTCAGTTTTGCCTTGATGAGCGAGGCAAGCGTGCTGAGAGGTCTTGCAACCTCGGTGTGTGATGATAAGGCTTGGTTGGCCATGTGGTACAATCTCCTCTAGTAAGGTTCAGCCTTCGGTATTTATCGGTTCGAGCCCCAGCACGACGAAGCCCGGCACCAGCCCGCAATCCGGATCGCGACCCGGACGTGGATCGAGGATGTACGTTACCCGCATCCAGATGTTGCGGCCGGTGTAATAGCTTTCACCGTGGCCGTGGTTTGTCGGCACCCATTCGCGGAATTTGATCTCATCACCGATCGCAAACTTGCGATCGTTTCTGCGCACCTCGAACTTCTTGCGGCCGTCGAGCAGGTGCTCGAAAAAGGGCGGCCATACTTTCAGCTCGTGGGAGGGCATGCAGCGCTCCTGGTTTTCGGTTCTCTCATTCTCAACGGCTCGCTCCCGCTCTCCGGTTCTCTCAGGCCACTTCGGCTCGCTCTATTGCATCGGTTCTCTCTGGCTCGTCGGCTCGCTCGTGAGCCTCGGTTCTCTCAATGGGCACGGCTCGCTCTTCAAATGCGGTGCTCTCCGCCTCATCGGCTCGCTCACGGTACGCGGTTCTCTCCACGGTCACGGCTGGACGCTCCCAGCTGACGGTACTCTCACGCGGATCGGCTCGCTCTCTCTCGACGGTTCCCTCACGTCTGACGGCTCTCGCTCGCTCCCTTCGGTGCACTCGGGTCTCGGGCTCGCTCGACGTTGTCGGTTCTCTCCTCGATGACGGCTCGCTCTATGCTTTCGGTACTTTCTTTGCGGATCGCTCTTGCGATTTTGGATTCGATTTGATCTCGTGCAGCAGCCGGGCCACCGATGCGCGAGTGATACGGATGTTGCGATCGAACTTGCGCAGCTGCAGGCGACCCTCAGCGCCCAGGCTGTAGACCTTGGTGCGCTTGCACTTCAGCAGGGTCATGACCTCCTCCATGGTCATCAGACCATCGTCATCTTCCATGTCAGTCATGGTCACGTCTCACTCCCGCCCGGTATTGGTTTGCCGTCGTAGCCGGCGACCCAGGCATCGTTCTCTCGCATTCTGTCGGCATTTCTGTATTCACCGGGAACGGCGGTGCGGCGGTGATTCGCGGCCTTGGCTTCCTGGCCGCGCCGATGCGCTTCCTGGATTGGATCGATGGCGGCGGGGCCCACCTCTGGAGCCGATTCTGCGACGGACAGGTCGGCCTCGGCATTGGAGTACGCAGGGCCCCGCTCGCCATCTCCCGCCGGGGCCGCAGTCTCGGCTGCGGCACCTGTGGTTCCGGCAAACTGTTGCAGCGCTGAAGCGGCGCCGCTGCTGCGCTGGCTGCCGGGGTCGAACGACGTTGCTGGCGCAGCCGTCGTGGAGATGCTGAATTCCGGCAGCTCATCCTCGTCGTCGCCCATGAGGTCGCGCGCCGACGGCAGATACTTCGACAGCCGGCGCAGCGCCGTCTTCTTGTACATTTCTTCGGGCCAGACCTTCCAAGGGCTGTCCTCACGCGTGGTGCGTGACATGTTGCGGATCTTGTTGGCCTCGTCGATGGTCAGCACGGCGATGAAAAATCCCCCATCCTTGGTGGTCGCGGTCGCATAGATCTTGGCGATCGGTGCGCTGAACGAGTCGCCCGGCACGTGCCGGAATTGGGTTCCACTCTGGTCGCGGTAGTAGTGGAACTCCTCGCCCTGGCGCACGATGTCGGCGGCCACCTCCTTGAACTGGCCCGACCGCCGGAACCTGCGCAGCAAGCCCTGGTACATCGGTATCCAGGTTGCCTTGTCCTTATAGGGTACTATTGCCCCATCTGTGCCATCGGGGACAAGGCCATCGCGACAGGCCCGCATGCAGGCCAGCCACATCGACTGCCAGGAACAGGCCAGCAGATCGGGATTGAGTTGGGCGCTGGTGATCAGCGCGCGAATGAACTGCTCGGGCCGGATGTCGTCGGGCAGCGCATTTCTCAGCTCTTCCTTGCGCGCTTCGAGCCGCTCGCGTAGCACCAGGATCGGCGGCTTGTTGGCGGTGGTGGTGATGTCGTTCATTGAAGGGTGTCCTTCCTTTTGTCACTCAGGCGTCAAGTCAATTATTACGTTTGTTACGTATCGACTGTTATCGACGACACCGAAACTGCGTTCACGCAATGCACCAGCCAATCGCCGCAATGCCGTATCTTCATCTTCAGCTTTTACAACCGCCATAACTCGACACTCATACTCTATCTCTTCTCTCCTGCCGCCAAATTCAGCTGCCCATTTTTGTTGCGAAACATACTCATCCATCTCGCGCCGATATTCCCTGTTTTGCCCTAATCTGTTGGCGATGGCCTTTAACCCTTTGAGTGCGGCTGGTTTGTCTGGTCTGTCCGTCTCGAATTCCAACGTGGACGTACCGCGCGGTTTAACAACGTCATGTCGCTCCAGTAGAAACAGATTGGGTTTAATCCGCTTTACGTCACAGTGCGTGAGCGCAGCCACCGGCAAATCCAGCAAACCAATGACCGTCTCCTTGGCCTTGGTTTGATCCTCGGCGCACACGATCGCGCGACCAACATCTACGAGATCGTTGAAATGCAACTGAAACCAAACCTCATACAGCTGCATCGGCTACATCCCTTCGGACACAAGTTCGCCATAGCATCCGTTGCAGTAAAAATGCGCCTCGCTCTTGTCACTGGCGATCAGGCGCGACCGCTTGTCCCGTCCACAGCGCCAGCATTGAAACGCTGTTGCTTGCCGCAGACGCCGGAGCTGCAGTCCGGCGCGCTCGGGATAGCTGTGCTCAACATCGTCCATCTACACCCCCTTGGTCATCGCTTCCTCAAGCGACTCAAACCTGTTTGAAATCAGGAAGCGAGCGATGTCGGTGCTCATGTCCGCCTTGGCTTGCGTCTGTTGCGCCTTCTTTTCTTTGAGCGCAGAGTTGTCCATCCATTGTAGAGGCGTGGCCTGCAGGGCAGGCACCCAGATGGCGTCCGGCCCTTCGTTGATTGCGATCCAACGTGGTATCTTGCCGATTGCTGCGATGACCTCCGTTGGCGTCGATGCCGGTAGAACATAAGCGGTTTCGTGGTTGGTCAAGCCCATCTTCATCTGACGCGTCAATTCGGTATCCACGAGATGAACCAGCGCCATCCGCAGCGCTGCTGCGCCAATGCCAAACTTGGTTGGACCGCCAGCGCGGTCGATCCTGCCGATCACAGCCTGTCTGGCTTCGCGCTTGGTGGTCTTGCCATCGCGCGCTTTGGTTTTCAGGACCGAGTACACTGCCCTGGCGAGAAGCTCTGTTGTCACTTGAATTACTCACGTGCATCCCATGCTTCGTCCAAGGCGGTGAGCCAACGCAGCGCCTGCTTGATGATTTTGGCCTCCTCCCCGGTCCAGAGTTGATGCGGCATCGCGTAGTCGAGAAACTGGCGAGCGGTCAGCTGGATGTTGCCAAGCGTGTCGAGTGCCTTGCGCACGCCGTAGACCATGGTGCGGCGATCCTCGCCCTCCTTGGCGCGCCCAGGATCGGTGCCAAAATAGATGAAGCCATCCCTGGCAAGCACCGGACGGCCTTCTTCCCTGGCCTGTTGGTTGGCGTCCTTGGCAGTTGGCAGCTTGTGCGCCTTGGCAATCTTCTTGGCGTCACGAAATTGAATGTGTTCGCCCTTTTCGGCGCGGTCCATGGCCTCGACCCGCGCCGATTCCGGAACATCGGGCTGCGACAACAGCCGCATCACCTTTTGCCCCAGTCGGCCTTGAACTGGGCGGTGGCCAAATTTTCGGTGAATTCTGAGAAGCACAAAAATCTGAGTGTCGGATAAACTGGTGGCTTGCTTTGCCCAAGCCATAAATCCAGGGCGCGTTGTTGGCCGCTTGGGATTGACCGGGAACGTCTCGGCCACGTCAGCCAATTCACGCCCAAGGTTCAGCGTATTTTGCGACCAGTCGTGCATCAGGTCCTTGATGCGAGTGAGAGCCGCCGCACGGTAGCTGGCAACATTATGGGCTGGATCGATGGACGCGAGTTGATTCATGGGGCGTTCCCGTTGTCTGGTCGACGATCGTGGATGCGCAACACGCGCAGCCGTTTTGGCGGTACGGTGTAGCCGGCGCGGTCGCCGGTCTTGTAGGTGATGCGCCAACCGTTCAGCCCGGTGGCGGTCTCGGCGTCCCGCATCAAAAACCTAATCTCGTTCTCGATCCTGTCGCAGCTCTCTTCGGCTTCCTTGATCCGCGCCATCAATCGCGCCCGCGTCTCCAGCAGCTCGGGTAGCTGGTTGTTGCTGCTGAGATCGACCGACTTGCCGGGCTCCTCGTGCGGCGCCATCGCCTTGATCACGTCGGCGTCGCGGCCGTAATCCGGGGCCGGCTCGCGGCCCTGCTCGACCATGGTCCAGAAGGTGCGCACAGCGCTGATGATCTTGGCCTCAGCCGCCTCGTTGCGCGGGATGTCCAGCATGGTGCAATCCATCTGGTGCGGATCGACCAGCAGCACCGCGACGATGCCAAATGCGGCGTTGGACAGCATCATCTCGGTCAGCGTCTGCAAGGTGATCCACAGCGGCGGCTCGTCGCCATTGAGCCAGTCGCGATGAAACACCGACGGCGCCACACTCTTGGCCTGCAGCACACCGAGACCGCGCGGATCACCGTGGATGTAGAAGTCCGGCGTGGCGCCCAGCTGCAGCTCGGGATCGCGCAGGTAGACGCCGGGTGATTCCAGCTCCCAATGCGGCGACAGCTCGCTGACTGCCTTGCCGATCGCCGGCTCCAGCCAGCGGCCGCGCCGCATGACCTTGTTGTCGTCCTGCTCCGGAAACTCGACGCCGCGCTTTTCGACGTAGAGCCGCAGCGCCGTCGAATACGGATGCACACCGAACAGCGCACCGACCACGGACGCGGTAACGTCCTGCCGGCGCCATGCCAGCCATTCGGCGCGATTGGTGATCGTACGGGTCTCGACCATGGAACTTCCCCCGCGACGGGACTGTCCGTCGTTGCACGCCCGTATACGAAGATGTCAGTGGTAGCACGCCCGAAGACGCTAACGTCACGACAGCTATTAGAGCAGACGCAAGTGTGTTTGCAAGCGCGATTTATTGACAGCGCGGTTGTGTGCTTAGGGTTTCCCCTATGTGGCAACACTGTTGACCAAAGTTGCATCGATTTCACCGGCACAAGTTCGATCGCGGCAGCAACAACCTACCCTAGGAAAAAACTTGTTGGTGGAGCGTTGCCGATTGCGCTTGCGCGACGCGTTTTGCGTCGGCAATGTGACATTTAGAATTGCGGCTTCAAGACACATCGAGAGCGTGACGTCGCGAGCGTTCCAGTGAACGCGGCGGCATCGCGTGGGAGCGAGCCATGAACGTCAGCATGCCAACGAATAGCTTCGATGGTGAGATGTTGAAGCGCTACCTCGGCGCCATCGACGAGTCCGATGACGAGTTGCTCGACCTGAAGGTGGAGCATCTCAACGCCTGCAAGCCGATCCGCGCCCGCATCAAGAACACCATGAAGGAGGCCCGCAACGCCGGCCTCAACATGGAATCGTTCCGCGCGCTGGTCGCCAAGCATCGCAGCGAGCGCAAGATCGAGCAGCGCATCGCCGAGCTGGAGGCC
>Ga0066903_100006267_pt1 | contig 10525 bp, 9 predicted proteins | sample PanSoiMetaGPlot1_FD_67491 | JGI IMG/M metagenome (GOLD analysis project Ga0066903, IMG submission 67491) | Tropical forest soil microbial communities from Panama analyzed to predict greenhouse gas emissions - Panama Soil - Plot 1 (version 2) | ecosystem: Environmental > Terrestrial > Soil >...
GCGATTCTGGAACACCGCACGCCCTGCCTGGGTTTCGCGATTGAGGAAGTCGCTCACGTCAATGTCTGGAAGAGCCGGCTTTCGGACTTGAGTCTGCCGGTTGGACCGTGGCTGCGCGAGCTCAAGCAGGCCGTGATCGAGGGCAGGTCGGCGCATCATCTGCTCCGGGTTCCCGCCGAAGGGAGTTCCTCGGGCACCCGCGAAATGTCGCTTGCTGCCCTGAGTGGCGTGGTGACGGTAACGCCCGGCCAGAAAATCGCGTACGTGACTGACATAGCCGACACGGCTGCCAACCGCGCCGCCGTGGTCAGCCTCGCTCGAAATGCCGATCTGCTGTTCATTGAGGCCGCATTCGCGCAGGCTGACGCGGGATTGGCTGCCGATCGATCGCACCTGACCACTGCGGCGGCCGGAACCATCGCGCGGGAAGCCCAAGTGCGTCGTGTCGAGCCATTTCATTTTTCGCCGCGCTATGCGGGGCAGGAAGAGAGAATGCTGAACGAGGTTGATGCTGCCTTTGCAGGTAGATGGCCGCAGGAAGCGGGAGCGTGAGTGGTGGTCTCGCTGCGCCCGGACGGCATTTCGCCGCATCGAACGCAGTCATAGCAATGACGTTGTGTCGGTGAGGGGCCTCGCTGGAAAAACGGCGGACGCAGCAAGCATATCTACACCCTGGCGGCGATCTTCGCACAAACAAGTTGCTCACATCGAGGGAAGATCATGCAAAACAGACACTCCGCGGAAGCGGCGAAGCGCGGATTCGCGACTACTGACGATGTGGCGAGAATTCTTGGCAACCTAGACTCAACCAAGATGCTGCCGATCATGGCGCTCCGGCCCAGCATCGTGGATATTGAGGAAGCTTCCATGTGGCTCGGCGGTGATCGCGACGTATTTGGGCCCGGCACGCCGCTGCGGGGCGTTGCGAGCCAGATTGTTACGATCCTCACCGCCGACGAAGAAGAGGAGCCGCGCTCAGGCTGATTACAGCGGATTCCGGTGAATGGAGACCGCACATGGTCACCAATTCTGCGGCGTCATCGTCCGCTTAAGCGGACGATCCAGTACTGCGCAGCACCGCCGGTGAGTTGAAAAACTGCGGTCATTTCGAGGCAAGCCTGACCTGTCTTGCTCACTTTCCCTCCACCTCCCGCACCGGCGTCTCCGGGGTAAGCCCCCCGCGCCGGCGGGCGAAGGTCTCAGCGCCGTTTTCCTGCCAATGGCCCTCCGCGGCTCGCGCAGCGTAACGCTCCCAGGTTTCGTCCCATTCGCCGAGCGAATAGCCATGCCACGGCGGCTGCGGTTTGAGCGCCGGTAGGCCCAGCTCTTCCCACATGGCGCGCGCCCGCTCCATGTGTGGTCGCGCCGGCAGCGCCAGCGGCGGCATCGGGCTTTTCAGAGTGGCATCGATCAACAGCGTGGAATCACCGCTGCGCCGGCCGGTCTTGGGGCCGTGTCCGCCCGAGCGATGCGGCACCACATGAAGGTCGTCGTCCATGTGGGCCCGATACGCGAGCGACCAGAACACCGCATCGGCATTGCGCGGATCGATGTCCTCGCTCACCGCAATAACAATCTTGCCGCAATCGGCCTTGAAGACGGAGGCGCCGTTGAGGCCTCGCCAGACCTCGCTTTGTGGCGTGCCAGGCGCAAACTGCAGGAAGATCACCGGGCGGATGTTGCTCATGGGCTCGTGCAACACGGTCTTGCGGATGCCCTTGACCGACAGGGTGTCGCGCAGGTGCGAAAGGAACATCGGCTCATAGGCGACGCGCTTGATCACGCTCGACTCGCTCGGCGTGACCTGGCTGATGATCGACACGAACACTGGCGCCCGCTTGTGAGTAATCGCAGTCACTTGCATGGACATGTTGAAATCTTCGAGCGCGACGTGGCCATGGCTTTCACCGAACGGTCCCTCCGGCTCCAGCAGCTCGGCATCGATCAGGCCCTCGATCACGATTTCGGCGTCGGCCGGCACTTCGAGATCGACCGTCAAGGCCTTGGCGGTACGGATCGGGTAGCCGGCCAGCGCGCCCGCGACGGCCATCTCGTCTTGGTCGACGGCAAGCTTCTGCGGGCCCGTGAAGGCCACCACCGGTGCGCAACCGATCACGATCGCGCAGGGCATCGGCTCCCTGCGGGTGCGATATTTCTGCCAGTGCAGATAGCCGCCGGCGCCGCCGATCCGCGAGGCCATGCGAACGCCCAGCCGATCGGTAGCCTTCAGTTGCGCACGGTAGGTGCCCATGTTGCGCACGCCGGTGTCGGGATCCCGCGTGATGCACAGCGTTGCAGTGAGGTAAGGTGCGGCGTCGAAGCCCGGCGTCGAGACCGGCACCGGCAGCCGCGCCAGGCCGCCGCCGGGGTTGCGCAGGTCATCGCCGACCATGACCACCGCCTGGCACGGCGGCGCTGCTACGGTGACGCAAGGGATTGGATTCCCGATGGCCGCGGTCCAGGCCTGCCCGATGTCGTCAACCTGGCAGCCCATGCCGAGAGCATAAATGCGGGCCGATGCCGACAGCGCACCCACCACAACCGGCATGTCGAACCGGCGGCCGTCGGCCCCGACCACGTTGGTGAACAGGAAGGCGCGCCGCTGGTCCTCCTCGAGCCCGCCCTGGAACTGCCAACGCACCAGCGGATGCAGCTCCGTATCCTTGTTGATCTCGCGGTCGACCCGCACCAGAAGGCCCGCAGCCTCCAGGTTGGCCAGATGCTCCTGAAAGTCGGCCGGCGCGCGGTTTTTGTGGGCATTGTCTTCGCATTGGGCCGATCGCTCGAGCATGGGGGCAACCTTGTGGTTTCGCAAACCAAGCGTATACAGGCCGGGTCAGTGGCGGGCAAACCGGACGCTTCGCGGTTGCGATGGCGAGCTACCCTAAACCGTTTTTCCTTCGCGTTGACCTTGCCTGTATCATTCCCCGGCTTGACACCCCCTCCTGCTCCCCCGCTTGGGGGGCAGGAGGGGGCGTCGGTGGTTACCGGATCGCCCGGTCAAAGCCGGGCCATGACAGCGGTGAAGGCCAGTCAACTATTCGAAAAATGCTTGAATGGAGAGCATTCACGGTCATGACTCGCCTCTCGATCCCGACGGCTCGAAAGAACGGCGCACTTTGGGCCTTTCGCGTCGTCTGGGCCACGCCCACCAACCTCATCGGACATGCTGCGGCTTGGCTCTTGCGTTGCGGAAAGCCGCAGCGCGTTGGCGGCCAGGCAACGAGGGCGTGGCTGTATTGCCTGCCGGCCGGACGGTTCAAGGGTCTGAGAGGCATCGCCATCGGACACGTCATCATACTGGAGCCGGCGTTCCTTGCCGCCCATGGCCGCTGGGTGCTGGCTCACGAACTCGCGCATGCGCGCCAGCACGACTGGCTCGGCCCGGCATATCTGCTCGTACACGCGGTGCTGCTGTTTTCAAGCATGGTGATCTTTCTCTTTCTCCCAGTTGCCAGGTTCTCGCGGTGGCATGCCTACAATCCACTGGAGCGCGCTCTGATTTGCGTGCCGATTGACGTAGTTATCGATCCGCCGGCGCCGGAAGGCGCTCTCGCCAACTCTGTCTTGCGGGCATTTGGCCTGGACGACGAAGTGACATCTTCGTCCGTTACAACGCCGCCCTGCCCGAAGTCCGCGCCCGCGCGCCATTGACATGAATCGGCGTTCCGGGCGACGGAAGGACTACGCTCGCCGTCGCTTCCGCTTGGTCGCGCTGTTTTCGCTACCGGAGGTTCTCCATGGTCGACACCCAGGTTCTCATCGTCGGCGCGGGCCCAGTCGGGCTGACGCTTGCGGTCGATCTCGGGTTGCGCGGGGTGCGCTGTACGCTCATCGAGCAGAAGGAGGCACCCCAATTCCTTCCCAAGATGGAGCGGTGCAACGCCCGCACCATGGAAATCTTCCGGCGCATGGGGCTCGCAGACCGCATCCGTGCGGCCGGCTTGCCAGCCCATTGCCCCATGGATGTCTTCATCGTCACCTCGATCGTCGAGCCGCCGCTCGTTCGCCATCCTTACCCTTCGGTGGCCGAAGCCAAGAAGGAGATTGCGGCCTCAACCGACGCCTCGATGCCGCTTGAGCCCTACCAGCTCATTTCCCAGTACACGCTGGAGCCGCTGCTGAAGTCCGTTGCGGAAGAGCTGCCGAGCGTGACGGTGCGCTACGGCACCGAGTTCCTGGACTTCATCGAAAATCGGGACAGCGTGAGGGCACAACTTCGCAGCCCCGATGGCACCGTGGAGATCACCGCGCTCTACCTCGCGGGTTGCGATGGCGGCGCGAGTTCGATCCGCAAGCAGCTCGGCATCGGCCTCAAGGGCGAGGGCAACATCCTCGAGCTGCGGCAGGCGCTCTATCGCTGCGACGATCTCTATCAACGCATTCCGATCGGCAAGGGTCGGCATTACCATGTCGCCGACGCCCAGCACACGTTCCTGATCCTGCAGGATTCGACGAAACACTTCACGTTGCATGCGGTCGTCGAGCAGGATTCCGACATGGTGGCGCAGTTCGCCAATACCATTGCGATGCCGCTGCCCTTCGAGATGATCAATTGCGGCATGTGGCGGCAGAACCTCCTTATCGCCGACCGCTACGGCAGCGGCTCGCGCGTGTTCCTTGCCGGCGATGCCGTGCACCTTGTCATTCCGACCGGCGGTCTCGGCATGAACACGGGTTGCGGCGACGCCATCGATCTGTCGTGGAAGCTCGCCGCCACGCTCGCCGGCTGGGGTGGACCCAATCTGCTTCAGTCCTACGAGATCGAGCGCCGCCAGGTCGGCGAACGCAACGTCGCCGCCGCGCGCTTTGCCTCAACCGGTCGGCGCAAATGGCGCTCCATGTGGCGGCCCACCATCCGCGACAATACGCCGGAAGGCGCCGAGGCCCGCGCTGACCTTGTCCGCGTCGCGGAGGTCGAACAGCGCAAGTCCAATGAAATGGTGGGCGCCGAACTCGGCTACCGCTACGTAGGATCGCCGCTGATTGTGGCGGAGGATGCCGAAGGACCGGAGCACAATTTCATCGACTATATGCCGAGCACCTACCCGGGCGCGCGTCTCCCCCATGTCTGGCTCGAAGACCGGACGGCAGTGCAGGACCGCGTCGGCTACGGCCACGGCTACACGCTGCTGCGCTTCGCTGGGCAGCGCGACGAGGCGGCTCTTGGCCGCGCGTTCGCGGCTTACGATGCGCCTTACCGTATGCTCGACCTGCCGGACACGTGCGCCCGCGACATTTACGGCTACGATCTCATTCTGGTGCGGCCCGACCTGCATGTGGTCTGGCGCGGAAATGCGTTGCCCGATGATCCGGTCAGACTCGCGGCGATGGCAACGGGGCGTTGAGAAGTGCTCTATCGTTGGAGCTTTCGCAAACCGTCAGGGAGGAGACGATGAGGAAGCGATCGGCATGTATCGCGATTTGGGTCTTGCATCTTGCCGTGACGTTGACCTTCGCGGCTTTTGCCCTGCCGGTCGCCGCACAAACCCCCGACACAGCCCTCGTGAACGGCAAGATCATCACGCTCGACGAGCGCTCGACTATTGCGGAGGCATTGGCAGTGCGGGACGGCAAGATCGAGGCGGTCGGCGGCTCGGCCGACATCCGCCGCCTTGCTGGACCGGCTACCCGCATCATCGATCTCGGAGGCCGCACCGTCATTCCGGGCCTCATCGATTCGCACATGCACGCGATCCGGGCGGCCTTGTTCTACGCGACCGAGGTCAACTGGATCGGCGCCCGCTCGATTGCGGAGTCGATGGCGCGCATCACCGCGGCGGCACGCACAGCGCGGCCGGGCCAATGGATCATCGTCGCGGGCGGCTGGACGGAGCAGCAGTTCGCCGAAAAGCGCCGGCCGACGCAAGGAGAACTTGGCGTCGCAGCGCCCGAGCACCCCGTCTACATCCAGCTGTTCTATTCGGCCGCGCTGCTGAGCCCCGCGGGCTTCAAGGCGCTCAACATTGCGAGCGACGCCGACGTACCGCCCCACGGCAAGATCGAGCGCGACCCCAGCGGCAATCCGACCGGCTGGATCACGGGCGACAACCCGACCATTACGGCCCTCTTCGACAGGTTGCCGTTGCCGACTTTCGATGAAAGCGTTTCGGGTACGCAACAATTCTTCCGCGAGCTCAACCGGCTCGGATTGACCGGTGTCAGCGATCCCGGCGGCTTTAACCTCACGGCCGCGAGCTATTTGCCGCTGTTCCGCGTCTGGCAGGACCGCGCGTTGACGGTGCGGGTCGTCTTTAGCCTGTTCGCGCAACGTCCCGGCAAGGAGCTGGAGGATTACCAGAGCCTCACGCAGATGCTGCCGATGGGCTTCGGCGACGACATGCTGCGCTTCAACGGCATCGGCGAGAACGTGACCTGGGGCATGTACAACAACGACAGACCGACTGAGACCCAGAAGCAGCAATACTACGAGATTGCCAGATGGGCAGCCTCGCGCGGCATGACGCTGACGCAGCACTGGAGCAATGGCGCCTCGGTGCACCATCTGCTCGACGTGTTCGAGCGCGTGAACCGCGACATCCCGATCGCCGGGCTGCGCTGGTCGATCGCCCATCTCAATGACGGCTCGGTCGCGAACTTTCAGCGCATGACGGCGCTGGGCGTGGGCTGGCTCATGCAGGACGCCATGTATTTCGGCGGCGATGCTCTCATCAGGACGCGCGGCGCCGAAATCGCCCGGCACACGCCGCCCATCAAGACCGCGATGAACGTCGGCATCCGGGTCGGCGGCGGTACCGACGCGCACCGTGTCATGTCGTACAACCCGTTCGTTTCGCTGCAATGGATGATTGACGGCAGGACGGTTGCCGGCACGCCGACGCGCGATGCCGATGAGTTGCCGAGCCGCGAGGAAGCCTTGCGCCTTTACACGCAGGGGAGCGCCTGGTTCACCCACGATGACGGCCGCCGCGGCGCGCTGGCCGCCGGTCGGCTCGCCGACCTTGCAGTCCTGTCGAAGGACTTCGCCAGCGCCCCGACCGGCGAAATCGGCATGATCGAATCGCTCCTCACCATGGTGGGTGGTCGCATCGTCTATGCGGCGGAGCCGTTCGCGCGCGAGGAAAAGACGGGACGGTAGGAGGGGGACGGCTTGTTGCGGCGTGATTGTCAGAAGCCCATTTCGGACCTCATCCCTGAGGAGCGCCGCATCTTTGCGACGCGTCTCGAAGGATGGCCGTGAAGCCGGCCGTGCCTGCTGCTGTCCTTCAAGACAGCCGCCCGAAGAGCGTGGCCTCCTCGGGATGAGGGCGTTCATTCTTCACGATGGGGTCGGTTTGTAACGGGGTGACACGAAGGACGACATGATCGAAAAATCAAATTCCGGCTTCACCTGGCCAAACAACGCACGACTCGCAGTCGCGGTGACCTGCCTGTTGGAAAATTGGTCAGGCGACAAGGGGCCGCCGTTCTCGGTGCAGACCACGGCGCTCAAGTCCGGCACTCATGACCGCGCGGCCATGACGTGGGGCACCTATGGGGTGCGGGCAGGGGTGTGGCGGCTCATCCGGATTCTTGACGACAACAACGTCCCGGCGACGTTCTGCGCCAATGCGCATTCGCTCGAGCTTGCGCCGCACGCCGCCGAGCAGATGCTCAGGTCGGGCCACGAGATCGCGGCCCATTCTTACACGCAGGACAATATCCTGGCGTATCTCGACGCCGAGCAGGAGCAGGCAATCATTCATCGTTGTGTGGACATATTCCGGAAAATCGCCGGCGCGCCGCCGAAGGGCTGGCTCAGCCCGGTCCTGGCATCGACCGCCCACACAGAAGAGCTTCTCACCGCGGCGGGCTTTCTCTGGTACGGCGACTACAACCACATCGACCTGCCGTTCTGCGCGAAGAACCGCAATGGCACGATCGTAGCCTTTCCCCACACCGACTACGCCGACCATCGCGTGCTGCGCGGCAGTCCGCGCGACTGGTACGAAGTCTACAAGGACACCTTCGACTACCTCTACCAGAACGAGCCGACGGCGTTCCTCAATGTCACCGTTCACTGCCATTTCGGCGGACGCCCGCTCATGGCCGCGATGCTCGACAAGATCCTGAAATACTTCCGCGGCTTTCCGGACATCTGGATGGTCCGGCACGACGAATTGGCCCAATGGGTGCGCGACAACGACATCACGGAATGGACCAACCAGCAACGGTTTTTTGCGGATTCACAGAGCGTGGGTTGAGCCCGGCGAAATCGACTGCCGGCCTCGCCACTGGAAGGCTCTGATGGGTTTTGCTATTCGCTTAACCCATCCAACGGCCCTACTTGTCCGTCAGCCGCGCGTTGCTCACGCGCCCCATGTCGAGGCAATCGTCATCGGTCTTCAGGCCAGCGGCGTGGATGCCGTAGACCGCGAGTTCCTCGTCGCGATCCTCAGTGTCGCCGGTCACCCCGACCGCACCGATCACCTGCCCGCCGACATCACGGATCTGCATGCCTCCGCCCTCCGGAAAGAGCTGGTCATCGCTTGCGGCGATCAGATAGCGCATGAAAGCCGGCTTCTCCTCGTTGCGGATGCGCACGAGCCGCGATGAGCGGCCGAGCGCCAGCGCCGCATAGGCCTTGCCGAACGCCATTTCGAACCGGATCATCGATGATCCGTCCTCCTTCTGGAACGCCTTCACCTTGCAGCCGGGCTCGACCACGATCACCGACAGCGGTCGGCACTTCAGCTCGGCGCCGCGCGCGAGAATCGCTTCGATGATGCGATTTGCCCGCGCTAGGGTCAGCATGACCTATTTCCCCGGCGCAAGGGTGTCGCGGAAAGGATTGGCAGGGTAGACGCCCAGGATCTTTAACGATTCCGGCTGGCTGAAAAACGCCAGCTCCTCGAGAGCAAGCTTGAGCCCTGGATCGTCGGGATGCCCTTCCACATCGGAATAGAATTGGGTCGCTGAAAATGTGCCCTCCAGCATGTAGCTTTCGAGCTTGGTCATGTTGACGCCATTGGTGGCGAAGCCGCCGAGCGCCTTGTAGAGCGCAGCCGGAATGTTGCGCACCTGGAAGATGAAAGTCGTCAGCACCGGCCCGTTGTTGGCCGGCGGCCGTTTGGCTTCCCTGGACAGCACGATGAAGCGCGTAGTCGAATGGGACTCGTCCTCGATATTCTCGGCGAGGATTTCGAGCCCATAGATTTCCGCCGCGAGCTTCGATGCGATCGCGGCGCAGCCGCGGTTTCGACGCTCCGCGACTTCCCGCGCCGCACCTGCCGTGTCGGCCGTGACCACGGTCCTGACGCCGAGCGTGCGGAGAAAGTTGCGGCATTGGCCGAGCGCCATGATGTGGCTCTCGACGGATTTGATCTCGGCAAGCCTCACGCCCTTGAGGCCCACCAGTTGATTGCGGATGGGCAGAAACCACTCGGCAACGATATGCAATCCGGCGTCGGGCATCAGGTGGTGGATGTCGGTGACGCGTCCGGCCACCGAGTTCTCGATCGGGATCATGCCGAGATCGGCTTCCCGACTTGCCACGGCGTTGAGCGCATCCTCGAATGTCGGGCACGGCACCGGCTCGGCATCCGGATAGGCTTCCCGGCACGCAATGTGCGAGTTCGCTCCCGGCTCTCCCTGGAAAACGATCTTCAGTCGTCTGGCTGGCGCGTTCATGGGGGTCCTTGTACGAGACGAAACGGTCCGGTCAGGGTTGACCTAACATGACGCGGGCGGCTGCGAGATCGTCCGCCGTGTCGACGCCGAGCGGGACCGAAGCCACGATGGCCACGTCGATCCGCATGCCAGCTTCAAGCGCGCGCAACTGCTCGAGCTTCTCGCGCCGCTCCAGCATCGACACGGGAAGGCGCACGAACCTCTCGAGCGCCGCCCGGCGATAAGCGTAAAGCCCGATGTGGTGATAGAGAGGTCCATCTCCGTGGGGCGCCGTCGCCCGGGTGAAGTACAGCGCGCGCAGTCGGGTGGCGTTGCTCGGGTTTCCAATGGGCGTGCCGACAACCTTGACGACATTGGGGTCGGTGCGCTCCTCCGGGCGGCAGATCTCGGCCGCAAGCGTCGCAATATCGACCGCCGGATCAGTGAGCGGCGCCAGGGCTGCGCGGATATCGGCCGCAGCAATCGTCGGAAGATCACCCTGCACGTTCACAATAATGTCGGCGCCGGTGCCGACATGTTCCATCGCCTCAAAGATGCGGTCGGAACCTGAGGCATGATCGACCCGGGTCATGACGGCTTGGCCGCCAGCCTTGGCCACGGCGGCGGCGATTTCTGCTGAATCGGTTGCCACGAAGACCGGCCCGATGCCGGATTCCCTGGCGCGATCCAACACATGGACGATCATCGGCCGCCCGGCGATATCTGCCAGCGGCTTGCCCGGCAGCCGCACCGACGTCAGCCGAGCCGGAATGAGAATGAGGACGTTACTCACTGTTCAGCCCCGTGTGCTGCCACTCGACGTGTTGCCGCGCGCCTCTCATCATAGTGAGCTTGCGCCGTGACCCGCCCGCGAACTCCGCCGCTGCCCTTGTGGGGACAGAGAGGAGGTGCCGCG
>Ga0066903_100006268_pt1 | contig 10524 bp, 11 predicted proteins | sample PanSoiMetaGPlot1_FD_67491 | JGI IMG/M metagenome (GOLD analysis project Ga0066903, IMG submission 67491) | Tropical forest soil microbial communities from Panama analyzed to predict greenhouse gas emissions - Panama Soil - Plot 1 (version 2) | ecosystem: Environmental > Terrestrial > Soil >...
AGTCGAGGAGGCGCCGCTCACGGACTTGCTCGAGGTGCAGTGGGACTCGCTCGTCGCGGAGCTCCCCGAAGACTGGAGCGATCTCCTCTGCCGCGTCATGCTGACGTCGAGCGACGACGTGCCGCGCGCCGCGCTGCTCGCTGCGCCGTTGAACCCTTCCCGCCCGTGGGGCGAGGTCGGCTTCGATTTCCGCGTCGCGCGCCAGAGCGGCTACGGCACGTCTGCGCAGATGACGCGGCGCTGCCTCGTGCGCATGGACGAGAGCGAGATCCGCGGAAGCGTCGAGATCCTGCGCTCGCTCTCGGACACGCACCACGTCTCGACGCAGGGCCCGGTCTGGTACGTGGAGGGCAAAGTCCTGTGAGCACGACGGGCTCCGACGAGCCGCAGGTCGCCTGGCTCGCGATCGAAGCCGGCGCCAGCGTGGTCGCTGCCGACGGCAGCGAGGTCGGCACGATGAAGGAGGTCGCGGGCGACGACGACCGCGACATCTTTCACGGCCTCGTCGTCATGGTCCCCGGCGTCGAACACGACGGCTACATCCCGGCCGAACGCGTAACGGCCATCTGGCCGACGAGGGTGCATACCGACCTGGCCGCCGACGAGGCGCACTCGCTGCCGCCCTACAAGGCCTCGCCGGTGACGGAGTGGCATGCAGACGATGGTGGCGGCTTCGGCGCGCGCGTCAAGCGGGCCTGGAATGCGCTGATCGGCAAGCGCTAGGAGATTAGGGCCGACAGCTCGCGGGCGAGCGAGCGCGCGGCCGCCGACGTTCTCGCGATCACGAGCACGGTGTCGTCGCCGGCGACGGTGCCGACGACGAGACGGTGCTCGAGCCTGTCGATCGCGCGCGCGATCGCGGGGGCGGTGCCGAGCTCCGACGTCACGACGACCAGGTTCTGCGCGGCTGTCGCGTCGCGCGCGAACTGCCGTAGCACGCCGGCGAGGCTCTCGCGCGGGTCGGAGCGCCGCTTGCGGTGCGGCGCGACGTAGCGCGGCCGTCCGAGCGTGTCCGTCGTCTTCTCGAGCCCGAGTTCGCTGAGGTCGCGCGAGATCGTCGCCTGCGTGACGTGGCAGCCTGCGGCGGCGAGAGCGTCGCGAAGCTCGAGCTGGGTGCCGATCCGCTTGCGCGCGACCAGGCTGCCGATCAGACGCAGGCGCTCACGCTTGCCAAGCTCTCGGTCGAGCTGCATACCGGTGCATGGTATGCAGTGCGGGCTAGACGGGCGGCCTCGCGGTGACCTTGACCGTGCGCTTGACCTTCGGCTTCGCGTCGTCGCGGTACGTGTAGATGCCGCGGCGGAACGTGAGCTTCCACGTGAACTTGCCTTCGGCCCTGATCCCGGTCGTCTTGTTGACGCCCGGCCCACTCAGGTGGAAGGAGTGCTTGTTCGACGTGTCGCTGACGACGAGCGTGTAGCGGCCGGCCACGAGCTTCGTGATCTTCTTGCCGGCCGGGGTCGTCAGGGCGGGCAGGCCGGCGCCACTGATGCGAGCGGTGATCTGCACCGGCTTGGCCGCAGGCGGAGGAGGAGGCGGCGGCGGCTCCGCGGGCGGCGGCGGAGGCGGAGGAGGCGGTGGCGGCGGCGCCGGTGGGGGCGGCGGCCCTGGCGGCGGTGGCGGTGCCGGTGGAGGCGGTGGCGGCGGCGCGGGAGGCGGCGGCGGTCCCGGCGGAGGCGGAGGAGGCGGCGGAGGTGGTGGCGGCGGAGGAGGAGGCGGCGGCGGCGGCGGCGGCGGCGGGCTCCCCGAGGTAGTGAAGTCGCCGTTCATCTGGCTCGGGTGGGCATCGCACTGGAAGTGGTACGACGCTCCTGCCTGCAACGTGATGTTGAACGTCGAATCACCCGTTCCGCTGATGGTCGACATGACGTTCACGCCCGGGCCGGTGAGATGGCAGTTGTGGATGCTCGACATGTCGTGGATCGTCAAGGTGTAGTCGCCCGGGGCCTGACCGTTCGAGGCATCCATCGAGATCGTGAAGCCGGGTCCCACGGAGCAGCTCAGGTCGGCGAGGGTTCGCGCTGAAGCTCCTCCGACGAGCAAGCCGGGCACGAAGTAGGCGGCCAAGGCAATGGCAGCTCCCGTGACGGCGAGGACGAGAACGCGGCGCACGTCCGTCTCTACGCGGCGCCCCCTAGATCGGATTGGCGCGGATTGTTAAGAACGCAGCTCGACCCTACGCCGCGCTGGGAACGACCTTGAACGTCTTCTTGACGGTCGGCTTGGCGTCGTCCCGATACGTGTAGGTCCCGCGCCGGAAGGTCAGCTTCCACGTGTAAGTGCGCTTCGCGGCGATGCCGGTCGTACGGTTCACGCGCGGGCCGCGCAGGTGGAAGTTGTGGTGCGTCGTCGTGTCCTTGACGACGATCGTGTACTTGCCGGCCACGAGCGTCTTGACCCTTTTCCCTGACAGCGTGGTCAGGGTGGGCGGACCAACCTCGCCGATCTTCGCCGACAGCTTCACCGGTTTGGTCGGAGGAGGCGCCGGTGGCGGAGGCGGCGGAGGTGGTGGCGGAGGAGGCGAGGTGCCGCCCGCCGTCTTGAACGTGCCGCGCATCTGCGTGGGATGCGCGTCGCACTGGAAGGTGTAGGTCTTTCCCGCCTCGAGGGTGACCGTGCAGGACGTGTCGCCCACGAACTCGACCGCGGAGCTGCAGCCGGTGCCGACGAGATCGCAATTGTGCTCGTCGGACTTGTCGTGGATCGCCCACGTGTACGTCCCGGGAGCGAGGCCGTTGGCGGCGTCGCTCGAGATCGTGAAGCCGGGGCCTACCGAGCAGTTCAACGTGCCGTCGCTCGCTTTCGCGGAAGCCGAATGAAGTAGCGCGCCGGGTACGAGATAGGCGGCCAGGCCAAAGCCCGCACAGACGAGAGCGAGGACCAGTACCCGGCGCACGTTCTTCCCTACGTGACCCGCCGCAGATCGGATTGTCAAGAGCGCAGCTCGGCGCCGAAGCGCTCGCGGAGCGCGTCCACGATCCGTGTCCGCAGGACGGCCGCTTCCTCGTCGGACAGCGTCCGCTCCGCCGACTGGAAGGTGACCGAGAACGCGATCGACTTCCGCCCGGGCCCGACCTGGTCGCCGTGGTAGAGGTCGAAGACGCGCATGTCGCGAAGCTCATGCCCCGCCGCCTCCCGGGCGGCCGCGACCAGGTCGCCTGCGCGCACCTGCTCGTCGACCGCGAAGGCGAGGTCCTCCTTCACGGCCGGGAAGGTGATCACGTCGCGGTAGAGGATCCGCTCGGGCACGTTGGCGAACAGCTCCTCGAGGTCGAGCTCGAATGCCGACCACTCCCCTTCGAGCAGACGCGGGTCGAGCTGTGCAACCCAGCCGCCCTGCACGGACGCGCCGGCGGGCGAGGCCATGAACGGATGCGCGGCGGGCTCGAAGCGCGGCTCCTCGTGCAGCAGGGCGAAGAGCTCCTCGACCACCCCTTTGGCGTGGAAGAAGCCGCCGCGCACGATCCCGGCGAGCCGCCACGGCTCGCGCGGCAGCGGGCCGTCCGTCGGCAGGTACACGTTCGCGACCTCGAACAACGAGACGTCCTGGTTCCCGGCGTTGACGTTGTGCTGGGCGGCGCGGACGAGCCCGAAGAGGAGCGTCGTCCGCAGCACACGCTGCTCGGCCGAGAGCGGCACGGGGAGCTCGAGCGCGTTCGGGTCGGGATCGGAGGGAGCGAGCGAGTAGGTGTACGCCTCGACGAAACCGGCCCCGACGAGGAAGTCGGAGACCGCGCGACGCAGACGCTGCTCGTGTGAGAGCCGCCCGAACATCTCCGTCCGCTCCGGCATCGTCGCCGGCACCTCCTCTAGCCGGAAGCGCGCCACCTCCTCGACGAGGTCGATCTCGCGGTGGACGTCGCGCCGGCGCCACGGCGGCACGCGGACGTCCCAGTCGTCCGAGACCTCGAAGCCGAGCCGGGCGAGCCGCACCCGCTGCTCGTCGGCCGGGATCGGGATGCCGACGACCGCTTCTGCACGCTCAGGGCGGAGCCGGATGACCGGCTGCTCCGGAAGGTCGGCCTTGACGTCCGCATGGCCGGTCCACCGAGCGCCGGTCAGGTCGACGAGGAGCTCGGTCGCGTAGACGGCCGCCTGCTCCGCCAGCTCCGGCGCCACGCCCTTCTCCCAGCGCGTCTGCGCCTCGGAGCGGACGCGCAGCCGCTCGCCGCTCAGGAGCACGCCGAGCTGCTCGAAGTTGGCGGCCTCCAACAGCACCGAGTCGGTCTCGGCCGAGACCTCGGTCTCCTCGCCGCCCATGATCCCGGCCACGGCGACCGGACGCTCGGCGTCGGCGATCACGAGGTCCTCGGGCGTAAGCTCCCGCCGGGTGCCGTCCAGCGTGCGGATCGACTCGCCCGGCCGGGCCCTGCGCACGACGATGCGGCCCTCGGCCAGCTTGGCGTGGTCGAACGCGTGCAGCGGGCTGCCGAGCGCGAGCATCACGTAGTTCGTGACGTCGACGACGTGCGAGATCGGGCGCATGCCGGCCCCGAGCAGCCGCGCCTTCATCCAGGCCGGCGACTCGCCCATGGAAACCGAGCGGAACAGCCGCCCGATGTAGCGCGGGCACCGCTCGAGGTCGTCGATACGGATGTCGACCGCCTCGTCTCCGGAGCGCGCGGGGTCGCGGCCGGGCGGCGGCGCCAGGTCGACGTCGAGGAGCGCCGACACTTCGCGCGCGATCCCGTAGACGCTGGTCAGGTCGGGCCGGTTGTAGCCCGTCTCGATCTCGAGCACCGAGTCCGCGAGCGGCAGCACGTCGACGAGCGGCGTCCCCGGCTCGAGCGCGGCGTCGAGGAGCATGATCCCCGTGTGGTCGGTGCCGAGGTCGATCTCGTCCTCGGCCAGGATCATCCCGTCGGACAGCTCGCCGCGCACCTTGCGCTGCTCGAGCTGCACGCCGTTCGCGATCGTCGCGCCGGGCAGGGCGACGGCCACGGTCGCGCCGGAGCCGAAGTTCCAGGCGCCGCAGACGATCTGGCGCGCGTCCCCCTCCCCCACGTCGACGCGGCAGAGCTGGAGCCGGTCGGCATTCGGATGTTTCTCGGCCTCGACCACCTTCCCGACCAGGAAGCGTCCGAGGTTGCCGTCCGTATCCGGCACTCCACGCGGCACGATTCGGTCGACCTCGCAGCTCGTGAACACGAGGCGGCGCGCCAGCTCCTCGACCGGCAGGTCGAAGGTGACGTACTCCCGCAGCCAGGAGACGGGGACCTTCATCGCTAGAACTGCTCCAGGACGCGCACGTCGTTCTCCCAGAACAGGCGCAGGTCGGGCAGGCCGTGGCGCAGCATGGCGATGCGCTCGATCCCGAGGCCGAACGCGAAGCCCGACCACTCGTCGGGGTCGTACCCGACGTTCACGAAGACCTGCGGATCGACCCAGCCGGCACCGCCCATCTCGATCCAGCCCGAGTGCTTGCACACCGGGCAGCCCCTGGCGTCGCAGATGAAGCAGGTCACGTCGAACTCGACCGACGGCTCCGTGAAGGGGAAGAAGCTCGTCCGCATGCGCACCTCGCGCGTCGACCCGAAGAGCTGGCGGAAGAAGTGCAGGACCGTCCCTTTCAGGTCGGCGAGCGTGATGCCGTGGTCGACGACGAGCGCCTCGACCTGGAGGAAGGTCGGCGAATGGGTTGCGTCCGGCGTGTCCCGGCGATACACGCGGCCGGGCATGATCGCGTAGATCGGCGGCTTCCGCGACTCCATCAGCCGGATCTGGTCGGGCGACGTGTGCGTGCGCAGGAGCACGTCGTGGGAGAGGTAGAAGGTGTCGTTCGGCGAGCGTGACGGGTGACCGCGGTCGGTCGTGAGGGCGTCGAAGTTGTGCCACGCGGACACGACCTCGGGCCCCTCGTAGACCTCGTAGCCCATGCCGAGGAAGATGTCCTCGATCTCGCAACGGATCTGCGTGAGCAGGTGGAGCCGTCCGCGAGCGACACGCTCGCCCGGCAGCGTGACGTCCACGGCGCTATCGGCATAGACGCGCTCGAGTTCCGCGCGCTCGAGCGCCTCGTGCTTGGCCTGCACGGCCGCCTCGAGTCGCTCGCGGAGGGCGTTCAGCGTCATTCCCGTCTCCCGGTCGCGAACCTCGCGCAGCGCCTGCTTCAGCTCGCTCTTGCGACCGAGGTAGGCCACCCGAGCGGCGTCGAGCTCGTCCAGCGTCGCGGCGGCCGCAATCTCGGCGGTCGCCTGCTGCTCGAGTGCCTCCGCGTCCACGGCGGCGAATGTATCGGCTTTCGGTTTGTTCACGGTCGCACCTCCGCTACGGTCGAGGGACGGAGTGGCCCCGGCTCGAACGGACGGTGGTCGGAGTCGCTACGCGCGCAGGCCCCGATCCCCGGGATCGAGCCGGGGCCGGGTAAACAGGAAGCTCGTGCGCGTGCCGCTCACACCTCCGAGGATAGCCGCCGGTGTCGATTCCGGCCAGGTCCTGGAACGCGAGAATCAGTCCGTCATGGGCGAACCGAGCTCGTACGACGCGATTGCGCGGCTCTACGACCCGTGGAGCGTGAGCGTGAGGGAGGACGTGGAGTTCTACGTCGAGGAGGCACGGGCGGCCGGGGGCGAGTCCGTCGTCGAGCTCGGCGTCGGAACCGGGCGGATCGCGGTGCCCATCGCCGCCGCCGGGATCCGCGTGATCGGCGTCGACTCCTCGGAGGGCATGCTTGCGGTCTGCCGCGAGGCTGCCGACCGAGCCGGCGTGTCCGATCTCCTCGACCTGCGCCGCGGCGATCTGCGCAATCCACCCGTCGACGAACGGGTGCAGCTCGCGATCTGCCCGTTCCGCGCGATGCTGCACATGCCCGACGACGCCTCGCGGCTCGAGGCGCTCGGCGCCGCGCACGAGCTGCTTGTTCCGGGCGGGCGGCTCGTCTTCGACGTGTTCGCCCCCGGCCTGCGGGACATCGAGGAGACGCACGGCCGCTGGCTGGAGCGCGAGCCGGAGATCTTCGAGCGGGCGCACTGGGACGAGCAGGAACGCACGCTGACCCTGTCCGTCCGCGGTCCGACCGGCGAAACCACGCTCATGTTGGCCTGGATCTCCCCGGGCGAGTGGCACACGCTGCTCGAGCGAGCTGGCTTCGCGGTCGAGGCCTGCTACGGCTGGTTCGACCGCCGTCCCTTCACCGGAGGCGAGGACACCGTCTGGGTCGCAAGGCGCCCCGTCGATCAGTAGAGTCGCTGCATGCTCCTCGGCGTCAGCTCCGGGCTGATCGTGGCGATCGTGATCATCGTCGTCGTCGTCATCCTCGCCTTCGTCCTGGTCGCGATGTACAACGGCCTCGTCCGCAAGCGCAACCGCGCGGAGAACGCCTGGGCGCAGGTGGACGTACAGCTGAAGCGGAGGCACGACCTGATCCCGAACCTCGTGGAGTCCGTCAAGGGCTACGCGGCGCACGAGCGGGGCACCTTCGACGAGGTGACCGCCGCGCGAACCGCCGCCCAGCAGGCGCAGGGCCCGCAGGCGCAGGCGGCGGCCGAGAACGTGCTCACACAGGCGCTCGGCCGGCTGTTCGCGGTGGCCGAGAACTACCCGCAGCTTCGGGCGACGGAGAATTTCCAGCAGCTCCAGGCGCAGCTCTCCGAGACCGAGTCCAACATCGCCATCGCACGCCAGGTCTACAACGACACCGTGTTGACCTACGACAACGCGCTCGAGACCGTGCCGACGAGCATCATCGCCGGCATCTTCAACTTCCGGCCGCGCGAGTACTTCCAGGCCGACGAGGGAGACCGCGCCGTGCCGCAGGTCTCGTTCGACACGGCGCCCCCGGCAGCGCCGTCGCCACCCCCTCCCGCATCCTGAGCTGAGCCGCGGCCGACTCACCCTGCTCGCCACGGTCCTCGGGGCCGTCGTCGCGCTCGTTGTCGTCCCGGCCGCCTCGGCGAAGTCCTACTCGCTCACCCAGGCGAACGTCAACGTGCGGATCGCCAAGGACGGCTCTCTGTTCGTCCGCGAGGACATCTCGTTCTACTTCTACGGCCCGTTCAGCGGCGCCTATCGCGACATCCCGTTGCGGAAGGGCGAGACGATCGACCACGTACTCGTGTCCGAGAACGGCCAGGCGTACTCTCCGGGAGGCAATACGAAGCTCGGCAGCAACGACACCGCGGGGAGATACGGGGTCGAACGGGACTCGGACAAGGTCCGTGTCGTCTGGCACTACTCCGCGCTCGACGAGCAACGCACGTTCACGATCACGTACCGCTTCCGCGGCCTCGCCGTCGCCTACGACGATGTCGTCGATGTGAACATGAGGGTCTGGGGCGACGAGTGGAAAACGTCGCTCGGCCGGCTGAACGCGGTGATGGCGCTCCCGGGCCGGGCTGCAGGACCCCGGTACCGCGTCTACGGCCACCCGCGTTGGGTCAAGGGCGTCACCGCCAAGTCCCCGACACAGGCGACGCTCCAGGCCGTCGACGTGCCCGCCCACCAGTTCGTGGAGATGCGCGTGGTCTTCCCGCGCCGACTCCTGACCTCGACCGCGGGGGCCAAGGTCGTCGAGGGGAACGGCCTCGGGAAGATCGTCCACGAGGAGGTCGCAGACGAACGGGCCTACCTCGACAACCAGGCGCAGATCGACGACGCGAAGCACCACTGGCTGCGTACGGCCGGCTACCTCGCCCTGATCGGCCTCGTTCCCGCGCTCCTCGTCATCGGCGCGATCTGGCTCCTGTACGGACGCGAGCGCAAGGTCGACTACGACCGCGAGTACGAGCAGGCGCCCCCGACCGACAGTGCGCCGGCCCTGGTGCCGCCTCTCCTGCGCCAGACGCACGAGGCGGGCTCGAACGAGTTCACGGCCACGCTCTTCGACCTGATCCGGCGCGGGTACTACAAGTCCACACCGGTCACGACCGAGCACGACTCCTGGGGCGGGCTGAAGAAGGACCAGGTCGCCGATCTCGAGCTGTCGACGGGCGACCAGAGCCAGGACCTCCAACCATGGGAGAACTCCGTCGCTGCGGTCTTCAACGCCGTCCTCTCTACCGGCCCCGAGCGCCTGTCCAACATGCGCGACCGGATCAAAGCCGACCGCACGGAGAACGCCAAGCGCTTCACGGCTTTCAAGAACCGCGTCGGCACCGCGATCAGGGCAAAGAACTGGTACGTCCAGCGTGGCGCGTGGGCCACCTGGCTCGCGATCGTCGGGTTCCTCATCGCCGGGGCGATCCTGATCGCGATCCCGGGCATCCGCTGGCGCGACAACGCTCCTCGCTGGAGGGACATCGTCCTGCTCGCGATCGGCATCTGCATGATCGTCAACGCGTCCGCGATCTTCCTCGCGTTCCTGCACGCGAAGGTCTGGCGGCGACGGACGAAGAAGGGCGAGCTCGAGGCCGAGCGCTGGCAGGCGTTCAGGCGCTACCTGACGGATTTCCCGCGCCTCCAGGACGCACCGCCCGCGACGCTCCAGCTCTGGGAGCAGTTCCTCGTCTACGGGATCACGTTCGGGATCGCGGAGCGAGTGCTGCAGGGAGCCCAGCTGCGCATGCCGGAGGAGCTCCACCACCAGAGCACGATCTACTGGATCACTCCTGACGGCAATCTCGGCTCCGGCGCCACGGCGCTCGCAATCGGCGACCTCTCGGCCGGCTTCGGGTCCGCGCTGTCCCCCCCGAGCTCGAGCGGGTCGGGCGGGGGCTTCTCGGGAGGAGGCGGCGGGGGCGGCGGAGGCGGCGGAGGCGGCGCCTGGTAGTGCGGCGCTTCGTCCTCGCGGCCGCGCTGGTCGCGGCGCTCTGCTGGACAGGCATCGCGACGGCGGAGTACAAGGACTACCTCCTCGGACCGGCGCAGGTCGCAGTCCAGGTCGAGCCCGACGGATCGCTCGGCGTCCGCGAGACGATCGGCTTCAACTTCATCGGGCACTTCACCGGCGCGTACCGCGACATCCCGCTGCGAAAGGGCGAGTCCATAGACCGGATCGCCGTCTCGGACACGGCGCCTGCCGAGCCCGTGCGCGCCTACATGCCGGGCGCCTCCGCGGACCTCGGCAGCTCGGGAGATCCCGGTACATTCGGCGTCAAGCGGCTGAAAGACCGCATGCGCATCGTCTGGCACTTCGACTCGCACGCGTTGCGCACGTTCACGATCGCCTACCGCCTCCGCGGGCTCGCCGTCGCCTACGACGATGTCGTGGACGTGAACCTGCAGGTGTGGGGCTCCCAGTGGCCGAAGGGCGTCTCGTCGGTCGCGGCCACGGTCGCACTGCCTGCGACCCGCGGCGGCCCGCAGCAGTCGCCGCTCCGAGTCTGGGGTCATCCGGACACCGTGAAGGGCACGGTCGCGCTCCAGCCGGGTGCCGCCGTCCTGAGCACGCCGTATGTCAAGCCGCACCAGTTCGTCGAGCTGCGCACGCTCTTCCCGCGTTCACTGCTCGACTCGACCTCCGGCGCAAAGGTCGCTGAGGGTCCGGGTCTCGAGAAGATCGTCGAGGCGGAGAAGAAGGCCGTGGACGACCGCGAGTACGGGCGCCGTCAGGTGCAGGACGCGGTCGACAACCTCCCTCGGACGATC
>Ga0066903_100006269_pt1 | contig 10523 bp, 10 predicted proteins | sample PanSoiMetaGPlot1_FD_67491 | JGI IMG/M metagenome (GOLD analysis project Ga0066903, IMG submission 67491) | Tropical forest soil microbial communities from Panama analyzed to predict greenhouse gas emissions - Panama Soil - Plot 1 (version 2) | ecosystem: Environmental > Terrestrial > Soil >...
CGCGAGGACGCGCACGGTGAGCGGCCAGTCCATCATGAGTCCGCGCATGGCAATCCTCCCAGGAAGTCGAGCACGATGCGCGCGAACGGCTCGGGCTGCTCGAGGTGCGGGTGGTGCGCCGCGCCAGGCATGGTGATCCGGCTCGCGCGCAGCGTCGCGAGGCGGTCGGCGATGTCGTCGGGCTGGAGGCGCAGCGGGCTGTCGGCGCCCTCGATGTAGAGGACCGGACACGCGACGCGGCGCCAGAAGAGGTGCGCGCGCGCCCGCGAGAACGGGTTCGGACCGGTCGTCTGGTGGAGCGGGTCGAACTTCCACTCGCGCCCGCCTGCCGTCGTCCTGCTGCCGTGCTCCGCCATGTGATGCGCGACGGCGGGCGAGAATCGCGGGAAGCGCTCGGCGAGGCGTGCCGCGGCCTCGTCGAGCGTGAACGGCCGCCGGTCGCGCTCCTCGAGGCGCTCGAGGTTGCGGATCCACGACTCGGCTCGCTCGGGCACCGCCTGGTCTTCCATGTCGGGCGGTCCGAGCGCGTCGACCAGGACGAGGGCCGCCACCCGGTCGGGTTCGAGGCCCGCATAGCTCATCGCGGTCGTCGCGCCCATCGAGTGACCTACCAGCGCTGCCCGCCCGCCGAGGGCGCGGATCACGAACGCGAGGTCGGCGGAGTAGTCCACGAAGTGGTAGTACCCGCCGCTGCCGATCCATTCCGAGTCACCGTGGCCTCGCCAGTCGAGCGCGAAGACGTGGTAGCCGCCGGCGGCGAGCCGCGGCGCGACCAGGTCCCATGCGTGCGCGTGCTCGAGAAAGCCGTGCAGCAGGAGCAGGAGCGGGCCGCGGTCTCCCCATTCCACCAGATGATGGCGCAGGCGGTTCGCGACGACGTGACGCGAGCGCGGGGTCACCGGATGGAGTCGACGACCGCGGTGCCTGCCGGCGGATCGATGTCGACGGCGGTGGACTCGAGCAGCCGGGCGATCATCATGTAGTAGCCGACGGTCAGGATGAGCTCCACGATCTCGCGCGGCGAGAACAGCCGCTCGAGCGTGGCGAAGGACGCGTCACCCAGACGGGGGTGCTCGAGCAGCTCGGCTGCCGCGGCCAGCACCGCGCGCTCCCGTTCGTCGAAGCACGCCGTGTCGAGTGCGCCGCGTTCGACGGCCGCGATCTGCTCGTCGGTCGCGCCGGTGGCACGCGCGATCGGGACGTGCTGCGTCCACTCGTACGGCGCCGGCGAACGCCGTCCGACGAGCAGGATCGTCAGCTCGCGCAGGCGTGGCGAGAGCTCCTCGCGGGCGAGGATGGCGGTGCCGAGTTGGAGCAGCGGTCGGAAACACGTCTCGGCGTGCGCGATCATGCGAAAGACGTTCAGCTTGGCCGGGAGCCGCTCGAGCGTCTCGCGGACCTGCTCCGGGGCGCTGGCGGGATCGACGTAGGGCAGACGGGCCATGCACGCTCGTAGCCCAGCCACGTCGGCGGTCGCAAGCTGGTGTCGTGCCCGCCTGGTCAGGACGCCGCGCTGCGCTTGCCGAGCGGCCGGATCAAGCCCTCCTGTGCGACGCTCACCACGAGCCGCCGGTCGCGGGTGAAGAGCCGGCCGAGGGTGAAGCCGCGCGCGCCGTGCGCAGCCGGGCTCTCCTGCGCATAGAGCAGCCACTCGTCGGCGCGGAACGCGCGGTGGAACCACATGGCGTGGTCGAGGCTCGCCATCACGTAGTGCGGGTCGTTCCACGCGATGGCGTGCGGCAGGGTCGCGGTGTCGAGCAGCGACAGGTCGGACGCGTAGGCGACCACGCACTGGTGGAGCAGCAGGTCGTCCGGCAGGCGACGGCTGGCGCGCAGCCAGACCAGTTGTCGCGGCGGGCGCTCGACCGGCTTGAAGGGATTGCCCGCCACCACGGGGCGCACCTCGATCGGGCGATCGCGCATGAGCCACTCGAACGCCTCGCGCGGCAGGTCGTCCTTCACCTGGGTGAGGAGCTCCCGCGGATCCGGGACCGTCTCGGGGTCGGGTGCCTCGGGCATCTCCAGCTGATGCTCGGGACCCGCTTCCTCCGGCTGGAACGACGCGGCCAGGTTGAAGATGGCCTCGCCGTGCTGGATGGCGACGACGCGACGGGTGGTGAACGTCCGGCCGTCGCGGATGCGGTCGACCTCGTAGAGGATCGGCTTGGTCGGATCGCCGGGCCGCAGGAAGTACGCGTGCAGCGAGTGCACCGCTCCGCGATCCACCGTGCGTCCGGCGGCGACCAGGGCCTGGCCTGCCACCTGGCCGCCGAACACGCGCTGACGATTCTCCTGCGGGCTGCGACCGCGGAAGATGTTCACCTCGAGCTCCTCGAGGTCGAGGATCTGGATCAGGCCGTCCACGGCGTCTGCCATGCGCCGCCTTGTGTCACGGCCGCACGCCTCTTGCACCCGGGCCGCAGCGGGGAGACAACGGTCGGCATGCGCGCCGCCGTCATGCGAAACCGCCAGATCGTCGTCGACACGCTGCCCGATCCCGAGCCCGGTCCGTGCGAGGTGCTGGTGAAGACGCTCGCGTGCGGCATCTGCGGCTCGGACCTGCACGCGCTCGTCCACGCCGACGAAATGGTCGAGGCGGCGCGCGAGAGCGGCGCCCCGTTCGGGATGGATCCGTCGCGCGACGTCGTGATGGGCCATGAGTTCTGCGCCGAGGTGATCGACTACGGCCCCGACACCGCGGGCAACGCGAAGCCGGGCGAGCGCGTGGTCTCCATGCCGCTGCTGTTCCGCGGCATGACGGCTCACGGGATCGGGTACTCGAACGAGGTCCCAGGCGGCTACGGTGAGCTCATGGTGCTGGCGGCGTCGCTCGCGCTGCCGGTGCCGAACGGGCTCTCCACCGAGCGCGCCGCCCTCACCGAGCCGATGGCGGTGGGCTGGCACGCGGTCGAGATGGCGCGCCTCCAGCCGCACGACGCGTCGCTGGTGCTCGGGTGCGGTCCGGTCGGCCTGGCGGTCATCGCGTCGCTCGCGCTGCGCGGTGTGGAGCCGATCGTCGCGGCGGACTACTCGCCGACGCGGCGCGCCCTGGCGCGTGCGATGGGGGCGCACGTCACGGTCGACCCGAAGGAGCAGCCGGTCGTGGACGCCTATCGCGACGCAGCCGATCTTCGGCCGGCCGTGTTCTTCGAGTGCGTCGGCGTGCCCGGCATGCTGCGTGAGCTCATGCGGACGGCGCAGCGCGGCACGCGGATCGTGGTCGCCGGAGTCTGCATGGACGACGACACCATCCGGCCGATGATCGGCATCAACAAGGAGCTCAGCGTGCAGTTCGTGCTCGGCTACACGCCGGGCGAGTTCACGGACACGCTGGCCGCGATTGCCGACGGACGGATCGACGTGGGCCCGCTCGTGACCGGCCGGGTCGGGGTCGAGGGCGTGGCACAGGCCTTCCGGGACCTCGCAAATCCCGATCGGCATGCGAAGATCCTCGTCGAGCCCTGGCGGTCCTGAGGCGACAGGCCGCTAGGGCCGCGAGGCGGCCGGCGGCGGCGCGAATCCGCCCAGCACCTCGCTCACGCAGCGTCCGACGGCGAGCGTGGTGCGATCCTCGAGGTAGGGGCCGACGATCTGCACGCCGATCGGCAAGCCGTCGCGCGTCCGGCCGACGGGCACGACCGTCGCGGGGAGATAGGCGAGCGTGGTGAGCGCGATCCAGCCGAAGAGGTCGGTGTACGGTCGTTCGCCGCCGTCCGCGCGGATCACACGATCGGTGAACGGCTCCGAGTGATCATGCGGGATGGCTGGCACGATGGTCACCGGCATCAGCAACGCGTCGACGTCGCGGAAGAAGTCGGCCATGGTGGCACGCATCTTCTCGCGGCGCTCGTGTGCGAAGAGCCAGTCGCGGTGGCGGAGGGTCGCGAAGCGCACGCTGCGAGCCAGACCTCCGTCGTCTTCGCCGGGGAGCTGCGACGCCAGGGCGACGAATCCGTCGAAGCTCTCCTGCGCCATGGTGCCGAGCAGGATGGGATACAGGAGCTGCTGGTAGGTCCGGACCACGTCCGGCAGCTCGACGGCGGGATGCGTGTCGGCGATGCGCGCGCCGGCCCCCCGCAACGTGTCGACTGCCTGTCCGAGTACGCGGCGAGTCTCGGACTCGGGAGGATAGGTAGGATCGTCGAGCCAGGCGGCCAGCCGGAGGTCGCGCAGCGCCGTGGCGCGCGCTTCAGGCAGATCGAGGCGCCAGCCGGCGGCCTGGTGGCCGTGAGCGCCGGCGATCACGTCGAGCGCGAGCTCGAGGTCGTCCACCGAGCGCGCGATCGGTCCGACCACGTTCAGGTCGGTGTCGGCGAGCGTGCCCGGGGCCGGCGGCATGTGGCCGCGCTGCGGCACGATCCCCCAGGTGGGCTTGTGGCCGTACACCCCGCACCAGTTGGACGGCACGCGGATCGAGCCACCGATGTCGCTGCCCAGCTCGAGGGCGGTCATCGCGGCCGCCACGGCGGCGGCGGCGCCTCCGGACGAGCCCCCCGTGGTGCGGGCGGGATCCCAGGGGTTGTTGGTGGTGCCGAAGAGCGGGTTGTGCGTCTGCCAGTTGCCGGCGAGCGTCGGCGTGTTGGTCTTGCCGAAGATGACCGCGCCGGCGTCGCGTAGGCGGCGCACCGGGACGGCGTCGTCGTCCGGATGGTAGTCGCTCCAGGCGGTGTATCCGCAGGTGCTGCGCATGCCCGCCGTCTCGTACGAGTCCTTGATCGTCATCGGCACGCCGTGGAGTGGACCCAGCACCTGGCCGCGGGCGAGTGCGGCGTCGGCCGCCTCGGCGGCGCGTCGCGCGCCCTCGACGTCGAGCGTGACCACGGCATTGAGCGACGGGTTCAGGCGTTCGATCCGGGAGAGGTAGAGGTCGAGCAGCTCACGGCTCGACACGTCGCCGCGGCGGATCGCCGCGCTCAGATCGCGCGCGGAGCGAAAGGCGAGGTCAGACATCTGAGTTCCTCCCGAGTGCGGTGGCGGTCCCGATGACGGTGACCGTGCCGTCGGCCTTCGCGCTCCACACGTCCAGCAGGATGCGCGAGCGCGACCCCTCCGGCACGACGTCGCGCACCACACCGGTGGTGGAGATGGTGTCGCCGGGCCAGACGACGTTCACCAGGCGGACGTCGAGCGTGCCACCGTGCGCCCATCCGTCGCCGAAGCGCAGCGCCATCGCGTCGGCGACGAAGCACACGGACAGCATGCCCTGCACGACGATGTCGGGGAACCCGAGCGCCTGCGCCATCTCGCGATCGGTGTGGTAGTTCCGGCTCGGTCCCGAGAAGGCCTCGCACATGGCGTGCGTGATCGTGCGCAAGCGGGGTGCGAGCCGCTCGCCCGGTCCCGACGGCAGCTCGAACCGGCGATCGGCGCGGCGCTCGCGGTCCTTGTCGACCACGACCGCGGCCGCCGGCTCGTCGGCGAGGAAGCTCTGGTGCGTCCGGCTGCGCTGGAGCCAGCGGCCATCGGGAGCGGTCCAGAGGACCTCGGCGACGACGTAGTCGCGGTCGCGCTTGCGGTAGCGCTCCACCACCGTGACGTGCGAGCGCACCGTGTCGCCCACGCGCATCGGGTGGAACAGCTGCCACTCCTGACGCGCATGGAGATTGCCGATCAGGTTCGGCAGGTACCACGAGAGGTCGCGGTACACCTCCGAATGGTAGAGCAGGGCGGGCGCCGGGTCGCCGGCGAGATCGTCGCCACCGGTGCCGGCGCGGTACCGCATCACGTCGTCGGTGGTGACCGTGACCTCGCGTCCACCGACGTCCTGGCCGACGTGGACCTCTCCGGAGGAGAACGGCGCGTGCGCGGGGCTTGCCACGACACTTCCCTAGCGTAGCTTCTCCCGCGCTGCCAGGTGTATCTGGAGGCCGATGGCCATCTACCTCGTGCGACACGGCGAGACCGACGCCAACGCGAGCCGCGTGTGCAGCTGCCCGACGTGGGCCTCAGCGTCCGCGGCCGGAGCCAGGCCGCGCGCCTGGCGGCGCGCCTCGCCGCGGCCGGGATCGCCCGGATCCGCACCAGCGACCTGGTACGGGCGCTCGAGACCGCCGAGGTTCTCCGGGCGGCGACGGGCGCTCCGATGGACGAGGTCCACGCTCCGCCTCATCGCCTGCGTGATCCACCTCGAGGACGCGCCTCTCGACGGCGAGCGGTCTAGCCGGTGGCGAGCGATCTCGTTACGATGGTGGTATGCAGCCATACCGAAACGTCGCATCCGCGTCGATGGGAGTCGAGGAAAAGACGGCGCTCCCTTCCGGGTAGGGATTGCCTGGCGCACCGAGCACGTAGATGGTGGCTTCGAGGTCGTTCTCTACGGCCTTGATGACAATGTCGTATCTTTTCCCGGCCGAACCGGGGATCGGATCGAAGAAGAACGATTGCCAGGTCGGTTCACGCCCGATCCGTTCCCGCGGGATCTGACTTCGTGCCACGACCCGCGTGCCAGGCTCCTCGATGAGACTCATCGTGAGCGAGCCCTGGCTCGAACGGGCCGCCGCAGCCAGCATCACGTCGATGGCGCGCAGCGGTTCGCAGCGGCACAAGAAGGACTGGCGAAATGTGCCATGCGTGCCCAGAGAGCCCACGATGGCCGACGGTGGCACGTCAACCTCGCTCGACAAGAAGAGCGGATCGACCTTCAGAAATACCCATGGTGGGTTCATGGGAATGACCAGAGGCTCGAGCGACTTGTGCTTCAGCTTCTGCTCAAGGAGGACCGCGTGGTCCGCCCAGCGCTGATCGATGAACGGTGTGATGACGAAGTACGCACTCCACGACCAGGCGACGAGGCCTGTGACCGCCGCTCCCGCCAGCGTGCGGGGAAGCCCCGCTCGCACGGTGTCGAGGATCGAGACGGTTGCGAGCCCGAGCATCGCCGCAGGAAACACGACGTATCTCGATGCCAGGCCCGACCAACCGGACATCGCCGCGAACCACAGCGGTCGTCCGAGTAACAGGAAGAAGAACGAGCCGGCGAAGTAGTAGAGTGCCACCGATAGGCCCGGCCGCAGCTGCGCCCACGTGCGTAGTGCAACCCAACCCAGCGCCGCGAACATCAGGAGACCGATCACCAGCGTCTGCACCTCGGTCAGGCGACCTGGCCCGAGGAGCAGCGCCGCGCACCAGTACGAGGTCATACAGAGCCAGCTCAGGACGTCGAAGCCAGCGCTGCGCCGGAGCTGCGGGATTTCGGGTGCCGAAAGCGCGCCGAGATTGCGCGTGAGCAAAACGACGAGGACCAGTGCGAGCACGAGCGTGACGCCGAGCCAGAGATCGGCGCGATCTCGCCGCTCGATGCCACGCCATACGCGGAGCAACCACAGCGGAAGATTGAGAGGAGCGAGCGGTGTCGAGAGAGTCGCTGCGCAGCCGGCTAGCGCGAGTCCAGTCATCTGCCATCTTCTCCGGGGGAGACGCATCACGGAGAGCAGCGCCAGCCAAACGGCGAGGAACCATCCGAGGTTCGTCGGGGTGCTCAGAACCTCCTGTTGGAAGGGGGCGCTGACGGCCGCCACACAGAACCCCACGCGCAGCGCGTCGCTGCGTACCAGGTGTCGAAAGCCCGGAAGCGCGAAGCTCGCTACCGCGAGCGCCGTCAGCGCGATCGCGCTCGTTGTGTACACACGAGGGGCGGTCGCGAGCGGCACCCAACCGCCCACCATCGCGATCAGCCTCTGGGCGAGATTCGGGTACCCGTTGTAGAGCTTGCTGAAGGCGTGGGTGAATCCGAGCGTGAGATTCTCGAGGAAGTAGACGTAGCCGTCCTCGGCCCAGAATTGCGGGTTCGTCACGGCATCCGGCCGGCGCGCGACGATGATCGCGACGAGGAGCGCGGTGACGCCGAGGTAGCGGAGCAGCCACCGGCGGTCGGGTTCGTGCTGGGAGGTTGGTACTCCGAACAGGCGGTCGGCCAGCGCGAGAAGCGCAGCTCGCGTTGCTGTCAGGACGTGACCCGGCGAAACGCGTCGCGCGCGGAGCCGATGGTTCAAGAGGGGCTCGAGACAGCGCAGAGCTGCTCGCCTGGCCCCGAGGGCAGGTCGAACCGGCGATCGGCGCGGCGCTCGCGGTCCTTGTCGACCACGACCGCGGCCGACGGCTCGTCGACGAGGAAGCTCTGGTGCTTGCGGCTGCGTTGCAGCCCGCGGCCGCCGGGGGTGGTCCAGAGCACCTCCGCGAGGACGTAGTCGCGATTGCGCTTGCGACAGCGCTCGACCGTGGCGTCGCGACCGCCGACGTCCTGGCCGACGTGGACCTCGTTCGAGAACAACGGCGCATGCGAGCCCGCGCGGCTGGTCACGACACTTCCCTAGCGTAGCTTCCCCGGCGCTGCCAGGTGTATCTGGGGACCGATGGCCATCTACCTCGTGCGCCACGCCGAGACCGACGCCAACGCTAGCCGCGTGGTCCAGCGTCCCGACGTGGGACTCAGCGCGCGGGGTCGGGGCCAGGCCGCACGGCTGGCGGCTCGGCTGGCCCGCGCCGGGATCGTCCGCATCCGCACCAGCGACCTGGTACGGGCGCTCGAGACCGCCGAGGTTCTCCGGGCGGCGACGGGCGCTCCGATGGACGTGGATCCCGACTTGGCCGAGCGTAACTTCGGCGACGTGCGCGGGACCCCCTACGCGAGCCTCGGCACGGACCTCTTCGCCCCCGACTACGAGCCGCCGGGCGGTGAGACGTGGGCCGAGTTCCACGCCCGCGTCGACGGGGCGTGGGCCTCGGTGCTGCGTGTCGCGACGGCGACCCCGGGACATCTGGCGGTCGTCACGCACGGGCTGGTGTGCGAGGCAGTCCTCCAGCGCTACCTCGGCGGGGCGGACGCCGCCGTCGCCCGATGGCCGAACACCGCGGTCACGATCGTCGAGCCGCCCGCCACGCTCCGGCTTCTCGCGTGCGCGATGCACCTCGATGACGCGTCGGCCGACGGTGGTGCGGTGTAGCGCAAGACCGCCGGCGTCCGACCGGTGCGACGAACCTCATCACCCTGGTGGAAGGCAGCCATATCGGAACGTCGCATCGCCGTCGATGAGCCTGGTGGAAAAGATCGCAGCACCGTCCGGGTACTGATCACGGGTCATCGAGGTGTCCCGAGGGCGGGACCTCTGGTGGCTCGCTCCACCGGGCGTGCCCGATGTATGGTGCCGAACCATGGCGCGCTTCGCGGTCGTCGGCTCGGGAGCCTGGGGCACTGCACTGGCAGCACACGTCGCACGACTCGAGCACGAGGTGGCGATGTGGGCGTTCGAGCGCGAGGTCGCCGAGGAGATCACCCAGCGCCACACCAACACACCGTTCCTGCCGGACATCACGCTGCCTGACTCCATCCGGGCCTCGCACGACGCCGCCTCGGTGGTCGCGGGGGCGGAGGTGGTCGTCCTGGTTCCGCCGTCCGGTCACATGCGGGCGGTCTCCACTGCGATCGCGGCGGCGATCCCACGCGACGCCATCGTGGTCGTGGCAACCAAGGGCATCGAGGAAGGCTCGCTCCAGCTCATGTCCCAGGTGCTGGCCGAGACCATGCCGCGTCTCGAGCCGGAGCGCCTGGCCTTCCTCTCCGGGCCGACGTTCGCGCGCGAGGTGGCGCGCGGCCTTCCCACCGACGTCGTGGTCGCGTCGTCCGGGATGGTCGCGGCGCGCAAGGTGCAAGAGCTGGTGCACTCGATCTCCATGCGGGTCTACAGCAGCGCCGACCCGATCGGAGTGCAGGTGGGCGGCGCCATCAAGAACGTACTGGCGATCGCCACGGGCGCGTGCGACGGGCTCGCCTTCGGCACCAACGCCCGCGCGGCGCTGATCACGCGCGGGCTCGCCGAGATCACGCGGCTCGGCGTGGCGCTCGGCGCCGATCCCCTGACGTTCCTCGGCATGGCAGGGGTCGGCGACCTGGTCCTCACCTGCACCGGCGAGCTGTCGCGCAACCGCACCCTCGGCATACGCATCGCCGAGGGGGCCGATCCGGCCGCATACCTGGCGCGCCAGCGCGCCGTCGCCGAGGGGTTCTCCACGTCTGCGGCGGCCTACGAGCTGTCCCGTACGCTGGCTGTGGAGATGCCGATCACGGAGCAGGTCTACCTGGTGCTCCATCGCGGCAGGCCGCTGCTCGAAGCCGGTCGGGCGCTCCTCGAGCGCTCCCGCAAGGAGGAGCTGCACGGGATCCGCGAGACTCCCGGATCGTGATTGCCGTCACGCCTCCGGGTCGGGTCCGGCGGGCGCCTCCGCCAGGGCTTCCGCCAGGTACGGCAGCGCGGCGTCGGTGAGCGACAGCTCCGGCGCCAGCCGCTTGCCAAGACCCTCGGCCGTCATGAGCGCAAGGTTCAGCATGGTCATGTGGCTGCGGGCCTGGATGCGATGACGGCGGAGGATGTCGAAGATGCGGCCGATCTCGAGCGTCACCTGGAGGTTCGCGAGACCGCGGACGCGGATGTTGTCCACGAACTCGACGATCTCGCGCTCGTAGGCAGGGTAGTCCGGCCGCGCTCTCCCAGAAGATGCGCGCCACGCTGACGCCGTCGCCGGTCGAG
>Ga0066903_100006270_pt1 | contig 10523 bp, 8 predicted proteins | sample PanSoiMetaGPlot1_FD_67491 | JGI IMG/M metagenome (GOLD analysis project Ga0066903, IMG submission 67491) | Tropical forest soil microbial communities from Panama analyzed to predict greenhouse gas emissions - Panama Soil - Plot 1 (version 2) | ecosystem: Environmental > Terrestrial > Soil >...
ACGAGCCCGAGCGTCACGCCACCTTCTTCAGCAACTCGTCGTAGACATCGACGACCGACGTTACGTAGCGGTCGACGCCGAAGCGCGGCAGGACCGAGATGCGCGCGGCGTCGCCGATCTGCCGCCGCAGCCGATCGTCGCCGAACAGACGGGCCAGCGCGTGCCCGAGCGCGGCGACGTCAGCCGCCGGCACGAGCAGCCCGGTGGCGCCCTCGTCTACCACTTCCGGAATGCCGGCGACCGCGGTCGCCACGGACGGAAGACCGGCGCCCATCGCGAGCACGAGCGACAACGGCAGCCCTTCCCAGAGCGACGGCATCACGAACACATCCATCGCGGCGAGCAGGTTGCCGAGGTCGCGGCGCGGCCCCAGGAAATGGACGCGATCGGAGATTCCGAGCGAGGCGGCCCGGTCGATCAAATCGTCGCGCAACTCGCCGCCGCCGATCACGATGAGGTGCACGTTCGCGAGCGCCGGCGTCGAGGCCAGCGCGTCGAAGAGAAACCGGTGGCCCTTCTGCTCGGTGAGCCGCGCAATCATGCCGGCGACCGGCGCGTCCGCAGCGACACCGATCTCGGCGCGCATCTCGTCACGCGAACGCGTCGCCGCCGCCTGGCTGAAATCGACCGCGTTGTAGATGACATGTACCTTGGCCGGGTCGGCATGGATCTGGCCGACGTAGAAATCTCGGACGGACGCAGCGGACACGATCACGCGGTCTGTTCCTGCCATCAGCATTCGTTCGGCGATCGCATGCGATCGCCGCTTGTGCTCGTAGATGTTCACCTCGGTGCCGACGACAATCGGCACGCGCGCGAGGATGGCGGCAAGGCGTCCGAAGAGGCTCGCGGTCAGCAGGAACGTGTGCACGATGTCGGGGCGCACCGACCGCAGATAGGCGCGGAGCCGCGCGATGTCGAAAGGCCTGCGCAATCCGGGCTCGAGGCCGAGCACGTCGACGCGCGTCCCGCTCCGCTGCATCTCCTCGCCGATCGGACCAGCCTCGTGAATGCAACAGACAATCGCTTCGAACCGCGCCGGCAGACGCCGCACCAGGTTGAGCACCATCTCCTCGGCGCCGCCGACCATGAAGGCGTGCGCGAGATAGACGACCCGCACGCGGCTCATCGCGCGCTCGCCATCGGGGATCGATAGAACGCCACCGTGCGCGACAGCCCGTCGTGAAGCCCGATCGCCGGCGCCCACCCGAGTTCGCGGCGGATCCGCGCGGTGTTCGCGACGAAGTCGCCGGTCTCGACGACAGCCGCCATCGCCGGCCACGGCACGAACTGAATCGTGCCGGTCCCGGCGATCTCGGTAATCGCGCGCGCCATGCCGATGATCGGCGTGCCGACTCCACTGCCGACGTTGTAGGTGTGTCCTGCGGCTTCGGGCGCGACACCGAGCCGCAGCAGCGCCTCGACGGCATCGTCGACGTAGATGTAGTCGCGCAGCTGCGACCCGTCGCCGTAAATCGGCAGCGGCTGGTCTGCGAGCGCGAGGTGAATCAGCCGGTTGACGACACCGTACGCCGTGCGATCGCCCGGCTGCCCGGGCCCGTACGGATTCGTCAGCCGCGCGATCGAGTACTGCAGGCCGTAGGCGCGGCCGTAGAGGCGCAGGTACTGCTCGGCTGCGAGCTTGTGCACTGCGTGCACGCAGAGCGGATCCAGGGGGTGATCTTCGTCGACGGGCGCGTCGCCGCCTTTGCCGTACGCCAGCCGCGAACTCGCGAAGACCAGGCGGGCGGACGGACTGTTGACGCGAATCGCCTCGAGCAGCACGAGCGCGCCGCGGCAGTTGACGTCGAGATCCGCCGCCGGATCCTCCATGCTCTGGACCGCGCCCGATCGGCCGGCAAGGCTGAAGACGACGTCTCGCCCAGTGACAGCGTCGGCGATCGCGGCGGCGTCGCGCACGTCAGCTTCGACGAGGCGCACATTCGCCCTCGCGAAGCGCACGACATCGTCCTGATGCGACGCGAGCGACTGCGTCACAACCGTCACGTCGGCGTCCAGCGCCCGCAGACGGGTCGTGAGGTGCGCGCCGATGAACCCGAGTCCTCCGGCAACGAGCACCCGCCGGCCGGCGTATGTCGTCATGCGGCGAAGAGGTCCTCGGCGGCGACGAAGGTCACGTCCGCGTAACTCGACGCGTGATCGAGCAGGCGCAGCATGACGCCTTTCATCGCATCGCTCACTTCCCAGTAGTGCGTCGCGAGACAGAAGTCGCCGCCGGCGCGACGCGCTTCCTCGAATCCGCTCACGAGATCGCCCAGCGTCGTTGCCGGGATCAGCGAGTGGCAGCCGAACTCGGCGTGTCCCTCATAGCGCAACACGTGCGGATACACGAAGCGATCCGATCTCGTGCGGCCCGTGGACGCGCGGAACCGGTGGACGCGCCACCAGTTGCGCGCCGTCTTCGTATCCCACGGACGCAGCGACGGACGGAACGACAGGAACGAGCCGAGAATGTTGAGGCCAGCGGCGGCAACCGCGGCGAGTCCGCGCTTCGACAGCGCGTTGTGCGGCGGCACGAACACCGACACATCGGCGTTCACCAGCGTCCTCAGATAGTGCCGTCCATCCTGCACGCGACGCTCGGGATCGGGCGCCACCTGAAATTCGTAGCCGGTCGGAAAGTCCTGGTGTGTGTAGCCGTGCAGAGCCACCGTGACGCGCCGCGCTGCGATCAGGCTGCCGAGCGCCGCAGTCAACGCACGGTTGTCTCCGAGCGGACAGGCGCGATTCGAGTGCCAGTGCTCCCGTGGAATGCCGACGCGTTCGTAGCCGATCGCGAACGGTACGGTGGCAAGGCAGATCGGAACGCGGTCCCAGACGTCGCCGTAGACGCGCGCCAGTTCCTCCGGCGCCGTGAAGTAGCAGGTGTCGTCGTCGCGAATCGCGAACTTCATGCCGAGGCCCGTGCGGCGCCGCCGCGTGCGGCGATCACGCGGTGGTAGACGTCGATGAGCCGCTGCGCGCTCCGCCGCCACGAGAACTCTCTCGTCGCGCGATCCCGGTTCCACGCGCCGGCCGCGCGCGCCGCCGCCGCGTCGGTCAGATTGCGCTCCAGCGCCGCGGCCATCGCCTCCGGATCGTCGCCCGGCACGAGCGTGCCGCCGCTGCCGTCGGCGACGAACTCGCGGACGCCACCGACATCCGTCGCGACGATCGGCAGGCCGACCGCCATCGCTTCGAGCACGGCGTTCGGCGAGTTGTCGAAGTGCGACGACAGCGCGAACACATCCGCGCTCCTGAACCACGCCGGCGTATCCGCGTGCGGCACGTTGCCGGCAAACGTCACACGATCGGCGACGCCTTGCGCGACGGCACGCCTGTGAAGCGCATCAGCTTCGGGACCGTCGCCGACGATGAGCAGGTGGACGTTCGCGACCCGCAGGTGAAGCCGCGAAACGGCGTCGATGAGCATGGCGAGGTTCTTCAACGGCACGAGGCGCGCCACCGCGATGACGACCCGGCAATCGCGCAGGCCGAGCGCGTCGCGCTGCGACGGGCCGTCCGGCCGGAAGCGCTCGACGTCGACACCCTTCGGCACGCGTTCGACGGACCGTCCTACCATCGCCGGCAGATGGTCGGCCGCCCATCCGTCCGCAATCAGCGCGTCGGCGAGCCGCAGATCGTTCACATAACGCCGGTTCGGCGGGCCGGGCAGGTTGATCACGACCGGCACGTCGCCGACGCGGAGCCGCGCGGCCTGGTGAATGGCGTGCGCGTGCACGACGTCCGCCGGCTGGGACGCCGCGGCGATGTGCCGCCAGGCGGCGCGGCAGAACAACTCCTCATCGACGTGCAGGGCGGTCATCGTCAGACGGCCGAAGCCGCGGCGATTCTGAAACCGGTAGACGAAATCACGCGTGTACGGCGATCGCACCAGCGTGGCCGGCACTTCGTCCACCGGATAGCGCGCGGTGCCGAGCAGCGGAACGCCAGTGATCACCTCGACGTCCACGCCCAGCGCCGACAACTCGCGCGCCCATGCGAGATGCCGCGTCTCGCCGCCGCCGCGCATCATCGCCAGGCACCGCACGAGCATCGTCACGCGCATTGCTGAACGTGCGAGCCGGCAGTCAGGCGATCGCCGCTGCGGGCACGATCGATGTGGGTGCGCGCCCAGAGCTCGAGGCAGACGAGCGCCCAGAGACGCTTGGCGTGATCGCGTACGCCGGTCCGATGCTGCTCGACGAGCGCGGCGACCTCGCGCGGCCGCGTCCACCCGCGCTGACGCGTTCGCGGATCCTGGAGGATGTCGCGCGCCCAGTCGATCATCTGATCCTTGAACCAGCGGCGGAGTGGCACACCGAATCCGCGCTTCGGACGATCGAGCACCGCGGGCGGCACCCACGGCCGGATGACTTCGCGGAACAGGCGCTTGGTGACGCCGGTGTCGAGGTGACGCGCCGATGACTGATGCGCCGCGGCCTCGATCACGCAGTGATCGAGCAGCGGACAGCGCGCCTCGAGCGAGTGCGCCATCGTCGCGCGATCGACCTTCACGAGAATGTCGCCAGGCAGGTAGTGGCGCTGATCCCACTGCTGGAGGCGACCGACGAGCGATCCCGATGCGGATCGGATCTCGGCGACGGCGCTGCGCTCCGGCAGCGCTCCCGCTGCGTCGAGCAGGTCGGGCGCGGCGACGGTTTCGAGGAGATAGTCGGGAAAGACCGCCCGGCGCCAGACGAACCACGCTTCCGGACCGAGCGCGAGCGTGGACAAGCGGCCTTTGCCACGCGCGTGGACCGGCACGCGCCGGGCGCCGGCGCCAATCACCGCGCGCAACGCGTCGATGGTGGCGGAACTGCTCCGCGCCAGCGCGTCCGCGTAGGGCGTGTACCCGGCGAACAGCTCGTCGCCGCCATCGCCGGTGAGGCAGACGGTCACGCGCCGCCGCGCGAGCTCGGCCACGTAGAAAGTCGGAATCGCCGACGGATCGGCGAATGGCTCATCGAAGTGGACGGCGAGCGTCTCGGCGACGCGGATGCAGTCGGGCGTGACGATCTGCTCGTGATGATCGGCACCGAAATGCGCGGCTGTCGCGCGCGCTTCGTCGACCTCGTCGTATGCCGGATCGCCGAAGCCGATGGTGAAGGTCTCCACCGGCCGCACCAGATGCTTCGTCATCAGCGCGAGCACGGCCGCCGAGTCCATGCCGCCGCTGAGAAAAGCGCCGAGCGGCACGTCGGAGCGCAGCCGCATGCGAACGGCTTCGTTCATCTCGTGCCGGAGGAGATCGACGGCATCCGCCTCGGGCATGTCGTCGCGCTCGGGCGGCGAGGGCCATCGCCAGAATGTCTCGACCTGCGAAGCGCCGGTCCGCACGTCGAAGACGAGTGCGGTGCCGGCCTTCACGCGGCGCATGCCGTCGAACGCGGCGCCTTCGCCGGCGACGTAGCCGAAGGTGAGGAATTCGACGAGCGCCGCGGCAGACACATCGGGCGTGCGATCGAGCGCCGCGAGGATCGCCTTCGCCTCTGATCCGAACAGCAGCTCGCCGTCGGCGGTGAAGTAGTACAAGGGCTTCTTGCCGGCGCGATCGCGGGCGAGGATCAGCCGCTTTCGCGGCGCGTCCCAGACGGCGATCGCGAACATGCCGCGCATGCGCGCGAAGCCGGCAATCCCCTCGGTCGCGTAGAGGTGCGCGATCACTTCCGTGTCGCACGCGGTCGCGAACCGGCGGCCCCTCGCTGCGAGGTCCGCGCGCAGCTCCACGTAGTTGTAGATCTCGCCGTTCTGCGCCACGGTGACTGCGCCGCCGTCGATCGCGATCGGCTGATGTCCGCCGGCGACGTCGATGATGCTCAAGCGCGCCGCGCCGATCGCCAGGGCGCCGTCGGTGAACAGGCCACGATCGTCAGGGCCGCGATGGCGCAGCGTGTCGATCATCGCGCTGAGCCGCTCAGCGGACGCCGGGCGGCCGTTCAGCGCGACGAAACCAGCGATTCCGCACATGAGGTCTTGACATCGATAGCGGCGACGTCCGCCAGCTCCTCGGCGACCAACTCCGCCACGCGCTCGGAGGCGCGGCCGTCGGTGAACTGACACTGCTCGGCGACAATTCGGCGGCGCCCGTCGCGATCGAGCGCCGGATCGTCCAGATAGCGGCCGACGTGCGCGACGAGCTGCTCTGGTGTCTCGGCGACACGGACCGCGCCGTGGCGCGTGATGTTCACGTAGTGGGTGAACCGATAGTAGCGCCGCGCCGAACGGGCCCACGGCGAGGGCGTCTCGCCATCGAACGAGATGTTGACCACGGGCGTGTCGAAAATCGCCGCCTCGATCGCGATGGTCGAGGCAACGTTGATGACGACGTCGCTGTGGCACAGCGTGTTCGCGAGGTGCCGTTGATTCTCCTCGGTCACGTCGATCGCCAGCCCGTCGCCGGCACGGACCGTGGATCGAAACGGCTTCTCGATGATTACGTGAGGCATGTGCTCGAACGCCGCGTAGGCAGCGCGGTCGTCGCGCGGGTGGAGCCGGACGAGAATCTGCACGTCGTGCCGCCACGCACCCGAACCGGCCGCCGCCGCCAGCACGCGCAGCACATGATCGTGATGCGAATACAGCTCGCGCGGCGTCGTGGTCAGCGTCAGGAGCTTGCGCGCGGGATCGGCGCCGATCTGGCGCAAGAACACGTCGCGCGGCTCGGTCGTGTTGGCGCCGAAATACAGATCCCACTGCGGCGTACCAGCGACGCGTATCTCCTCTTCCTGATAGCCGTGGTGCTCGATCGCCTGCTGCTTCATCAGATCGTTCCAGACGATCAGCCGGTTGACGCGGCGGGCCGGCAGCAGTTTGTTGGTGAAGTTGTCCCAGCTCGGATCGATCGCCATCGAGCGCACCTGCCGGCGCACGGCCGTGCGGAGCAGTGGAAACTCCGAGAAGATCAGGCCGGGACTCGACGTCACGAGCAGCGCCGGCCCTTCCTGCTCGAACAGGCGCTCCGCCCACTCGTGGGACACCATCCGATCGATCAGGCGATACCGCGTCTGCTTGCGCAGCATCGACGGCGCGAGGATCGAGGTGAGCGCGCGCTTGGCGCCAATCCAGCGAATCGTGCCGTTCGCGGCGGCTTCCTGCCGCCGGATGCGCACCGACTCGGTCACGCCGGATCCGATATAGCCGGCCTGCACGAGCGCCATCAGACGCGCTTCGAGGCCGGCCGGCCGGTGCGGCGGCAGATCGATCATCTGCACGCGCGGCTGCCCGAACTCGGCGACGAACTCCGGATCCCTGACGAGCGGTGATGCGATCACGACGCGCGTTCGGGTATCGGTCGCGAGCACACGCCGAATCAGTCCCGCACGCAGCATGTTGCCCGCAGCCGCGCCGTGGGGCACCGACATCAGCACCACAGGGTCGCTCATGATGCGCGCGCCGCCGTGCTCCCGACGCGGTGATGAACGAATGCGTACGGGAGCGAGACGAGACCGTCTTCTTCGTCGCTCAAGCCGTCCACACCGCGGCCATCGCTGATGACCGCGAATCGCGGCCCGGCACTGATCACGTCGTACGAGGCCAGCTGATGGTTGTCGAGGATCGACAACCGAAGCACGTATTGCCGCGGCCGCAGCGGCACGCGATCGAAGCGCCACTCCACGGCGCCGCTGCCAGAGGCGACGGCCGCCATCGCGTCGCCGGCCGACGTCGCGGTGGCGATCACCAGGCCGGTGTCGACGTCGATGATCGCGATCTGGAACACCGGCCGTTCGACCGGCATCTGGGCCTGATACTCGGCGCGGACGACCAGCGTCGCGCCGTGTGCAATCATCGTCGCGGGCCGGGCGAGGTCATCGAGAACCTCGATTCGCGCGTAGCGTATTTCGCCGGTGCCGCCGCGGTGGCTTTGCAGTGCATTGGCCTGGTTCGCCAGCGCGTCGGCATTGACTTCGTTCATGTAGCGCTCGGCGATCTCGCCGGCCGCCCCGCAGGCGCGCACGCCGCCGTGCTCCATCCAGACGATCTCGGTGCACAGGCGGCGCACGTTCCACAAGTCGTGGGAGATGAACAGTACGGTCCTGCCTTCCGCGATCAACCGCTTGAGCGCCTCGAGCGCACGGCGGCGGAACGCCGCGTCGCCGACGGCGAGCACTTCGTCCACCAGCACGATGTCGGGATTGCTGTAGATCGCGACGGCAAAGCCGAGCCGCGCGTACAAGCCGGACGAATACCGCTTCATCGGCGTATCGATCAGCGCCGCGACATCGGCAAACTGCACGATCGCGTCGAACTGACGGTCGATTTCACGGCGCGTCAGGCCGAACAACCCGGCCCCGAGATAGACGTTCTCGCGTCCGGTCAGCTCCGGATGAAAGCCGGCGCCAAGTTCGATCAGCGAGACGACGTGACCGGCGACGCGCACCGTGCCGCTGGTTGGCCAGGTCACGCGCGAGATCAGCTTCAACAGGGTCGTCTTGCCGGCGCCGTTGCGGCCGATCACGCCGAGGCCGCTGCCTTCTCGGACTTCGAGCGAGACGTCGCGCAACGCGTGAATCGTCGAGTCGACGCGGCCGCGCGCGGCGCTGTGGATGTCCGTGCTCTTTCCGCGCAGTCCGTCGATCTTCGACGCGATCAGGTCGCCGAGCGTGCGCGATCGCCCGGCGCGATAGCGCTTGGAAACACGATCGAGCTGAATCGCCGGCGCCATCAGATGACGTCGGCGAAGTACCTGTCCATCTTCTTGAACGATGCGAACGCGGTGAGGAACAGTGCCATGGTGATCGCCGCCGAGATCGCGACGAGCGGCCACTCCGGCGCCCGGCCGAACACGAGGGACGCGCGGAAGCCTTCGACGATCGCGCTCAGCGGGTTGAGCACGAACAGCGGGCGGAAGCGCGCTGACACGGCTGCGAGCGGGTAGGCGACCGGTGTGAGATACAGCCACAGTTGCAATGCGATCTGCACGACCGGGTTGACGTCACGGTAGAAAACGTTGACCGCGGAGGTCGCGAGGGTCAGGCCGGTCGTGAACAGCAGCAGCAGCACGAAGAAGAACGGCGTCATCAGCGCCCACGGACCGAGCGGCACGCGGTAGTAGATCATCAGCAGGGTGTAGAGCGCCGCAGCCGCGGCGAAATCGATCAGCCGCGAACAGACCTGAGCGAGCGGAACGATCTCCCGCGGGAAATAGGTCTTGGTGACGATGTTGCGATAGGTGATCAGGCTCAGCGTCCCGGATGCAACGGAGTTCGAGAAGAAGAACCACGGCACCAGCGCGGCGTAGGCGAAGATCGGATACGGCGCGCCGCCGGACGGCATCTTCGCGAGCCGCGCGAAAACGATGGTGAAGACCGCCATCGTCGCCAGCGGCTGCGCGATGGCCCAGGCGATGCCGAAGAACGACTGGCTGTAGCGTCCTTTGACCTCGCGCCTGGTGAGGTTCATCAGCAGTTCCCAGTAGGCCGCCGGCGAGAGCCGATCGGCGCGATCCGTCAGCTCGTGCATCAATCGAGCACGAACTCCTGCTTCCACGACGCGTCGTCGGTGACCGGCGTCTGCTGATGTTTCTCGAGCACGAAGTTCTCGAGCACCAGTGCGTCCATCTCGGTGCGCATGAAACAGCGGAACGCGTCTTCCGGGGTGCAGACGATCGGCTCGCCGCGCACGTTGAACGACGTGTTCACCACGACCGGGCAACCGGTCCGGCGGTAGAAGGCGTCGAGGATGTCGTAGTAGAGCGGGTTGGTGTCGCGGCGAACGGTCTGAACGCGGGCCGAGTAATCGACGTGGGTGACCGCGGGAATGGTGGAGCGCGGCAGATTGAGCTTCTCGATGCCCCACAGCGCCTGCGAGCCGTCGGGAACCGGCAGGCGCCGCGACGGCAGCACGTCGGCGACCAGCAGCATGTACGGGCTGTCGGCGTCGAGGTCGAACCAGTCGGCGGCGTGCTCGCGCAGCACCGACGGCGCGAACGGCCGGAACGACTCGCGGTACTTGATCTTCAGGTTCATCACCGACTGCATCTTCGGTGACCGCGCATCGCCGATGATCGACCGGCCGCCGAGCGCGCGCGGGCCGAACTCCATCCGCCCCTGGAGCAGCCCGATCACTTTCTCCTCGGCGATCAGCCGCGCGACGTGATCGGCGAGCGCGCCGGGCTCGACTCGCGTCGCCGGATACCCGTGCCCGCGGAGAAACGCGTCGATCTCCGCTTCACTGAAGCGAGGGCCGAGATACGCGCCGCGCATGCCGTCGGCGTAGCGCGGCGCACCGGTGCGGACCGGCGCGGCCGACGGACGCTCCCACGACCCGGCTGCCTCGGCGCTGATGCGCGGCTTGCCGAGGTAGCGATGCCACAGGCTGAACGCGACGCCGACCGCACCGCCGGCATCGCCCGCCGCCGGCTGAATCCAGATCTGATCGAATGCGCCCTCGCGCAGGATGCGCCCGTTGCCGACGCAGTTGAGCGCGACGCCGCCGGCGAGGCAGAGATCGCGCATCCCGGTCTCGCGTCGGGCGAATGCGCTCATCTTCAGCATCACCTCCTCGGTGACGTCCTGCACCGA
>Ga0066903_100006271_pt1 | contig 10523 bp, 6 predicted proteins | sample PanSoiMetaGPlot1_FD_67491 | JGI IMG/M metagenome (GOLD analysis project Ga0066903, IMG submission 67491) | Tropical forest soil microbial communities from Panama analyzed to predict greenhouse gas emissions - Panama Soil - Plot 1 (version 2) | ecosystem: Environmental > Terrestrial > Soil >...
TGACGGGGAGACGACTTGTCAACAACCCTCGGTGGAGTCTCAGTGACGTACCCAAATCGCTCGGCCAGACCACACCCCTTTCGGGGTGAGCGACGCTCACACCGGTCGCGGGGATTTACTGTTGGGCAATCTCGATCTACTGCCGCTCGAAGAGATGCGCATCCACGGAACGGCAGCCGCGGGCGCGATCGGGAAAATCCCGGAATGTGCTAGGCGTCGCTTGCCCGATCGGGTCCTCGCGGTTCCAGCCGGATGACGCGGCGGCCGAACACATTGGCGTCGATGGAGTACGCGCCCGGCCCGAGCAGGCCGAGCGCCGCACATCCGCATGCACGCGCAATCATCGTGAGCGCACTGTCACTGCCAGGCGTGAACACGGTCGCGATGGCCGCGGCGGCGAGCACGAAGGCAACGATCCGCGTGCGAAACCCAAGAGCAAACGCGAGCGCGAAAACGGCCGAAACGACGATGGAGGCGTTTGGCGAGAAAAGTGGAAGGCGCGCGATCGCGAGAAATGCAATCCACGCGCACGCCAATCTCAGCAGCATCAGCGCAACTCCGGCGGCCCCGTCCGGATAACGAGACAAAGAGTTCACCATCACCACGATACTGGCTGGCTCTGCCGCCGGTAACCCCCGGTGCCGGGATGCGCCGATCCCCCTTTTTGGGGTACTGTCGGCCGGATATCAAGAAGTAAGCTGCGCTCCCGGTCGTGGGAGTTTTCTGGCGGTGCGATTGCTCAAGGCCCTTCTTGCCGCGGCTACTCTACTCGTGCCCCGCGCGGCGCTGGCAGATGGCTCACCGCGCCGCCTCGCGCACCACACGCATCAGAGCTGGACCGAAGCGACCGGTGCGCCCGCGCCCGTATTGGACATGGCGCAAGGAAGCGATGGCTTCCTGTGGCTCGCGACCGGCGAGGGATTGTTCCGCTTCGACGGGATCAGCTTCGAACGTATCTCGCCGGAAGGAGAAGCGGCCGCGGACGATTATCCGACCGCGGTGTTCGTAGCCCGGAACCGTGAAGTGTGGACGGCTTTCAAGGCATCCCGCCGCTTTGCTGTCTATCGCGACGGCGTATTGCGTTTCCTTGCCGCGCCGCCTGCGCCCGCCTGGATCATGACGATTGCCGAGGGGCCTGACGGCGCGCTCTGGGCGCTCACCGCAACATTCGAAGCCGAGGTCGTTCGTTTTCAGAACGGACGATGGGACCGCTTCGATGCGGCACGCGGGTTGCCGCGCAACGACGGGCTGAGCATGGTTCTCGCGCGCGATGGCGCAGTGTGGGTGTCAACCACCGGCTCCGTCGCGCGCTTGCCACCGGGTGGAACCCGTTTTCAAACAGTCCTTGATGTGCGCGGAAACGCGCGGCTCTCTGTCGATCCGGGTGGACGCGTCTGGGCGTCGGAAAAACGCGGGAGCTATCCGCTCACCGGGCTCGGCGGGCGAGGAGCGCCGCCCACGCTTCGCACGCCCTATCCGACGGACAGCGCGCAAATACGTGGCGCCCCACGGTTCGATCGCGAAGGGAATCTCTGGATCGCGACGCGCTATGACGGTGTGCAGCGCGTCGGCAGTGCGGATCCGGAAGGGCCGTCCGCACACGCGGATGCAAACTCGCTCGTTGAAACTGCGCGTGGGAGCGAGCGGCTTTCGTCCGATGTGACGAACCAGATTCTCGAAGACCGCGAAGGCAATATCTGGGTCGGAACCGAAAAGGGCCTTGACCGATACCGGCCGGCGACCGTGCGGTTCGAGGCGGCGCTGACATCGCCCGCCGCCTTCGGCGACAAGCTCCTGGTGGTATCCGACGGCACCGTCTACGTCGGCGAAGCGAAGACGATCTATCGCGTCAGGCCGGGGGGCTCCCCCGAGCCCGTTCTGCAGAACATTCTGGAGCCGCAGAGTCTGTGCGAGGCGCCGGACGGCGCGCTGTGGATCGTGTTTCCGACGCGCGTGCTGAGGTGGAACCAAGGCATCGCGAACACCATCGACCGGCCGAACACCGTCGGCATCTCCTATGACTGCGCGTTCGACCGCCACGGCGATTTCTGGTTCTCGGCGCACAGCGGCGGACTGAACCGCTATCGCAACGGAACCTGGGATCAGCCCTTGGGACCGGTGGGCGCCGATGCGGCGGCGCCGGTCGAAGCGGGACCGTCCGTGCCGACGACGATGGAGCGCGACGCGCGGGGCAACCTGGTCGTGCAGTTTGGCCGTCAGCTGATCTGGATCGATGGCGGTGGGCGGCGCGTCTCGCCGCTCGATTTCGGTGCGGGCGAACCAAAAGTGCTCACGCTGTATGGCGCGCTCACTGGCGATGTGTTCGCGGCCGGCGCGTTCGGGCTGACGCGTTATCGTGATGGGCAGATACAGACGATTTGGACCGCGCGCGCGGCGGAGAGCAACCGCATCAACGGCGTGGTGCAGACGCCGGACGGCGACACGTGGCTCGCGTACCCAAGGACGCTGGTGCGGATGCGCGGGCAGGAATTGGAGGGCGCGTTCGCGGCGCACGCCTTTGCTCCGCCCGCACTTTCACTTGGCCTCGGCGATGGCCTGATCAACCGTCCACACTCGCACACGCAGCGTGCCATCGTCCAGGGCGGCGACGGACGAATCTGGATCGCGACCGAGGCCGGCACCCTCTGGATGGATCCACGTCGCATCGAGCGCAGCGATGTCCTGCCCGGCCTTGCGATCAAATCCATGGCGTACGACGGGCATCTCACGCGCGACCCGATGTCACTGACGCTGCCGGCAGCGACATCCGATATCGAAATCGACTTTGCGACATTGAGTCTGGCGGACCCGAAAGCGGTCAGCGTCCGATACATGCTCGAAGGTTACGATGCCGAGTGGATCGACCCGGGCGCTCGGCGGCAGGCCTTCTATACCAACCTTCCCCCACGCGAGTACCGCTTTCGCGTGATCGCGGCGAACGCCGATGGCGCGTGGAATCGCGCTGGCGCAGCCGTCAGGTTTGAGATCCCGCCCACCTTCTTTCAATCGTACTGGTTCCTTGCGCTGTGCGTTGCCCTCACGCTCCTCTTGTTCTGGCTGGCGTATCGGCTGCGCATGGCGCAGGTCGCGAGCCGCATTCGCACGCGCCTCGAAGAGCGCATGGGCGAGCGCGAGCGCATCGCCCGCGAACTGCACGACACGCTGTTGCAGGGCGTGCAGGGACTCGTTCTGCGCTTTCAGTCCGTGGCAAACAGAATGCCTCCCGGCGAACCATCGCGGGCGCACCTGGAAGCGGCGCTCAATAGCGCCGAGGACGTCATCGTCGAAGGGCGCAACCGCGTGCGCGACCTCAGGGCCGGCGACAATTCAGGCGATCCGTTGGCCACCCTGCAGGAACTCGCCGACGCCGCGGGCTTCGACCCACCCATACCGATCCGCATCGTCGTCGAGGGAAGGCCGAGGCAGGTCCATCCCCTTGTGGCGGCGGAAATCCGGAGGATCGCGGGCGAAGCGCTGTTCAACATCGCGCGCCATGCGCGTGCCAACTCGGTGGACATCTCACTCACCTATGGCGATCGCCAACTCGGCGTCCAGATTCGCGACGACGGTGTCGGCATCGCGCCGTCCGTGGTGGCGCAGGGGAGCAAGGAAGGGCATTTCGGTCTGATCGGAATGCGGGAACGCGCCGAGCGCATCGGCGGCGGGCTCTCGATCGACAGCGGCGCCGGCAAGGGCACCGACGTGATTCTCACGCTTCCCGCTCGGCTCGCCTACGCGGAGCGCACGCATGGCTGGCGTTCGCACTTGCCATGGCGGTACGCGCGCGAAAGGATGGACGCCAATGGCTGAGAACACCGCGATCCGCGTGCTGGTCGTCGACGACCATCCAGTGCTGCGCGAGGGTGTCGCCGCGATCCTCGAAACGGAGTCCGACATGACGCTCGTCGGCGAAGCGCGCGACGGCGCCGAAGCGATCGTGCGCTTCCGCGAACTCGAGCCCGACGTCACGCTGATGGATTTGCAGATGCCGGGGTCGGGGGGCGTCGAGGCCATCACGGCCATACGCGCCGAGTTTCCCCACGCCCGGATCCTCGTGCTCACGACCTATGACGGCGACGTGCACGCGGTCCGCGCGCTCAAAGCAGGCGCGCTTGGGTTCCTTCTCAAGAGCAGCCTGCGCAGGGAAATGCTCGAGGCCATCCGCGACGTGCATCGCGGCCGCGGCCACATTCATCGCGACGTCGCCGGCGAAATTGCCTCGCACATCGCGACTGACCCGTTGACGGAACGCGAGGTGACGGTGCTGCGTCTCGTCGCGATGGGAAAGGCCAACAAGCAAGTCGCCTGTGAGCTCGGGCTGGCCGAGGAAACGATCAAGGCGCATCTCAAGACGATCTTTTTGAAACTGGACGTCGCCGATCGGACGCACGCCGTCACGGTGGCGGCGAAGCGCGGCATCATCGAGCTCTAAGGTTGGGAAGGAATCTCGATCTGCTTGCGTCCGAACAGGTGTGCATCCAGAGAACAGCCGCCAGGTCCGAGCATCGCGAGTGCGGCGGCCACCGTCGCGACGCGGACGTACATCCAGGGATCGGTTGGATGCAGGAAGGCAAGGCCCAGCTCTGCGACGGCGATCAGCGCGCCGGCGAGCGGTGTCCACAAGCCAATCAGCAACAGGATTGCGGCGCCCGCTGGGACCACTTCCAGGATGGTCGGCGACAACGAAGCGACCGTCAGCAGCCCCGCATACACGAGCGGCATGGCGACTGTGGCACGTAGCAGTAGCAGGCCGGCTCCGGGCAGACCGCAGGGAAATGTCGAGTAAAGTCTTTGCACAAGGCGCCTGCGCCAACGCTAGCGCGTTCAGGACGCGTGCACCCGCCTCAAAAGTCCTCGAGCAAGGCCCCTCTTTCGAGGGGTTCGACACACTACAGATCGATGATTCCGCGCTTCAGACCGATCGTGACGGCATGCGTTCGATCGTTGGCGGCCAGCTTGGCGAAGATGTTCTTGACGTGGCCCTTGACGGTTTCTTCGGTAATGGAGAGCTGGTCGGCGATCATCTTGTTGGCGTTCCCGCGGGCGATGAGCCTGAGCACCTCGATTTCCCGCAGCGACAGGATTTCATCGGCAGCGTGCTCGGCCAAGCTCGTCGCCACTTCCGGCACGATCCGTTTCTGGCCCGCATGAACGAGACGGATGGTGTCACGCAGTTCTTTCCGGAGAACACCCTTGAGCAAGTACGCCTGAGCGCCAGCCTCGAGCGCGCGTAACACCTGCGCGTCGCCGACGTATGTCGTGAGGACGATGATGCGCGCCGAAGGAAACTCAGCGCGGATCGCCATCATGGCCTCGAGGCCGTTCATCTCGGGCATCTGCAAGTCCATCAGCGTGACGTCGGGGCGATGCACCCGAAATTGTTCGACGGCCTCGCGGCCATTTGAAGCCTCGGCCACCAGCTTCAAGTCATCCTGACCGGCCAATAGCGAGGCGACGCCTTCGCGGATAAGGGGATGGTCGTCGACGGAGAGAACCCGAATCGGCGTCTGCGTGGGGTTCATGATCCGCTTCCTTTCCTCCGGCTCAATCGAAACACACCTCCGCGGCCGCCGGGTGCGGTGTAAGCGATGGCGCCGGGAACACACAGCTCCACTTCGGTGCCGGCTCCCACTTCGCTCCACAGATTGAGTTTGGCGCCGATTTGAACGGCCCGCTCGCGCATACCGGCCAATCCCCAGTGTCTCGCGCGACCGCGGCTCAGGTGTTGCGAGTCGATGCCCTTGCCGTCGTCCCGGATCCGCACGCGAAGCTCGTGTGTCCTGTACGTGACTTCCGCCTCGATGCGACTCGCATCTGCGTGACGGAATGCATTGCGCAGCGCTTCGCGCGCGATGCGGTGGATGTCGTCGCAGACAATCGGATGCAGGTCACGCGGCGAGCCCTCGACGGACATGCTGAACGTCGCCAAGCTCTTCTCGCCATTGCCGCTGTTCAGCTCTTCGGCCAGCCTCGTGATCGCGTGTGCCAACTCGTTGCCCACGACTGGGGACGATCGCAAATTCTGAATCGCGTCGCGGCCTTCAGCGATGGCCTGATCCGCCCGCTCCAGAGCGGCGTCGAGGGCTTCGACGGCCGTCGCGGGATGCGCGGGCAGCAGGTCACGCGCACTTTGAAAGCGGAGCATCAACCCGTGAAAACTCTGCAACAGCGTATCGTGCAGGTCCCGCGCGATGCGCGTCCGCTCATTGACGCGTTCATCCAGGCGCAGGTTGAAGTCGTGCGCGATGTGGCGCAGACGGAACTGATGCCCCCACCACAACAGCACCAGAACCGCAACGATCAACGCAGGGCGGAACCACGTCGTCTGATAGTAGGCAGGTGCGATCGTGAAATCCAGCAACGCTCCGGCCTCGTTCCAGACACCGCTGTTATTGGACGCGGTGACCCGAAAACGGTACGTGCCAGGGGACAGATCGGCGTAGAACACCTGGCGGCGATTGCCGACATCCTGCCAATCGGGATCCCGCCCTTCGAGCTTGACGCGAAAACGATTCTTCTCCGGCGCGACGAAACTGAGCGCGGTGTAGTCGATCTCCAGATTCCGAGTCAGCGCAGGCAAGCGCAAACCGGACCCCGCGTCGTAGGCCTTCCGATCGGCGGTGACTTGCTCGATGTGCACCGACGGCGGAAGTGTGTTCGTAGGGAGGTGACGCGGATCGAGGATGCTGACGCCGTCTCCGGGCAGGAACCACAGTTTTCCGTCGGCGGTCCGGATGACCTGCGGGCGATAGAGAGCAGGAGTCGCGCGCAGCGCGACTCCGTCGGAGCTGTCGAACACCGTGGTTCGGATGCGTGGTGCCGGATCGCTGACGGCCGCGTTCAACTCCTTCGAGGCGATACGTACGAGCCCGCAGGTCATGTACAGCCAGACCGACTGGTCGTCGTCGTCGAGACTCCAGTGCACACCATCGCAGGGCAGGCCGTTCCGGCTGGTCAACGTCACCACATGCCCATTCTTGACCTGGCTGAGCCCGCGCTCCATCGCGACCCAGAGTGCCCCGTCCCTGTCGAGTCGGAGGTCGTTGACGCGGCCTTCCGCCAGACCGTCAGCAGCCGCGTACGATGCGCGAGTCTCACCGTCCTTGATATACGCCACGCGACCCGCCAGCCCGAGCCACAACCCGCCTTGCCTCGGATCGGGAAGCAGAGACGTCGCCGCAGTTTCCAGCTTCAGCGCGTCCCACGGAACCTGTTCCACCACTGTCCCGTTGCGCAATCGGTAGAGCCCGCGAGCACCGTTGGAGATCCAGACATTCCCCACGCCGTCCCCGGCGATCGAGGGCGTCCGTCCTTGGGGCACTCCGCGGACAGGGATGAATCGGCCGTTCTCGAAGTAGGCGACCCCGCGAAGTGTCGACACCCACAATCGTCCGTCACCGTCTTCAAAGAGTGCCCCTACGCCATCATCGGGAAGCCCTCTGTCGACTATCCCGCGTCCTTTTCCGTTCCGTGCCGGTTCCCCGGTTGCCGGCCCTTTGCCTCGAGCGCGATAAGTAGTGACCTGTCCAGCATTCCATCTGCTCAAGCCGTCAAGCGTTCCGACCCAGACGCTGCCATCCCTGGTCGCGAGCACAGACCATGGAGCGGCACTCTGCAATCCCTGATTCGTGGAAATCGTTCGGACCGAGAGATCGCGAAAACGATCGAGGCCGTTCCTCGTCGCGACCCAGATGTTGCCTTCATGGTCCTCGAAGAGCCTTGCGATGAAATCGCCCGAAAGGCCGTTCGCCTGCGTGTACACGTCTGTGCGACCCTGGTGGACATGCAAGAGACCGCGGTCCAAGGTACCGATCCAGAGACCACCATCGCGATCCCGCAGCAACCGTTGCGGCTTGAATCTGGACCGAGCATTCGAAAGCGGATATGCGACGCCCTTTTCCTCGACGAGCAGACTGATTCCGTTCTCCGCAGCGATCAGAAGTCTGCCGTCGTCTTCGTTCAACGCCTGCGAAGACGAGACGGGGGCGTCGGGAGTCGGGTAGTGCTTCGGAGTGCCCGGACGCCATCGCCACAGGCCAGTCTGAGCGGTTGCCCAGAGCGCACCGCCCTTATCCTCGTGCAACGATGCCACCCACCCGCCGAACGCGTCGCGCTCGCATTCTGCGCTGCCGTTGCTGATCGCGCACAACATCCCCGCAGCTCTTCGCGTCAGGCCCATCCCGCCTGCGTATCCACCGGCCCACAGCGTTCCTTCACGATCCTCGAGCAGCACGTCGACGCTGTTTCTCGCAAGTTCTGGATACAGAGTCAGCTTGCCGTCCATCCAGCTGGCAAGACCACCAAGGGTGCCGATCCAGAGGGTGCCGTCGCGCGCAGTCAACAGTGTTCGAATCCAGCTGTCGGGAAGCTGTTCATTCCCTGGCGGATGCCACGGCACGCTCCGCACGCCATCGAAGCGCATCAGGCCGAATTCGGTGCCAAGCCAGAGATAGCCATCTGGAGTTTGGGCGATGGCATACACGCGCCCTTGCGCAAAGCCTTCACGGAAAATCCATGCGGTGTGCGCGTATTGATTGACGTCGAGAGCAGGATCCAGAGCGGACACACTCCGGCCGCCGCCGAGCGCAACGCCCAGCACGACGAGTGCTTTCACGAGCTGGTTGGCCCACTTCATCGCGTGCATGGACTTACGAAAACGTCGATCTTAGAACAGGTATCGTACGGCGAACTGAATTTGGCGCGACGTTCCGAAACCTTCCGTCCTCCCGAAGGTGTTGAAGAACTGTCCGAAGCTGGCCGCCGCCAGGAAGTTCGCGTTCGGCGCCGGAGGCAGTTGAAGTCGATTGATGACGTTGTAGAACTCGACTCGCAATTGCACTTTCTGGTTGCCACCCAGCGGTACGTTCTTGAAGAGCGAAAGGTCGGTCTGAATGAAACCCGGGCCGTGCTCTGTATTGCGCCCAAGGCTGCCGAATGTGCCGGCCTCTGGATTCGAGAACGCGGCCGGGTTGAGCCAGCCGGACGGTCCGTTGATGACGCCGACGTGATCGACGCCGCCGACAACGTTGGGACGCTGATTGGTGGTCCACCCGGTCCCCGATTGCGTCACCGCGCCGAGCGTCACGGTGTACGGCCGGCCGGTGTGCGCCAGAAGGATGCCGTTGACTTGCCAGCCGCCGATCACCGCGGTGAGGCGGCCGCCGTTGTTTCCCCAGTGCTTGCCGGCGCCGAACGGCAGCTCGTAGAGCGCATTGACCGAGAAGTTGTGAGGTGTCTCCCGATCACCGTGCGCGCGCTCCAGATCCCACGATGCGAACGGGTTCTGTGGCGAGACGACGTCGTCCATCAGGCGCGAGTACGCGTAGTTGGCATTGAACGACAGGCCGTTCGAGAACCGCCGCGTGACCGACGTCTGCAGGGCGTGATACGTTGCGCTCCCGGAACTCTCCGCGAACACGATCTGGGAGACCTGTGGATTCGCCCGCTGGCGCGTCGCCGGGTCGATCAGGTTGAGCGGCCGGGTTCGCTCGTTGTGCCGACTCCAGTTGCCGACATATCCGATTGTGAGCGCCGTCGATGCTCCGAGCTGCTGCTGGAGATTGATGGTCAGCTGCTGGTTGTAGTTGTCCTCTCGATCGGGATCGATCGCTCGGCGCGTCGGCGGGTTTGTGACACCCGCGAGAGAGGTGAGGGGATACTGCAAGGCGGGATCCTGCGTACGCGTCACCAGCGTGGCCCCGGGCGCGTTTGCGACGAGCAGAAGTTCCGTTGATACCGGCGGGTACAGACCATAGTGACGGCCGTATCCTCCGCGGAGAATCGAGCGTCCGCTGCCGTCCAGGTCGTAGGTGAAGCCGAGTCTGGGAGCAAAATTGTTGCAATCGGGCTGGTACAGTCGTTCGCCCGGCGCCGTCAGTTGTGCGGTCGGCACGTCGAAATTGCGCACGCGGTTGTCGACATCGGTATATGGCGGCGTGTAGTCGTACCTCAGACCCAGATTGACCATCAACCGATCGGTCGCCTTGAAATCGTCCTGCAGATATCCGCTGTAGGTCCAACCGCGGATGAGCGTCGCTGGCAGGACGGGAGAGAATGTCGCCTGGCTCGGACGGTTCGCCGCGAAGTCGGACAGTGACGCGAACACCAGCGCCGTCGTCGCCGTCGAGTCGAAGTCGTGCCACACGCGGCGAACGTTGACGCCGGTTTTCACGCTGTGCGCGCCGCGGAACCACGACACGTTGTCGATGTACTCGAAGGACGTGTTCCGCTGCGACGTCTCCGCCGCGACACCGGGTACCACGTTGACACCCGTGATCGTCGTTTGCGGTATCGGCTGCGGCGAATCCGGGTCGAGCACTCCGAGCCGGCCGGCGAAGTGATTGATCCCGAACTTCGCCTCGTTCGTCAGATTCGATCGCATGATGCGGACGTAGGTCGCGATGAAGCTCTGTGTGCGAATCGGCACGTATTGCCGCTGGCCGGACAGCGCGGCCGCGAACACGACGTACTGCGGACCGTCGACCAGTGAGTCCTGGACGTTGTACCGCGCGTAGAAGCTGTCG
>Ga0066903_100006272_pt1 | contig 10522 bp, 10 predicted proteins | sample PanSoiMetaGPlot1_FD_67491 | JGI IMG/M metagenome (GOLD analysis project Ga0066903, IMG submission 67491) | Tropical forest soil microbial communities from Panama analyzed to predict greenhouse gas emissions - Panama Soil - Plot 1 (version 2) | ecosystem: Environmental > Terrestrial > Soil >...
CTCCAGAGCGCGGAACGCCGCGAGATCGTTCTGCAAGGCGACGATCGCGCGCTTCTGATCCTTCGTCTCGGCCTGCATCCGCTCGATCGTCGCCGGCAGCTCGCCCGGCAGCACTGACAACAGGCGCACGCTGGCGGCGATCGCGTCGCGAAGCGATCGGTGCGCGCGAAGCGCCCGCCCGCCGCACACGAACGAGATTCGCTGGCCGCCCTTGAATCGCTCCCAGCCCGCGACGGCGATGACGCCGATGGCGCCGGTCCGTGCGACATGCGTCCCGCCGCACGCCGAGAGATCGAACGTGTCGACGTCGATCAGCCGCAGCGTTCCGCCGCGGGCCGGTTCCTTGCGCAGCGGCAGCTTTGCGGCCTCCTCCGCGGTCACGTATTTGATCGCCACCGGCCGATCGTCCCAGACGACTGCATTCGCAGCGTCCTCGGCGGCGGCGACGTCGCCAGCCGGCAATTCCCGCGCGATGTCGATTGTCGAGCTGTCCGCGCCGAGATGGAAGCTCACCGTGCGCGCGCCGAACAGTCGATCGAACGCCGCCGACAGCACGTGCTGCCCGGTGTGCTGCTGCATGTGATCGAAGCGGCGCGGCCAATCGATAGCTCCGCGAACCGATTGGCCCGGTATGGGGACTGGGGATTCGGGATTCGGGATTTGCGAGCCCGGTTCGACGACGTGGAGAATCGAGCCATCGTCTTCGTCGACGACGTCGACGACGCGCCAGGGGCCGAGCGTACCCGTGTCGAACGGCTGACCGCCGGACGTCGGATAGAACGCCGTGCGGTCGAGCGTCACGCCGACGCGGCCGTCACGGGTGGCCACGCGGACGATCGAGGCGTCAAATGCCTGAAGATACGGGTCGTTGTAATACAGGCGGTCGGTCATCGGATTTCGCCGTGGTCCGCGCGGACAGCGACGGCGGCCGTGCCTCGGGCTCGCTGACCGGCAGCTCGAAGTAGAACGTGGCACCGCCCCATTCGTTCGCGCGGTGGCCGATCGCGCCGCCGTAGGATTCGATGATGCCGTAGCTGACCGAGAGGCCGAGACCAGTGCCCTTGCCGACCGGCTTGGTCGTGAAGAACGGCTGGAACAGCTTCGGCTCGTCTTCCGGCAGCACGCCCGGCCCGTCGTCCTGCACCTCGAGCCTGACCTTCCGGCCGGCGTCGAAGACGCGAATCAGAATGCGCCCCTTCGAGCGTCCCGCCGATTCGATCGACTGCTGCGCGTTGATGACGAAGTTGAGCGTGACCTGCTCGACTTCGGTGAAGTTCGCATACACCTTGCGGGCCGTCGCCAGCTGGACGTCGAGCGCGATCGACGAGTTGTCGAGGTCCCGCCGGCGCAGCTGCACGACCTCGCCGACGACTTCGCCAAGATCGACCAGGGTCGGCGGTCCCGACTGCTGGCTGCTGAAGCGCGACAGATTGCGGATGATCTCGCGGGCGCGGCCGCTCTGCGTCTTGACGAACGCGATCTCCTCGAGCGCCTCTGGCGAGAGGCCGCGATGGCGCTCCAGCAGCTCGGCGGTGCCGAGGATAGCCTGCAGCGGGTTGTTCAGCTCGTGGGCGACGCCCGACACGAGGACGCCAACCGCCGCAAGGCGCTCCTGGCGCACGACCTGGCGCTGCAGCGACTGCAGCATCTCGCGGATTTTGCGCTCCTGCTCGATCTGGCGATCGAGCGCCGCGTGCGCTTCGCGAAGGTTCGCGGCCATGGTGATGAACGATTCCTGCAGCTCGGAGAGCTCGCGATTCGGAACCGGGCTGCGCTCCGGCGGCGAGAGGTCGCCGTGCGCGATGCGCTGCACGGCGGCGTGGATCCGATCGATGCCGCCCGCGACCAGCGAAACTCCGCCGAGCGCGAACAGCAGGATGAAAGCAACCGCCAGCGCGGAGATTACGGCGTTGCGCCGGTACAGCGGCGCGACCTGCTCGAGCGCGACGCTGGTCGGGATCCCGACGCTCAGCAGCCACGGCCCGCGCTCGATGACGGCATTGCCCCAGAAGCGCGACACGCCGTCGAGCCCTCGCACCATCTGCGTTCGCGGCACGTCGCGCGGCGGCTGCGGCGGCGAGTTCGACGCGGGCTTGCCGATGAACCGATCGGCGTCGCGGCTGCGCGCCAGCACGCGGCCCTGCGCGTCGGTCATCGTCACGACGGAGTTCTCAGGCAACGGGATATCGGCGAACAGCGTCTGCAGCCGCTCGAGGTTCAGCCCGAGGCCGAGCGCGCCAACGACGCCGCCCGGCGCGTCGCGGACGGGATACGCCAGCACCACGGTCGGCTTGCCCGTTGCGAGTCCGGTCGTGATCGGCGTCGCCAACGTCTTGCCAGCGAACACTTCCTGACGCACGCGGTCCGCAGCCGCCGGCGACAGCGCACCGCCGCGAAGCGGCACGCCGCTGCCCCGCACGTCGCCGTTGCGGTCGCTGAGCAGCAGGTTGAGAATCAGCGGCTGGTCGCGCAACACCGTCGCGAACAGACGGTCGTTCGCGTCGCGATCGAGCGCGATCACCGTCGGGTTTCGCACGAGCGCCGACACCATCGAGTCGAGGCCCTGCAGATACTGGTTGAAGTAGGCTGCCGCCGTCGCCGCGATCGAGCCAGCCTGCTCGCGCAGCTCCGCCTCGCGCTCGCGCCGCGTCCGGTTCGCGGACCATACCGCGGCAGAGACGAACGGCACGAGCAGCAGGGCGGTGATCGCCATCACCTGCCGGCGGATTGGCTGATCGCTGAGGATCTTCACGGGATGGCCGGATTCTAGCTCAGGAGGAGAGGATCGGACATGCCGGCCTCGCGAAAGCCCTTCGCGCGGAGCGCGCAGCTGTCGCACGCGCCGCACGGCTGGCCGTCGGGCTGCGGATCGTAACAACTGTGGGTCAGCCGGTAATCGAGGCCGAGCTCAACACCGCGGCGGATGATCTCGGCCTTGCTGAGCGCAATCAGCGGCGTGTGCACGTGGAACCGCGCCCCTTCGACGCCGGCGCGCGTCGCCAGGTTCGCGAGCTGCTCGAATGCCGCGACGAACTCCGGACGGCAGTCCGGATACCCTGAGTAGTCCAGCGCGTTCACTCCCAGGACGATGTCGTGCGCGCCCAGCACCTCGGCCCACCCGAGCGCGAGAGACAGGAAGATCGTGTTGCGTGCGGGCACGTAGGTCGACGGTATCCCTGGAGCGTCGAGGTCGCGGCCGCGCGGCACATCCGCGTCGGAAGTCAGCGATGAGCCGCCGATTGCGCGCAGATCGAGATCCAGCTCGAGATGCTGCTCGACGCCGAGCGCACGCGCGACGGCGCGGGCCGATGCTATTTCGCGGGCGTGCCGCTGGCCGTAGTGCATGGTCAAGGCAAACAGCGTGAACTGCTGCCTTGCGATCGCCGCGGCCGTGTAGGAGTCGAGGCCGCCGCTCAGCAGCACGACAGCGCGCAACTACACTCCTCTTGCATCCGCGGGCCAGATGAACTTGTGGAGCTGCAGCTGCAGCCGCGCCGGGACGCGATCGGCCAGCATCCACTCCGACAGCGTCTTCGGATCGAGGACGCCGTGGACTGGCGAGAGCAGCACGGCGCCGGCGCGCCCGGGCAAATCGTAGCGCGCGATGATGTCGCGTGCGAAGTCGTAGTCGGTGCGATCCCGCACGACGAACTTGACCTCGTCGTGCCGAGCGAGCGCATCGAGGTTGGTCCAGTCGTTCCGCGCGGCTTCGCCGCTGCCGGGGCATTTCACATCGACGATCTTGACGACCGCCGCGGGCACGCGTCCGATCGGCCGATGGCCACCGGTCTCCAGCATCACCGTGCGCCCCCCGGCCAGCAGGCGATCCATCAGCGCATAGACGTCTTCCTGCAACAGCGGCTCGCCGCCGGTGATCTCCACGAGCGGGCAGCCATGAGCATTCACTGCCGCCACCACGTCGTCCACCGACATCTTGCGCCCTTCGTAGAACGCGTACGGCGTGTCGCACCAGGAGCAGCGGAGGTCGCAGGCGGTCAACCGCACGAACACGCAGGGCTCTCCGGCGCGCGTCGACTCCCCCTGGATCGAATGGAAGATCTCGTTGACCGTCAGCACTTGGTATCATTTTACCCATATGGCAAAGCCGACGTTTTACACGAAACCCACCTGAACCACCTGCAAGAATGCCAGAAGTTTTCTGGATACGGCCGGCGTGGACGTTCGCGAGATCGACATCAACAAGGAGCCGCCATCGCGTGAGTTCCTCGAGAAGCACATCGACGCCAACCGTTTCCTCGATTTCGTCAGCCAGCGGAGCCCGATCTTCAAGGAACGGCCGCTGCCGAAGTCGAAGAAGGAAGCGATAGCGATGATGATGGAGAACCCGAACCTGATTCGGCGGCCCATCATGATCAAGGGTTCGAAGGTGATCTTCGGCTTCGACAAGGATGAGTACGCGAAGCTCTAATCTCCGCATCGGCACGTCGGGCTGGAATTACCCGTCCGGCCGAGGAACCTGGAACGGCGTGTTCTACCCGCGGCCGCGCCACCGTCCCAAAGGCTTCGACGAGCTGTCATTCTACGCGGAGCATTTCGACACGGTCGAAGTCAACTCGACCTTTTATGGCCAGCCGCGCGAGGAAGTCACCAGGCGCTGGGTCGAGCGCACGCCGGCGGGCTTCGAGTTCTCGGTGAAGCTCTATCAGAAGTTCACCCACCCTCGCATGTTCAGGGAACGAATTGCCGGCGCCCTGCCGGATGACACACGCGGCAATGCCGCGGCAATCGACGCGCTGGCGCGCCCGAACGCGGCCGATCTCGACGAGTTCAGGCGCGGCATCGATCCGCTGGCGTCGAGCGGGCGCCTGGGTGCGCTGCTCGCGCAGTTTCCCGCGAGCTTCAAGAACGATCCGGCAGCATGCGACTATCTCGAGGCGCTGCTCCGCGCGTTCGCCGGCTATCAGGTCGCGGTCGAGCTGCGGCACCGCAGCTGGAGCGATTCGATCGGCGATACCCTCGGCCTCCTCAACACGTTCGCCGCCGCCTGGGTGCAAATCGACGAGCCGAAGTTCCGCTTCTCGATCCGCCAGAACTTCCTGCCGAACGTGCAGGGCTTCTACTACATGCGCCTGCACGGCCGGAACGTCGAGAAATGGTGGCGGCACGAGAAGTCCGAAGACCGCTACGACTACCTGTATTCGAACGCGGAGCTTAAGGAGTTTTCAGAGACCGCCGGCGCAGCCAGGGAGCTCGTGAAGAAGCTGTATCTCTACGCCAACAACCACTTTTCGGCGAAGTCGGTTGCCAACGCGGTGATGATCAAGCGGCAGCTCGGCGAGCCGATCGACGGTGCGTACTCTCCGGAGTTCCTCGAGCACTTTCCGGACCTTGCGCCGATCATTCCCGCACGTACATCCGGCGAATCAGATCTCCTCGCTCGAGCCGAGCCGGCACGTCCTCGCCGGCGATGACCCGGCCGAACACGGTGTAGCGGCCGTTCAGCTCCGGCCGATCGGCGAGGGTCACATAGATCTGGCTGTCGCCCTTCGCGGGCACACCGGGGTGCGCGAGCGCCACCGCGCCGCGCGTGTGCAGCCGCTTCTTCGACATCTCCGCCGTCCCGAGCGGTTTTCCGCTCGACGCCTCGGTGCCGAGCCCCCAGTCGGCCTCACGCCCGAGATCGCGCGAGCGCGGGTCGCCCCACTGGACGACGAATCCCGGCAAGGCCCGGTGCACGCGCTGGCCGTCATAGAAGCCGCGCCGCACCAAATCCACGATGTGCGCGACCGTCTTCGGCGCGTCATTCGGGTAGGTTTCGAACTCGAACGACCCCCTGGCGGTGTCGACGACGATGACGGGGCCGAGCGGCTGCGCCGGAAGCCACGCTGAGGACAAAACCAAACCGCAGAGCGCGCAAAGCACGCAGAGAATGCATCTCTCAGCGATCTTCGCGCGCTCGGCGGTAGAACGTCGGGGCCTCATCGCTTCGCCACGTGCTGCACGCCGACGCGCGCGCAGTGCTCGCGGACCACACACGCCGTGCACCGCGGATGGACCGGCCTGCACACGTTCTGCCCCCACGTCACGAGATACAGGTTGATGTACGGCCACCACCGCCGGCGCGTGGCCTTGTAGAGGGCGCGCTCGGTTTCTTCCGGCGTCCGCGTCCGCACCCAGCCGAGTCGATTCGAGATGCGGTGGACGTGCGTGTCGACGCAGATGTTCTGCCGGCTCCGGAACGAGAGAATCAACACCAGGTTGGCCGTTTTCCGGCCGACTCCCGGCAGCGTCAGGAGCTCCTCCATCGTCGACGGCACACTGCCGCCGAAACGATCGACGATCATCTGGCAGGCCTGCTTCACGTGGATGGCCTTGTTCCGATAGAAGCTGACCGGATATATCAACGCCTCGATCTGGCGATCGCCAAGCCTGGCGATCGTCCGCGGCGTGCGGGCCACCGCGAACAGCCGCCGGGTGGCGGCGGCGGTCACCGGATCGCGGGTCTGCGCTGACAGCATCGTCGCGATCAGCACCTCGAACGGGTCTTGACGGCTGTCCTCGGCAATCTTCTCGACCGCCGGCAGATCGAGGTGGTCGATGGCGCTGCCGAGCGCCCGCATCACCGCATGAACGGTTCGGGAAGGGGGTTTGAGCGTGCTAGAATCCGCCCGGCGGCTAACCATTTGGAGGAGGCGAGATGAAGCATTTTACGATCGTGGCTCTCTCGGTACTCGCGCTGTGCGTCGCGGTGCAGCCAGTTGCGCTGCACGCGCAAAAGGCCAGCAAGGCGATGTCGGCATCCGGGACCGTGAAGTCGGTCTCGGGCAACCAGCTCGTCGTCGCGGCTACAGGCAAGGACATGACGTTCATGCTCGACAGCTCGACGAAGTTCACCGGCAAGGGTCTGACGACGAAGTCGAAGGGTGCGCCGATGGCGGCGACCGACGCCGTCCACGAAGGGGACAGGGTCACCGTGTCGTACCACGACATGAACGGGTCGATGCATGCTGCGAGCGTCCGCATCACCGCGTCCGCGGCGCCGGCGAAGAAGTAATCGGGTTCAGGTTCTCAGGGGCGTCCGACGGGGGTAATCGGCGGGCGCCCCGCCAGCACGGCCAGGACGTTCTCCGCCGCCAGGTCCGCCATCGCCGTCCGCGTCTCGGTCGTCCCGCTTGCCAGGTGCGGCACCAGCAGCACGTTCTCGAGCTTCAGCAGATCGGCGTGCACGGCCGGCTCGTGTTCGTAGACATCGAGCGCGGCGCCGGCGAGCAGGTGCTGCTGCATCGCCCACGCGAGCGCTTCTTCGTCGATGACCGGCCCGCGCGCCGTGTTGATCAGATACGCGGAGCGCTTCATGCGGGTCAGCGCGCGCTTGTCGATCAGGTGCCGGGTCTCGGCAGTGAGCGGCACGTGGAGCGATACGACATCTGATGTCAGCAGAAGGCGATCGAGCGACATCCCCTCGCCAACGCCGTCGATCTCCCGCCGCGACGTATAGGCGACCTTCATGCCGAATGCCGCGGCCCGCGCGGCGACCGCACGGCCGATGCGGCCAACGCCGACGAGACCGAGCTGCTTTCCGCGCAGCTCGGTGCCGAGCAGGAGATCGAGCGCCCACCCTTTCCACTCACCACGCCGCACCAGTCGCTCGCCTTCGGCGAGCCGGCGCGTGATCGCGAGGATCAGCGCCCAGGTGAAGTCGGCGACCGATTCGGTGAGGACGTCGGGTGTGTTCGTGACGACGACGCCCCGTGCCCGCGCGTGCGCCACGTCGATGTTGTCGTAGCCGACTGCCACGTTCGCGATCACCTTGAGGTGCGATGCGGCGTCAATCGCCGGAGGGTCGAGACGGTCCGTAGAGACGCACACCAGCGCATCCATGCTGGCAATTCGCTGACGAAGCTCGTCGGCCGGCATTGCGCCGGCGTGCGCGAACACATCGACGGATCCCGCCGTGCGCAGCTTTGCGAGAACCGATGAAGGGAGCCTCCGCGTGACCAGAATATCCGGCAGGGTGCTATCGCTCCGTTGACGACGTGCTCCTGTTCGCGAAACGCTCGACGCCTGCCAGAACCGATTTGCTGTCGAGATGTGCCTCGGCAATCACGTCGGCTTCGAGCCCGCCGGTGAGCCACTGGTTGTCCCAATCGGCAGTCAGCGAAAACTCGTCCGCGCGCGCGCCAACGTTGCGCAGCGGCCACATGCGCCTGGTGCCACCGGTCACGAACATGAGATCTTCACGCGCGCCCGGCGGCAAAACAGCGTGTCGATACGCTTCGGGCTGACGATCGAAGAGCTCCTCGCTGACCGCCGCGATCACTTTGACGTTCACGCCAGCACGCTCGAGTTCCGGCAAGACGCTCACCAGATTGAGTGTCGCCATCGCTCCCTGCGCGACGACGTAACCGTGCTTCGGTCGGCCGGCTGCAAAATCACGAATCACGTACAGGCCCTTGGCCGCAGCCCTGATATCGCGGTCCGCGAAGGTGCTGCGATCGGCGATCGGTGAATCGGGCCGGGCGACCTCGATCGTGATGATGCCCACCTTCTTCTCGCGCGCCGCAATCGCGGCCGCCGCGAAGTAGCCTGGTGCGACGTCGTTGTAGTCCCAGAAGCTCAGATTGATCACCTGGCCGCGCGGGAACAGTTTCCACACTTGCGGCGCGAAGATGCCGAAGTGCGTGCGGGCATCGGCGGCCGTCTCGGGCCCCGAGTGTGCCGCCAGGATGTGGAGCACGCCCGTACGGAATCGGCTGTCCTGATTCTGCTGGCTCCAGACGCGCGCGGGCAGATACATCAACGGCGTGAACGCTCCGTAGGTGCCGCTGATCGCCCACACACCAGCAAACCTGTCGGGATCCACGGACGCGTTCTGACTGACCAGACCGATTGCCGTCGAGGCGTTTCCGGCTTCCTGAATCGCCGCTTTCAGCCGCGTACCAAATGGATTCTCCTCCGGATCGTAGTGACCCCAGAGATTGCCGTGCTCCAGGTTGATCGATTCGGACAGATCGGCCGAGATCGTGAGCATCCGGCCCTTCGTCACGTAGTTCAGCCACTTGACGATTTCGGAAATGGCGCGCCGCGCACCCGCCTTCTCACCAGGCTTGCGGAACAGCGCGATGCTCACCTCCTTCTCGATGCCGGACGTTGGGTGCTTGATCGCGACCTTCTGAGGAGAGTCCGGCAAGTTGGCGACAGAGAGCCTGTCGTCGAGGAACGGATCTCGGGTGACATCAATCCGCAGCGGCAACCGATCCGTGACGGTGTCGCCGATCTCGACGAGCCGATCCGCGAGCCAGTCGCCAAGGCCATTTCGATCGAGCACCGACATCACGACGTCGACGTTCGTCTTGAACTGAACGAGCCGTTGTCGCGGGTCCGTGACCTCACCGTCGCGGATCCCGTCGAATTGAACGCCATAGCGTTCCTCGAAGGTTCGCGCGAGCGCGACGATATACGGCGAGTTCATCTTGAACGCGAACGGATGGCTCGGGTATCCGACGATCTGATCGGGGCCGCCCGGGATTCTGCCGTCGGCTGCTGCCGGCCAGTACCCTTTCGTCGTCTGGCCGAAGACGACCATGGGCCGGCGATCCGCCGGGTCCCAATCCTCCATCGTCTGCAGCACACCGAGGATTGCCTGATAGTCGTGACCGTCCGGCAACGGCAGCAGGTTCCATCCGTACGACGTCCACTGATCCGGCAGGCTGTAGCCGTCGAACTTGCGGTTCACCACGCCGCCGATCAGCGCGTCGTCTATGCCGGCATTGTTGTAGGAGAAGAACACCCGGAGCCGCTTGCCCGCCTGGAGTGCGATGGCCTGCGTCTTCAACTCCTGGGCATGACCGGCGCACATGGCGAATTCGCCCTCGAACGCGACGATCTTCGGCGTCGCCATCGGCGCGCCGACGATATCCCAGAAGGCGGCCTTGCCCGCCGCGGTCGCAACCCCTATGCCCGACGGTCCGCCGTTGACGTCGTTGGTGACGTCGGTCGATTCGATGTGCCCGGCCAGCGCGCGAATCCCCCGACCTTTCGCCTGCGCGAACAAGGGATCGTCGTCGAGATCGTAATCAGCGAGCAGGTGCTTCAATGCGCCGGCCCCCCGGCGGAAACCGAGCGCATCGACCGCCAGCATCGCGAGATCGGGCGCAACGAAGTAGCGGCGATCGCGTGTCGCCTGATACTTTCGCGCGAGTGCCTCGCCCATGATCATCCACAAGGCGTAGCACGTCGGCGCGCAATGACCGGCGGCAAGCATGAACTTGTCGCTGTACGGATGCTTGGGGCGGCGATAGTCGAAGCGGAGCCCTCCTCGATCGGGGCCGGCGAGATGTGTCGCGACATTGAACGGCGTGTACGCGAGCGGGCCGCCAAAATGTCCTGTCTGGGCGTAGTTGCCGAGGAACACGAGCGTCATGCAGGTCATGAAGCCCAGGTCCTCCAGCCGCTGGAGATCGCTCGCCGGCGTTTCGGCGAGGTCGCGCTGTACACTCATTGAACGCACGTTTCCCCCACGCACGACCATGTCGTGCCGCTTCGATCACCCGGCTCGACG
>Ga0066903_100006273_pt1 | contig 10522 bp, 12 predicted proteins | sample PanSoiMetaGPlot1_FD_67491 | JGI IMG/M metagenome (GOLD analysis project Ga0066903, IMG submission 67491) | Tropical forest soil microbial communities from Panama analyzed to predict greenhouse gas emissions - Panama Soil - Plot 1 (version 2) | ecosystem: Environmental > Terrestrial > Soil >...
TCCCGAAGTCCACGACGATGCACGGGCCGCCGTAGCGATCGAACGCCGCGATGGCGTTCACGATGCGGTCGGCTCCCACCTCGCGCGGGTTGTCGGTGAGGACCGCCATGCCCGACTTCGTTCCCGGTCCCACGACGACCGGCGCGAAGTGGAAGTAGCGCTCCGTCATGTCGCGGAGGGCCTGGGTCGCGGCCGGCACCACCGAGGAGATCACCACGCCGCTGATCTGGCGGGAGAACGACATCTCCTCCTGTTCCAGGAACCCGCCGAACAGCAGCGCCAGCTCGTCGGCGGTCCTGTTCGGATGCGTGGCGATGCGCCGGCTGAACGCGAGGTCCCGGTCGTTGAACACGCCGAGCTTCATCTCGGTGTTGCCGACGTTGATAGCGAGCAGCATCTAGCGCCCCTCCTCGCCCGCATTTTCCCTCACGGGGAGGAGCGCGTTGTCGATGAGTCGAGGCTTCCCTACCGTCGCCGCCACGAGCGCGCGAGCCGGCCGGTCGAGCTCGGCGACATCCTCGAAGGAGGCGTCGTCGACGATCGCGGCATAGTCGAGCGCGGCCAGCGGCTCGGCGTCCACCCGCGTCCGCATGATCGACTCGACCTTCGAGGCGTCGGTCTCGCCGTCGCGAGCCGCATCTGCGGCGAGCCGGAGGGCCTCGGACAGGGATCGGGCCGCCACGCGCTCCTCCCTCGAGAGGTACGAGTTCCGCGAGGACATCGCAAGGCCGTCCGGTTCGCGGACGATCGGACATCCCTGGACCTCGACCGGGAACCCGAGGTCGCGGACCATGGCCCGGACCACGGCGAGCTGCTGCGCGTCTTTCTCGCCGAAGTAGGCGCGCGACGGGCCGACCAGATGGAAGAGGCGAGCCAGCACCGTGCACACGCCTCGGAAATGCCCGAGCCGAGCCGCGCCTTCGAGGCGATCGGCGATGGGGCCCGGATCGACCGTCACCTCCGGTCGGCCGTTCGGAAACATCTCGTCCACGTCCGGTGCGAACACGAGGTCGACGCCCTCGCGGTCGGCCAGCGCGAGGTCCCGATCGAGATCGCGCGGATACGAGTCGAGGTCCTCGGCCGGTCCGAACTGCAGCGGGTTCACGAAGATCGACACGAGGACGACGTCCCGTTCGGCTCGGGCACGGCGCATCAGCGAGAGGTGTCCGTCGTGGAAGAACCCCATCGTGGGGACGAAGCCGATCGACCGGCCGCCCGCTCGAACCGCGTCCCCCTCGGCGAGGATCTCGCCGGCGTCGCGGATCACCTCCATCGATCGGACTCCTCGTCGAGCACCGCTCGCCACCACTCCAACTTCTCCCGAACCGTCGCCCGCGTGTCCGACGACAGACGCCCCGCTCGATCCGCGAGCTCGAGCGTTCCGACGGCGAGGGAGCGGTAGAGGTCTGCGAGCCCGGACCGGACGAGGTTGCCGAGATGCGAGTCGATCGTCGCCACGTCGCCCCGGACGACCGGCCCGGTGAGGGCGGCGCCGGGGCCGAACTCCTCCACGGCATCCACCGCCGCCCGAGTGAGCGGGAGGAACAACTGGACCGGGTCATCCAGACCGGCCAGCCGGAACAGGCGCTCGGCCGCCGCGAGGACGGTCACGACGTAGTTCGACGCGAACACTGCGGCGGCGTGATACAGGGAACGCTCTCGATCGGAAAGGCGGAACGGGCGCATCCCCAGGTCCTCCGCGATGCGTCGCCCTGCCGCGTATCCCTCGTCGTCGCGCGCCGTGACCGCGAGGGCGCTCCCCGGCAGATGACGCACCGCGAACTCGACGTCGGGAAACGTCTGGAGCGGGTGGAGGACGAGCCCGATGGCGGGGCCGGCGTGGAGCTCGTCCCGCGGCCGCGCGCCGGACGTGTGCGCCACGATCTGCCCCTCGTGGAAGAGGCCGGCCGTCGAGAGCTGCCGGGACACACGCTCGATCGCGACATCGGGAACCGTGAGGAGCACCAGCTCGGCGTCGGCGACGACCTCCTCGGCCGTGGCGAAGGGCACATCAGGGAGGAATCGCGCAGCCCGTTCGCGTGTGGCATCCCGGCCTGAGATCCCCACGATCCGATGGCCGGCTCGTTGCAACAGCACGGCTAGGGTCGTCCCGACCCGCCCCGCACCCACGACGGCGATGTCCACGGGCGCGAGTATGTCAGCCGACCGGAAGCGGCGGACCGTACAGACGGACGCCGCCGAACGTGTCGGCGGACAGCCGGAGGTCCTTCACTCGCCGCCCGCCCGGCAGGATCGGATCCGCCGTCAGCTCGAGCAGGGGGACGAGCACGAAGCCCCGCTCGTGCATCCGTGGGTGCGGGATCGTCAGGCCCGGCTCGTCCACGTCGAGCTCGTCATACGTGAGGACGTCGATGTCGATCACACGTGGTCCCCACCGCTCGGCGCGAACCCTCCCCATCTCACGCTCCACGTCCAGACACCGCTCGAGCAGGGGCCGAGCATCCAGTGACGTGCCGACCTCGATCACGGCGTTGAGGTACTCGGGCTGCTCGGGGCCGCCCACGGGATCCGTCTCGTACACCCGCGACGACCGCACGACCCTTACGTCACCTCCGTCGGCGAGGAGCGCGACCGCTCGGGAGAGGTTCCCGAGCCGATCCCCCAGGTTCGAACCAAGCCCGAGGAAGGCGGCCGTCGTCACCGCTCGGCGCGGACGGCCACGTCACCGATGCCCATGGTCCGGGCAGCCCCGGGCTTGCGCACGGTGACCCGGACCGCCTGGACGCCGGCCAGTTCCTTCACCGCGTTCGCCACCGCGTCGGCGAGGGTCTCCAGGAGGGCGAAGGAGCGTTCGTCGACCACACGTCGCGCGCAGTGCGTGATGTCCCGGTAGTCGACCGTGGAGGAGAGCTCGTCCTCCCCGGGCTGCACGTCCACGTCGAGGTCGATCACGAACTCCTGCGACGCCACCCGCTCGTCGGGGGCGACGCCGTGTCGTCCCCACGCCACGATCCCCCGAAGCTCGATGGTCGTCACGTAGGCCTCTGCAGTTGGATCAACGGCTGCTCGTGCTGGTGGCCGTGGGGCTCGTGGAGGTACCTGGCCCGGAGGTACTCGTACACGAGCGGGACGATCGTCTCCGGGGCGTCCTCCGTCACGAAGTGCGAGCACCCGGGAAGGAGGGCGAGCGTGGACGTGGGGATGAGCTCGTTGAGGCGCTCCGCGACCTCCGTCGGGATGAACGGGTCGTCCTCACCCCACAACAGCATGACCGGGATGTCCAGACGCGCGAGCTCCTCGTCGCGACCGACCAGTCCGGCGCCGTCGATGGCCCGCACCGCCCGGAAGAAGCCCCGAGCCCCGGCCTCCTGTTCGAACGGAGCGAGATACGCGTCCACGGCCTGGTTCGTGAGGCGATCGGCGTGGCCCATCCCCAGGTCGAACGTGAGACGCATCAGCTGTTCGACCAGCTCCGGCGTCTCCTGCGCAGGTTCGGTGGCCTGGATCATCCGAACACCCTCGATCGGCCACGCATCGAACGCGGCCGCGTCGAGCAGCACGAGCGCCTCCACGGAGCCCTCGAGCGCGAGCAGCTGCGCGACCACCCCGCCCAGGTCGTGCCCGATCGCCGCGAACCGTTGCACCCCAAGGCTCTCCAGCAGCTCCCGGACGTAGCCGGTCTGGGCCGTCATCGAGAGGTCGGCATCTGCAGGCTGGTCCGAGTCGCCGTATCCGAGCAGATCGGGGGCGATGACCCGGAACCGCGCGGCGAGCGGCGGCACGAACGCCCGCCACAGGAACGACGACGTCGGGAACCCGTGCAGGAGCACGACGGCTGGGCCGTCGCCTTCCTCGACGTACGCAAGCTCGCCGCCCGAGGACGCGAATCGCTTCCTCATGCTCGAGCGATCGCGTCGATCACCCGAACGGCCCGCACGACCTCCCGCACGTCGTGCACGCGCACGATGTGCGCCCCCCGCGACACCATGTACGAGACGGCGCCCACCGTCCCCTCGGTCCGTTCGGCGACATCCGCCCCACCGAGGACGGACCCGATGAACGACTTTCGCGACGGCCCCACCAGGACAGGGCGGCCGATGTCGAGCAGTGCGTCGATCTTCCGCATCAGAAGGAGACTGTGGTGCTCGTTCTTGCCGAACCCCAGCCCCGGATCCACGCAGAGCCGCTCACGGGCGATGCCCGCATCGACGGCCGCGCGTACGCGGTCGGCGAGATAGTCGCGAACCTCGCGAACCACGTCGCCGTACTGGGGCGCCTGCTGCATCGTCTTCGGCTCGCCCTGCATGTGCATCAGGACCATGCCCGCGCCGGCCTCGCGCGCAACGTCGAACATCCGCGGATCTGCTCCGGCCCAGACGTCGTTCACGATCGTCGCACCGGCGTCCAGGGCAGCCTCGGCCACGTCGGCCTTTCGCGTGTCGATCGAGATCGAAGTGGACGGCAGCTCGGTCGCGAGGCGTTTGATCACGGGAACGACGCGATCGATCTCCTCGGACACTGGGACCGGGTCCGATCCCGGCCGGGTGGACTCCCCGCCCACGTCGACCAGATCGGCGCCGTCTGAGGCCATGCTGAGGCCGTGCCGGACAGCCGCCTCGTGGTCGAGGAACCGTCCCCCGTCGGAGAACGAGTCCGGTGTCACGTTCAGGATCCCCATGAACAGCGTGCGGGCAGAGCAGTCGAGCTCGTTGTCGCGCACGCGCCAGACCAGCGGGTCCACGCACGAGAGCGTAGTCGCTGCAACCCCAACCGGCCCATGCGCGTCTCTCAGTCGGCATGATGCGAACCGTGGCCATCGAGGAGCAGACGGAGGCACCGGCCGGGCGGCTGGACGAGCTGTACCGGCGGCACGCCCCGGACGCGGCGAGGCTCGCCTACCTGATCACCGGGGACCGCGCCCTGGCCGAGGACCTTGTCCAAGACGCGTTCGTTCGGATGTACGGCCGGTTCCGGGATCTCCGGAACCCCGACGCGTTCGCCGCGTACCTCCGCCGCACGGTGGTCAACCTGGCCCGGTCGCACTTCCGGCACCTGAAGGTGGAGCGGGCGTACGTGGCCCGTGAGGGCATGCGTCCCGCGCCCATCTCCCCGGACCTGGGGGCCCGCGAGGAGATGTGGCAGGCGCTGCTCCGCCTCCCGGAACGGCAACGCACGGCGATCGTCCTCCGCTACTACGAGGACCTGTCGGAGGCGGAGACGGCCGACGCCATGCGGTGCCCGAAAGGGACCGTGAAATCGCTCGTGTCCAGGGGGATCGAGCGACTGAGGCAGGAGGCGACGCGAGGTGAGTGACGTGAACGACGATCTGAAGGAGCTGCTCCAAGAGAAGTCCGACGAGATGCGCCTGGGGCAGGGCATCCCCCAGCGGGTGCTCCGGCGCTCGCGGCGACGCCGGGTGCTGAACACGGCGCTGGCCGGGTCGCTCGCGGTGGTGTTGGGAGTCGGTGCGTTCGTGGGAGCCAGGGCCGCGATGGGCGGCGGGCCCCAGGCCCACGGCGGCCCGGCCGGCCAGGGGGTCAGCACCCCGGCGCCCAGTCCGAGCTCGACTGCTTCGCCGGCGACGCCTCCCACAGGTCCGCTGGCAGCGATCGTCGTGTCGCAGCCCTCGGCGGGCGACACCGTCACGAGCCCGGTGCAGATCTCGGGAACCGCCGACGTCTTCGAGGCCCAGGTGAGCTACGCCATCTCCGACGCGAGCGGGAACGAGATCGCGGGTGGCGCGGTGGCGGCGAGCTGCGGGAGCGGATGCCGCGGCACGTTCTCGATCGACGCCGCGTTCCACGTCTCCCAGCAGCAGGCCGGGACGATCGAGGTCTACGAAGCCTCGGCGAAGGACGGAAGCAGGATCCACGTCGTCGACATCCCGGTGACACTTCAGCCCGGCGGCGTCGTCACCACACAGACCAGTGACGTCTGGACCCCACCGTCGTCGGATGCGACCGACCCGCAGAAGACCGCGATCGCGTTCGCTCGCGACGTGATGGGATGGGCGCCGAACGACGTGAGGATCGGCCCGATCGGGAATGCCGACCAGATCGCCGTGGACATCTGGAACACATCGCTGACCAGTACGTTCACCCACGAAACCGCGACCACGCTCGTGATGCACACGACGCCGGCGGGTGGCAGCTGGAGCGTGATGCACGCTGAGACCGGCGTGCTCGACGTCACCTGTCCGTCGAACATGCAGGACGCGCTGATCCCCACCGACAGAAACGGGCAATCCACCATGGAGATCTGCGGAACGCTCGCGCAGTCGAACCCCAACTGGACCGTGCAGGCCACCGTGGAGTACGCGGCGTCGAACCTGCAACCGAGCGAGGCCGAGTCGGCCGGCGAGATTCCGGTTCAGGGAACCGACGTCCACGGATGGCTTCCCCTGACCTCGACCTACGCCTACCCGAAGGGCAGCCTGGCGTCCCTGCAGGTCCAGGTCCTCGATCAGAACAAGAACGTGATCGCGGAGTCCGCTCGGACGCTGGTGACGACGGGATAAGGGATCAGCGGGCGTCGCGGATCAGCGAGAAGGCCTCGTTGCGGGTTCGCGCGTCGCTCTTGAACCGGCCCCGGAGCGCCGACGTCACGGTGATCGACCCGGGCTTCTTCACGCCGCGCATCGTCATGCACAAGTGTTCGGCCTCGATGACCACGAACACGCCCTTCGGCTCCAGAGCGTCCTCCAGCGACCCGGCGATCTCGGCAGTCAGCCGCTCCTGGACCTGGGGCCGCTTCGAGAGCAGATCCACCAGCCGCGCGATCTTCGACAGCCCGGTGATGCGGCCATCCTCGTTCGGGATGTAGGCGACGTGCGCCTTCCCGGCGAACGGCACCAGATGGTGCTCGCACAGCGAATAGAGCGGGATGTCCTTCACCATGATCATCTCGTCGTGAGCGGCGCCCTTGATGACGGTCACGACCTCGGCCGGGTCGACGTCGACGCCGGCGAAGATCTCCTCGTACATCTCGGCCACCCGACGGGGGGTGTCCACGACGCCGTCGCGCATCGGGTCGTCGCCGATGCCCTCGAGGATCAGCCGGACGCCCTGTTCGATCTTGGAGTGGTCGAAGGCCACGGCGTCATGCTACCGGTGGCGAGACAGGGCTATCGGGACCGGTGGGAGCGCGGCTCTCGGCGGATCGGGTAGGGGTAGAAGACCTCGCGCGTGGACAGCGGGGGCGCGTCGAGGACCCGTTCCCTCGGCCGAACGACCTTGCGCTGGACCCGTTCCCGCTTCATGTCTCCTCCTGCCAGAACTATCGGCATCCGCCGGCAGTGGAGTTAGAGCCGGAAGCCGCGAATATGCGGCTACTGAAAATCGACTAGGCCGAGCCTCCCGGCGCTCCCGGGGGGGCGGGCGAGGCTAGTTCAGCGTTCCGCCTGGGCCGGGACCGGCCTGCGGGGGACGCTTGACCGAGCGACGGGCCACCGCGACTCCGACCCCTCGCCCCTCCCGCTGAGGCCGCTTGCCCAGACCGGCCAGGATGGAGCCGATCTCGTCGGCCTCGATGGTCTCGCGCTGGATCAACGCGTCGGCGATGCGCTCCAGGTGAGGGCGGTGGGTCTGCAGGATCTCCAGGGCCTCGTCGTGCGCCTCGTCGATGAGGCGCCTGATCTCCGTGTCGATCTCGAACGCCACCTGGTCGGAGTAGTCGGGGTGCGACGCGAAGTCGCGGCCCAGGAACACCTCGCCCTGTTTCGACCCGAGCGTGAGAGGCCCCAGGGTGTCGGACATCCCGTACTCCGTCACCATCTGCCGGGCGATCTTCGTGGCCCGCTCCAAGTCGTTCTGCGCGCCGGTGGTGATGTCGCCGAACACGAGCTCCTCCGCGACCCGGCCGCCCAGCAGCATGGCCAGCTCGTCGATGAGCTCCTCCCGCTTCACCAGGAACTTGTCCTCCATCGGCAGGGTCATCGTGTACCCGAGGGCCTGGCCTCTCGGGATGATCGTGATCTTGTGCACGGGGTCCGCGTTCGGGAGGAGGTACGCGACCAGCGCGTGGCCTCCCTCGTGGAACGCGATGACCTTCTTCTCCTTGTCGGAGATGAGGCGGGTGCGGCGCTCCGGTCCGGCCACGACCCTGTCGATGGCCTCCTCGAGCTCCTTCATGGTGATGGCCGGTTTGCCACGGCGCGCCGCCAGCAGGGCCGACTCGTTGATGACGTTCGACAGGTCGGCGCCGGTGAACCCCGGCGTCCGCCGGGCGATCACGTCGAGTGTGACGCTCTCGTCCAGCGGCTTGCCCCGCGCGTGCACCTTCAGGATCCCCTTGCGGCCCTCGAGGTCCGGCCGGTCCACCACCACGTGCCGGTCGAACCGCCCCGGGCGAAGCAGCGCGGGGTCGAGGATGTCGGGCCGGTTCGTCGCGGCCATCAGGATCACGCTGGTCCGCATGTCGAACCCGTCCATCTCCACGAGCAATTGGTTCAGGGTCTGCTCGCGCTCGTCGTGGCCGCCGCCGAGACCGGCGCCGCGGTGTCGCCCCACCGCGTCGATCTCGTCGATGAACACGATGGCCGGCGCGTTCTGCTTGGCCTGCTCGAAGAGGTCGCGCACGCGCGCCGCGCCGACCCCAACGAACATCTCCACGAAGTCGGAGCCGCTGATCGAGTAGAACGGAACTCCGGCCTCACCGGCCACGGCCCGGGCCAGCAGGGTCTTGCCGGCGCCGGGCGGCCCGTACAGGAGCACGCCCTTCGGGATCTTCGCCCCCATGGCCTGGAACCTCGCGGGCTCCTTGAGGTAGTCGCGGACCTCCTTGAGCTCTTCGACGGCCTCGTCCGCCCCGGCGACGTCGGCGAACGTCGTCTTCGGCTGATCCTTGGTGGCGAGCTTGGCCCGCGCCTTGCCGAAGCTCATCACCCGGTTCCCCCCGCCCTGCATGTAGTTCATGAAGAACAGGATCACTGCGACGACGATGATGATCGGCAGGATGTACTGGAGGAACGCGCCGAGCAGGGCCGAGCCCTTCTGCGGATCGACCTGGACGTCGACGTTCGCGTTCTGCAGGGCGGTGGTGAGCTCGTCCTCGTACTGCAGCGGATACACCGTCTGATACGAGGAGCCGTCGGTGAGCTTCCCCTCGACGGTTTGGTGCCCCTCCAGGATCTTGGCCGACGCGACCTGACCCTGTTGGATGTCCCGCTTGAACTGGGTCAGTGAGATCGAGGCGGGCTGGCTGCTGTGCCCGACCAGCGCGATGAACAGCCACAGCACCCCAAGCAGGAGCAGGATGTAGATCAGCGGCCCCCTGACGAGGCGCTGGAGAGGCGTCTTGTCGGGTCGTTGCGTCGGGCGCTCCTCCGGGATGTGAGAACGGTGCGAAACCAGACGCTCCGCTCGCCTGCGGCGATGCTACCACGGGGTTCTGCGAGGTTAACCGGCGGTTTCGGCCGCCGGAGCTACGTGATGGCGCCCTCGTACGCCTCCGGCTTGAGGAGCGCGACGTACGGCAGATTGCGGAACCGTTCGCCGAAGTCCAAGCCGTAGCCGACCACGAATACCGGCGGGATCTCGAAGCCCCGGTACTTGATGTCGAGCGGAACCTGCTGGACCTCCGTCTTCTGCATCAGGGCGCAGACCTCGAGGGACTTCGGCCGGCGGGTCCGGAGGTTCCGGAGCAGATAGCTGAGGGTCAGCCCGGAATCGACGATGTCCTCAACGAGCAGGACGTTGCGGCCCTCGATCTCGTGTTCGAGGTCCTTGAGGATCCGAACCACACCCGATGTCTTCGTGGCCATGCCGTACGAGGAGACGGCCATGAAGTCGAACTCCAAGGGCAGGCGGATGTGCCGCGCCAGGTCGGCCATCACCACGAAGGCGCCCTTCAGGACGCCCACCAGGAGGAGGCTGTCCTCGCCCTTGTAGTCGGCCGTGATCTGCTCGCCGAAGCGCCGGATGCAGTCCTGGATCTCCTCGGAGGAGATCAGGATCCGCTCGATGTCGCTCTCGTAGTCGGGCACGTGAGCTTCGAGTGTAGGAACCGTGAGGTCGATCCGCGAGTCCGTGTCCGGCAGGACCATCGCGCGAGTGTGCATCCCAACCCCCTCTTCGACAACGACGAACTAAGGGTTCTCGGGGGAAGAGATGCGAATGTACTCCCGCTCCCGGACCGCCGTAAAGCCCCCCGGAAGGCTGACACGCCTCCCCGGCCGTCCCTTGGCCAGATCGAGGATCGCCCTCACCGTCTGGCGTTCCGGATGGACGCCCGTCTGCCACATCGCCATCTGCACGACCCGCCCTCCGATCGGTGCGGAGAGCTCGGAGAGCCCTTTGGCCCTGATCCGGACTCCCCCCTCTTCCCGTCGACCCAATCTGTGCCAGTGCTTCGCGGCCTCGGCGAGGAGCTCGTCGCGGTCCTCGCGCAGGAGCGAGGCGGTCCGGGCCAGGGTTCCCTTCACATCGCGGCCGGTTGACTTCTCCATCTGCGGGATGACGCGCAGCCGAACTGCGTTGCGGAGCAGTCGGGTGTCGAGGTTCGTCGGATCCAATCGAGGGCGAAGACCGAGCCCACGCACGAACGACTCGACCTCGGAGCGGCG
>Ga0066903_100006274_pt1 | contig 10521 bp, 8 predicted proteins | sample PanSoiMetaGPlot1_FD_67491 | JGI IMG/M metagenome (GOLD analysis project Ga0066903, IMG submission 67491) | Tropical forest soil microbial communities from Panama analyzed to predict greenhouse gas emissions - Panama Soil - Plot 1 (version 2) | ecosystem: Environmental > Terrestrial > Soil >...
AAGCCGCCCCGATGCCATTCGGCGCGAGACGCACCTTGCCACCCTAGCGGGTAATGGCCAAGGTCCGGTGCCCGCGCTCGATGCCCAGGGCCTGGACATCGGCGCCGGTGGCCTCGGAGACCTGAGACATGGAGGCTGGCCCGCGGCCCGGGCGCATCGTTGCAGACTAGATACCTTGATCGCGTGCAGGCAACGGAGATCGATTACCGTACTGACTGCCCCCCTCACCGGCAGATAGCGGCATGGCTGCTTGGGCGCATCGAGTCAGGGGAGCTTGCCCCAGGAAAGCCAGTGCCTTCGGAGAAGGAGCTCATGAATCTGTTAGGCGTAGCACGCCTTACGGTCAGGCGCGCCATCGCCTACCTGCGGGACCAGGCTGCCATCCGTACCGTGGCCGGCCGGGGAGCTATGTCGCCAAACGCTGATCTTGACTGGCGCAGTTATGCGTCACCGGCGCCCCCCGGGACCTGGTAGGTGAGCGGCCAGAGGACGGGTATCAACCGGACCCAGTGGCTGGTCCTGGCGTTCTTCCTGGCGGTCTGGGTCACCGTGATCATCATCCTGGCCGTGTCGCCGCAGGTCTACCGGTCGGGCCTGGCCCGGGTGCCGGGCAGTCTGCGGGTTGCGGAAATCGTGTTCGTGGTTGCGCTTTCGGGACTGATTTGTGTGATTTCGGCTGGTGTCGTCCGGCGCTGGCGCTGGCTGTTCTGGGTGATCCTGGCGGTCTTCTTGCTGGGGGTGCTGCGCGTGCCGGTGACGGTGCTGGAGCTGTCAGGGCACATGGCGACCAGCAGTCCGGCCTGGTACATCGCCGTTCAAGGCGTGGCATCTGTGGCCCAGTTCGCCATCGCGCTCCTGATGCTCGTCGGCTATCGCCGCTCGGGCGTCTGGGGAGCCTTCTGAGCCGGCATCCCGCAACTCATGAGCGGCGGGCGTGGCGATACCCGCAAGGCCAGGCGCCAGGCGCCAGGGGCCTGGAGGGCGGAACCGCCGACGCCGTGGGTGATGATCTCCTGGCGCGCCAGGGCCTGGCCTAGCCAGCGGCGCCACCGCTGGTGGTCGCCGGGGACTCCGGCTCCACCTGGGCGAGTTCGCCCACGGCTCGGTGGCCGCGTGGCTGCGCCGCCCTGCTCCCCGAAACAGCCATCGAGGAAGTACGCAGAACCTAAACCGGGACACCTACCTGAAAGATGAAACCATCCCCACATCCAGCAGGTCGGCCCGGACCGGCCGATTCGGCGACACCCTTTAATGGAGACTGGGCCGCGGCTGTGCCGGCGTGCGGGGACATCGGCGTTGCGGGAGGGCTGGGCATGATTCGTCGTGATGAGCTGTCGGAGTATGTCCGGGGGTCGCTGTGGGTGCTGCCCACGCTGTCGGTGCTGGCCGCCTTGGCCGCCGGGTCGCTGCTGTCTGAGGTCAGCATCGGCCCGCGCTCGCCGCTGGCTTTCCAGGGGACTTCTGATGATGCCCGGACGTTGCTGATCGGGATTGCCGGGACGATGGTCACGGTGATCGCGCTGCTGCTGGGCCTGACGGTGGTGGCGCTGCAGCTGTCCTCGACCCAGTATTCGCCGCGGCTGTTGCGCAATTTTCTGCGGGACCGGCCGAATCAGATCGTGCTGAGCGTGTTTGTGGCGACCTTCGCCTACAGCGCGGCCGGGCTGTACACGGTCGGCGTTTCGGGCGGCAGCCGGACCGGCACCTTTCCCCGGCTGGCGGTCAGCGGCGCGCTCGTTTTGCTGTTTGTCAGCCTGGGCTTGCTGGTGTATTTCGCCGACCACCTGGTGCACTCCATCCAGGTCGATGCGATCATGCGCGTGGTGGAGCGCGGCACGCTCGGGGTGATCGCCGACGGGCTGCTCCCCGGCACCCCGGACGCACCGGAAGTCCCGGAGTGGGCGGCGCCGGTCGCATCGCAGCGGTCGGGGTATGTGCAGTCGGTGCGCCTCGGCCGGCTGCTGGCCCAGGCGGCCGGGCATGGGGTGTGCCTGCGGCTGCGGCCCCGGGTCGGTGAGCACGTGGTCGCGGGGACGACGCTGGCGTGGATCTGGGCCGCCTCGCCGCGTGACCCCAGCCCCGACCCCCGGGTCTTCCTGCCGGTTTTGCGGGAAGGGGTCCGGATCGGGTTTGAGCGCACGCTGGAGCAAGATGCCGCGCTTGGCATCCGGCAGCTGGTCGACGTCGCGTGCAAGGCGCTGTCCCCAGCGGTCAACGACCCCTACACCGCGGTCCAGGCCGTCGACCACCTGTCGGTGATCTTCTGCGCGCTCGCTCAGCGGCCGCTGGGCAACCACGTCGTCCGGGACGGCAGCGGGGCGGTGATCGTCCCGGGGCGGCGGTTCCCGGAATACCTGGCCACCATGTGCGGGCTCATCCGCCGTTACGGCTCCCGTGAGCCAACCGTTGCCTATGCGCTGCTCCGGCTGCTGGGCAACTGCGCCGCCGTCGCCGGTGATGACTCCGAGCGCCGCGCGGCGATCGAAGAACAGGCCGGCATCGTCATCGCCGACGCCGAGCGAGAGGTCGCCCAGCCGGCCGACCTCGCCCTTGCCCACGCCGAGGCCGAGGCCGTACGCCAAGTGGTCGCCGGGCACGGGCCCGCGTCGCGCTCGCCCGCCGGTGGGCCAACTGAGCCCCGTACCCCTCGACCACCACGGTGACGCGGCATGAACGGGGTGCTGCGGCTCTCAACCGGCTGCGCCACCACCTGCCCCACGTCCGGTCCGTGCTTATGGACCGGGTCACCCTGCTGGATCACCGGGAGCACTGGGCCGCAAGCCGTCCCCCACCGCCGCTGTCCTGGACCGCCTCGACCCGGCCGAATCGGCCCTCTACGCCGACCTCATCGCAGACACCTACGCCCCGTCCGTCCGACTGGAACAGGAACGGGTCAGCTTCTCCGCTGTTGAAAAAGTAGTCGCCAACGGTTGACAGGAAGTCAAGATGAGCCGGAGTGACTGCTTGCCCGGAGCACCAAATCACGTACTACTGGGGCCCTGGGCCGGGTCTTCGTGGGCGAGCGAGCGGTTCAAAGCCTCTATGGCGTGTTCGAGGTCGGGCAGGTCCTCATCCACCGTGGCCTGCAAGATCGCGTGCGCGGTGTCGAAGTAGCGGTGGGCGAGGTGGTCGCGCATGCGGGCGATCTGCCGCCACGGAATGGACGGCTGGGTGGCCAGCAGGTCATCCGGCAATGCTTTAACCGCCTCGCCGATCTCAAGCAAGCGGATGCGGACCGCGTCGAAGACCAGCCCGTCGTTCAGGTCGCCGCGTTGCAGGTGCGAGCGGATCGCGTCGATCGCAGCCTGGATATCAGCCAGCCGCTGACGGTCCCGGTAACTCATAGCGCGATCAGGTCAGATTCGACTCGTTCGCGGACGCCCGGTTTGAGGTCGGCGGCAGGGATCAGGTCGACTCGGGTGCCGAGAATGCCTTCGAGTTCGGCCTCGAGGCGGCCGAGCCCGAACAGGCTCAGCCCAGGCGGGAAGTCGGCGAGCAGGTCCACGTCACTATCGGGGCGGTCTTCGCCGCGGGCCACACTGCCGAACACCCGCAAGTTACTGACCCCGTGTGCTGCTGCGGCGGCGACCAGGTTCTTGCGGTGTCGGCGGACGCGGCGGCCCACAGGACCGGACAACCGGCGCAGGCGGCCGGGCGGCCGCCGCAAGCCCAGCGTCAGCTCGAAGCCAGCCGCGTCGACCAGCCGGGCGAGCGCCGGGACGGAGGGCTGCCGCTGCCCGGACTCATACGCACTGATCACGCTCTGCGTGACACCCGCCCGGGCGGCCAGGTCTGCCTGGGACAGGTCAGCCCGTTTGCGCGCCTGGCGCAACAGAACTCCCGCGGCGGCTGGTTCCATTCCGCCAGTATAGCGGATCGTCGATAACTGTTTACCTGGTGCGGGCGGCGTCGCAAGATCAGTCCGAGTGGCAGATTGAGTGGCAAACCGTGCTCGCGAGGGCCGATCGGCCTAGCGGTTGTCCTGCTTGCCGTGATGCTCGCCCAGGCCCCACCGGCCACCGGCGGCCTCATGCCGGCCCGGTCCCGCCGTCTCGGCTGGGCAAGCTGAAGGTCAGCTAGCGACAGGACCGGGCCCGCCAAGCGGGCCGCGCACGCGTCGATCATCCAAATCTGCGCGAGGCGCGGGCCATGCCGTGAAGCGCAGGTCCGCGTACAGATTGGGCGGTTACTTGCGCATCGGGCGCAGACCGGCGCCAGTCATTGAGCGTGATCCGGCATCAGGCTCGGCATCGGCGCCGGGCTCGTACCCTGGCGGTGCTTACGGCTCGGAGCCAGGGCCGGCTCCCACCGCGGCGCATGATTTGTGCGTGGATCTTCCGGACCGGGGCGTGCGGGGGCAGACTCGATGGTGGGGGATGGCGATGAGGGTCCTGACGGTTCGATGGGTGGCCGGCTGTGCTGCGGTGGGCTCGGCCGCGCTGGGGGCAGGCGCGCTGTCGCTGGCGTACGTGGACCGGCACCGGGTGCCTGCTGGGCTGACGGCCTGGGATTTCTCCAATGTCTTCGGCGGGGTGATGAACCTGGCCGTGCCGGTGGTGGGTTTTGTTCTTGCGTCCCGGCGGCCCAGCAACCTTGTCGGCTGGCTGTTGCTGGTGGGGAGCCTGGCGCTGGGACTGGGTGGCTTCGCGTCCTCTTACGCGCTGCATGCCCTGATCGCGGACCCCGGGTCGTTGCCGGCCGGGCGGGCGGCCGCCTGGCTGTCCAACTGGGTCTGGGTGATCCCGATCGCGGTGCTCGCGTTTGTGTTCATGCTCTTCCCAACCGGGCGGCTGCGCTCACGGCGGTGGCGCCTGGCCGCGTGGTTTGTGGGCGGCGCGTTCACCCTTACCGGCGTGGTCTTGCTAGTGCATGCCACCGGCGCGTGGTCGGACCCGTTCGGCCCGGCCGGCCGGTCCGGGAGTCTACTGCTGCTGGCTGCGATGCTGATCCTCGTGATCGCCGCGCTGGTGGTCAGCGTCGTGGCGGTGGTGGTTAGGTTCGCCCGGTCGGCGGGTGAGGAGCGGCTGCAGCTGAAGTGGTTCGCGGCGGCCGCGGTGCTGGTGGTCGCCACGTTCATCCCATCGATGGTGACGGATTCGGTGGTCGCGGCCGTGCTGTCGAACCTGGCGTTCTTGTGCCTGTGGGTGGCCATCGGCGTCGCGGTCTTGAAGTACCGGCTATATGAGATCGACGTCGTGATCAGCAAGGCCGTGCTGTACGGCGCGCTGGCAGTGTTTATCACTGCCGTCTACGCCGGGCTGGTCGTCGGGGTGGGGACGCTGGCCGGGGGACGGGACAGCCCGCTGCTGGCGGCGCTGGCGGCGGCGGTGGTGGCGGTCGCGTTCCAGCCGGCCCGGCAGTGGGCGGGGCGGCTGGCGAACCGGGTCGTGTACGGCCGGCGGGCTACCCCTTATCAGGTGCTGTCCGATTTCGCCCAGCGCATCGGCGTCGCGTATTCACACCAGGACGTGCTGCCGCAGATGGCGCAGACCGTGGCCGCGGGCACCGGCGCCGAGCAGGTGGTGGTGTGGCTGCGGGTCGATGACCAGCTCCACCCTGGGGCTTCAACGGGCGGCGGTCCGCCCGCGGTTCCGCCGTCGGCCGGTGGGCTGTCCGTTGATGGCCAGGCGATGCCGGCCTTGCCCGGCGCTGACATGAGTGTGCCCGTGGTGCACGGGGGTGATCTGCTGGGCGCGATCTCGGTCCGGATGCCGAAAGGCGAGCCGCTGCGCCCGGCCGGCCGGCAACTGGTCGCGGACGTGGCCTCGCAGGCCGGGCTGGTGTTGTCGAATGTCAGCCTGGTCGAAGACCTGCGGGCGTCGCGGCAGCGGCTGGTGGCCGCGCAGGACGAGGCGCGGCGGCGGCTGGAACGCAACATCCACGACGGCGCGCAGCAGGAGCTGGTCGCGCTGGGCATCAAGGCCCGCCTCGGGACCACCGTTGAGGACCTGCCGGAGGCCAAGGAGATCTTCGGCGAGTTGCGGGCCGACGCGGCGGTCGCGCTGGAGAACCTGCGCGACCTGGCCCGGGGGATCTACCCGCCGCTGCTGGCCGACCTCGGGCTGGCCGCCGCGCTCAACGCCCAGGCCGGCAGGTCTGCCCTGCCGGTGGCGGTCGTGGCCGGCGGGATCGGGCGGTTCGGCCAGGACACCGAGGCGGCGGTGTATTTCTGCTGCCTGGAGGCACTGCAGAACACCGCCAAATACGCCCACGCATCACAGGCCCGCATCGCCGTCCAGTCCCAGCGCGGAACCTTGTGCTTCACCGTGTCCGACGACGGCACCGGCTACGACGCCCACCACACCCCGATGGGCTCGGGCCAGCGGAATATGGCCGACCGGCTCGCTGCGCTCGGCGGCTGGCTCGAGGTCCGGTCCGCCCCTGGCCAGGGCACCACGATCAGCGGGCACCTCCCCCTGCCAGTCACCAGCGGCGATCATGCGCTCGGCAGTCGCCAATAGCCTCGACAGCAGCACCCGTCCAGCGCCTGCTGGGGCAGGTGCTGTGGGTGATTTCGGGCCAATGGGTAAGGCAGGATTACTGGCGCTCGAGGAACTGCTAGCCCGTGTCCGGGCTACCTGCGGCCCCGCGCCAGCGGCCCGCCCGGCCTGCTGCAGGCCGGGCGCATCAGCATTGACCCGCTGAGGCGCGAGGTCACCGTCGATGGGCGAACGGTAAGCCTGTCGGCCTGCGAGTTCTCCCTGCTGAAAGCCTTCGCCGACCACCCCGGCCAGGTCCTGTCCCGGCAAGAACTCTTCATGGCCTGGGACATCGACTTCGACCCCCAGACCAACCTCGTCGACGTCTACGTCGGCTACCTGCGCCGCAAACTCGGCGAGCCCACTATCGCCACCGTCCGCGGGGCAGGCTACTGCCTGCCAGCATCACCCAATGGACGGACAGTCACTCGCAGAGGTGATCACAGGACCGGCCGGTAGGATCGCGGTCGATGGGCATGCCATGGGGGGAGTTGGACAGTGCGCGGCTGCGGGCGATCGCCGCCAGCGAGCGGCCGCTGGCACCGCACGAATGCGCGGAACGGGCCCGGCTGGCCGCTGCGCTGATCGAGCCCAGTCGGCTCGACCGTTCCGGCCCTGGTGAGGCTGTGCTGCTGTGGCGTGATGAGCATTCTGAAGCATGGCTCAATCTGTGGTGGCAGCCACGCGATACCGGTTACCACGACCACACCGGCTCGTGTGTCGGCGTCCACGTGATCGAAGGCCGCGCCTGGAACGAGCCGCTCACCGTCGGTGAGCCGCCAGAGGCGCAGGAGTACGGTCCAGGCGAGACGTTCTGGTTCCCCGGCGAGGGCATCCACCGCATGGATCATCAGCCCGGAGCCGTCACCGTCCATGTTTACTCGCCGCCGATCCGGGCGATCGGCCACTACGACCTCCACGACGGCCAGCTGCGCCGCACCCAAGGCCTGCCCGACCAGCCATCCCCGCCCAGCGCTGCACTCTACGAGGCGCTGCACCCGCCCACTGGCGCCGGCCCGGCCAGCAACGAAGTGGCGGCGAGTTAATGCCACTACGGCAGATCCAGTGCCGCCCGGCTATCCAGGATTTCTGCCGGGCGTGTTTTACCGGCTGTGTACACGGACGGTCGGACGCTCCCCGGCGCTGTGCGCCGACCGTGTGACAGGCTGGTGGGGCGCCCGGTGGGGTGAGACATCCAGGTGGGAGAGCAGGAATTGAAAATGAACCGGGCTGCCGAGCGGTGAGCGGTGCCGATGCGGGCCCGGGCGTGGCTCGGGCGGATCGTGACTCGGTGGTGGAGCTGACCCGCCAGCTGGTCCGTCTTCCGAGCCGGGCGGGGATCGACCCGTATGAGCCGGTACTGGAGTGAATGTCCGGCTGGCTTGACAGGCACGGGCTCAGGCCGCGGCAGCTGTCGGCAGCGGGCGGGAAACGGTGGCGATGCTGTGCGAGCTCACTTGCGGCCGGGCCGGTCCCCGTTATGTGCTGGATGCGCGCCCGGATGCTGGCGTCAGGAAAGATCGGCCGGACTACGCCAATAGAGGTCCGGGGCATGGAACGGTATGTCCAGAATTGAAAGCTGGAACGTCAGCTTGGGAATCAGATCGACGATGGTGGCTCAATTGTCGAGCCACTGCGCCGCTGTATGACACCTTCCAGCCATGGGGTGTCTAGGCCGGTGCTCGGCCCCATCCGGGTCGTTCCTCCACGGGCCTAGCGGCTCTGTGGAGCTCCGCCTGGACAGCGCCCGCACTCCGGCGCTCTCATAGGACCACGGGAGAACCGGGAGCAGAAACAAGATCCGTATTACAAAGTCTCCACGGTTTCAGGGGAGCCCGGGGTCGCCCTCGCCTTGGCCACCGTTGCGTTTTGGAGCTGCCAATTCGGAGGGGTCAGCGCGGTGATCCGGGCCAGGCATGTCTCCTGTACCGTCGATGTGACGAAGACGGTGTCCGCCCCCGCAAGCTCTTGGGAAGGCATCGCAAGCCGCCCGTCTCCAAACCGCTGAGCTTCTATAGCACCGCATCGAGGTTCCGGTTGAGGCTCACGTGCAGACCCTCGTTCTCGCCACTCGTGAATGGTGCTCCCTGGCCCATGCTCGCAATCTAGCAGCCGGATCGCACTTTGTCCTGCGCCGCCCGTGCCGGGCGGCGCAGGACAAAGTGTTAACAGTTGTATGTCCCGTACCTTGTTCCGATGCCGTTCAGCCAAAGCCAGACGCATTGGTGAGCACCAACCGCTGCCCAAAATACGCCAATCAGCCCGAAAGCGACTGGCCACACCTCAAAGCTAACGAGCCCCGTAGAGACGAGGAATGCGGCAATTGCAGCTGCACCCGCAGTTGCCCAGAGACCGACCTGCCACTTGTTAAAAGTGATCATCCTCCCTGCGGCAGCCATCGCCCTGACTTGAGACCGATTTAGGGGCTTTATGCTGCTCAGCCCGTGAATCGTCAGCGTTCCCGACTGTGCTGCGTGCAGCGCGAGTCGCGCACCGGCAACCTGCACGGAAGCGGACACGGACGCATGGTGGCCTGGCAAGCCTGTGACGACTACCTCATCTAGCCCTATGACGTGCACTCGCACTGTGTGCCCGCCAAGCGAGGCAACTAGGACATTGTCTTTGGGGGAGGGCAGTTGCTGCGCGCTTGCCCTGGAGCCGGTTGCGGCAATAATGAAAGAGGTGAAGATAGCTACCGTGAGAGCAAATGCTATGGCTCTGCGCGTAGCCGTCATTGTATATACGGTCACACTGTTCCTTTCGCTGGCGCGGGGTTGCTAACAAAGGTCGAATCACCATGATCGTCGACCAGGCTAAGCCACCCGAATGCCAGCAGATATGGTCATTCAGGCACTCGCGAGTAAACACATACTCATACTGCGGATGAATAGGCTTGCCAGATGCCCCCCACTCTTACTTCGACACATCTGCCGAAGTTCGGTCTACCAGCGGGGAGCCAGCCGATCCATGCTGCCGAGTCGGAATCCCCCGCCCGCATGAATACTCGCTTGCGACGGCCTAATTCTGGGCCTGCCGCATCGCAACGTCAAGCCGTTCATGAGATCAGTCGGATCTCATCACGACCAGTTGTGCGCCCCCTCTGGAGGAGAACGTTACCGCATCTGTTACGCCTTCGTGCGGTTTCACTCTCCCTCTTGTACCCCACTTTCTGGACGGGCTGAACATGCCGGCGCCCGGCTCCCCCGGCAGCTGCCGAGCCGCGCCTTCTGCCACCTGATCAGCTCGGCACGCCGCGGGCCCAGCAAGTCCTGCATCGAGTTAGCAGAGTCGCAGCCGAACCTCGAATGCTTCGATCACAGAGCGTTGATCTGCGTCATCAGATCATGTAACGCATCTGGTGCTACGGTGTCGCGCCTCAGGCAGAGCCGAACATTTATGCCACTTTCGTGCCGAGACTCACTTGGCACTTTATAGGTTGTCAAGTCCTGGCGGCTGTCTACATGAGCCGGGAGAGCTGCCGAGCGGCGTAGCGCTTGAGGCACCAGCGGATTTCTCGTTCGGGTTTTGTGCCCGGCGCGGCGGGCTAGGTAGGCTTGGGTCGGGCCGTGGTGAAGGATTCGCTAGTTGACGATGACGTGCAGGGCGCGGTTGAGCTGGCGGCCGCCGAAGCGGTCGCGGTCAAGCGGCCTAGTGCGAGCAGCACCAGCAGCGGCTTGTACGGGGACCGCTACCCGTGCCGCTGATGCTGGCGCAAGGATGCGAGCCGGGCAAGCACACTTGCCGCCCCGGCCTCATTCGCTGAACGCACGCCCTAACCTTGCCGTCGGCGCCGCTGCTGAGAGCGCGCAACAGCACGGCACATGATCCAACCCCAGAAACCTCTGGCGCAAGCGGGGCGCACACTGGGGTGGTGCGTATCACCGTCCGGGTCCGCCCCGGGTCTGCCCGTCCCGGCGTCGGTGGTGAGCACGATGGCGCGCTGGTCGTGCGGGTCCGCGAGCGGGCCGTGGACGGCCAGGCCACGGCGGCCGCTCTGGCCGCGGTGGCCGCCGCGTTCGGTGTCCGCCGTCACGCGGTGACG
>Ga0066903_100006275_pt1 | contig 10520 bp, 7 predicted proteins | sample PanSoiMetaGPlot1_FD_67491 | JGI IMG/M metagenome (GOLD analysis project Ga0066903, IMG submission 67491) | Tropical forest soil microbial communities from Panama analyzed to predict greenhouse gas emissions - Panama Soil - Plot 1 (version 2) | ecosystem: Environmental > Terrestrial > Soil >...
CTGCACTTCGGACAAGTCCGGCAGACAGGGGTTGTTTTCCACATGCTCAGTGCTCTTGGCAGCGCGGGATGGCTGGGCCTCACCGCAGTGGGCAATTCGCCCGAGGAGGCGCGTTTTATCTTCGACGAAACGAAGCGCGTTCTGGATGAGGAGGCGCGTTTTGACGAGCTCTAGGCTGCGCTGGACGTTACATGATAAAGGCACGTTTATTGGGTCAAACCTTATGAAGCGCGAGGGCCTTTTACGGATGTCTCGCGGTGTGAGAATGGCCAGTGGCGGTTTGGTTGTGACGCATGAGAGTTGCTTTCCCGGAGAGCCGAAGGCCTAACCAACCGGTGAAGCCAGCTTGCACAAAGCTGATTCTTACAAAGAATGAGTTCGCCGGAGTTGTTGATTTTGAATGAGCTGCCGATGTGGCGGAATGGCAGACGCAACGGACTTAAAATCCGTTGGGCCGAAAAGGCCCGTGCCGGTTCGAATCCGGCCATCGGCACGTCGAGCCGGAGTGGCAGTAAACAGAATGTAACTAGGCACGATTAAGTGGATTTTCCGGATTCGGATTTCCTTTAATCGGCTCAATCCTGTAAATCCTCGATGAAAAAATGGAACGGCCATTATTTATTCCGGTGATTCTCGGGACGGCGCGACAGGGCCGCGAAAGCGAGAACGCGGCGCGGCTTGTCTTCGAGCAAGCACGCAAACGCGCCGGTGTGGAAACTGAGTTCATCGACGTGCGCACGTTGCCGATGAAGCTCGACGATGCCGGCGAACAGATGAAGGACCCGAAATTTTCGGCGACGATCGAGCGCTGTGATGGGCTCGTCATCGTTACGCCGGAATACAATCACAGTTTCCCCGGCCTGCTGAAGCACGCGCTCGATATGAATTTGAAGGAATACATCCACAAAGCCGTGGGGATTTGCGGCGTCTCGGCTGGCCCATTTGGCGGCGCTCGCGTGGTCGAAAGCTTGCTTCCCGTGTTGCGCGAGCTTGGCCTGGTGACGATTTTCGAAGACGTTAACTTCGGCCGAATCGGTTCCGTTTTCGATGAGCGCGGGAATCTGCTCGATCAAAATTTCGTCCGCCGCCTGGACGCGTTCCTCAACGAGCTTATCTGGATGGCCAGGGTCCTAAGACACGGGCGCGAGAGTATTGCGCCCGTCTGATTTTGATCGGAAGAGGCGTGTATTTACAGCGCTCGTTCCGATGGTAGATTTTCGGGCGCAGCCGTGTTTTTGCTGTGAATAGAGCGCGAGCGAAGCCGCGATTTTGTCAATGGAGCAGAGCCCACCACCGCCGTTTCCTTCACCCGAGGAACTGAAGACAAAGATCACTGAGTTCATGAAACAGAACTTCGGGGATCGCGTTTCGGTCGCGGCCTTCCCTGCGCCGGAGCCGGCTGAAGCAGAGGCAGAGGAAAAGCCGCAGAAGATCGACAGCCATGAGTTCGAGTTCAATTTTCTACCGCGCGATATCAAGGCGCACCTCGACCGGTTCGTGATCAAGCAGGATGAAGCAAAGAAGGTGCTGGCAATCGCGGTCTGCGATCACTACAACCACGCCCAATATCTGCGCCGGCTCGAGAAGGAGAATTCGAACGCGGCCGAGCAGCTCGAGTACACGAAGCAGAATGTGATCCTGGTCGGGCCGACCGGCGTCGGAAAGACTTATCTGATCAAGCACATCGCCGATTTGATCAAAGTGCCGTTTGTAAAATCGGACGCGACGAAGTTCAGCGAAACCGGTTACGTCGGTGGCGATGTGGAGGATTTGGTGCGCGAGCTGGTGCACAAAGCCAGCGGTGACGTGAACCTCGCCCAGTTCGGGATCATTTACATCGATGAGATCGACAAGATCGCGTCGGCTGGAAATTTGATTGGACGCGACGTGAGCGGCCGAGGCGTTCAGACGACGCTGTTGAAGTTGATGGAGGAAACCGAAGTGCCCGTGCGGAGCATGAACGATCTCCAAGGGCAACTACAGGCGGCATTTGAATTTCAGCGACGCGGCAAGGCTAAGCGCGAGACCATCAACACACGTCACATCCTTTTTGTGGTCAGCGGTGCCTTCGAAAAATTGAAGGAGCAAGTTGCACGGCGTGTGCGGCAGGGACAGATCGGATTCCGCGCCGAGCCGGTGCAGGTGATGGACAATGAACTTTTTCAGCACGTCACCACGAACGATTTTGTCGAGTACGGATTCGAACCGGAGTTCATCGGGCGTTTGCCGGTGCGCGTGGTCTGTCTCGATCTCGATGCGGATGATCTGTTCAAGATCATGAAATTTTCGGAGGGGAGTCTGCTGCGTCAGTACGAGCGCGCGTTCCGCGCCTACGGGATCGACATCAGCTTCGATGACGAGGCGTTGCGCTTGATCGCCGAAGCGGCGGCGGCGGAGAGAACGGGCGCGCGGGGGCTGCTGACCGTGTTCGAAAAGCTGTTTCGTGATTACAAATATTATCTGGCCGGCTCGGGTTTGAGTCAGCTGCGCGTCACCGCGGAATTAGTACGCGAACCCAAAGGCGTGCTTGATCGCCTGATGGCCGAAGGCGAAAAACAGGAAGCTAAAATGCTCGAAGCGGCGGCCCGGCAGTTCGCTGAGGCCTTTGGCAAAGAGCACGGCATTGAAATTGTTTTTGACGGCTCGGCCTTGCGGCGTTTGGTGGAACGCGCCCACGCCGAGAAAATGAACATGAACGATCTCTGCGCCCATTTGTTCAAGGATTATCAATTTGGTCTAACTTTGGTGAAAAAGAACACGGGCCGGACAAAATTCGTGCTCGGCGCGGAGGCCGTGGACGCGCCGGATAGACGTTTGAGCGAGTTGGTAGTTCAGTCATATTACCCGACGGCCGCGACCTCGAAGGCTTGATCGTTTAATGAAACGTCCGCTTCTAGCCATTTTGATCATTGGCATTTTCGTTTTCGTTGCAATCAGCGCGATGCACCTCAGCCCGCAAGTGTTGGGGTTTGAATCGCGCGCCGCGGAATATGTTTCTTCCTACGCCGCCGCTACCCGCGTGGTAGCGAAACAATGGCAATTCGTCTTCATGTCGATTTTGTCCTTCGGCGTGGCGGCTTTGACTCTGACGAGTTTGCGTCGCGGGCGGATCGGTTTGATTGCAGCCGCGTTGTTAGTCGAGCTCGTAGCAGTCTCGTGGATTTGTTCGCTCTACGGCGTCTTCTTCCAACCGTTACCGTCCATGTTCGCGGTCGCATTTGCTTTCATCGTGGCCGATCGTTACGCCGCGATCACGCAACGCGGCCGCGCCGTGTCCGCGCGCGCATTTTTCAGGGACCGGTTATCGAATGACCAGATGCAACGCATGATCAACGGCGACATTCCGTTTGATCCCGAGGCCAAGACCTACGAAACGACGGTGGTCGTTTGCGACATCGCGAACAAATACGATCTCGCGGAAGACTACGAGCCGCGTCTGTTCGGCAGAGTCACCGAGGAATTTATTCGTCGCGCGACGGACGCTTTCATGCAAGCGGGCGCTTACATTCAAACCGCAGATGCCGAAGGCGTGGTTGCGATCTTCGGTTTTCCGCAAACGAACGCGCATCATGGCGACAAGGCGGTGCGTATCGCGCTCAATGTGGTCGACCAGTTCCACCATGCGCGTCTCGCCAACGGTGAAGCAAAGTGCGACGTGCATGTCGGGGTGAGCACAGGGACGATGATTATCGCACCGCTGCAGGACGGCGAGCGCCCGGGCTTAATCACGAGCGGCGAACCAGTCGAGCTTGCGCGGCGGTTTTGCGTCGCTAATCGCTTTTATGGTTCCAAGGTTTTAATCGGCCCGGTCACGTTCGAGCTCGCAAGCCGATACATTGTTGCGCGTCCGATCGATTTTCTCAGTGGCGTCAATTCGCGCGAGCGCCATGAAATTTACGAACCACTCTGGCTGGCGGCGGAAGCGAAACCGGAGCAACTGGCGCGGCGCGATTCTTTCTGGAACGGCGTTGTCTTTTATCGCGAAAAACGCTGGGCCGAGGCGTATTCTGAATTCCAAAAGGCGCGTGGGCCGGACGAGGAAGAAGACGCGCCGTTGCAGTTGTATCTCCGTCGTCTGGAACCGCTTGCACTCAATCTGGCCGAAATGCCGATGAGGCACGGCTAAGCGGGACCCGGGTTTTGAGAACGCCGGAATATCCGCCCGTGCTGCGGGATTTGGTCGCGCAGCTTCGACACATGCCCGGGGTCGGGCCCCGTTCCGCCGAACGGATCGCCCTTTGGATGGTGCAGGCGCGGGGAGATCAGCCTGAACAAATTGCGCGCGCCATTTCGGAAACGCGAAGGGGAATTCATCCCTGCAAACTGTGCGGCTATTTCTCCACCAATGACCTTTGTGACATTTGCTCGGACTCGTCACGTGTGAGCGAGCTGCTTTGTGTGGTCGAACAGCCGACCGATATTCTGCCGCTCGAAAAAACCGGCGCATTTCGCGGGCGCTATCATTCGTTAGGCGGCCGAATCTCGCCGCTCGATCACATCGGTCCGGACGATTTGCGGATCAAAGAATTACTCGAGCGGATCAACAAAGAAAAATTCAGCGAAATAATCTTCGCCCTTGGCACCGACGTCGAAGGAGAGGCGACGACGAACTATCTTGTCGATCTTTTAAAGGGCAGACCAGTCGCGCTTACGCGTATCGCCCGTGGTCTCCCGGCGGGCGCTGGTTTGGAATCGGCGGACGAATTGACATTGCAGCAAGCACTTTCCGGAAGGACGAAGCTGAATGACGCTCGGAAGATTTAAAAGTAGCCCAGCATTTTAACGCTGGGTATCCCAAATGCCTTAGCGTTCACGTCCGTGAGGACGAAAGAAGGACCCAGCGTGAAGCGCTGCGCTACTTTCGTTTTTGCTATTATCCGTCGTGCGGGATTCAGAATGACCACTACCTCGCGTTGCCTTTGGGAAACATGACCTTTTCCGGCGCGGCGTTGAGCGCGGCGAGTAATTTCGGAATCAAGCGGCTTTTGATTGGGCCGGCTTCGCGCGGGGGGATGAGATAACGCACGATGGCGTTAAGCCAGGTGTTGTCGTCCACTCGAAAAATAACGCGCGGCCGCTCCCGTACTTGCAGTTCATCGACCGGCGTGCGCGCCAGCACCTGGCGGTAAACTTCAACCCGCTTCATCATGTCTTTGCCGATCTCTTCCTCGACGATGCGTTGCATCGTTTCGGCGATGAACTTAAGATCGCTTTGGTAGGCGACGTTGAATTTGATCTCGTTCCAAATGTATGGGAAAAGGGGCCAGAAGTAATTCCAGACAATTTCATCGAGCACTTTTTCGTTGGGGAATCGGATGACGCGCCCGCTCGGATGGTCGCAGGTCATGTACTGTCCGCCGAATTCCCACAAGGTTGTGTCGAGATAACCAACATCGATGACGTCGCCGGTGGCATCGCCGATTTTGATCCGGTCGCCGACGCGAAACGGTTGCCGGACCAAAATGAAAATCCAGGCGATGAAGCTTTTCATCGGCGTCTGAATGGCTAATCCAACGATGATTGACCCGATGCCAAGGGCGGTCAGCGCCCCGTACCAATTTACAAAGACAACCGAAACGGCGACTGCCGCGATCAGTACTCCGGTAACTAAAAGTAGAATACGGCGCAGGGTAAAACGCGTGGCCGTGTCGTCGATCCGTCCGATCGCGTAAACCCGGACCGCTTTGGCGATCGCCAGTACTATAACAATAAGGGCGGCGCCGCGGAGCAGACGCCGGGAAAGGTCTACTTCCGATTGATTGAGGGACAGCAGTTTCGAGCCAACAACATAGTAGAGAACGGCGCAGCCGAGGAGCAGCAGCCCGTGAGTAACAAACCAAAACTTGTCTGTCGCCGCGGCTCTGACCTTCTTGCCCGGTTCCTTTTCTCCGGTTCGCTGAAGTTCTTTTTTGACCTCCGGGCGTTGCCGTACTTCCTCTGCGGTCTCTGTCTCTGGCATCAATTATTAAATCGCAGACGAAGACGGCCTTGGGCGTGGATGTCGATCTTCGACTAAGCCGTCTCCAGCCAGGCGCGCAACACTTCGGCGATGCTCCAGGCCTGGGCAATGCAGCCACCGGCGTTATGCGGCTCGCGCGCGTCGAACACTTCACTGATGGTTCCGATTCCGGCGTCGTTTAAATGATCCTGGAAGCGCTCGAGAAATTTTCGCGCCGCCGAATGATCATGCGGATGGACCTTGAGCCAGGCGTCAATGAACGGACCAATCAGCCACGCCCAGACCGTGCCTTGATGATAAGCGCCGTCGCGGGAGCGGAGGTCGCCGCTATAAATCGGTTTGTAGGCTGGATCATCCGGGGAAAGCGATCGAAGCCCGACAGGCGTTAGTAATTTTTCCTCCGCGACGGCGACGACCGAGGCCCAGCGTTCCGGATTTAGAATTGGATTGTTGAGCGAGATCGCTAAGAGCTGGTTTGGCCGGCACGAAATATCGAACGAGTTTGGTTGACCGTCACAGTCCACCACATCGTAGAGGTAACCGCCCTCGGCGAACCAAAACCGCGCGTTGAATGAGGCGCGCGCTTTTTCTGCCCATTCTTCGTAGCGCTTGGCGGAGTTGTCTTCGTGGTTCTGGCGCAACCAATTCGCGAGCAGGCAAAGCGCGTTATGCCAAAGCGCGTTGATCTCGACCGTTTTCCCACGGCGCGGCGTCACGACCCAATCACCCATTTTCGCGTCCATCCAGGTGAGCTGATAACCGGATTCGCCTTGCACAAGCAGTCCGTCTGCTCGATCGACATGAATATTGAATCGCGTCCCGCGGAGATGATGTTCGGCGATGTCGATCAGCGACGGCAAAAGAAGTTTGAGCGTGCTGAAATCTTTTGTGCGTTCCACGTAGCGTCCGAGCGCATGAAAAAACCAAAGCGTCGCGTCCGCCGTGTGATAAACGCCTTCCTTGGCGCCATCCGGGAACATATTTGGAATCAAACCGTCGCGAATGTAATGGGCGAACGTCCGTAAAATGTAGCCGGCCTCAAGCCAGCGGCCGGTGAGCAACGTCAAACCTTCGAGGCTGATCATTGTGTCGCGACCCCAATCGGTGAACCAATGATAACCGGCGATGACCGTGCGAACTTCGTCGCCGGTAGCGTGCGCGCGTGCAGCTTCCTCGAACCTCCCCGCTGGCGTGATTACGAATTGGTCGGCGGCAAAAATCAATTCCGCGGGAAAACCATGGCGGGCCTTTGGCACAGCATCCTGCAGCAATCGCGCACGGCGCTCCCGTTCCGCGGCTGATGCATCGCTTGGGCTGAGCACTTCGATAACCTCCCAGTTTTCAGTTGAGCCGACCAATGCCGCGGAATCGCTCTCTTCGAGATCGACATGAAAGAATCCGGGGCTCCACAAATTGCCTTCGTGGGCGTAACCGCGGCTTTGCTCGGAGCGGTAAAAGACCTGGGGAATTTTTTTTGCCGAAATCGTGAACGCGGAATGGCATTCGCACAGTTTCATCCGCAGCGGCGGCAAACCAAGCCCGCGCGGCGCGGCAATTTCGTAGCGGTCCCCGAGCGATGTCAGCTTGTAGGGACCGGTTGCTCCGGCGTCGACCGAAGCTTCGTGATGGCGAAAATGAAACGCGGGTCGCAATTCCAGACGGGGCCGTGTTCCGCCGGCCAAAACGCGGTAACTCACGTGCACCGTGTTTTGCAAATGCGGAAGAACGACTCGTTTCTCAAGAACGATGCCGCGGACGTGATAGGTCCAAACCGGAAGTCCGTCTTCGAGCCGAAACTCGCGGAGAAAATCGGCGCCGGGCAAATCGAGCTCGCCGGCGCGTTCTTCCGCGCCTAACGAAACGACATCTTTGTTGCCGAAACGCAGAAACTCCGAAACGTAGCTCCACATCACGACCCGGCCGAGTGGCGCCGGCAACGCCGCGATGAGCAAGCCATGATAACGCCGGGTGACCGTGCCCGAGATTGTTCCCGAACCGTAACCGCCGAGCCCGTTGGTGACGAGCCATTCGCGATTGAGCAGATCGTCGCGCGATGACTTGGCAGCGTCCCACGGCAGCGCGCGAATGATCGGCCCGGCTTTTTCTAATTGCCTGTTCATCAATCCCGACGCCGCATCAAGATTCGGATCAACCGAACTTCCTTCGCTTCGGCTGCTTCCGTGGTTTTTTCTCCGGCACCAAGCGCAAGGCCACGGTGGCTTCTGCGGGCAAAGTCCACTTGTCCTGAGTTGCGACGGCCGCAGTTCCTGATCCGCCGTAACGCGCTGCTTCGCTCGACCAAATTGTTTCCCATTCCAAACCAAGCGGCGCCGCGAGCAACGGCTCGGGAACGGGATTGAGTTCGCGACGCTCGCCAAAGTTCACGACCAGAAGTCGGTCGTCTTTGCCATGGTCGCTAAAATGACGGAGAACGAAGCTCGCTGGACCTAGGACCGCGCCATCGACGCCGTGTGGTTTTTGTTCGCGAAAACGTGAATCCTCGCGCCGCAGTTTCAAGAGATCGACGTGCAGATCGTAAAGCTCCTTGTTTTTGTCGCGCTCGGAGAAATCGAGTTTGCAACCGACGAAAACGGTTGGGTCGGAAGGCATGGGCAATCTTTCCTGGACTTCCTTGGTCGCGAACGAAGGAAATTGCGCGAGAAACGCGAACCGCCCCTTGCGAATTGCTTCCCGCATCGGTCCATCACCGACGTCGGTGAAAAATACGAAGGGAGTCGACGCGCCGAATTCTTCACCTTGAAAAAGAAGCGGCGTCCACGGACCAAGCAACAAAAGCGCGGTCATCGCGCGATAACGGCCGGGGGAAGTTTGGAAACGTAAGCGCTCGCCGAACGCAGTATTTGAAACTTGATCGTGGTTCTCGATAAACGAAACGAAAGCTTCCGGCAGCGCGCCAAACGCGGTGCTGCCGCGCGGCGCTTCCTGCCAAAAATAAGGCTGGCCTTGAAACAGGTAACCATACTTGGCCGCAGAAATAAATTCCTGCGGACTGCCGAGGTAATCGGTGTAGTAGGCTTCGCGCTTTCCGGTGAGCGCGACAACCGCGGTGTGATGAAAGTCGTCGTTCCAAACCGCGTCCAGGTCGTCCCCGCCTTTTTCGCGCGGGTGAATCAGCTTCGCTAACTGCCGCTCGTTTTCCGCGACCAAAATGATGTCGCGAGGCTGTGCAGTTTCGCGCGCGACCCGCCCGACCGCGCCGATGATGTACTCGTCGGACGAGTCTTTTACCTCGTGGGTTGCGTCGAACCGAAAGCCGTCGAAATGAAATTCGTCGATCCAGTAGCAGCCGTTGGTGATGAAAAATTCGCGCACCGGAGCGGAATCAGGGCCATCAAAATTAATTGACTCGCCCCAATCATTTTCTTCGCGCGCGGCGAAGTAGTGATCAGAGAAAATTCGGACGTAGTTTCCATCCGGCCCGAAATGGTTGTAAACGACGTCGAGGATGACGGCCAGGCCCAACGAGTGTGCACGATCGACGAACGCGCGCAGATCATCCGGGGCTCCGTAAACATGGAACGGCGCGAAGAGATCGACACCGTCGTAGCCCCATCCAAAATTCCCTGGGAAATCCGCAATCGGCATCATTTCGACGACGGTGATTCCGATTCGTGCCAGCTCGGGCAATTGCTCAGCCGCGGCCTTCCAGGTCCCCTCTTTGGTAAACGTGCCGACATGGATTTCGTAGATCACCTGGCCTTTCATGTTCACACCGCGCCATTTGGCATCGGTCCACTTGAATTGCGTTGGATCGACAACGCACGATGAACCGTGCGGTCCGTGCGGTTGGAATCGAGAGGCTGGATCGGGATGAAAGTCCTCGGCTTTGTTTACCCGAAAACGATAGAACGCACCCGCGCCAACATTTGCGCTGCCGGAAAAATAACCGCCGTGTTCGCGTTCCAGCGAGTGAAACGAGCGCTTCGCATTCTTTTCCGCATTTTCTTCCAGGACAAGATCGACAGCGTTGGCCTTTGGCGCCCAGACACGGAAATGCGTCTCAGTTGGGCCGATCAGTTCGGCGCCAACTGGATATCGGCGAGAGACAGCTCGCTTCATGGCGCAATCCTACACCAAATGGCGTGAAGCGCAGTGAGAGCTTGATCGGCCTCTTCCAAGCCGCTCAAATCGCTGTGTGCACGAGAGCTCCGCCAAGATCGAAATTCTCAAACCGTTCGGTGAAACGCAATCGACCTCAACCGCTATAGTCGAGCCGCCACCGCTGCCAAGTTAATCAAGCTACTTCGGTCGCCGCCCAAAATCTTCGGAAGGCGTTCGGCCAGGTCCGGTCGATCACACTCTCGCGCGCGAAGCTGCCCATTTGTTTGCGCCGACCGGGATTGGACACCAATTCGCGGATGGCCCGGGTGAGATCTTCGACATCGTGCGATTTCGTGATCAAACCGTTGCGATTGTTTTCAACGAGTTCCTTGGGTCCGCCCGAATCGGAAACGATCACCGGGACACCGGATGCCTGCGCTTCGATGATCACGTTTCCGAAAGTATCGGTCGTGCTCGGGAAAACGAAAATGTCGGCGGA
>Ga0066903_100006276_pt1 | contig 10520 bp, 22 predicted proteins | sample PanSoiMetaGPlot1_FD_67491 | JGI IMG/M metagenome (GOLD analysis project Ga0066903, IMG submission 67491) | Tropical forest soil microbial communities from Panama analyzed to predict greenhouse gas emissions - Panama Soil - Plot 1 (version 2) | ecosystem: Environmental > Terrestrial > Soil >...
AGGTCGAGCCGCTGGTCGAGAAGGGCATCGAGATGTGGTCGCACTGCATCGAGACTGGCAAGTGGCCGGGCTACGACCCGCAGTGCCCGCCCATCGATCCACCGTTCTGGCGCAGCAACCAGAAGGAAGCGCGTCGTCTCGCGCTGGTCAACCGCATGAACTACTGGCAGCGTCCAGTCGAAAGGGTCCAATGAGCAAGGCTGCGATTGATCCCAGCATAGAGGCTTACTACCCGCCGCCCAAGCCAGTGCAGGAGATGATGGAAGTGATCATGCGCGCCATCGACCTGCACACCAAGGATGACGAGCGCGGCATCGACGGCGACGTGGTGATCAACGCCATGCTGGCCTGCTTGGGCGCGGTCGCGCTGGCCTGCCCCAACGGTGAGGAGCTTTCGCGGATCGCGGCAGCGATCCACCATTTCGTGGACTACGAGATTCCCGCCGACCGGGCGATGGTCGCGCGCTTCCGCGCCATGATGCGCCAAGCGCAACGGTTGGCCGATGCGCCACAGGCAGGCCACGCATGAAGCCCGCCAGAGCAGAGCGCCGCATGGTCGAGAACGTGATCGAGTTCAAGCCCGCTGTTCGTCAGAATCTCGCGGTCTTCATCGGCCTTGCCGGTGGCACCGGCTCCGGCAAGACCAAGTCGGCGCTGCGGCTGGCGCGCGGTATCGTCGGCCCCAAGGGCAAGATCGCCGCTGGCGACACCGAGGGTCGCCGCATGTCCTACTATGCGGGCGTCGACCAGTTCGATGTCACCGACATCGAGCCACCGTTCCGGCCGGAGAAGTTCGAGGCGCTGGCCAAGCGCGCCGAGGAGGGCGGCTACGGTGTGTTGGTGATCGATAGCATGAGCCACGAATGGTCGGGCGACGGCGGCGTGGTTGAATGGCACGACGAGGAACTGGACCGTGCCGTCATCAGGACCCAGCAGCGCGAGGGCCACGAGCTAGGCGAACAGGAGGAGGAGCGCGTTCGCAACGCCAACAACATGCGCGCGTGGATCAAGCCCAAGGCAGCGCACAAGCTCATGGTTCAGAGCTTCCTCCAGAGGAAGATTCCCATCGTCTTCTGCTTCAGGGCCGAGGAGAAGGTCAAAGTGCTGGCGAATGGCAAGATCGAGCCCATGGGTTGGACGCCCATCGGCGACCAGCGGTTCATGTTCGAGTTGACCACGCTGCTCACGCTGTCCAACAACGCGCCGGGCGAGATCGACTACAAGCTGCCGCGTAAGATCAACGAGCAGCATCTCGGCATCTTCAAGGACGGCATGCTGATCACCGAGGACATGGGCGCGAAGCTGATCGAATGGGCCAAGGGCGGCGACGAGAAGAAGGAGCCGACCAGCGCTGCCAAGTCGCCGGACACCAACACCGCGCCGCCGGTCGAGCCGCACACCGGGCAGAAGAAGAAGGCCGATGCCGACGAGGAGCGCATCGTCAGGGGCGTCAACGATCTGATCGCCCGCTACCAGAAGACCGCGTCAGGCACGGAGTTCGACAAGATCGGACTGGAGAAGGATGTGCAGAAACAGGTTGGCTGGCTCTACAAGAACCGCAAGGACCTGCACAAAAAGCTGTTCGATACGATCAAGGCGCACCGGGCCAAGCTGCCCGTCAGATCGCGATGAGGTACGGGGGCATGACCAAGGGCCTTCGTGTGGGTCGGCCGGGGCGATCAGCCCGCTCAGGGGGAGGAAGACACCCCAATGCGGTTAGCCTCGGTCGATTCTGGAAAGGAGCAGCGCATGGCGAGCGTCACGATGTTCATCATCCGGCCGGAGGCGGTCATGCTGGAGCCGCATCAGATCGAGTACCGCATCACGGACGACCTGCCCGACTTCCATCGCGACATCCGTCCGCACGTCCTCGAAGCACTGGCTCCGGCCAAGGACTACGAGCGCGTCAATGTGTTCTGGTTCAACCGCTACACCGATATGTTCGTTGACGAGATCGGCGTGCTGAAGGGCCTGCCGATCAATGTGCTCGCCACCGAAATCTACCTCAACAACCTGCGCGTCCACGCCCCTGAACTGCTGGAGCGCGAAGGGCATGCCTTTATCCATGGTCCGGCCGTGCTGTTCGAGCACGCAGTGTACCTATGACCACCACGCTCATCGTTCTGCTGATCGCCGGGATGCTCTGGTGCGTGTCGGTGGGCTGGGTCGGGCTGCTGTTCATCACGGCCGCACGGTTGGACCACAAGCGTTTCGACTACATCCTCGGCAGTACGGTGATGGCCGGGGCGATCATCGCGTTCGGCGTTCACATCTGGAAGTTCCTGCAAGCCACCTCGTGACAACCCGCTCCACCATGCCGTGGGATGGGACCTTCGGCACTAGTGGAGCGGGCGACGGGTGCCGACACAGGAGCAGCAGCCGCATAGACAACCCTGCACCGCATGGGCTTCGCCTTCAAGGGAGAGTGACATGGGAACCAAGGCCAACCCATCGACCTACGACTGCTGGAGCGCGCTCGAAGACGACGAGCCGTACTTCCTGCTGATGGCGCGCGATCCGCATGCCGCTGAACTGGTGCGACTGTGGGCGGCCAAGCGGCGCACGGCGATCAAGGCAGGGCAGAAGCCGACCGACGACGAGCGCAAAGCGCAGGAGGCCGAGGACTGCGCCGACAACATGGAGGCATGGCGCTACGTCCATCGTGCCGATCCGCAGGAGAAGGCGTGAGGCTGTACCGTCATCACAAGTTCGACAACGGAGGATAGCGTAACTGACCACTTCAACTTTGAATGAGGGAGAGAGATCATGGAGACCAAGAGTGGGGCCACATTGCGCGGGACAGCACGCAAGGCGATCACGGCATTGGTAGCACGCTTACCGACCAACACCCGTCGATCCGTGATGGATGCGCTGGTCAACGGATCGAACAGCTATGACCTGTTTCAAGCCATCGGCCGCAAGCACGGCGTGCGCGACATCAGCGTGATCGGCGACTACGGCGTGATCGAGGGCAGCTTGGCCGACACGCATGTCATCGCCGATTACGCGAAGAACAAGAACTGGCACGTGGGCGAGGCCAACCGCCTGTTTGTCGAGTTCTTCGAGCGGCACAACGGCGGGACCTACATCGACATCGGTGCCAACTTGGGGCTGACGACGATTCCGGTTGCCGCCCTGTCGAGCGTCGACTGTCACGCCTTCGAGCCCGATCCCGAGAACTACCGCCACCTCGCACGCAACGTCGCGTCGCACTGCCCGCACGGCAACGTCAAACTGTTCAACGTCGCGGTCTGCGACCATACCGGCGTCATCGAGTTCGAGGTCGACCCGCACAATCACGGCGATCATCGCATCCATGTCGACAACACCACAGGCCTGTTGATGGAGGACCAGCGAAGCATCGTCGCGGTGCCCGCCACGAAGCTCGATGATGCGTTCGATCCCGCCGGGCTCAAGCGCCCCATCGTCCTCAAGATGGACACCCAAGGCGCGGAAGCGGACATCGTCGCAGGCGGCCGTCGCCTCCTCGCCGCGTGCGATTTGGTCTTCATGGAATACTGGCCCTACTCGATGAAGCGCTTCGCCTCCGACGTGGATGCGATGATCAACTTTGTCGGCCGGACCTTCAGCAGCGGCTCCTTCGTCCCCGGCGACACCGACACACCGCCCGTCTGGCTGTCCATCGATCACATCACCAAGGCGATGTCCGAACGCTGGCGGTGCGCCGACACCGAACCGTTCGTCTACCACGAAATCTACCTACGCAAGGAGGCACGATGACGACTGAGGGCGACCGGCTGCACTACATCACCGAGCAGATCGCCGAGGAGGTCTACCAGTGCCTGAAGCTCGGGATGACCGAGGAGGAGGTGCTGCACTTCCTGCGCCTGATGCGGACGGCAGTGGAGCGCGGCCACAACACTGTGGCCCTGCCGCACTTCCCGAAGATGAAGTACCCCGGATGAAGGACCTGCGCACGCTCGACCGCTATCGCGTGCTCCATGATGCCGTGGTCGAACGCTACGGCGGCAAGGGCTTTGACAACGCAGGCATGTTCCACATCCCGGTAGGCGTCACCGTGCTCAAGGTGATCGCCACCAATGGCGACGGCTGGGACCATGTCTCGGTATCATGCCGCACCCGTTGCCCGACGTGGCAGGAAATGTCGATAATTGCGAAGATGTTCTTCCGCTCAAACGAATGCGCCTTCCAGCTTCACGTCCCAGACGAGGACTACGTCAACAATCACCCATACACGCTCCACTGGTGGCGGGCTCATAAACAGGGCATCCCGCGCCCGCCAAAGGAGATGGTCTGACCAAGGAGAGACCCATGGACACGGAGCACATCAAGCTCGACCGCGCCGAAGCTGACCGCCTGTGGCGCAAGTACAAGGAGCACAAGGCCTACAGCGGCCCCATCGACTGGGAGGTCCAGCGCGCCTACGGCCTGCTGGCCAAGGGCAAGCTGATCATCAAGGCGTTGGCGTCGGTCGCCGCTGCTGGCGTCAACGAGAATGGCCTGCCGAAGCTCGCGCTTGCCTCGGCGACGGCCAAGGCCTGCTTCCTCGAACGCCATGCCAACGGCGGCTGCACGATGCACTCGTCGCAGAGTTGGCGTGCCAAGAGCAATCGCTACACATGGCGCGACGGCACCTTCACCTTTCCGCCAGACACGTTCCCGTTGAGTTGGGATCGCAAGAACCGGGCGTTGCGCTCCGACCACAAGGCGACGCTGCCGTTGATCCCGCTGGACCTGCGGCCCAAGCGTGGGCTCGCGAATTATCACGTGCTCTGGGAAGCCGAATGGCGGCCCGAGCCGCCGCACGATCCATACCTGCTGCGCCGCATCGGCAAGGCCGACCTGTGGCTGGTGGTGGCCAAGTGGGACCTCACTGAAATCGAGCGCGCCGCGCTGTCGACTCGGATCATCTAAGTGCTGAGGTGCGCCCCTTGATCATTCTGTTGATCGGCTCGCTCATGTTCTCCGTCGACTGGAACCTCATCGATTCCGCACTGCTGTCGAGAGTCGCCGCGAAGATCGAATGCTATTGGTGGTACGGCCAAGACCTGTGCCGCGATGTACCCCACTCATCGGAAGCAAAAGGACGAAGACCATGGTGAAGATGACCATCGAAGTGACCGACGACTGGGCCACGCTGCTCGGCGTCAAGCCGGACATGCCGGTGCGCATCTGGCGCGGCGTCAGCGAGCAGGGCACGCCGGTTGTCGCCTACGTGTTCGGCGTCGCAGTGCATGCCGGTGGTGACGAGGCGAAGTACGCGGAGTTCGCCTCGCTGTTCGAGTATCGCCCCGACGCGCGCGAAGTCGAGACGATCACGCTCGGCTTCGCTAGCGATAGTGCGTCGAAGAAAGACCTGCCCTCAAAATAGGGCGTATCGACTTTCGCTTTCTCCTGTGCTAAAATCTTTCACGATTGAACACAGGAGAAGTTGATTGACTGACAAGAGAGTGAACTACGACGACGTGAATGGGGCATGGGGCGGGACCATCCTGCCTCCCATCACGCAAGCCGAGACCGTGCCGCTGTTCATCAAGCTGATCACGAAGTTCGGCAAGCACCCGGACAAGCTGGCGACGCACGTTCCCTACTGGGGGCGCAAGGGCCGCCGGGTCTGGGCGTCGACCACGCCGTGCGATACCAAGCGCTACGCCAACGGCGGACACAACGGCCTCGGCCGCATGATCCACGACGCCAGCCATGTGGTGTTCGAGGACCATCATCCCGGCAAGTTGACGCACAGCCACGTCCATGCCGCGCTCGAACTGGCGATGATCCAATACGCCATGCGCAAGGGCTGGCACGTGCCGAGGCCCGAGCCTGAGCCCGCGCCGAAGCCCAGCAAGGCCGAGGCCCGCGCGCTCAAGCTCCAGCGCACCGACGCCAGCATCGCGCGCTGGGAGGCCAAGCTGCGCCGGGCCGAGAACGCCCTGCGCAAGCTGCGCCGCCGCAAGGCCGGGCTGGAGCGCCATGCCCTAAGTTCAGGGCTTGTGCAAATAGCGTCCTGAGTTATCCACAGGCCGGGAAAGGGGCTTGCAAAATTTTTGCAAGTCCCCATCTCTGGGGCTGGGGCGACGTGCCCCGGAAACACAGGATTTTATGCGCAAGGACCTTCATCGCCCGAGCACCATCCAGCCGCAGGAGTACGACTACGTGTCGTGCGACTACCTCGGCGGCGGCGTGGACGCGCTGGCCTTCTATTCTGACCGCATGGCGTTTCGCGTGCATCGCGAGCGCACGGGCGGTCGCTGGAGCGATCACGAGCACGGTGGCTCCTGCCACGTGTGCGGCGCGCATGCCATGTACGTGGCGCGCTTCCACCATCGCCCGACCAACGTCTACATCCAGACGGGCATGGACTGCGCCCAGAAAATGGACATGGGCGACGCGACCGCGTTCCGCTCGTTCAAGAAACGCATCGCCGAGGGCCGCAAGACCTTCAAGGGCAAGGCCAAGGCGCAGGAGCTTCTGGCCGAGCGCCAGTTGTCGACGGCGTGGACGATCTACACCGCGACCTACGATGCGCCGCTGCCGCGCGAGGAGAACATCATCACCGACATCGTCAGCAAGGTCGTGCGCTACGGCTCGATCTCGGACAAGCAGGCGAACTTCGTCGGCAAGCTGCTGAACGACATCAGCACCCGCGCTCAGCGCACCGCCCAGCGCGCGGCTGAGCAGGCCGCCGCCCAGCCGGTGCCGGTGAGCGACCAGCGCCAGACCATCCGGGGCGAGGTCGTCAGCACCAAGGTGGTCGACGGCTTCCGTGGCCCGGTCACCAAGATGCTGGTCCGTCACGCGGACGGCTGGAAAGTGTGGGGCACGGTCCCCGCCGGTCTGACGGTCGAGCGCGGCGACGAAGTCGAGTTCGCCGCCAAGATCGAGCCCAGCCGGGACGATCCGAAGTTCGGCTTCTTCAGCCGCCCGACGCAGGCCCGCAAGATCGGGCCTGCCACCCCCGAGCAGGCCGCCTAACCCCTGCCATCCCTCCAACCCCGCTCCGGCCTGAGAACCGGACGCGGGGTTGAGGAGTCGAGAGAACCACCACAGGAGAATCAGATGGGCATGTATATGTATCGAGTGAGCGCGCAGCGTGTGAAGCTCACGGACGGCAGCGAGGCCAACGTCGCGTTGTACGCCTACAAGCCGTGGACCGGCTGGGGCCGCGACACTGACGCCCGCAACAGCAAGGCGCACTTCCGCACCGGCTGTTGCGCCAGCGAGAAGCTGGCCCGCGACGGCAAGTTCACTGGGCGGTTCGTGATCGGCCACAAGGACGACACCACCGGCAAGGTGACGGTCGAGCCGGGCTCGAAGGCCTACGCCTTCGGCGGCGGCACCTTCCTCGATGACGCCTTCTTCAGCGCGCCGCGCGAGGAGGTGGGCGAGACGCCCTACGAGCCGTCGAACGAGCGCACTACGTTCAACCCCACGCCCGAGCAGGTCGAAGCTCTGCGAGCATTCGCCGGAAAGTACGGCCACAACTGGAAGCACACGCTTTCCAACCTCTGGTTCAACGGCCGCGATGACCGGGAACCGAACGGCCACTTGCTGCGGCAGGTCCGCAATCAGGGCGGCCCACGCTGGCTGGCGAAGTACGCGCCCTCAAAATAGGGCTTGCAAAAATCTTTCAGGTCCCCATATTGGGGAGGTCAAGGGCGAAGCACCCCGGAGTGTCGGGGACGGCCCACCAACGCAGGAGAATGGACATGGAGAACAGCAACGTCGACCGGGCCTTTCAGGCCTATCAGCAGGTGAGCGCAGCCAGTAAGGCCCAGAAGGCCTTCGACTTCGTCGCCGAGTACAAGGCCAAGCACGGCCACCGCCCCAGCCTCACGAGCATCGTGATGCTCTGGCAGGAAGCGGAAGCCAAGCTCGCCGAGCGCGAGGCCGAGACCGAGTAATCCAAGGCAGTTAGCGGCAGACCAGATCGGCTAACTCTCCCTCAACCCCGCCACGCCCTGAGAAGCGTGCGCGGGGATAGGGCGTCGAGAGAACCAACACAGGACCATCATGACTGACGCCATATTCAACTTCTTTTGGGGCGTGCTTTCGACGCTCGCTATTGCCGGGATCGTGCTCACCATCATGGGGGCCAACGACCAATTCAAATGCGTCCAGATCGGCGCGAACGGCCAGACGTTGCTCTGCAAGTTCGGCCCGCCGGTCGACCTGCCGCAACTCGGGAAGCGGTAGCCATGAGCGACCGGCACGACCTGCTGGTGAAGGCCTACGACTGCCTGCGCCGGGCGCACGAAGCGCTGAAGCTGGCCGAAGCCGCCGTCGAGGCGGCCAACCTCGCCATCATCAACCGCAACTTGCCGCCCGGCGTGCAGCCCTATGCTGCGCCGCCGCTGGAGCCTGAGAAGGTCCAGCCGGTCTACCGCCGCCAGCGCGTCACCTACCTCAGCAAGGCCGAGCGACAGGCCTTGAAAGCTCAGACTACTCGCCCTAAATTGAGGGCACGATCAACACAGGAGACTATCAATCATGGCAAAGCGTAAGGACCCGCCGACCATCAGTGCGATTGTCGGCAGCATCACCAACCTGCGGGTTGGCTCGAACACGGCCGAAGACAAGCCGAACACGGTGTACGTCGACATGAGCTTCGAGAACCGCGACACGGGCGCGATCAACGACCTGCTGTATGCCGCCTGCACGGTGGCCAACCTGCGGGGTGCCTATGGCGCGCTGAAGGAGTTGTTCCACGACGAGGACCGGATGTCAGTGCTGGTGAAAGAGCACTTGGTGCGCGAGCGCGACCGGGAGACCGAGGCCGACCGCAAGACGAAGGAAGCGGTCTGAACCATGTTCGTCCTCTTACTCGTCTCGGGCATCGTCGCCTTTTTCGGCCTCGGCACCACCGGGCTGTTCCTCAAGGGATTCACCCGGTCATGAAGCGTCCGAAGAAATACATCCGCACCGGCCAGAAGCACCGCATCCTGATCAAGGGTGAATGGGTCGAGGCTGAACTGCTGACCGAAGACCGCAGCGAGGCCATCGAGCGCCAGAAAGGAGGCCGCAGGCTTGGCATGGCCAAGCGCAAGGCGGCTGCCGAAGGCAGGCTGGTCGAGCCCACAATCCAGAGGAAGCACTGAGCTTGTCATGATCCCGAAAGGAACCCGTGTTCGCATACAAACGACCAACGGTGGCGACACCATCGCCACGCTGGCCGAGAACTACAGGCCGAGCGATTGCACGGTTGCACTCGCCTATCCGGGCAGGCCGGAAGCCGTCTGGCGTGTCTGGTTCGAGCGAGTCAAGTCCATTGAGGCCGTACCCCATTCGGGTAGTGGGACAAATGGCCCTTGCACGGCCCAATGAGATGCCCTAAAGAGCGGACAGGGGGTAGGTCGTGGGTAGGCACCGTTTCACACTACAGCAATGGGAAGGGATTGTGCGCTCCTCCATAAAGGTGGCGCACCCCAGTCACGTGGCGAAGATCGCCGCCATTGCGCTGCGCGACGAGTGCCCGGCGTGGCATGCCGCCTCCATCTTCTATGACCGGCTCGATTACTGCATGTGCGCGCCCTGCGTGAGAGCGCGGGCGAAGCGCGCCGCAGCCGGTTCAGAGTTCAACCGAGGAGGCTGAGGCCACAACCGCATGAAGTACGTCTGCGAGATCGAGATCAATTGTTGCAACGGGTCGTTCGGAACACCCGGCGGCCCTGTCATCTGGTCCGTCCCGGTGCCGAGCGACGATCCGCTCGTCCAACACGTCCGGGTCGTCGTCGCCGACGCCAACCTGCCCCGCAAGGAGGTGCTGTTTCTGGTCGAGATGATGGTGGTCGACACCGTCAAGCGCCTGCTGGCGAACCATGGGATCAAGCCGCCGACCTCGAAGTCCAAGCCCGCGCCCAAGCCGGTCATCAAGGCCAAGCCGCTGCCGGTGATCGAACCCGATCCGGTGCCAGTGCCGCTGACCGCCAAGCTCGCGGCCGAGTGAGGAGACGATGCGAACCATCCGAACCATTCTGGCCTGCACGCTGATGATCGGCGTCGTCGCGCCGCTGGCCTTTCTGCTGGTCGTCATCCACTGGCTGTGCGAGGGCGTGGCGCGCTTCTCGGCATGGCTCGACGGCTCGCCCTACCCGCCGTTCGAGGTGCGCGAGTTCGAGCCGGGCGGCAACGTCTACGACCTTGCAAACCGGGACCACACGCCCTAAATTCAGGGCATGATTACCATGACCAACAAGACCTACAGAGGGGTGGACGGCAAGCAGTACCGCGAGTTGATCCGCCCGGTGCGCATCGAGATCACGCGCGTCGAGGGACTGGCCAGAGAGTGCGGCCGGATTCAGACTTGCCATTCGTGGCACGACGCCCAGATCACGCTGCGCATGAACAGCCGCAGCGCGCCGACCAACGGCAGCTACGACAAGCACGACTTCAAGGTCGTGTTCGAGGACGGGCTGGAATACGAAGGCCGCTACGATCTCAAGCACTGGCGCGTCGAGCGGCCCGATCTGGCCCGCCATGTGCGCGGCTTCGTGCGGGCGCTGGCCCAGAACGAGAAGGTCCAGAAGACGCTGGAGTTGTCG
>Ga0066903_100006277_pt1 | contig 10520 bp, 2 predicted proteins | sample PanSoiMetaGPlot1_FD_67491 | JGI IMG/M metagenome (GOLD analysis project Ga0066903, IMG submission 67491) | Tropical forest soil microbial communities from Panama analyzed to predict greenhouse gas emissions - Panama Soil - Plot 1 (version 2) | ecosystem: Environmental > Terrestrial > Soil >...
GTTCACCGTCGCCACGATCCTGCTGCGTGAACTGGAGGCGCGCGGTAAAGCATCAGAACGTTTGATGCTTTACCGGCGGCTGCTTGAGGTAGCGGTGAAGGCGGCGGAAGATGCGGCTAGTCCTGGACCTTGAGACCTCGTCCACCGCCGACCTGCGACTGACCGGCGCGCAAGCCTATGCCGAGCATCCCGACACCCGCGTCACCGTCCTCTGCTACGCGATCGATAATGGTCAGGTGCAAACCTGGACCCAGATGGACTTGGTCCCCTGGCTGTTCAAAGTCGCAATCGTGGACCAGGGCGCGCTGGTCGTAGCACACAACTACCTTTTCGAGTTCAACGTCTATCATCAGAAGCTGGTCCCTATGGGCTGGCCACCGATCCCGCTGGATCGCTGGTCATGCACGATGGCCAGGGCATACGTGGCCGGCTACCCCGGCAGTCTGGAACTGGCGGGCAAGGCAGCGAAGATCACCATCCCCAAGGATGCCGGCGTCAGGGACCTGATGCTGCGCATGGCACGCCCCCGGACCACGGTCCCCCAGATTACCTGGTGGCACGAAACGTCCCCCGAGCACTTCCAGCGGCTCTGTGACTACTGCGCGAACGATGTCCAGGCCGAGCGGCAGCTTGATCGCGTGCTGCCCGAGCTGTCCCCGCGCGAGCGCGCGATCTTCGAAGCCGACCACCGGATCAACCAGCATGGGCTGGCGATCGACCTGAACCTGGTCCACCGGCTGCGTGTGCTGGCCGAGGACGCCAAGGCCGGGCTGACGGCGACGTTGATCCGCGTGACCAACGGCCAGATCACGACGCCGAACCAGGTAGCCCGCATCCGCGAGTGGCTGGCCTTCCAGGGTGTCACAGCTTCCGACCTGCGGCGGGAGACGGTGAAGACGCTGTTGCTGGACCAGGCCATCCAGGGCGCCGCCAGGACGGTCCTACAGTGCCGTCTGGATGCCTCCCGCTCGTCCACCGCCAAGCTGGACGCGATCGTCGCTGCGCGCTCCCCGGACGGCCGCGTGCGGGGGTGCTTTCAGTATTACGGGGCGAACCGCACCGGACGTTGGGCCGGTCGCCGCGTGCAGCCGCAAAACCTCTACCGTGGCTCGATCAAGGACATCCCGAGCGCGCTGGTCAGCGTTATGCGGGATGACACCGAGCCGGCTGATCTGGAAGCACTCTACGAGGACAGCGCGATGGGTGTGGTGGCGAGCTGCCTGCGCGCCACCATCGTCGCCGCCCCCGGCAACCGGCTGGTCATCATCGACCTGAGCCAGATCGAGGCCAGGGTCCTCGCCTGGATCGCGGGCGAAGGCGCCTCGTTGGAGTGCTTCCGGCGCGGGGACGACATCTACACCGACACCGCCCGCAGGGTGGGCTCCAGCTCGCGCCAGATGGGCAAGGTACTCGTGCTCGCGTGCGGCTTCGGCATGGGACCGGAGAAGTTCCAGGCCACCGCGCGCGGCTATGGCGTGACCCTGGACGGCTTCACTTGCGAGGCGATGGTCACGGCATGGCGGGAGGCGAACAAGCGCATCGTCAGCTTCTGGTGGGAGGCGCACAAGGTTCTGTTGCGGGTCACTCGTGCCGCGCCCGGGGCCAGCATCCACTTCGGCCGGCTCGTGTTCAAGCGCACCGCCAACGCCGTGCTGATCCAACTGCCCAGCCTGCGGCATCTGGTCTACCGCTGGGCGAGGGTCGTCAACAACCCGGACCACGGTCACAACGAGTTCTGCTACATGGGCTCGGGCGGGGGCGGCTGGACCTTGCAGCGGGCGTGGCCGGGCAAGACCACCGAGAACATCGTTCAGGCGATCGCACGCGACGTGCTGGCGGATGCGATGGTGGAGCTTGATCAGCTGGGCGTGCCGCTGATCGCCACGGTGCATGATGAACTGATCGCCGAGGTCCCCGTTGCTGACGCCGATCTCACCTTCGACCGGATGCGGGATGTCATGCGGCGGTCGCCGGCATGGGCACCTGATCTGCCTATGGATGCGGCCGGCTTTATAGCCTCTCGCTATCGCAAGGGGTGATCTGTGTCATGCACAACAAAGGACATTATGGACAGAAAAGGTATCCAGATACCCCTAGTGCGAGATTAGTGCGAGATCGGTGGTATCGCGGTTTTACAGGCTGTTTTGATGAAACTATGTTGTGTTGGGCATCTACACAGCCCGGTTTTGTTCACTCAGTAAAATCCGAGTGCGAAAAAGTCGTGCAGTTTTGTCCTGTTGTGTCCGGTTGTAGGTTGATCAACTGTATGAAAAGATTGATTTTCCTGATCTACAAAAGCCCCAATGCTTCGCCATTCAGCGGCCCAGCGTCCCTGAGCGAAGCCACCGTAAGTCCCTGAAAACACTCATGTATTTTCGTAGGTAAGTGTGGGTGAGTGCGAGTTTTTCGCACTGTTCGGTAGTCCTTGAAAAGTCACGCTTTTTCACCCGCGATGTCCGTTTTGTTGGAATGTGTCTTCAGGACACTCTCAGCGCCCGCTCACTTCGGCGGTCCCGTGGCGGACGGCGGCTCCGCGCTGCGAAACGGCTCGGTCTCGGACAGGAACCAGTAGCCGAACGCCGCCGCCGTGCCGACCGCTGCAGTCTTGATGACGGACGGTGGAAGCCGTGCGATCGCCGGCACCAGCTTGCGCGCGATCGGCACGGCGAAGTCGTCCATGATGCCCCACGGCACCATGCTGGTGAAACCGTGGTCGACGCTATCGGACGGGTCCTGCTGTCCACCGCCCATCATTTCCGACCGGCTCGGGATGCCGCCATGCTTCAGCGTTTCGATCTCGTGCTTCAGCTGCTGCACGCGCTCCAGCCCTTCCTTCTCGGGCGGCGGCAGCTTGGTGCCCTTCTCGTTGACCAGCGTGGTCGCGACGGTGTCGGACGCCGGCCGCGAAGACAGCATCGAGTAGGTCAGCCCGGCGGCGAAGGTGGCGAAAGGACCAAAGCCCCCGGAGAGGCGCGACAGTCCATAGGCCATCGCGGGAACCAGCAGCGTGTTGTAGGTGGCGCGGATGCCCTTATAGATGCGGGTGTTAGTGTTGCTCTCTCCGCCGCCGCTGAACGCCTGAATGATGTCGGCCGCGCCCTGCGTCATGCGGCTGACGCCCGGGCCTTCAAACATGCCCCCGAGCGAACTGTCATACCTGATCTGACTGATCGCCTGGAGCGGCATCGAGAAGGCACCGTTCAAGCCGCTCTGGTTCAGCGCGTAGTCGAACACGTATTCGCCCAACGTGCCGTTTTCGAGTTCCCGGGTGAACACGTCCGGGTGGTAGACCGCCAGGCGGATCACAGCCCCGGGGATTTGCGCCGTGATCATCGCGGCGGCACCGGCCACCGCCTGCGTCCCTTCGATCAGCGCCATGCCGGTGCCGGCCATGATCTGCATCGGCCTGCCACGCCCCTCGGTGATCGCGCGCTCGACGCCCCGGTCATATCGCTGGTGCAGGGCCTTCAGCGCCGGGTCCAGCACCTGACGCTGGATCGCAAAGCTGAAGGACTGGAACTGTGTGATCATGCTGGCGATCGGCCCGAGCCCCAGTTCGGGAACTTCACCGCGCTTCGGGTTCATCACGGTGCGGTCCAGCAACCGGCCGATCGCCAGCTCGTAGGTCGGACGCCACTCGGAGTTCTGGAGGTTGAAGGTGCGGGGGAGGCGCCCGGGGAAGCTGCCCTTGCGCGAGCCGCCGGGACCGGAGGGCGGCGGCAAAGCACGTTGTCCCCCGGGTCCGGGGACGCCATCATGTGAGACCATCCACTCAGCGAAGCCCCGGCGCAGCGTCTCGTTCTCAGGCACGCCCAGATCGTTGAGCCAGCCATGCGCGCGCTCGCCGCGCTCGTGCGCGTTGCGCCAGGCCGCGCCCCGCTTGGCCCCGCGCCAGCCCTTATAGGCCAGCCAGTCGTTGGCCAGCTTGGTCAGATACCAGTTGACGCCGGCCAGCATGGCGCGGCGGTTTGAGCTGTTGTAGTTGGTCTGGCCGATCATCCGGTAAATCCGCCCCATCGTGGCGGCGATCTGCGGCGTGTCGGCGTAGTCGGTCCCCTCGCGGTTCATAATGATGTCGTCGTAGATCGCGTGCGTGGTGGCACCGATCATGTCGGCGATCTCGGCACGCTCCTGCGCGGTTGCCGTGTTGAACTGCGCCGCCAGCTGGTTGACGTAGGCTTTCAGCGGCGCCTTGAAACTGCGCAGTGACAGCGCGCTGACCATCGGCTCGCCGATCATCGCCAGATAGGACGCGCCCAAGAGCGAGGTCGCGGCGAACGCCTTGAAGAACTGCACACCCTTGATCATGCCGCGCGCGTCGCGGAAGTTGCCGCGCCCGGTGATGATGTTCGCCAGTCCCCGGATCAACCTTATGTCCTCGGCCGGTGCGCCGGCCTGGTCCATCGCGGTCAGCATGTCCTCAAACTTCTGCTGGTTCGGCCCCAGGATTTCGATGAACGCCTGCTTGCGCGCCGCTGACTGGAAATAGCGCAGCAGCGCGGTGTTCGGCTCGGTGATCAGCCAGTCCTTCATAATGTCGTCAGCAGCGGGCGGCAGCTTGCGGTGGTTCAGGAAGGCGCCACTCGGGCCGATGGTGTCAAAGTCTGTCTGGTAGCCAACCGCGACGCGGTGACGCCACTCTTCCGCGCCAAGGCTCGCGATGTGGTTGCCGACCGGATCGTGATACTGCTGGGCCAGGTCCTCCGCATCCTGCGTCAGCGACGTGACCAGCGCCTGCCGCTTGGCCAACTTGTTGTGCAGGTTCTGCACTTGCTTCGGCGTCAGCTTCAGCTGGTCGTTCGCCACCTGGTTCAGCTGTTGCTGGGTCTGGGCGATCAGCTTGGGAAGCGCCTTCAGCTTGCGGAGGATTTTCGCCAGGTCGACCATTGCGTCCTGCACGTCCTGCGGCGCCAACCCCCGCGCGTCCACCGAGAGGCGGCGCCAGGCGGCAAGCAGCTTCTCCGGGTTGTCCCCCGGGGGACCGACTTCGTCGTCGAACATCCGCTTGAACAGCTTGTGCGCGTCGCGCTTGAACCGCTGCGGGTCGGACCAGATTTTCACATGGTCATAAACACGCGGGAAATACCCGTTCTTGGAATACTGGATGTCGGCGCCAGCATCGCGCAGCGAGCGGAAGATGTCCTCCATCAGCACGCGCAGCGGACCAGCCGCCTGCTTGATCTGACCCGGGATCGCCGTGCCCTTGTATACATCGGGGACCGGGCCTTCCGTGGTCATCGCATGGTGCAGCATGTCGTCGACTTCAAAGCCCTGCATCTCCAACCGCTTGATGCCACGCCGGTCCAGCCCGTGTTCGTCCATGATGTGGACGTATTTGTTGGACCACTGCTTGGCGAGCTTCTGGTAGCGTTCCTCGAAGCTCGGTGTTGACTGTGCGTAGCCAGTCCCCGGCGTGGTCCCCAGCATCGACATGATCTGCCGCAGGTAGGGCTTAACCTTCGGGTCCGCCATCGCATACATCACGTCCAGCTCGCCCATCGATCCCCCGAGAACCTTGGCGATGCCCTTCTGGATGCGCTGCAACAGGCTGTAGTTCGGCTTCGGCCGGTCCTTGTTATACAAGGGCGTCAAGGCGAGGCTGACACGCCACTCCTTCACGTCCGCCACGGTCTCGGCTAGCGCGCGCTTCAGCGCGTTCATCGCGCCCGGCGGCAGGCGCTTGTTCAGTTCATAGTTGTCGAGATTGATCGACAGGTCCTTGTTACTGAACAGCCCCTTGGGCGTGCCGGTCATCAAAAGGTTGCGCAGCCCGTAGTGCAGATGATCGAAAGCGTTGAAGATCGCCGTGCGCTCGGTGTCCTTGGGATAGATTTCGCTCAGGCCGTGAACCGTGTCGGTGAGGTAGCCCTCTTCCTGCATGACGAAGCCACGCGGATCAACGCCCGCGTCAGTCATCACGCGCGAGATATAGGCTTCGTGCGCGCGAGCGATCAGCTCGTAGATCGTGCCGTAATAGGGCTTCGGAGAGAGCTGATCGATCGCCTGCCCCATCCGGCGGAAGCGCGAGCCTTTGATGCCGGGATCGTGTGCCCCGGTCAGCAGCTGATCGAGTTCCTGCTGTGCTGCCTGCGCCGATGGCCCCAGACGTTGGGCCTGTGCCTGTAGCACGGCGATCCTCGCCGCGAGTTCCGCCTCGTCATAGAACAACACCTGCATGACGCGGCCAAGACGCTGCGCCATGTCGTCGTTGGGATTGCCGCCGCTGGCCTCGGCATCGACAGTTGCGAGGTTGCCGATCGTCCCTGGCTTCAGCTGATCCAGCAACCAGTTATCCAGCGCGTGCGTCCACTCGTGGCCCAGGGAGTTCGCGTCGGTGGTCAACCGGATAATCTTATCCCCGGTGTGGAACGTGCCAGCGTAGTTCTTCTTCGGGTCGTTCGGCTGGTAACGCTCCAGCATCAGCCCGATCGTCTTGAAGATGCCGAACGCATCCGGCGGATACCCAAGCGAGGTCATGCCGTCAGAGGCGGCGCGGTAGACTTGCAACAGGATGTCGCGCGCCTCCAGCTTGTCCATTTTCTCGTCAACGGTGACGCTCTTCAGCCCGAACTGCTTCTGCGTCTGCCGGCGTAGCGTCTCGATCTGCCAGGTCAGCGGACGCGACAACGCCAGGTTCGGGTCCTCGCCCGCGTCCGCGAACGCCGTCTGCCAGACGTTCTTGCCGTCGTGGCCGAACTGGTAGTCCAGCGCGGTCGGCGGCGTCATCGGTCCCCGTTTGCGATAAGGGGACAGCGGCTTGCGCGACGGTGTCGGGCGGAACTGCCCCGGACGGACGCGGGCCTCCAGTTGCTCGGATGTCACGCCGGAAGTCATGTCCTCACGGCGGCGGATTTGCTTCCCGAGCTGCGCCTCAAGGCTCTGGATCGTGTTGGCGCTCTTGTTCGCCCCCCGGGCGCGCTCGATGTTCGCTTCCAGCTTGACGATCTGTTCGTTGACCCGGTCGAGTTCGGCTTGCTCGCTCGGGATGCGCGCGATCGCGGTATTTGACGCCGCGATGTCCTCGTCGAACAGCTCGTCGGGGGACATCTGATCGATGTCCTCCAACTCGGTGTCACCTTCGTCGCCGGCCGCGTCCTCGGTTTTCGCCAGTTCCTGTTTCGGCTGGACCGGCAGTTCATCCTGTTGCGGTTCGTCTGTGGCGATCTTGCTTTCGGCGGCGATGCCCAGATCACCCTGTCCCCCGCCACGCGCCTGTCGCAGAAGTTCCGCCGGGTCAGCCTTCTGTTCCTCGCCGAACAAGTCCTTGCCCGGCTTATACGACAGCGCCTGCGACACATACTCGCGCAGCACCTCGGTCATCCGTGGGCGCGAGCGAAGGCGGGTCATGTTGTCGTTGTAGAAGGTGCGGATCACTTGCTCGGTCACGGGATCGAGCTTCGCGCCTGAGAAGATGTCCCCCTGCTTCAGCATGTCCCCCGGCGCGAGGCCCTTGGCCCGCGCCTGGTTCACCAGGTCCAGCGCCTGCGTGATGTTGTGCGTGATGTCGAGTTCCTTGGGCAGACGGTCCTGCCTGATCTCGCTCTTCAGCTTCACATAGGGCGCCGCCACGTCCATCAGCGTGCCGGTGATCGACTTCACATCATCGACCGGGCTTTCCAACGCGCGCGTCAGCAGCGGATCGTGTTCGTATGCCTTGGCCAGCACGGCGCCCTGGATGCGCCGCACGCCTTCCACTGAAAGGTTGCCCTTGTCGTCTTGCAGCCGGTTGCGCTCGGTCGCCGGCAGCGAGCCGACGAAGTCACGCATGAAGCTCTGATTGGCCGGCGACGTGAGCGGACGATCCGGGTTGTATTTGGCCAGCGTGTCGTCAGAGAGATTTCTTGCGTCGACCTTTGCTTGTTCGACGGGGGACATCGACATCGCGGCGGGGACGTTGGACGCCTCGGCGAACTTCCGCCCCTCATCCTCGGTGAGATACTTATCCGCCTGGCGCACCAGGATCGGCCGGTCGAAACCCGAAATATCGTGGCCCAGATCGGTGAGCGCGTCCTTGTATGCCTGATAACGATCCGGGTGTTGCTCGGCGGCGCGGTTAATCGCGGCGAGGCGGCCGTTGCCTGCCAGCACGTCCCCCGACAGCGAGGTCACGGGCGCACCCAGTTCGGCGACGGGAGAGGCACCTACACGCGCGGGATCAAGCCGTCCCGCCATCTCGGCAATCTGTGCCTCACTCGCCGCCCGGCCCGCGCGATCGCGTGGTTGCAGCGCGCCGCTTGCGGGCACCAGCGAGTTCGCTTCGACCACGCGGTAGTGCGTGTCGAGGAAGGTGTCCGGGACGTTGGTTGTGACGCGCTGAGTTGTCCCAGGCCCCCCGGGTGTTTGTGTCTTTGGTTGTGGTGTAGGTTCGGTGGTGCTGACACCACCCCCACCAACAGGAGTAACAGATGGTTCTTGATCCGAAGGTTTTGGCTCAGGTTGAGGTTGGACCTGTCCCCCTTGTGGTCCCCCCACCACTCCCGTCTGACCCTGACCGGCTCCAGGAAGAGACGAACCTTCGCCAGCGCCAGTATCAGGAGGCCCGGGCAGCGGTGACGGAACAGGCGCGATGGGCTTCGCTTGATCGGGTGTCGCATCAGTCTTGCCAAGCGTTGGCTCTTGCTCTTGAACTTGTCCCTCGCCTGGAGCGGGCAGTTGCTTTGCTGGAGCAGGCAGTTGCTCTTCCCCGCCCTGCCCCGACCCCGGTCCCAGTCCCCCTTCCGGTGCAGCAAGAGCCACCTGTCCGGGTTCAGGGGGCTCTTGGAGGTTGCCCGGTCGAAGCGGTATCCGACCCTTCGGCACCAGCCCTGCCAGCTGACGCCCCACCACATGCCCCGTCGTGAGAACACCGGCCGATATGCCGCCTTCAAGGCCCGCCTGTGCGAGTTCTTCCAAAGTTGGCGGGGGCTTCCCGGCAGCAGCATTTTCAAAGAACCGCGCCCCGGCGCTGGTAGCGGGGCCGGTGGCAACGGTGTGCAGCAGGATGTTCGCGACGGCGCTCTTGAAGGGCGCGATGGCAAACAGGGGTGCGGTGGCAGCGTTGACCGCGCCTGACATCGTGGCGGTGCGGATCGCATAGTCCACCGCCTGATCGTGTGGCAGACCCTGCCGGATCGCTTCGTCGTATCCGGGGATCAACGCCTGCACCGCGCCAACCAATCCATACCCTAGCGCGCCGCCCGCCACGCCACCCAGCGGCCCGCCTGCGGCGGTGCCGCCAGCAGCCCCCAGCACGCCAGCCGCGAGCGTAGGCGAGCTGTGCGTGATGCCGTAGGCGACACGGCCCATGAGGTTGAGATCGGGCGGCGGCTCTGGCGGCGTGCTGGGCGCGAACGCCTCACCGTGTTGCAGACGCCAGCTTTCGGTAAGCATGTCGGCAAGGCCACGCTGGGCACCGACGATGGGGCCGCCTCGCGTGTCCGAACCCGGCACCACAGGCTGGAACAGCGAAGCGATTGAAGGGTTGTCCTCGGGAGTTGGCGTAACCGCCCCGGGCGGCATCGTTTCCGGCCCCGGCTGCACTGCGCCGGGGGACGGTGGAGGCGCGGGCTGAAACGACGGTGTCAGCGTCTGGATCGATGCATTGTTCTCCGGGGTGAGGTCCAGCACGGGGACATCAGACGCCGCTGGCGGTGCCTCTGGCGGCGCTGGCGCGGGTGCTGGCGCCACAGTGTCGGGCGCGATGTTGCCGGCGAGCGACGGCATCCCTTCCGGGATCGAGAGCGACGCGGCCGGTGAAGGCGGCGCGACGGTTTCCGCCAGCGTCGGCGCTGGCTGTGCTGGTGCTGGTGCTGGTGCTGGTGCTGCCTCTTCGACCGGTGCCCATTGCGTCGAGGGTGTCCGCCGCGCGGGCGCAGCCGTTGGCGTGGCGGGGACGGTGGACGTGCCCTTCGCGGGCTCGTCCTCTTCGACCGGCAACCACCTGGTTGTGTCGAGCGGCATCAGGCGAGCCCTACGTTCTTCGCCTGCTGGAGCTGCCACGCCTGCGCGGCATTACCGAACAGCGAGGCGAGCGAACCACTGCCGTTCTGCTGTCCAGCGCCCAGCAGCGCCACCATGTTCGGGTCCATCTGCGGCGTCACCGCGCTTGCCAGGGGTGTTGCGGACGTGGCCGGCGAAGTGGCCCCCAGCGCGCCGCCCGGTCCTGGTGTGCCTGCGCCGCCGACGCCCTGTCCAGAGGGCGGCGCGGGGACGCCCTTGCTGCCCATGATCTTCGCGACATAGGCGCGCACGCTGGCGGGCGCGCCGGCCATGCCGAACTTGGCGACATTGCCCGGTCCCCAGTTATACGCGGCCAGCGCCTGGTCCATGTTGCCGCCGAAGCGGTTCAGGTTCTGGCGTATGTAGAGCGCCGCCGCCGGGATCGCCTGGCTGGGGTTGGTCGGATCGATGCCGAAGGCTTTCGCGGTTGCCGGCGTGAACTGACCGAGACCAAGCTCGCCGCCCTGACCGGCTATGCCGGTGTTCCACACACCTTGCGCGTTCGGTCCCCCGCTTTCCTGCACGAGTAGCGCACGCAGGAT
>Ga0066903_100006278_pt1 | contig 10519 bp, 14 predicted proteins | sample PanSoiMetaGPlot1_FD_67491 | JGI IMG/M metagenome (GOLD analysis project Ga0066903, IMG submission 67491) | Tropical forest soil microbial communities from Panama analyzed to predict greenhouse gas emissions - Panama Soil - Plot 1 (version 2) | ecosystem: Environmental > Terrestrial > Soil >...
GAGGATGCGCGGCGCCGGGCCCATGCGCTTGTAACCGCCGACGTCGCTGCCGCACACGCCAGCCGCTTCGACCTTCAAGATGGCCGCGTCGGCTTCGACCTCCGGCAGCGGGAACTCGCGTAGCTCGGTCGCCTCCGGCGCGACCTGCACCGCTGCCAGCACGGACTGGGCCATCAGACCCGCCACACCCGCACGTCGTCGGCTGGCATCGATAGCGACACGCGCTGCCCCTCATGCCAGCCGTCAACGGGCTGCAGGTGGGCCAGCACGGTCTGACCGATGTCCAGCGCCAGCGTCGCCTCGTAGTGATCGCCGATGAACAGCAGCGCTTCGATTCGGCCGGCCAGGCAGTTCGGCCCGCTCGGTGCCTTCGGTTCGGGCTCCACGCGGCCGTGCTCGGGACGTATAGCGACCTGACACGGTTCGCCGCTCTCGACCCCCGACGGCAGGTTGCCACGAGCTGTCAGGCTGACCGTGTCGCTGAGGCGGACCACCGCGGTGTCTGACGAAACCAGGTCAAGCACGCCCCGCAGCACCATGGTGCGGCCGACGAAGTCACGGACGCTGATAGTCACCGGCTCGCGGTACAGCTGCACCGGCGTGCCGAGCTGCTCCACGCGTCCCTGGCGCATGACCGCGATGCGATCCGAGACGCTGAGCGCCTCAACCTGGTCGTGGGTCACGAGCACGACCGTCACCCCGAGTCGGCGTTGCAGGAGCTTGAGCTCGGCTCGCATCTGCCCCCGCAGCTGCGCGTCCAGATTGCTGAAGGGCTCGTCCAGCAGCAGGATCTGCGGCTCGAACGCAAGACTGCGCGCCAGCGCGACCCGCTGCTGTTGGCCACCGCTCAGCTGCGTGGCCGCACGCTCCGCCATGCCACTCAGTCCGACCTGGTCCAGCGCGCGGGAGACGGCCTGCTGGAGCCGCTGGCCGCCGATACCGCGGACGCGTAGTGGATACGCGACGTTCTCGAACACGTTCATGTGCGGCCAGATGGCGTAGCTCTGGAAGACCATGCCCATCTGACGCTTGTGGGTGGGCACGAAGGTGCGCTCGACTGGAGCGTCGAGCACTCGCCCGTCGAACACGATCTCGCCGACGTCGCAGCGCTCGAGGCCGATGATCAGCCGCAGCGTCGTGGTCTTGCCGCAGCCGCTCGGGCCGAGCAGAGTCAGGATCTCGCCGCGGCGGACGTCAAGACTCAGCGAGTCCACGGCGCGGATCGAGCCGAAGGCCTTCGAGACCCCTTTGAGCTCGAGAACGTCAGTACTGCGCGACAAGCGCGTCTTTGAGCTGCGTTTCGCTCCAGCGGGCGTTCTCGGACAGGTACATCTGCGCCGGGCGGACGTGGCTGCCCTGGCCCTGCGAGCCGACCGGGTCGCGTCCCGCGGCCACATCCCGCACCGCCTCGAGCAGCAGACGGCGCATCTGGATGATGGCCGTGTCCGCGCTGCCGAGGTGCTCCTGCGTGCGATCGTAGATTGGCCCCATGCTCTCCTGGACGGCAAAGTCCTGGGTGTTGGTGCCCTCGATGCCGGTGTAGTTGACCGTTCGCTGCCGTTCGCGGCTGAGGCCGTAGTCGTTGCTGGCGTTCGCCTTCAGTGCGAAGGTGCCCAGGATGAAGTCCTCGGCGAGCCCGCGGCCCATGCGGTGCTCGTAGTACTGCCATTCCTCGTAGAGCTGGGGCTTGTCGTGGCTGAAGTGGAAGTTGTACGTCCAGCAGCTGGTGTCGTCGCGTGGCACCCACATGTGACCGTCGGTGTTGCCGAGTGTCTTCGGCGAGCCGCCGGCCCGCAACTGGTAGAAGGGCATCACGTAGTGGTAGACGCGCACGAAGTTCTGCTTGTCCTCGGGCAGGTGGCGGATGCTGGCGTACATGTAGCCGTAGTCGGTGTTGAGGATCTCGAGCCTCGGCGCGGTCGACCGCGCGCGAGGATTAGCCAGACCTTCCGCGGTGAGGTCGCGATGCAAGAAGGACGAATGGGACGTATCCAGGCCGCCTTCCATGGCCTGCAGGTAATTGCAGCGCTCGAACGTTTTGGAGATCCAGCAGTGGCCCGCAGGCGCGCGCATCCACTCGAGGTCGGGCACCGATGGCTGCTTGTCGGGTGGACCCAGGTAGGTCCACACGACGCCGGCCTTTTCGGCCGTGGGATAGGCCACCGCACGCACTTTGTGTTTGAAGTCGGACTCGGCAGGCTCGTTCGGCATGTCCATGCACTGCCCCGTGACGTCGAACTTCCAGCCGTGGTAGACGCAGCGGATGCCGGCTTCCTCGTTGCGGCCAAAGAATAGTGATGCGCCGCGGTGTGGGCAGTTGTTCTGAATCAGGCCCGTGGACCCGTTCGTGTCGCGGAACGCGATCAGGTCCTCGCCCAGCAGTCGCACACGAACCGGGTCACTGTCCGGCTGGGGCAGCTCCGACGACAGCAGAGCTGGCATCCAGTACCGCCGCAGTGTGTCGCCCATCGGCGTGCCAGGTCCGACGCGAGTGATCAGCTCGTTCTCTTCACGCTTCAACATGCTGGACTAAGCCCGCCTCGGCCTGGTTCGGTATGAACTTCAGACTATCAAAATCGGCGGTGTTTTTGCCCGTCCGAGCGGCTGAGTAGCCCGAAGGCCGTCGCCGTAGCCAGCCCGTAGACGAGGTGCGCGCTGAGGTCCTGCCACAGCGTGCCAGGGTCGTACTCCCAGATTGCCCGGTACAGGCCAGCCAGCGGCAGGATGACGTAGCTCGTGCCCCACACAACCGCCCCGAACGGCAGCCCCCAGAGCGCTCGCGGCGCGGATGTCGAGCCGACCACGATGCCGAAAAGTCCACCCCAACCCAGGCCGTAGCCCCAGTGCATCACATTGTTCGTGAGCGGCGCCCAGCGCGGCGAAAGCTCGCGCTGGAGTACGACCTCGAACAGCCGTTTGCCGAGTTTGCCGGGCGCCGACGCGTTGTCCCAATTGTCCAGGCCCACCGAGAATTCCCACTCCAGCGGGCCGCTTTCGCCACCGCCACGTTTGTAACGGTAAAACCACAACGTATCCATGGCGGTGGTGCCCACCGCTCCCGCCAACACGCCGCGCATGAGCGCTTGTAGGGGTCTCACGTGATCGGTCCGCCGGGGCCTTGCCAAGCCGGGGTAGCGGCTGGATACTGGGGAAAACGTCCCTATCTTACATAGACGCTGTTCTGTACCCGATGCGCGGGGAGTTGCCATGGGCCGCAAGGGCTGAAAGGAGGTCGCCACGGTGAGTACAGACAGAGGAATGTACGGACAAGTAGCCGGTGGCGGGGTGCCGCGCGCGGCCGGCAGCGGCGTCGACGAAGTTCACATTCTGTGGACGTCCGAGGGCATGAGCTGCGACGGCGACTCGGTCTCGATCACCGCCGCGATGCAGCCTAGCCTCGAAGACGTTGTGCTCGGACTGCTGCCCGGCCTGCCCACGGTGCACCTGCACAACAAGGTGCTCGACCCGTCGCTGGGCGGCGACGAGTTCATGCGCGTCTTTCATCAGGCCGCCGATGGAGCCCTTGGGGTGCCATTCGTCTTCGTGGTCGAAGGCTCGATTCCCAACGAAAAAATCAATGGCGACGGCTACTGGACCTCCATGGGCAACGATCCGGCCACCGGCGAGCCGATCACGCTGAACCAGTGGATCGACCGTCTGGCGCCGAAAGCATGGGCGGTGGTTGCCATCGGCACGTGCGCCGCGTACGGCGGCATTCACGCCATGGCGGGCAACCCGACCGGCGCGATGGGCCTATGCGACTATCTCGGCTGGGATTTTCGGAGCACTGCCGGCATCCCGATCGTCAACGTCCCCGGATGCCCGGTTCAGCCAGACAACTTCATGGAGACGCTGACGTGGCTGCTGTACCAGGCCGCCGGACTGTCGCCGATGATCCCACTCGACGACATGCACCGCCCGCAGTGGCTGTTCGGCAAGACCGTGCACGAGGGCTGTGATCGCGCGGGCTACTACGAGCAGGCGGACTTCGCTTCCGATTACAACTCGCCCAAGTGCCAGGTGAAGATTGGCTGTTGGGGGCCGGTTGTCAACTGCAACGTGACGAAGCGGGGCTGGATGGGCGGAATCGGCGGCTGCCCGAACGTGGGCGGCATCTGCATCGGTTGCACCATGCCCGGTTTCCCCGACAAGTTCATGCCCTTCATGGACGAGCCACCGGGTGGAGCGCTGTCGTCGATGATGACCACTCCGTATGGTGCGCTCATTCGGCGTCTGCGACAAATCACCAACCACACCGTCAACAAGGAGCCCAGGTGGCGCCACAACCGGCCTGAGCTGACGACCGGTTACAACCCGCGCTGGCCGCGGTAGCCGGACGAGAGGGGACCCCTTCGATCATGGTCGTACAAACACCTGTCGAACAGAAAGCCAGAAACCTGGTGAGCATGTCGTGGGACCCGATTACTCGGATTGTCGGCAACCTCGGCATCTACACCAAGATCGATTTCGACAATCACGAAGTGGTGGAGTGCAAGAGCACGTCGTCGATTTTCCGCGGCTACAGCGTCTTCATGAAGGGCAAGGATCCGCGCGACGCGCACTTCATCACCAGCCGGATTTGTGGCATCTGCGGCGATAACCACGCTACGTGCTCGGTGTACGCGCAGAACATGGCCTACGGCATCAACATGCCACCGCTGGCCGAGTGGATCTACAACCTCGGCGAGGCTGCCGAGTACATGTTCGACCACTCCATCTTCCAGGACAACCTGGTGTTCGTCGACTTCTGCGAACAGATGGTCAGAGAGACGAATCCCAGGCTGCTGGAGAGGGCCGAACGGACCGACGCGCCGCACGCCAATATCCACGGGTATCGCACGATCGCCGACATCATGCGCGCGTTCAACCCGTTCACGGGCGAGATCTACAAAGAGGCGCTGGTGCAGTCGCGCGTAACGCGCGAGATGTTCTGTTTGATGGAGGGTCGCCACGTCCACCCATCCACTCTCTATCCAGGTGGTACCGGCACCGTGGCGACGCCGCAACTGTTCACCGATTACATGATCCGCCTGGTCCGGTTCCTGGATTTCGTCAAGAAGGCGGTCCCACTGAACGACGACGTCTTCAACTTCTTCTACGAGGCCTTGCCCGGTTACGAAGAAGTGGGCCGAAGACGCATCCTGCTGGGCTGCTGGGGCTCTTTCCAGGACCCGGCTGTGTGTGACTACCGCTATCAGAACATGGAGAAGTGGGGCCGGGCGATGTTCGTCACGCCCGGTGTTATTGTCGACGGCGAGCTGGTCACCACCAGCCTGGTCGACATCAATCTGGGCATCCGCATCCTGTTGGGCAGCTCCTACTACGACGACTGGGAGAATGAAGAAACGTTCGTGTCGCGGGATCCGCTCGGCAACCCGGTCGACAAGCGGCATCCGTGGAACCAGACGACGATTCCCAAACCGCAGAAGCGCGACCTGGAGGGCGGCAAGTACAGCTGGGTGATGAGCCCACGCTGGTACGACAAGCGGACCGGCAGCCATCTGGCCCTGGACACGGGCGGCGGAGCCATCGCGCGCTTGTGGACAACCGCTCTGGCCGGCCTGGTGGACACAGGCTACGTGAAGGCCACCGGGAGGTCCGTGGAGATCAATCTGCCAAAGTCCGGCGCCTTTCCCGAGATGCAGTTCGAATGGAAGATCCCGCAGTGGTCGAATGCGATTGAACGCGATCGCGCGCGCATCTACTTTGTCGCCTACGCGGCGGCGATGGCCTTTTTCTTCCTGGACAAAGCGATGGCCCGAATCCGCTCGGGCGACGTACGGACGTTCCAGGAGTTCGACGTGCCGGACGAGGCGATCGGTTGCGGCTTCCACGAAGCGGTGCGCGGTGTGCTGTCGCACCATATGGTCATTCGCGATGGCAAGATCGCCAACTACCATCCGTATCCGCCAACACCATGGAATGGGAGTCCAACGGACAGTCTGGGGACGCCTGGTCCATACGAAGACGCCGTCATGGGCTCGCCGATTTTCGAAGAGAACGGTCGAGACCACTTCAAAGGCATAGACATCATGCGCGCGGTGCGGAGCTTCGATCCGTGCTTACCCTGCGGTGTTCACATGTACCTGGGCGATGGCCAGGTGCTGGAGCGGAGGCACTCGCCGACGCTGGGCGTTGCCGCCGGAGGCTGACAGCATGCTGCTGGCGCAACAGCGCGTCGCGAAGCTCGAAGCCCGCCTGGCGCAACTCGAGGCGCTGCCGGACTCGGAGCTGCGCGATCTGGCGGTGGATTCCGTCCAGGGCCTGATGGACCTGTACGGGACGGCCCTGGCGCGCATCCTCGAGCTCGTGCCCGAGGTCGCATCTCGGCTCGGCGAGGACGAGCTGGTCTCACACTTGCTGCTGCTCCACGGCCTCCACCCCGTCGACGTGCGGGCGCGGGTGGAGGCAGCGCTGGAGTCCGTTCGACCGTACCTCGCCACCCACGGCGGAAACGTCGAGCTGCTGTCGGTAGCGGACGGAGTTGCCTACCTGCGTCTGAACGGGACGTGTCATGGCTGTCCGTCGTCGACGGTGACGCTCAGGCAAGCCATTGAGGAAGCCATCTTCAAGGTGGCGCCCGATCTCGAGCGTATCGAGGCCGAGGGTGTAGCGCCGCAGCCGCAGGTGATCGCGCTCGACAGCCTGGTCTGTCCCCTGCCGTGATGCCTGGCGGAGCCCTGCGGCGCTTCGCGCGACGCGCGACCGAGGCGTCGCTGGCTGCCGTCGAGCGCTGCGACCTGTGCAGCGAAGCGGTGCCGCAACAGCACCGGCATCTGCTGGAATCGGACACGCGACAGGTCGCGTGCGTGTGCCAGGCATGCAGCCTGTTGTTTTCCCAACCGGCGGCGAGTCTCGGCAAGTACCGCCTGATCCCGGACCGACACCTGTATCTGGCGAACTTCGCCATGACCGACGCCGAATGGGACAGCCTGCGCGTGCCCGTCGGCATCTGTTTTGTGACTGGAGCCTGTGCGTTTTATCCCGGTCCGATGGGACCCACCGAGGCGGTTGTCGACCCGTCGACGTGGGCGGCGCTCGTGGCGCGCTACCCGGTCCTGGGTAGCCTCGAGCCTGACGTCGAAGCGTTTCTCGTCAATCGCGCGCGAGGCGCTCGGGATCATTTCATCGTTCCAATCGATACCTGTTTCAGCCTGGTCGGGCTGATCCGCACGCGCTGGCGCGGCCTCAGCGGCGGCAACGACGTGTGGGTGGCGATCGGCCACTTCTTCGACGCGCTTCGCAAGCGCTCCCGTGTTCAGCGTGTGGAGACACCAGCATGCCCATCAGCGACAACCTGATTGTCGGGCAACCGGATACGAGCCCGGATGCTCCGTCGCACACACCCGGCGTGCGGCAGGGCAACTCGCCGCCGGTCCTGGATCCTGGCTTCGAGACAACGAGCGACGGTCTGAAAGCTACCGCCCGACGCTCTACAGGTATCAGTCCCAAGAACCGCAACCCGGTCACGCCCGGCGCGCCCAACCTTCCTCCAGCCTGACGGTCTTGCCTGAGCTCGACTTCAGCATCGATGGCGCGGAGCCGCTGGCGTTCGCGGCACAGCCGACGATCGTCTTGAAGCTGCGGATCGTCGCGCAGGGCAGCGAGGCGGTGCGGAGTATCTCGTTGGCAGTCCAGGTGCGGATCGCCGCGACTCAGCGTGGCTACGCCGACGTCGAGCAGGCGCGCCTGCTCGACGTCTTCGGCGAGCCATCGCGTTGGGGCCAGACGCTGAAGGGCCTCTTGTGGACGACGACGAGCGTGCAGGTGCCCAGGTTCCGCGGCCAGATTGTCGTGGACCTGGCCATCCCGTGCACGTATGACTTCGAGGTCGTCACCACCAAGTACTTCGATGCTCTGCAGGACGGCGCGATTCCGCTGGAGCTCCTGTTCAGTGGCACCGTGTTCTATCTCGGCGACGTCGGGCTGCAGGCAGAGCAGATCAGCTGGGACAAGGAGACCCGCTTTTCGCTGCCTGTACAGGTGTGGAAAGACGTGATGCACCTGTATTTTCCCAACTCCGCCTGGATGCGCGTGCACAGGGATACCTTCGACCGTCTCAACGGCTACCGCATGCGAAACGCGCTGCCGACCTGGGAGGCGACTCTCGAGAGTCTGCTCAGCGCGAGCGAGAACCAGCAACAGGTATGGACGCGTTAGAACACATCGCCGCCGCGGTGCTGTACGAGGGCTACGTCCTCTGGCCGTACCGCCGCTCGGCGCGCAAGAACCAGCAGCGCTGGACCTTTGGTGGCGTGTATCCGCGAGGCTTCGTCGAGAGCGCCGGCAGCGGCGATGCGTGGCGGGTCCAGACCCAGTGCCTCGTGACGGGCTCCGAGCCGCGCGTCGATGTGGAGGTGCGCTTCCTGCAGGTGGTTTCGCGCCAGGTGGCACGCGTTTCCGCCGACGGCCGACTGGAGTTTGTCGACGAGCTGACGACCGGTAGTCAGCGCATTCTGGCCTGGGACGAGGCGGTCGAACGCCGCTTCGCGTTTCCGTGCGATCTCAGAGTGATGGCCGGCGAAGAGCGCGAAGCCGTCGACGGCGGAGTCATCATGCGCACGTGGGACGAGTTGCGGGGCGAGCTGGACCTCTCGGTCGAAGTGGTGCGTAAGGATCTTCGGCGTGTCACCGCGAGCCTTACAAACCTGAGCCAATGGTCGGGAGTAGAGCGCGATGCCGCCCAGCGCCACGGCTTCATGTCTGCGCACCTGGTGCTGCGCGTTGAGAACGGCGCTTTCCCGTCGATGACGGACCCACCCACAGAGCTGAAGGCGGAGGGTGACGCCTGTCACAATTACGGCCTGTGGCCGGTGCTCGTCGAAGACGAGCGCACCATGCTCGCGTCGCCAATCATCCTGTACGACTTCCCCAAGATCGCCCCTGAGAGTCCGGGCCTGTTGTTCGATAGCGGCGAGATCGATCAGTTGCTGATCCTGAACACGCTGACGCTGACCGATGCTGAGAAATCGGAGGTGCGGGCCACCGATCCGCGTGCGCGTGAAATCCTGGACCGCGCCGAAGCACTCACGGCCGAGGACCTCTCACGTTTGCACGGCGCCATCCGCGAGGTCCGCGTGCTGCGGCCAGAGGACGACTCGTGGATCACCGAAGTCGATGGTCGCCTCCTCCAGATGGAGAAGCCTCGACTGGAGAGGGTGATCGTGAATGGCCGCGAGGTCCGCACAGGGAGCGCGGTCCGCCTGCATCCGCGCGGCCGGGCCGACGTGTTCGACCTCGCTCTGGACGGCCAACTTGCGACCGTCGAGGCTATCGAGCAGGACTACGATGACCGCGTACACCTGGCCGTCGTTCTGGCCGACGACCCCGGCCGCGACCTGGGGATGGCGCGCATGCCCGGGCACCGCTTCTTCTTTTCACCCGACGAAGTTGAGCTTGCCCTATGAGTGTGCTGGTAGCCGGCATCGGCAACATCTTTCTTGGCGATGACGCATTCGGCGTGGAAGTCGTCCGCCGCCTGGCCGATCGCAAGTTGCCGGAGGGCGTTCAGGTGGTCGATTTTGGCATTCGCGGCTTCGACCTGGCGCACGCGCTCATAGACTCGGACTCCACCGCCGTCCTGGTGGACGCCACTCCACGTGGTGGTGAGCCCGGCACACTGTACCTCCTCGAAGCGGCGGTTGACGCGGGCGAGCCGAGTGTCGAGACTCACGGTATGGACCCCGCAACGGTCCTGCGCCTGGTCGAGGCGCTTGGTGGTCGGCCGCCGCGGGTCCTGGTCGTTGGCTGCGAACCGGCGACCATCGACCTGGACGAAGAAGGCCAGATCGGCCTGAGTCCGGCGGTCGAGACGGCAGTCGATGAAGCCGTACGGATGATCGAATCACTCGTGATCGATCTTGAAAGGAGCAGCGTATGAAGATGATGGCATTCGCAACGCTTTTCCTTGTGGCGGGGTTCGCAACGATCCTGTTCGTCCGATCGATTCCGGAGATCCGCCGCTATATGAAAATCAGCAGCATGTAATGCACGAAGTAGCCCTGGCCCAAGGTATTCTCGACGTCGTGCTGGACGTGGCGGACGGTCAGCAGGTCCAGACCGTCCGGGTGCGAGCGGGCGAATTACTCGCGGTCTCCCCGGATAGCCTCCAGTTCTGTTTTGAGATAGTCGCCCAGGACACGCCGGCAGCCAGGGCTCGACTCGAGGTCCAGCTAACGCCTGACGACGTGTTGCTGATCGACGGGGTCGAGCTCGTCGAGGACGGGTGGCAGTGGCGGCCGGACGTGGTTGAAGATGAGGTGGCCACGTAGATGTGCCAGATCCTCCCGTCGCGAGTCGTAGCCCTCCAGGCAGACGAGGTCGTGGTCGAGCTGAATGACGGTCAACGCGTGCTCGTCAGTGCGGCGCTGAAGTCCCAGCTCGCGGTCGGCGACTACGTCCTGGTGGATCGCGGGCTGGTGGTCGAGACTATCGAGGCAGATGAAGCCGAGGCCATCCTGAGCATGTATCGGGAGATCGGCGAGCTTCTCGAGGCGGAGGATGCCTTGCCGTGAACGTA
>Ga0066903_100006280_pt1 | contig 10518 bp, 7 predicted proteins | sample PanSoiMetaGPlot1_FD_67491 | JGI IMG/M metagenome (GOLD analysis project Ga0066903, IMG submission 67491) | Tropical forest soil microbial communities from Panama analyzed to predict greenhouse gas emissions - Panama Soil - Plot 1 (version 2) | ecosystem: Environmental > Terrestrial > Soil >...
CTGCTCGCCGCCCGGCTGCTCGAGCGCCTCGGCCTCGACCCAGCGGATGTTGACCTTCAGCCGGTGCTTGAACCCGCCGTGATAGAGCGCTTCGTTCAGGCTCTTGTACGAGTCCTCGTAGCCGACGTACTTGCCGACGACGTGAATCGTGATCTCGTCCCGGGGATTGCGGATGCGATCCGCGAGATCGCGCCACGCGTCCATGCGCGCCTCGGTCTCCGGCAGGTGCAGCCGCTGCAGCACGATGCGGTCGAGGCCTTCGGCCGCCAGCACGGTGGGCACCTCGTAGATGCTCGACACGTCCTTCGCCGTGATGACGGCTTCCTCGTCGACGTCGCAGAAGAGCGCGATCTTGCGCTTGATGTCCTCGTCGAGGAAGCGGTCGGTGCGGCAGAGGAGGATGTCGGGCTGGATGCCGATCGCGCGCAGGTCGCGGACGCTGTGCTGCGTCGGCTTGGTCTTGAGCTCGCCGGCCGCGCCGATGAACGGCACGAGCGTGAGGTGAATGTAGAGCGTGTTCTCGCGCCCCACGTCCTGCCGCAGCTGGCGGATCGCCTCGACGAACGGCAGGCTCTCGATGTCGCCGACCGTGCCGCCGATCTCGACGAGCACGACGTCGACCCCCTGCGCGACCGTCCGGATCGCGTCCTTGATTTCGTTGGTGATGTGCGGGATGACCTGGACGGTGCGGCCGAGATAGTCGCCGCGCCGCTCCTTCTGAATGACCTGCAGGTAGATCTTGCCGGTCGTCCAGTTGTTGTTGCGCGTCGTCAGCTGATTGGTGAACCGCTCGTAATGGCCCAGGTCGAGGTCGGTCTCGGCGCCGTCGTCGGTGACGTAGACCTCGCCGTGCTGGTACGGGCTCATCGTGCCCGGATCGACGTTGATGTACGGGTCGAATTTCTGCAGCGCGACCTTGTAGCCGTGGCCCTCGAGCAGCGCGCCGATCGACGCGGCGGCGAGCCCTTTTCCAAGTGACGACACGACGCCGCCGGTCACGAGAATGTACTTGACGGGGCGCTGACCCGAGGCGGCGTTCGGCGAACTGTTCGGCTGCGGCATCGTGTGTGGGTCTCTCAAGTGGTAAGGGGTTGAGCGAGAAGCGCGCGTACGCGCGCGAGATCGTCCGGCGTGTCGACGCCGATGCTGGCGTAGGCCGTCTTGACGGCCATGATCCGGATGCCGTGCTCGAGGGCGCGCAGCTGCTCGAGCGCTTCGGCGCGCTCCATCGCGGTCGGCGGCAGCGACGCGACGCGGAGCAGCGTCTCGCGGCGGTACACGTAGAGGCCGATGTGCGCCCACGCCGGCGCCGCCGGCTGCCCGGGGCGCGTGTAGGGAATCGGCGCGCGCGAGAAATAGAGCGCGTAGCCGTCGCGATCGACGACGACCTTGGTCACGTTCGGGTTCTGGTGCTCGGCCGGATCCACGATCCGCCGCCGCAGCGTGCTCATCTCGAGCGCGGAGTTGGCGAGCAGCGGCTCGACCGCCGCGTCGATCGTCTCGGGCGCCAGCACCGGCTCGTCGCCCTGCACGTTGACGACGACGTCGCACGCGAGCGACGTCACGACTTCGGCGAGGCGATCGGTGCCGCTCTGGTGCGACGGCGACGTCATGACCGCCTCGCCCCCGAAGGCCGCAACCGCGTCGGCGATCCGCGTGTCGTCGGTGGCCACGATGACGCGCGAGACCGTTCTGGCCGCGGCCGCGCGGCGGTAGACGTGCTCGATCATCGGGCGTCCGGCGATATCGGCGAGGGCTTTTCCGGGGAGACGGCTGGACTGGAACCGCGCTGGAACGATCGCGATTACCAAGGGGTGCACGACAAATCTTACCACAGGGGTTCGACGGCTGAGCGTTCGGTGCTACCATGTAGCAACCGGAACAGCCTCGCGAACGGAGCGGAGCGAGCTGCGAAGAGCGAGCGTAGCGCAGCGCAGCGAGCCTAAGCGAGCCTCGAGAGGCGAGCGCCAAACAATGACGATGCGAAGCGCGGCGGTTTACGGCGTCGGTGGCACGCTGCTCGTCGCGTGTCTCGCGGCGGCCAACATGCCGCAGGAGCACGACGCGCTTCCGTCGCGCGTGCCGCGCGCGTCCGAGTTTCCGGCGCCCGACGCGGTGGCGCTCGACGTTGCGTCGCAGGCCGCGCGCCTCCACGCGCGCATGGCGCAGGCGCCGACGCCCGGTCCGAATCCGCGCAATCCCTTCTCGTTCTCCGCGCCGCGCGTGGCGCGTCTGCCAGCGGCCGCTCCGGCCGCAGTTCCCGAACCGCACGTGGCGCCGCTGCCGCCGCCGCTGCCCGCGCTCGTGCTCATGGGCGTGGCCGAAGAGGCGACTGCTGCCGGTCCGCACCGCACCGCCGTCATCGGCGGCGACGGCGACACCATTTATATGGTGGGGGAAGGGGACGCGGTGGGCGATCGCTACCGCGTCACAAAGATCGGCGCCGACGCGGTTGAGCTCGAGGATCTCGTCACGAAGGCCTACCGGCGCCTCGCACTTCGCTGAGCTCGTCCGAGCGGCGCGGCTGTCTTCGGCATTCGGTCAATGACGAATGGCGAATGACGAATGCCGAAATGAATCCCGAATCCCGAATCCCGAACCCCGAATGCCGAATGAGGCTCACACCCGCGCGATGGTCGCTTCGCGGATCGCCTTCAGTTTTCGAATCTCGCCGACCGCGGAATCCAGGCCGACGCCCTCGTCGACGGTGATGACGCCGACCGCCGTGCTGCCGGAACGGCCGAGCGCGAAGCTCGCGATGTTCACGCCGTGGCGGCCGAACATCGTGCCGATGTCGCCGATGACACCAGGACGGTCGTCGTTGGCGGTCACGACGATCGTACCGGCCAGGTTGGCTTCGACCGGCACGCCGTCGAGGCTGCACAGGCGCGGGTAGCCGGGCTCCACGACGACGCCTTCGACCCAGCGCTCGTGCGTCTCGCCGCGCAGCTTCACCGAAATCACGTGCGTGAAGTCGCGCGAGCGCGAGCTCCGCGATTCCACGAGCTCGATGCCGCGCTCGGCGGCGAGCGCGCGGCTGTTGACGGCGGTCACGCTGTCGGCCGAGCGTCCGAGCACGCCGGTGAGCACCGCGCTCCCGATCACGTTTTCGTACGCGGTGACGAGCGGACCGTAGTACCGGATGCCGATTTCCGTCGGACGCTCGGTCAGCAGCTGCGCGACCAGCGACCCGAGCTTCTGCCCGAGCTGCAGGTACGGCCGTAGCGTCGGCACGTCGTCCTGCGGGACCGACGGGAAGTTGACGGCGTTGCGGATGATCCCTTCCTGCAGGTAGTCGCGGACCTGAATCGCGATCTCGGTGCCGACCGCTTCCTGCGCTTCGTGGGTGGACGCCGCGATGTGCGGCGTCGCCACGACCTGCGGCAGCGACTGCAGGCGCTTGTCGGGCGGTGGCTCGTTCTCGAACACGTCGAGGCCGGCCCCGGCGACCTGACCCGACTCGATCGCGTCGGCGAGCGCCGCTTCGTCGATCAGTTCGCCGCGCGCCGTGTTGACGATCCGCACGCCTTTCTTCATCTTCTTCAGCCGCGCCGCGTTGATGAGGTGCCGCGTGTCGGGCAACGCCGGCACGTGCAGCGAGATGACGTCGGCCTGTTCGATGAGCTCGTCGAGATCGACGAGCGAGGCGCCGGCGGCGTCGGCGGCGCGCGACGTGAAGAACGGATCGTAGGCCAGGATGTCCATCCCGAAGGCCTTTGCGCGGGCCGCGACTTCGCGTCCGATGCGCCCGAAGCCGATCACGCCGAGTTTCTGGCCGCGCAATTCCGTGCCCATGAAGCGCTTCTTGTCCCAGATGCCGGCTTTCATGGACGCGTCCGCCGCGGCGAGCTGCCGCGCGACCGCCAGCATCAGGCCGAGCGCGAGCTCCGCCACGCTGATGCTGTTGGCGCCGGCGGCGTTCATCACGAGGATGCCACGGGCCGTCGCGGCCGGCACGTCGACGTTGTCGACGCCCGTACCCGCCCGCGCGATGACGCGGAGGTTGGGCGCGCCTTCGATGAGCGAGGCGGTCACCTGCGTGGCGCTTCTGACGATCAGCGCGTCGGCGTTCGCGAGATCGCGGGCGAGTTCGTCGGGCTTGCGTCCGGAACGGGCGTCAACGGTGTAGCCGGCGGCGCGGAGCGAGTCGGCGGCGGAAGCGGGGAGAGAATCTGCGATGACGATGTGCACGCCAGATTATAATGTCGCGTTTGCGTGCGCGGCGCGCACCATCGTGGTGCAAACCGCACGAAAGCCCCGATTTGATGCGGCGAGAGCGGCGGACCGGTCGAGGTTTTCCACAAGCTTTTCCACAGTTTCTGTGAAGATCCGGTAACGCGCTGACGGGGACGTGACCTAATGCCGAATTTTTCGACGCTCAAGACGCCGACGACGGGAACCGCCATTACCAGACAAGGTGGACGGCTCGTCGTACCGGACGATCCGATCATTCCGTTCATCGAAGGCGACGGCACCGGGCCCGACATCTGGCGCGCGAGCGTCCGCGTCCTCGACGCCGCCGTCGCCAAGGCCTACGGCGGCACACGGAAGATCGCCTGGTTCGAGGTCTACGCCGGCGAGAAGAGCGCAAGACTGTTCGACAACTGGCTGCCCGACGACACCGTCGATGCGTTTCGCGAGTACTACGTCGGCATTAAGGGGCCGTTGACGACGCCGGTGGGCGGCGGGATTCGATCCCTGAACGTCGCTCTGCGTCAGTTGCTCGATCTCTATGTCTGTCTGCGTCCTGTCCGATGGTACCGGGGCGTCCCCTCGCCCGTGAAGCACCCCGAGAAGGTCGACATGGTGATCTTCCGCGAGAACACGGAAGACATCTACGCCGGCATCGAGTACGCGGCGGGCACGCCCGAGGCCCAGAAGGTCCTCGATTTCTTCGCGCGCGAGTTTCCCAAGGAGTTCAAGAAGATCCGCTTCGGGACGGCCGACGCGTCGGGCGCCTGGCAGAAGGCGCTCGAGGAAATCGGCGCGCCGCACCGCGAGGTCGGCGTCCAGGTCGGCATCGGCCTCAAGCCGATCAGTTATCTCGGCGCCGAGCGCCTGATCCACAGCGCGATCACCTACGCGATCCAGAACAAGCGCAAGAGTGTGACCTTCGTGCACAAGGGCAACATCATGAAGTTCACCGAAGGCGCGTTCCGCGACTGGGGCTACCAGATTGCGAAGCAGTTCTTCGGTGCCGAAGAGCTCGACGGCGGACCGTGGTGCCGGATTCCGCAAGGCAAGCCCGGGGCGGGGATCGTGATCAAGGATGCCATCGCGGACATCACGCTGCAGCAGGTCTTGACGCGGCCCGACGAGTTCGACGTGATCGCCACGCCGAACCTGAATGGGGACTACCTCTCGGACGCGCTCGCCGCGCAGGTCGGCGGCATCGGCATCGCGCCCGGCGGCAACATCAATTACCTCACCGGTCACGCGATCTTCGAAGCCACGCACGGCACGGCGCCCAAGTACGCCAACCTCGACAAGGTGAACCCGGGCTCGGTCGTTCTGTCGGGCGAAATGATGCTGCGGCACATGGGATGGCCCGAGGCGGCGGACCTGGTGGTGAAGGGGATGGACGGCGCGATTTCGGCCAAGACCGTCACCTACGATTTCGCGCGGCTGATGGACGGAGCGACCGAAGTGAAGTGCTCCGAGTTCGGCGACCGCATCGTTGCTCACATGTAGTTTCCGCCTTTAGGCGGAACTTCGGCGGCCTTCAGGCCGGACGAATAGAGGACTCATGAATCGCAAAGTCACAGTCGTAGGAGGCGCCGGCAACGTCGGCGCGACGGTCGCGCGCGCGATCGCCGACAAGGAACTCGCCGACGTCGTCGTCATCGACATCGCCGACCAGAAGGCGAAGGGCGTCGCGCTCGACCTGTACGAGGCATGCCCGATCGAGGGATCCGATTCGCGGATCATCGGCGCCGGCGCCGACGAGGCGGGCTGGAAGGAAACGGCGAACTCCGACGTCGTCGTCGTGACCTCGGGCGTGCCGCGCAAGCCGGGCATGAGCCGGGACGATCTGCTCAACGTGAACTACAAGATCATGCAGTCGGTCACGGAGCAGATCGTCAAGTACTCGCCCAACACCATCATCGTGCCGGTGGCGAACCCGCTCGACGCAATGTGCCAGGCGGTGTACCGGCTGAGCAAGTTCCCGCGCGAACGCGTCATCGGGATGGCCGGCGTGCTCGACTCGGCGCGCATGCGGACCTTCATCGCGATGGAGACGGGCGTCTCGGTCGAGAACGTCCACGCGTTCGTGCTCGGCGGTCACGGCGACACGATGGTGCCGCTGCCGCGCTATTCGACGATCGCCGGCATCCCGCTCCCGGACTACCCGGGGATGACGAAGGAGATCATCGACGCGATTTCGGTGCGGACGGCCAACGGCGGGGCGGAGATCACGAAGCTCGTCGGCACGAGCGCCTGGTACGCGCCGGGATCGGCGGCCGCCGAGATGGTCGAGACCATCCTCAAGGACAAGAAGAAGATCCTGCCGTGCTCGGTGTTCCTGCAGGGGGAGTACGGGATCCGCGATCTCTTCGTCGGCGTGCCGGTGAAGCTGGGCGCGCGCGGCGTCGAGCAGATTATCCAGATCACGCTGACGCCTGAGGAAGACGCCGCGCTGAAGAAGTCGGCGGCCGCGGTCAAGGAGCTGACCGACGTCATCAAGGTGTAGCGAGGGCCGCGGGTTTGGCGCGCAGGGCGATCGCAACGGCCGCCCATGCGATCAGCGAGATCAGTGCGCCCGCGTAGACCGACACCGGGCGATACCGCATGACGATCGTGTGCGCGCCCGCCGGTACGCTCACCGCGCGAAACGCGTAATTGGCGAGGAGAATCGGCGCCGGATTGCCGTCGATCGTCGCGCTCCATCCGGGATAGTGCACGTCTGACACGACCAGCAGCCGGCGCGCGTCGCTGTTCGTGTGGATCTCGACGCGAGTGTTCTCGTAGTGCGTGACGTCGCTCGATCCGGCGCTTCCGGCTGAGGGAACCGGCCGGAGCTCCGGCGCGAGGTGCTCGTCGAGGATGACCGTCCGCGTCAGGTCCACCGACTGCCGCAGGAGTCTGCGCGCGTCGTCTCCTCGAGCCACGACGAAACTGTCCACGAGGAATGCGCGCGCCTGGGCACGCTGGTTCACGTACACCCGTGAGCCGCCCGAATACGCGAGGCGAAAGCGATCCCCGGGCAGGTCGACGTCGGCAGGCGCGACGACGTACTTGACGTTGAGAAAATCGAGCAGGTGCGCGTTCCCAACGTCGACGAGCTCGAATGCCGTCCCGTTGAAGCGGAACGCGATCTCGAGGAACTCCTCGAAGCGCCGGATGCCGACACCGTCGTAGCTCCTGAAGTCCTGCAGCCCGTAGACCGACGACGAGTTCGGCGGGAGACCCAGCCGCCAGCCGGCCATGCGATACACGCCGCCGTCGCGCTGGATGAACTGCAGTTCGGGGACCTGAGGGTAGGCGTACGCTCGAGGCATCAGCGGGTGAAAACCATCGGCAAAGAGGAGCAGGTCGGCCGCAAGAACCGCCACCGAGAGCACTGCGAATGCCCGGCGCGGAAGGTCGGCGCCGAGCAGGAGCACGACGAGCCCGCCGAGCAGGATGACCGCTCCACGCCCCGCGGCGTCCAGCGTTGACGTCCACTGCGACGTTGCGACCAGCATCTCGCGCTCCGAGACGAGAAACAGGACGACGCAGGTGACGAGCGCCGCTGCCGTCGCGATCACGGCGGCAGAGACGCGCACGCGATGACCAGGCGCGCGCGCGTGATCGCCGAACGCGGCGTCGAGGCCGATCGCGGCCGCCATCGCCAGTCCGGCGATCGCCACGCAGGCAAACGACCAGGGGACTGCGACGCGCAGCGGCGGCACGAGCGATCGTGCGACGGCCGCGACGGGCGTGCCGTACATGATGAGGTAGGCGATCGCCGCCGCCGACAGCGCAAGGACGGCGTGGGCACGCAGGCGCCGGTGTGCGAGCGCCAGTGGAGCGCAGAGCCACACCATCACGCCCGGGTAGGCCTCCTGTGCGGCGTAGTTCGTCCCCTCCAGGACGAACCGGTGGCGCAGCGGATGACCGAAGAAGTCCGGCACCAGCGCGGCAGCGAACGCTCGTAGCGGCGTGATGATGGGCGCCGCCGCTGCGGCGCCGCGCGTGCTGAGTGCGCGGCTCTGCGCCGCATATTCCAGGAACGGCAGCACCTGAATGGCCGCGGCGGCCGTTCCGAGAACGATGCCGGCGGCGACGAAGGCCATCCGCCTGATCGCGTGCGGCGAACGGATGCTGCGCACGCATGCGTAAGCGGCCGCGAGGAGCGCCGCATTGAATGCGGTCTCCGGGTGTCCACTCAGCAGTGCGGCCGCGGTCGCCATCGCGACCCAGGCAACGCCGCGCGCATCGGCCGCCTCGACGCACCGATCGACGGCGAGCAGGAGCCACGGAAGCCACGCCGCGACGGCCGACAACGGGTGCTCGAGCCAGACGACCGAGAAGGGGTTGAGCAGATAGGCGACCCCGCCGAATGCCGCCGCGCCTTTCGCGAGCTGCCACCGTCGCAGCAAGGCGTACATCCCCGTTCCCCCGGCGATGAGGCGCAGGCTCGTGTCGACGCCGAATCCCCAGGGAAATGGCAGCACGTAGTCCGCCACGGTGAACGGCGACAGCACCGCGCTCTGGTAGGCGGCAAAGAACGGCCGGCCGCCGCCCATGAAAGGGGACCAGACGGGGAAGTGTCCGGAAAGAATCGACTCGCGGGCGAAATGCAGGAACGGGTAGATGACGACGGCGGCGTCACTGAGGAGAGGCATGCGGACGCGCCATCCCGGGGGGCTGTACGGCTGCCACGGCGTAATGCCGAACAGGACGTCTGTCTGCCCGAGCACCCAGCCGTGCAGCCAGGCGTCGCGCATCAGCCAGCCGACCAGGGCGATCGCGACGATCGCAAACACGCCGTGATCCCGCGGCCGCGCGGGCAGGCGCATCAACGGACCAGCGCCGCCTTGAAGTAGTCGCGGTGCATCCGCGCGATGTTGGAGATCGAGATTTCCTTCGGGCAGACCGCCTCGCACTCCCCCTCGTTCGAGCAGCTCCCGAACCCTTCCGCGTCGTGGCGATCGACCATCGCGACGACGCGGGCGGAGCGCTCGGGCTGGCCCTGGGGCAGCAGCGCCAGATGCGACACCTTGGCGGAGGTGAAGAGCGCGGCCGACGCGTTCTTGCACGCCGCGGCGCACGCGCCGCAGCCGATGCACTGCGCGGCGTCCATGGCGAGATCGGCCGTCGGCTTCGAGACGAGGATCGCGTTCGCGTCCTGCGCGCCGCCGACGTTGATCGACGTGTAGCCGCCGGCCTGGATGATGCGATCCAGCGCCGAGCGATCGACGACGAGATCCTTGACGATGGGGAAGGCCCTGGCGCGCCAGGGCTCGAGCGTCAGCGTGTCGCCGTCCTTGAACGAGCGCATGTGGAGCTGACACACCGTCGTGCCGCGGACCGGCCCGTGCGCGAGGCCGTCGATCAGGAAGCCGCACGTGCCGCAGATCCCCTCGCGGCAGTCGGAGTCGAACGCGATGGGATCCTCGCGCTTCGCGATGAGGCCCTCGTTGACGACGTCGAGCATCTCGAGAAACGACATGTCGGGCGACACGTTCTCGGCGACGTACGTGACCAGCCGTCCCTGTTCATTGGGACCGCTCTGCCTCCATACTCTCAAAGTGATGCGCATGCTCATCGACCGTCTGTGTCAATGACGAATGACGAATGCTGAATGCCGAAATGGATCCCGAATCCCGGATCAGGGATCCGGGATTCGTTTCGGCATTCGGCATTCGTCATTCGCAATTGACAGGTTCTCACTTATAGCTCCGCTGTGACGGCTTCACGTACTCGAAGTGCAGCGGCTCCTTGTGCAGCTCCGGCGCCGCGCCGACGCCCTTGAACGCCCACGCCGCCGCGTAGGTGAAATGCGCGTCGTCGCGCAGCGCCTCGCCGTCGGGCGTCTGGCTCTCCTCGCGGAAGTGGCCGCCGCACGATTCGGTGCGATGGAGCGCGTCGAGCGTCAGCACCTCGGCGAACTCGAGGTAGTCGGCCACGCGGCCGGCGTATTCGAGGTTCTTGTTCAGATTGTTCGGGTCGCCGGGGACCGAGAGGTTCTGCCAGAATTCGTCGCGCAGGCGCGGAATCTCGGCGAGCGCGTGCTTCAGCCCTTCCTCGTTGCGCGCCATCCCCACGTCGTCCCAGAGCAGCTGGCCGAGGCGGCGATGGAGCTGACGGGGCGTCTCGGTGCCCTTGACGGCGAGCAGTGCGTCGATGCGCTTCTGCACGCTGGCTTCCGACTCCTTGAACGCCTCGTCGTCGGTCGACACCGCGGGCAGCGGCGTGCTGCCGAGATAGTTCGCGAGCGTGTACGGGATCACGAAGTAGCCGTCGGCGAGCCCCTGCATGAGCGCGCTCGCGCCGAGGCGGTTCGCGCCGTGGTCCGAGAAGTTGGCCTCGCCC
>Ga0066903_100006281_pt1 | contig 10518 bp, 7 predicted proteins | sample PanSoiMetaGPlot1_FD_67491 | JGI IMG/M metagenome (GOLD analysis project Ga0066903, IMG submission 67491) | Tropical forest soil microbial communities from Panama analyzed to predict greenhouse gas emissions - Panama Soil - Plot 1 (version 2) | ecosystem: Environmental > Terrestrial > Soil >...
TTCTTCGGGCCGGAGGCGGAGTTCTTCATCTTTGACGATGTGCGGTTCAGTTACGAAGGCAACGCGTCGATGCATCACGTGGACAGCATCGAGGGGCATTGGAACAGCGCACGAGAGGAATTTCCGAGCCTCAGTTACAAAATTCGCCCGAAGGAAGGTTATTTCCCCGTCCCGCCGATGGACACCTTGCAAGACATCCGCAACGAAATGTCGCTCGAAATCGAGAAGGCCGGGATTCCGGTCGACAAACAGCATCACGAAGTCGCGACCGCCGGCCAGGCCGAGATCGACGTGCGCTTCGCGCCGCTCAAGCGGATGGCCGATTCAATGCAGTATTACAAATACATCATTCGCAACGTCGCCAAGCGTCACAACAAAACCGTGACCTTCATGCCGAAGCCGCTGTTTGCTGACAACGGCTCGGGCATGCATACGCACATGTCGCTTTGGAACGGCGACAAACCGTTGTTTGCCGGCAACGGTTACGCTGGGCTGAGCGACACCGCGCTCTTTTTCATCGGCGGCATTTTGAAACACGCGCCTGCGCTCACCTGCATCACCAACCCGACCACGAACAGTTTCAAGCGCCTCGTGCCCGGATTCGAAGCGCCGGTCAATCTTGCTTACTCCGCGCGTAATCGTTCCGCTGCGATCCGGATTCCAACCTATTCGCCAAGTCCGAAAGCGAAACGGATCGAGTTCCGCACGCCTGATCCGGCGGCGAATCCGTATCTCGCGTTCAGCGCAATGCTGCTCGCGGGTCTCGATGGAATCCACAACCGCATCGATCCCGGTGATCCGCTCGACAAAAACTTGTACGATCTGCCGCCGGAAGAACTCGCTCAGATCGCGAGCGTGCCTGATTCACTCCGCGGCGCGATCGAAGCGCTCCAGGCCGACCACCAATTCCTGCTCCGCGGCGACGTCTTCAACGCCGACTTCATCGCCAACTGGATCGACATGAAACAAAAAGAATACGACGCGCTGCGGCTACGGCCTCATCCGTACGAATTCTCGATGTATTACGACGTGTAGTCCTGAATTTGCCGCCTAACTGAAGATTAACCGCAGAGAGCACGCAGATCGGCAGAGAGGAATTTTGTCGGTAGACAGGTTTTAAGAATCTGATTGCTTTAATTAATCTGCGGAAAACTCTGCGATCTCTGCGTCCTCTGTGGTAAAAATCGGTGTCAATGGATTGCAAATTGTCGGCCGACGATTTTCGAAAACTGGTTTGCAACATTCGTGAATCGCTGATTGACGTCGAGCAAACGATCAAGGACCGCGAGATAGATTTTCTGGCGTTGCTCGGCGCTTATCCGACTGCCGCTGGCTGTGTGCTTGAGATCGGCGCTTTTAAAGGCGCGTCGACGATTGTTCTCAGTAAGGCTGGTCGCGTTGGAAGAGATGATCATATCTGGACATGCGATCCATTTACCAACCCGTGCCAAGGCAGTTGTTACCCGGAGTTTGCAAACAACCTTCGGCGCGCCGGTGAAGAAAACTTCGTAAAAGTTTTCCAAGGTCTTTCACAGGATTTGGCCAAGCAATGGCGCGAGCCGATTCGCGTTCTCTGGATCGACGGCGATCATCGTTACGCTGCTACGAAGCAAGACTTCGAACTATTTCGACCGTTTCTGGCCAACGGCGGAATTGTCGCATTGCACGACGTGCTCGGCTGGCAGCGCGGACCGTGTCGCGTGTTTGCCAATGAAGTTTTGCGCTCGACAGAATTTGGCGCGTGCGGCCTGAGCGGAACAATTGGTTGGGCGCAATTCCTTAAAGACAAAAATCTCGCGGCCCGGCATGATCAAGCGAAAGCAAAATTACACCGTGCCCTCGCGCCGCAACTTTCCGCAACTGCGCCTTCAGTGTCGATTTCCCGGATAGCGAGATGGCGTCAGTTGCTTCTCCGAAATCGACACCGAAAATCTCCCAACCCAAAACAGTTCCTATGGAGCGTAGAAGTCTTACGATGAGGAACGCGAATTAAACCATGATTTTTACCGTAGGGTAATACATGGCCGATCAGCTGACGGGTTTACTTTCACCGTTTCTGCGCTCGCGGCGAATTGCTGCCGCGAAACCTTTTCTGACCGATGGAAATCTGCTGGATATCGGTTGCGGCACGGGAGAGCTAGCGCACGATGTCGATCCTGCGAAGTATCTCGGCGTCGAGCGCGATGAAGAATCGGTCGCGATCGCGCGGAAAAAATTTCCATCGCACCGTTTTTTTACGCTGGAGGAGTTCTCCGACTCGACTGCTTTAAGCAGTCGAGTTTCATCGGCATCAGATGTCAGCGAAAGTCAGTTCGATCAAATCGTCGGGCTGGCGGTGATCGAGCATATCGATGATCCGCGGCAATGGCTCGCCTGGTTGCGGGCTTTGTTGAAACCAGCCGGCCGCGTGATTTTAACCACGCCTCGTCCTTCAGCCCGGTGGCTTCACGAATTCGGAGCGCGTTTCGGCTTATTCAGCCGCGAAGGCGCGAAAGAGCATCGAGAACTAATCGATCGAGATCGGATGATCGAACTGGCGAACATGAGCGGATTCCGCGTTGCACATTCCCGGAGATTCCTTCTCGGATGTAATCAGCTTTTTGTCCTCGAACCCAAGGAATAGCGGCGCAATTTTCCGCTAAAAAAACGCAACTGACCGGCAGCAGCGTCTTTACGCGTATGGTAATTTGGGAACGTGAGTGCAACTGCTTTGCACCAGTCTAATGGAACGCTGCGAAGGTTTTTCGGCGTCGGCATTTTTGTCGCCGCGCTTTCGGTAATTGCGGTTTTAGTGTGGCAAGGAATCTTTGCTCACGGCACGCCAGACCCGACCCAACCCAACACGAGCGCTACTGTCGCTGCGCTCGATATTGGAGTGCTCGTTTTCCGCGAAGGCCTGGAGTGCATTCTCGTTTTGGCGGCAATTACTGCGAGCATGACCGGCTCGAAACGCGCGCACCGAAGACCGGTCGCAGTCGGCGCGGGCGTCGCATTCCTTGCAACGTTGGTCACATGGATGATCGCGGTGCGAATTGTCGATTCATTGAGCGACAATATGCGCGCTCTCGATCTGCAAGCCGGAACCGGATTACTCGCCGTGGTCGTGCTACTCGTAATCATGAACTGGTTTTTCCACAAAATTTATTGGGGCGGCTGGATCCGTGCGCACAATCGTCGCCGCAAAGCCTTGCTCACCAACGGCAGCAACGGCGAAATCGAGAAGCGATCGCTGCTTTGGGGATTGATCCTGCTTGGATTCACTTCGCTCTATCGCGAAGGCTTCGAAGTCGTTCTGTTTTTGCAGACTTATTTTTTGCGATTCGGCGGCGGCGTTGTTTTGCAGGGCGCGCTGCTTGGAATTGCACTCTCAGGAATCGTCGCGATGCTCACCTTCGTTCTTCAGCAGCGGTTGCCGTATCGAAAAATGTTGATCACGACTGGGATTCTTCTTGGAGTCGTGCTGCTGGTGATGGTGGGTGAACAAGCGCAGGAGATGCAGCTCGCGCATTGGATCTCGACCACGCCGATCGCCTGGCTCGTCCCGATGATTCCAAAGTGGATGGGTCTTTGGTTCTCGGTTTTCCCAACTTACGAAACGCTGATCGCGCAGGGAATCGCCGCGGTTTTAGTCCTCGGCTCTTATTATGCCGCGCGCAAACTCGGCGGCGGCGTTCCGCCGATGAGCGAAGAACCAGTCCGAGAAGCGAAGGCGGAAGCGGAGATCGCGCTGCCTGTTGCTACCGCACCGCGATACTAGACTATCGATACTCGATTCTGGATGAATTTATCGAGTATCGAGCATCGACCATCGAGCATCGTCATGGCGATATCGATCTTCGTGACAAGTTCGTTCGCTGGTGTCCGGCATTTCACTTACCTATACGAAGCGCCAACCTCGCCCCCAGATAGTGTGGAATTGGAAAACTGGGTGACGTGGAAGCCCGGCGATAACCCTTCACGATTCGATCAGGTTGATTTTCGGCATGAATTCGAAATTGGGATCACTGACCGACTGCAATTGTCCGTTTACGTCGCGGACTGGAATTACTTGAGCAACGCCGAACATTCCGGCTTCGGCTACTCCGACACAGGGATCGAGCTAATTTACAACCTGACAAATCCGGTGATCGATCCGGTCGGATTGTCGGTTTACCAGGAATACAAAGCCGGGCGCCGGCTTTTCGAATGGGAATCGAAAGTGATTGCGCAGAAGAATTTCGGGCGTTGGATTTTTGCCTACAACGGAACTCTCGAAGCGGTCTGGGAAGGTCGAGGCCTGGCCGAACGCGAAGGCGAATTGTCACAAGCGCTCGGAGCCAGCTACGAAATTTCGCCGCGACTTTCGCTCGGACTCGAATTGCTCCACGAATTTATTTTTCCGGATTGGCGCGACAACCAAAAAATCAGAAACGTTTTTGTCGGACCAAATGTTTCGTATCGGCGGAACCAATGGTTTGTGACAATGACTGCGCTCGCGCAAGCGAGCGACACGTCGGATGAAGCCAATTTTCAATTGCGCACCATTTTCGGAATCGGGTTCTGAGATGAAGAAGCTGCTTATCGGTGCCTGGTTTTTGGTGAGTTGTGAAACGACTAACTACGTGCCGGAAGTTACACCACAAATGGCGAGATCGATATCGCACGCGAAGCGAGATCTCGATCCTTCGACTCCGCTCAGGACAAGTCTTACGAAACTAGAACGCGGGCGAAATCTCTTCGTTTATCGCTGCATCGAGTGTCATACGCTGCCTGCGATCTGGAAATATTCTCGCGAAGATTGGCCGAAGATCGTGAATAGCATGTCGCATCGCGCGAGCTTGAAGCCCTCCGAGCGCGACGCGGTCATCGCTTACGTTTTAGCAGTGCGAATCAGCGCCCGCTGATTCGGCGCGACAATTCAGTTGAACCGAGCCACCCGTCCTCGCCAAAGCTTCGGCGTGACAAGGAGGACGAATTGAAGCGATTCGAGTTGAATCGGACCGCAAGCTTTTCACCTTACGCGGATGATCACTCTAAACCTGCGTCTCTTTTTCTCGGCTGCCCTCATTTTTCTTTCCTTCAACAGCTTCGCGGTTAGCCCGACACCGCGCGAGGGCGGGCCGACGCCGTCGCCCGCGCGCTCACCGACTGCCACGCCGAAGCCGGTGCCAGCTGGCGCAATTGACGAAAAACTTTTTAGCGGAATGCAATGGCGCCAGATCGGACCGTTTCGCGGCGGTCGGGCGCTGGCGATCGAAGGCGTTCCCGGCGAACCGGATACCTGGTATTTCGGCGCGGTTGCGGGCGGTGTTTGGAAAACGACGGACGGCGGACAGAATTGGGCGCCGCTTTTCGACAAGGAAGAAATCTCGTCGATTGGCGCAATCGCGGTTGCGCCATCCGACCACAACGTGATTTATGTCGGCACCGGTGAAGCGGCGATTCGCGGCAACACGACCTACGGAATCGGCGTTTATAAATCGATCGACGCAGGCAAGACCTGGAAAAATGTCGGACTAAAGGACAGCCGGCAGATCGGCGCGTTGATTGTCGATCCAAGAAACGAAAACGTGGTGCTGGTCGCGGCGCTTGGACATGCATTCGGACCAAACAAAGAGCGGGGAATTTTTCGGACGGCAGACGGCGGGAAAACGTGGACGAATGTCTTGAGCAAAGATGAAAACACCGGCGGCATCGACGTCGTGTTCGATCCGCACAATCCAAACATTGTTTTTGCGGCGCTCTGGCAGGCGCGCCGGCAGCCGTGGTTTTTTTCGAGCGGCGGCGCCGGGAGCGGTTTGTATCGCTCGGACGACAATGGCGTGACCTGGAAACGCTTGGAAGGCAACGGTCTGCCCGAAGGAATTCTTGGAAAAATCGGCGTGGCTGTTTCCGGCGCGGACTCGAATCGCATTTACGCGATCATCGAAGCGAAAGAAGGAGGACTTTATCGTTCCGATGATGCTGGCCAAAAATGGACGCGTGTGAATGACGATGGCCGCTTTCGCCAACGCGCGTGGTATTTCTCGAAGGTCTACGCCGATCCGAAATCCGCCGACACTGTTTATCTCTTAAACACCGGTGCGTTTAAATCGGTCGACGGCGGCAAAACATTCAACCTGCTTCCGGCGCGCCACGGCGATCATCACGGGCTCTGGATTGATCCGCAAAATCCAAATCGGATCGGAAATGCGAACGATGGCGGCGCGAGCATCTCGACTGACGGCGGTAAGACGTGGACGACACAAAACAATCAGCCGACGGCGCAGTTTTACCACGTCGCAGTCGACAACGCGTTTCCCTATCACATTTACGGCGCGCAGCAGGACAACTCGAACGTTTGCATCGCGAGCCGCACCGATTCGGGTGTGATCGGGCGCGAAGATTGGTATCCAGCCGGCGGCGGCGAATGCGGTTTCGTGATTCCCGATCCGCGCGACTGGCACATCATTTATTCCAACAGCGAAGGTTACATCACGCGCTATAATAAAACCAAAGAGGACGACCAGGACATCAGTCCGGTGCCATTAGACAATTCGGGACGCGGGGCCGTCGATCTTAAGCATCGTTTCCAATGGGTCTCGCCGTTGATCCTTTCACCACACAATCCGGACGTGATCTACACTGCCGCAGAGTGCGTTTTCAAATCGACCGACCACGGCCAGAGCTGGACGCAAATCAGCGGTGATCTGACGCGAAACGACAAAACCAAACAGCAACCAAGCGGCGGCCCGCTCACCAACGACATCACGTCGGTTGAATATTACGACACCGTCTTTGCACTGGCGGAGTCGCCGGTGAAACAAGGCACATTGTGGGCCGGGACCGATGACAGTTGGGTGCACGTTTCAACGGACGACGGCAAGACATGGACGAAAGTCACACCGCCGAGCCCGCAATGGGCAACCGTCTCGATCATTGATCCCTCTCCGAAAGACGCCAATGCCGCTTATGTCGCGCTGGACAATCACCGGCAGGACGATTTCAAGCCATACATCTTCAAGACGAAGGATCTTGGCAAGACCTGGACGCAAATCACCAACGGTATTCCCGAGGGCGCTTACGTGCGCAGCGTGCGCGAAGATCCGAAGAAAGAGGGTTTGCTTTTCGCTGGCACCGAGATCGGCGTCTATGTTTCCTTTGATGACGGCACGCACTGGCAACCGTTGCAATTAAATCTGCCGCGCTCGCCAATTCACGATCTCGTGGTTAAGGACGACGATCTCGTCGTTGCAACGCATGGGCGATCGTTTTGGGTGCTGGACAATCTGACTCCACTGCGGCAAGTCACCGCGCAATCCGCGAATTCCAATTTCATTCTTTACCAACCCCAAACGGCGGCGCGTTTACATTACCCGGAGGAATTCGATCGGCGTCAGCCGGTGGGCGACAATCCGCCCGCAGGCGCGCTGATCGATTATTATTTCAAGAGCGCGCCGAAGGACGAAGTGACGCTCGACGTTTTGGATTCGCAGGGAAAAGTCGTTCGTCATATCTCGAGCAAAGAGAAGAAGGAAGGCGAGCAGCCGCCAGAATGGCCGGACCGCATCGAGCGGGTGAAAACGATTCCGGCGAACGAAGGCATGAACCGGTTCGCATGGGATTTGCGGTACAACGATCCGATCCAAGTACCGGGCGCATTTTACAGCGGTACAGGCCCAAAAGGTCCACTCGCTTTGCCGGGCGATTACCAAGTGAAAATGACAGTGGCGGGAAAATCGCAAACCGTGCCGCTGAAAATAGTGGTCGATCCGCGCAACAAAGGGTCGGAGCCGGTGTTGCAAAAACAATTTGCGCTATCCCTGCAAGTCACGGACCGCATTTCGCAATTGCATCAGGCGATCAACGAGATTCGCGAAGTGAAAGGGCAGATCAAAAATCTGCACACGCAATTCGGTGATGACTCAAAACTAAAACCGGCGCTCGCCGCCGCGGACGATCTCGACAAGAAAATGTCGGATGTCGAGAAAGAGCTGATTCAGGTGAATATGAAGGGCTCGGAAGGGAACCTCGCTTTCCCAAGCATGTTGAATGAACGCTTCGATGCCTTCAGTCACGGCATCGATGGCGGCGACTCAATGGAGCCGACCAAATCGCAGCTCGACGTTTTCCAGACCCTGAGCAAGCAACTGGACGATCAGTTGGCAAAATGGTCGCAGATCAAATCACAGGAGGTCGCAAAGGTAAGCGACATGATTAAGACGGCGAATTTGCCGGCCTTGATTATTACGCCGCCGAAATCTGAAACGCCAAAAGAAACGAAAACGTCTTAGTTCTTATCGACGCTGTATTCGCCGGGGCAGATGAAAAGAAGGCTGATCAATAAGATCGATATCTCGAAGGCCGGCAGCCGCACGAAAAAATCGCCGCGGCTGTCTATTACTGCAATCAAATGAACGGCGGTGACGGCGACGGCAAACAACACGCCGAGGCGAAAAAACAAACCGGGATCATGAGGGGCCCGCCAGCGCAGCCGAGAACTGCGCTGACGAATCCCGAAAATTTGTAGTGCGAATGAAAATCAAGGTGCCGCATGGCCGAACCGAAATGTTCCCAACTGCCTGTCCCGCTCCACAGCACCGGCGCAAGAGAAGACCGGTCTCGCGAGACTTGCTGAGAAACTGGAGCACAGCCATTGACCGCGCTCTTAGCGAGCGCTCACGTCGTTGTAATCCAAACTAGGCACTGTCGTAATGAAGATCGACAAAGCAGTCATTCTCGCGGCAGGGCGCGGCACGCGGATGCGCGAGATGACCGCGGAACTTCCAAAACCGATGCTCGAAGTGCGCGGCAAGCCGGTGTTGCAATATATCGTCGAGGGTTTGCGCAATGCCGGCGTCCAGAAATTTCTGATCATCGTCGGCTATCGCGCGGACGCGGTGCAGAATTTTTTCGGCGACGGCTCGCGTTACAAGATCGACATCGAGTACGCGATGCAAGTCACCCAGGACGGGACTGGTCGCGTTGTCGAACTTGCCCGTGATTTTGTAAGCTATCCGCCATTCGTTCTTGCTTACGGCGACATCCTGGTTGATCCGGGAAACTATAAACGCATTGTCGATCTCGCCGACGATGTTGAAGCGATCGTCAGCGTGACACGCGGCGAAGATGTGAGCAAGGGGGGAGCAGTTTTTCTCAACGAACAAATGGAGCTTGTCGATCTTCGCGAGAAATCAAAGCCCGGCGAAGCGACAAGTCCGTGGTACAACGCCGGCCTTTACGCCTTTCGTCCCAGTATTTTCGATTTTACCGCAAAATTGAAACCGTCGCCACGTGGCGAATACGAGCTCACCGACGCCATCCGTGAACTCGCACAATCCGGCAACAAAGTGAAAGCGCTGGAACTGACCGGCGAATGGGCTGACGTCCGCGACCCGGAAGTTTTGGCGCGGTTGAACTCGTAATTGTCGATCTTTAGGAAACTTGCTCGGTTGGCTCTTCAGAACCTTCTTCGCCGATTTCTTCTTCGATCTCGCGGCGCCATTCGCGCGACAGCCACGGCCGAAGAAATCCGTAGAGTAGATAAGCGAGAAACAAAACGGCAGGCATCCACTCGTAGTTCAGTACAGTGAAAGCCAGCACGAGAAAGATTCCGAGAAAGCGCGGGATCGATTTCTTCGTTTTCCAGTTGATTGCTTTGAAGCTTGGATACTGGAACCGGCTAAACATCATAAAGGAGAGAAATAGCAAAAGCGGCGGCAAAACGAATTTCCATTTACCCAAGTTGTGCTCTCCTTCGGCCAGCCAAAGCAAAAACAATGTGATCGAGGCGATTAATCCGGCGGCAGCAGGGATTGGAAACCCGGTGAAATTCTTTTCGACTTCAACGCCGTCGTTCTCGTTTCGAGCTTTTGCAATGTTGAACCGTGCCAAACGTAGCGCTCCGCATGCGAGATAAATGAAGGCGATGATCCAGCACGCACGCGGGAAATCTTTCAGCACAACTCGGTACACCATCAACGCCGGCGCGAGGCCGAATGAAACGATGTCGGCGAGCGAATCGAATTCGCGGCCGAACGGACTGTCGTGACCCCCCAGTCGTGCCAAACGACCATCAAGAAAATCGAACACGAACGCGCCGAGAATGAACCAAATCGCTTCGTGGAAACGATCCGCTGCGAGGTCGGCGTTCGTGCTTTGTAACAGTGCGCCTTCCAAAATTTTGAGGGTGGCGGTAAAGCCGCAGAACAAATTCCCCGCCGTCATCAGATTCGGTAGCAGGTAAATTTTCGACGGATGCTCGTTCATTTAATCGGGGAGGCGCGCAATAATTGTCGACCCACCGGCGACGTGATCCCCCACTTTCACCAACACGTCCGCCGCGAGCGGCAAGTATACTTCCGTTCGCGAGCCAAAGCGAATCATTCCAAATTGATCGCCTTTCTTGAGCTCGTCCCCAATGTCCCCCCAGGCGACGATCCGCCGCGCGATCGTGCCGGTGAGCTGCCTGACGACCAGGGTTGCGCGCAGATTTTCAAACCCCCAGGTCATTGCTTCATTTTTCTCGGCGCAATCCGGACTACGCGCGTCGAGGCAAAG
>Ga0066903_100006282_pt1 | contig 10517 bp, 8 predicted proteins | sample PanSoiMetaGPlot1_FD_67491 | JGI IMG/M metagenome (GOLD analysis project Ga0066903, IMG submission 67491) | Tropical forest soil microbial communities from Panama analyzed to predict greenhouse gas emissions - Panama Soil - Plot 1 (version 2) | ecosystem: Environmental > Terrestrial > Soil >...
CAAATCGGCCGCCCTCGATCTCATTCGTCGCGCGCCTCCCGCGCCCGATTCGGCGCCGCGCACCACGCTGTCAGCAGCGGAGCTGCAGGCGCTGCTGGATTTGCCGCCCGGCGAGGCGCTCGAAAGCCTTCTCACCGTGCATGAAATCCTCAATGTCGAGCTGCCGGGGCACCGGCTCAACGTTTACGAGGCCGGCGGCGGCTCGACCAGTTTTCTGCCGCCCGAGGTGCTGCGACGGTCCCACGTCACGGTCGTCGACATCGACGAGGATCAGATTCGCAACAACTCATATGCGCAGCAAACGATCCTCGGCGACATCCAGACCTATCGTTTTCCGCCCAACAGCTTCGATCTCATCATTTGCTACAACGTGCTCGAGCACGTTCCCTATGTCGAGGCAGCGCTGGCGGGTTTCTTCCAGTCGATCAAGCCAGGCGGCTTGATCCTGATCGGCGCACCTAATCCGAGATCGCTGTCCGGCATCGTCACCAAACACACGCCGCACTGGTTCCACATCTGGTTCTACCGTCACGTCGTCGGCAAGAAATCCGCCGGCCTGCCGGGCGAGCCGCCATTTCCGACCTTCTTCCACCCGCTGGTCACCCCGTCGCGGCTGGAGGCCTTCGCCCGGAAGAACGGCCTGCAGGTGATCTATCGCAAGGAATATGAGAGCCCGCGCTATCCGGAGATGCGCGAACGCACGCCGCTTTTCGCGGCGCTGCTCGACGCGTTCTCGTTCACCCTGAACCTGCTGTTGCCGGGCAAGACCGACGTGCGGCGCGGCGACTATCACGTCATCCTGCGGAGACCCTGAGCCGTGGCGGCATTGCGTATCATCACCGGGACGGAAGCGACCAGTGGAGCCGTGTTCGCTAACGCTTCGTTAATTTCCGCCAGGCCGGCGCCCGGCGACTTAAACGGTTTCTTTGCCTTTTCGGTGAATAGTCCCTCAATGAGTATGGTTAATTTTTCCTGTTGCGTTGGTTCTGCGCCCTTTTTGGCGCGTCGCGTGACCCGAAGAGTAACCCCTCAGCCGATGCGTGCGGCCGTTCGAATGGAAGCTGGGGATGCTTGTCTTTGACCAGCCGATAGATCAGGGGAAACCCGGCGCGCGGGCGACGACGCCCGCCTCGCCGGGCTTCGATCTGCTCGCGCTGTGCCGCCTGCTGTGGCGGCGCAAGACCACGATTGCCGCGGCTGCGCTGATCTGCGCCTGCGCTGCGGTCGCGATCGGCAAGAGCCTGACGCCGAAATTCACCGCGACCGCACAGCTCTATGTCGACCCCCGCGAACTCCAACTGGTAGACCGCGAGCTGACGCCGCGCGCACAGGACGTCTCCGGCCTGTCGATGGTGGTGGAAAGCCAGGCACGGCTGATCACCTCCAACAGCGTGCTGTTCAAGGTGATCCAGAACACCAATCTCGACAAGGATCCCGAGTTTGGCGGCGAGTCAAAGGGATTGCTCGCATCGCTGCTTGGCCTGTTCGGGCTCGAGCTGCGCTCTGCCGCCGAGCCGAAGGCCGACCACACGATGGCGCTTGACGCGCTGAACCGTCACATCACGATCCGCAAGACCGAGCGCAGCTTCGTGGTCGATATCGAGGTCTGGTCGTACGATGCGGCCAAGGCCGCGATGCTCGCGAACGCCGTCGCCAACACCTATCTGGCCGAATCGAAGAACTCGCAGGCGACCGCGGCACGGCGCGCGACCAACGATCTGTCGGGACGCCTGAAGGAATTGCAGCAGCGGCTGCGCAATGCCGAAAACGCGCTTGCGGTCTACAAGGCGCAGAACAATTTCGTCGGCACGCAGGATACCCTGCTCAGCGACCAGCAGCTCTCGGCGTCCAACCAGCGGCTCGCCGCGGCTCATGCGCTGACGCTCGACGCCCAGGCCAAATACGACCAGATCGAGGCCAGCCGCCGCGCGTCCACTGATCCGGGCGCGATCCCCGAGGCGCTGCAATCGCCGACCATCGCCAATCTGCGTTCGCAGTATGCCGAAGCCCGCAAGCGCTATGCAGAGCTGACCGCCGAGCTTGGTCCGCTGCATCCCGCGATCAAGCAGACCGAGAAGCAGGTCGAGGACCTGCGCCGCACCATCAATGAGGAAGTCGAGCGCTTTGCGCAGTCGGCGAAGAACGACCTGACCCGCGCGCGGGACTATGAAACGTCGCTGAACAAGGCGCTGGAAGCGCAGAAGCGCCAGAGCGTCCTGCTTGGCCAGGCGTCGGTGCGGCTGCGTGAACTCGAGCGTGACGTCGATGCAAACCGCGACGTCTACGCGGCCTTCCTCAAGCGCTCGCGCGAAACCGAGGAGCAGGAAAGCCTCAACACCTCGGCCGCACGCATCATCGGCGAGGCCACGGTTCCGCAGCGGCGCACCTTCCCGCCGGCGATGAGCATCCTGGCGATCCTCGGCTTCATGCTGGGCGCGCTCGGTGCGGCGGGATGGATCGTCGCAGTCGATCGTCTGCCTCCCGATAACACCACGCCCCTGCGGGTCGAGCCCGAGGCGACGCCGCAGACCGCGGCACCCGCACATCGATCACCGCCGGAACGGCCCGCGCCGCAGGCCGCACCTGCAACCGTCTTCGAAAAGCCGACCATTGCACGCCTGCAGGAATCCGACGTGATCCGCACGCTCGGCGGCATCCTGCAGGCCGGCTCGACCTGCGATGTCACGCGTTTCGGCTGGCCGACACTGCGGCCGGGCTTCCCGATGACAAGCTTCCTCAACGCGCTGCGCGATGTCCGCAACGCGATCGGCCGCCGCACGCCGGTCGGCGTCATGCCGGTGGTCGCCGTGATCGGCGCCGGCACCAGTGTCGAGCGCAGCATTGCGGCGCTGAATTTTGCGCTCGCCGCGGCGCGCGATGATTTCAAGGTCCTGATGATCGACGCGGATCGCGATGAGCACAAGCTCTCGAACAAGGTGAACCGTCTCGGCAAGAGCAAACCTAGCCGGCTCGGCTGGCTCTCGATCGGCAGCAAGGCCTCGCGTGCGATCCTGACCACGAACGGCATCTCCATCCTGCCCGGCGTCGAGGGTGGCGACGCCAGGGCGACCGAGGCGATCCGCAAGTGCATTGCGCAGGCGAAGGCCGCCGGCGGCTACGATCTCGCCATGCTGGACGGCCCCGCGCTGCCGCTTGGCACGGCCGACCGCAGGCTCGTCGACGAGGCTGATGCCGTCGTCGCGGTGCTGCCGGTCAATCTCGATATCAACCATGCAATGGAAGACATCATCGCTTCGCTGGGTCCTGCGCAGCGCAAGCTTGCCGGTGTGATCCTGAACGAACTGAGCCCGCCGCCGTCAGCGGCGCGGCAGCGAGGCAGCGCCTATGCTTGAGCGCCGCCAGAACCCGATCGGACGGATCGCCACCGCCGCCATCCCTAGGATCACGCTGGGCGGCCTGCGGCTGGCCGTGCTGGATCTCGAGCAGACCTCGAACTTCATGATCGAGATGGCTTTCCCGCATCGCCGGGTCGGCCGTCCGCTTTACCTCACCTCCGCCAACGGCGAGGTGCTGGCGCGCTGCTCGACCGAGCCGATGACCGAACGGCTGTTCCGCGCCGCCGACCTGATCAATGCCGACGGCCAGCCGCTGGTCACGGTGTCGCGGCTCAAATCGAAGACCCCGCTGCCGGAGCGAGTGGCAACCACCGACCTGTTCCACGTGGTCGCGCGCAAGGCGGCAGCCGCCGGCCTGACCTTCTACATGTTCGGCGCCGACGAGAGGGAAAACGCCGCGGCGGTCGCCAATGTGCAGAGCACGCACCCGACGCTTCGCATCATCGGGTATTGCCACGGTTATCTCCGCGGTGACGCGCTGCGCGCCAAGGTCGACGAGATCAACGCGCTGGCGCCTGATTACCTCTGGGTCGCGCTCGGCGTTCCCTATGAGCAGGCCTTTGTCGAGGAGTTCACACCAAGGCTGACCAATGTCGGCGTCATCAAGACGTCGGGTGGCCTGTTCAACTTCCTGTCAGGGAGCCGCGCCCGCGCACCGCGATGGATGCAGGTCGCGGGCCTGGAATGGGTGTGGCGCATCTGGCTCGAGCCGCGCCGGCTGTTCTGGCGCTATCTCACCACCAATCCCCGCGCGCTCTATCTGCTGTTCAATCGGAGCCGGCCATCCGACACCGACCGGACGCGCCAGCGATGAGCGAGCGGCCTTCGATCCTGGTCACGGGCGGCGCGGGCTATATCGGCGCGCACGCCTGCCGCGCGCTTGAAGCGGCCGGCTGCCAACCCATCGTCTACGACAATCTTTCGACCGGCCACCGCAGCTTTGTCCGCGGTCCACTCGTGGTCGGCAACCTCGCCGACAAGGCGCGCCTCGCAAGCACGTTCGCCCAGCACGACATCGTCGCGGTGATGCATTTTGCCGCCGCGAGCCTGGTCGGCGAATCCATGAGCGATCCGCAGAAATACTACGTCAACAACGTCGCCGGCACGCTGTCGCTCCTGGAAGCGATGCGCGACGCCGGGTGCCGGCGCATTGTGTTCTCCTCGACCGGCGCGGTCTATGGCCACGCCGACAGCAAGGCACTGCGGGAGGATTATCCTTGCGCGCCGATCAACACGTATGGGGCCACGAAGTGGATGATCGAGCGCATGCTCGCCGACTATCGCAGCGCTTACGGCTTCGGTGCGTTCTGCTTGCGCTATTTCAATGCCAGCGGCGCCGATGGGTCGGGCGGCATCGGCGAATTGCGCGACAATGAAACCCATCTGATTCCGCGCGCCATGATGGCTCTGCAGGGCCATCTCGCCGAGTTCGCCGTGTTTGGCGACGATTATGACACACCCGACGGCACTGCGATCCGCGACTATATCCACGTCACCGATCTTGCGGCCGCGCATGTCGCTGCCCTGAAGTTGCTGACGCGGGGACATGCCGGTGGCGCCTTCAATCTCGGCACCGGCTCGGGCTTTTCGGTGCGTGAAATCCTCGCGGCAATCGCCGATGAGACGGGCCAAACGGTCCCGCATGTCATCAAGCCGCGCCGTGCGGGCGATCCGGCCTATCTGGTTGCGGACGCGAGCGCGGCGCGCGAAGTACTGAATTTCGCGCCAACGCATTCCGATCTTCAGACCATCATCCGCACCGCCTGGGCCTGGCACCGGCACGCACACCCGCGCAAGGCGGCGTGAGCCTCCTTCTTACCTCTCCCCCGACGGGGAGAGGTAATCTTCGCTGAAGCGGCGCATCCGTCAAAGCGGCTTGATCTGTACCTTGCGGAACTTCACCACGCCCGAGCCGTATTGCAGGGCGAACGGTCCCGCGTTGAGATGCGTTGAGTCCTGCACGTCGACGGTCTTCTGCCCGTTGAGGACGACGACGAGGTGCGGGCCCTGCGCCGTGATCTCGTAGACGTTCCACTTGCCCGCCGCCTTCGGCATCGGATCGACCTTGGCGGTGTTGACGATCGCACCGGTGCCGTAGGACGGATCGGGCCGTTTGTCGTAGATGTTTACCTCGTAGCAGATCTTGGCGCCGATCTTGTCGCGCTGCTCGCAGCGGAGGAAGATCCCGCTGTTAGCCTCCTCGTCGACCCAGAATTCGGCGCGGATCTGGAAGTCCTTGTAGGAGTCCTTGCTGACCAGATAGGACGGGTCCTTGCCGTCGCGCTGGTCGGCGGAATACGCGCCATCCTTCATCGCCCAATTGGCCTTGCCGACCTCGGTCCACTCGCCCTTGTTGTTGGCATCGAGCAGCGTGATCCAGCCGTCGCCCTCGGCGGACACCGCGCCCGCATAGAGCGCGGCCGCTGCGATCACAAGCCCGGCCGCAATCGTCTTTACCGGTCGTCGCATCGAAATCCTCCCTTCTTCTTGTTCTTGATCGCGGGCACGATAGCAAAGCGCGGCATGAAGCAAATATCCTTTTCATGCTGCAACTGCGTCCTGCACCCTTGGTCACACCTCATTGCGGATGCCTTGCGCGGCGACAATGTGACCGGATAGCATCACAACAAACCAGTGGAGCGGATTTGACGTTCGCTACCCTGCTAACCCGGCTCCGGAAAGCGAACGTCAAATCCAAAGCTCCACTAGAATCAATAATTTCTAGTGGTCCTTTGATTCCAACATCCGCAAAAGTGCCTGCCGCGATGGAGTGCGAATGCTGGAATCGGACCACTAGCCAGGCGTATTCCGCCGCCGCGGATCGGGAGGACATCATGACGACCGCAAAACGCTTCTGGCGCTATCTTGCCTTGCCGGCGGCCTTCGCGGGCATGCTCGGTATCGGCTCGGCGGCGGAGCTCAATCCTGCGGCGGTCGTCTACAAGATGCCCGACCAGATTCCGTGGGGCCCGGTCAATGCCGCCGGCGCGCAGCAGGCAGTGGTGGTCGGCGATCCCACCAAGCCCGGCTTCTACATGGTCTACAACAAGTGGACCAAGGGCAACCATTTCAGCCACCCGCACTTCCATCCCAATGACCGCTACATCGTGGTGCTGCAGGGAACGTGGTGGGTGGGTTCGGGTCCGAAATTCGATCCCGAACACGGCACGGTTCCGATGCCCGCCGGCAGTTTTGTCACCCACTACGGCAAGCAGGTGCATTGGGACGGCGCCAAGGACGAGGACGCCGTACTTTTGATCATGGGGGAAGGACCTGCGACCTCGACGCTGGTTGCGGAAGAGAAGTAACGGCTTCCGCTCCATCGAGCCGCCAATACCGCATTATGGAAATCGGCCATGCGCAAACGGCACGGCGGCCGTCGCCGTTCGCCGGTTTGCCTACTTGCCCTGACCTCACCCGTTTGAGACGATAGCGGGAAGCAAGACCCGCCCCTGCGGGCATTCACGAGGAAACCTCATGCCGGTCGTCCAGGCGGAGCGTCTTACCCGCATCGGCACGGCGCTGTTGAAGGCGGCCGGCGCGTCGGAAGAGGAAGCAAGCGCGGTCGCGGTCGGCTGCGTCAATGCCAATCTCGCCGGCCACGATTCCCACGGCGTGATCGCGATCCCGACCTATATCGACCGCGTCAAGGCGGGCCATATCGTGCCCGGCGCGAAATGGACCATCGTGCAGGAATCGCCGACCACGACGGTGATCGACGGTCATTGGGGTTTCGGCTTTCACGTCAACGCCAAGGCGATGGCGCTGACGATCGAGAAGGCGAAGAAAGCGAATGTCGCCGCCTGTACCGTGTTCCGGCAGAGCCATGTCGGGCGGCTCGCTGCCTATCCCTTGATGGCGATGCGGGAAGGCATGATAGGGCTTGCCACCGCCGATTCCGGTCGCTCGCCGAAACTCGTCGCGCCCTTTGGCGGCCGTGAGCCGCGGCTCGGCACCAACCCGATCTCGATCGCCGTGCCGAGCGATCTTCAAGCGCCGTTCTATCTCGACATGGCAACCTCGGCGGTCGCCGCCGGCAAGATTGCGCTGTCGGTCGCGCGCAAGGAAGAAATCCCGAAAGGATGGATCATCGATGCCGAGGGACGGCACACCACCGATCCCACGCAATATCGCAAGGGCGGCGCATTGCTGCCGCTCGGCGGCACCGAAGGCTATAAAGGCAGCGGCCTCGCCGCAATCGTCGAGGTGCTGTGCGGGCTGCTGACCGGGCTGGGCTTCGGCGTCGAGCCGACCGGCCGGCACAATGACGGATGCTTCATGGCGGTATTCAATGTCGCCGCCTTCCGACCGCTCGAGCAATTCAGGAAGGAAGTCAGCGAGTTCGCGCGTTACCTGAAATCGACGCCGCCGTCAGAAGGCTCATCCGGCGTGTTCTATCCCGGCGAAGTCGAGTACATACGCGAGCAGCAGCGCCGCAAGGACGGCATTGAGATCGAGGACGCCACCTGGGACAAGCTGCGCGCCCTCGCAAGCGAGTACAAGCTCGCAAAAGACCTCGGTCTGGCATGACAGGGAGGAAAGCATGACACGGCAAATGGCGTTGGTCGGCTTCCTGCAGGCGCAGAACTGCACCAATCTCCCGAGCTCGTGGCGGCATCCGGAATCGCGCGACGATTCCATGTCGGCCGACTATTACCAGGAGATCGCGCGCATCCTCGAGTCCGGCAAGTTCCACATGGCCTTCTTCGATGATCGCCTCGCGATGCCCGACCGCTACGGCAGCGACCACGCCCACACCGTCGAATACGGCATCCGCTGCGTGAAGATGGATCCAGTCATCGTGCTGACCACGATGGGAATGGTGACGGACAAGCTCGGCCTCGCATCGACCTGTTCCACCACCTATTTCGAACCGTTCGACGTGGCGCGGCGCTTTGCCACGCTCGACCTCATGACCGGCGGCCGCGCCGCCTGGAACGTCGTCACCTCGGTCAACGATGGCGAAGCCCAGAACATGGGCAAGGACGAGCATCTGCAGCACGACCTTCGCTACGACCGCGCCGACGAGTTCATGGAGGTGGTGCTCGGTCACTGGGATGCCTGGGAGGACGGTTCGCTTGTCATCGACAAGAAGAGCGGGCGCTTTGCCGATCCGACAAAGGTGAAGCGGCTCGACCACAGAGGCGAGTTCTTCAAGTCGCGCGGACCATTCACCGTGCCGCGCTCCCCGCAGGGCCACCCCGTCGTGATCCAGGCCGGCGCGTCAGGCCGCGGGCAACGCTTTGCCGGCCGTTGGGGCGAGGTGATTTTCACCGCCGCACGCAATCTGACAAATGCGAAGCAAGGCTATGACGCGATCCGCAATGAAGCCGCCAGGGCTGGCCGCGACCCCGACCAGATGTTCCTGTGCAACCTGACCACACCGGTCTGCGCCGCAACCAGGGCGGAAGCCGAGGACAAGATGGCGTCGATCCAGAAGCTGGTACTCGAGATCGATGCGCTGTCGCTCCTCGCCGAGGGGCTCAACTTCGACTTCGCCGCCAAGGGCATCGACGAGCCGCTGACGACGGAGGAACTGCGGGGCATGCAGGGCATGCTCGGCATTCGCGACGGCGTGCTGCGTACCTCGGGCAAGACCAACCCGTCGACGCGCGACTTCATCACCTTCTCCGGCCGCGGCCAGGTGCAGGACGCGATCGTCGGCGGACCGAAGGAGATCGCCGACAAGCTCGAGGAGACGTTTGTCGGCCGCGGCTGCGACGGCTTTGTCATCGCCGCGAGCTATGTGCCCGGCTCCTACGCCGATTTCGTCAAGCACGTCGTGCCTGAATTGCAGCGCCGCGGACTGTTCCACAAGGACTATGCCGGCAAGACGCTGCGCGAAAACCTCGGACTCAAGCGCCCGGCGGCCGGTGCCTGGAAGACCCGACCGCGCGCCGCGGCAGAATAGGGAATCAGAAACATGCGCTGGCTGAAATTCACCGCGGGCGGAAATACCTCCTGGGGCATCATCGAAGGCGACAAGGTCGTCGCCGTCAGCGGTGATCCCTTTGGCGCGCACAAGCGCACCTCGCAAACTTTTGCGCTCAAGGACGTCAAGGTCGAGCTGCCGGTGATGCCGCGCACCTTCTATTGCGTCGGCCTGAATTATCTCAAGCACCTGAAGGAAGCCGCCGACAAGGCCGGCACGGTGCCCAACGTGCCCGACCGCCCGGAGATCGGCTATCGCGCGCAGAACGCGCTGATCGCGCATGACGAGGACGTGGTGATCCCCGCAACCGCGACCGAGAAAATCCACTACGAAGGCGAGCTCGTCGTCGTCATCGGCAAGAAAGCAAAGCACCTCACCGAAAGGGACGCGATGAGTTGCGTGTTCGGCTACACCATCGGTAACGACGTGTCCGAACGCACCTGGCAGAAGGCCGACCGCGGACTGTGGCGCGCCAAGAACACTGACACCTTCAAGCCGATGGGACCGTGGATCGAAACCGACGTCGACCTCGACAAGATGGAGACCATCATCAAGGTCAACGGCAAGCAGACCGGCCGCTTTCACACCAACGAGATGATCTTCGGCATCGTGCCATTCATCGTCGAGCTGACGAAGTACTTCACGCTGTGGCCGGGCGACGTGATCTGGATGGGCACCGACGGCGCCTCGCCAGACATCAAGGCCGGCGACGTGGTCGAGATCGAAATCACCGGCATCGGCACGCTGCGAAACAAGTTCGTCGCCGAGAAGTAGTGCGGCGGATTTGACATTCGCTCGGTGCCTCCACTATCGCGGTAGCGAATGTCAAATCCAAAGCCGCACTACCAAATCTATATTGGTTGGTGTCCCTTTGGTTCCAACATTCGCGAAGGAGGTCGACGCAACATGATGCGAATGTCAGAACCGGGACACCAATAAATGGCCCGCTACTCCGCCGCGCATTTCTTCCTCGAAGGTCTGGTCGATCTCGGCGTCGACTACATCTTCGCCAATCTCGGCACCGATCACGTCTCCATCATCGAGGAGCTGGCGCGCTGGGACAAGGAGGGCCGCAAGCATCCCGAGTTGATCCTGTGCCCGCATGAGGTGGTCGCGGTGCACATGGCCGGCGGCTATGCGCTGGCGACGGGAAAGGGCCAGGCCGTGCTGGTGCATGTTGATGCCGGCACCGCGAATGCCTGCATGGCAATCCAGAACCTGTTCCGCTA
>Ga0066903_100006284_pt1 | contig 10517 bp, 7 predicted proteins | sample PanSoiMetaGPlot1_FD_67491 | JGI IMG/M metagenome (GOLD analysis project Ga0066903, IMG submission 67491) | Tropical forest soil microbial communities from Panama analyzed to predict greenhouse gas emissions - Panama Soil - Plot 1 (version 2) | ecosystem: Environmental > Terrestrial > Soil >...
TGGAGCAGCCCGCGCGCGATCTCCAGCCGCCGCTTCATCCCGCCCGAGAACGTCATGACGAGCGACGATCGCCGATCGGCCAGATCCACCATCCGGAGGACCTCGTCGGCGCGCGCTCGAAAGACGTCGCGCGGCACGTCGTACAGCATCGCGTGGAAGTGCAGGTTCTCGTCGGCGGTCAGCCGGATGTCGAGCGACTGATCCTGAAAGACCAGACCGATCGACTGCCTGACCTGATTCGGCTGCGTCATGACGTCGAATCCGGCGAGCGTGGCGCGGCCGCCGCTCGGCTTCAGCAGCGTCGAGAGAATCTTGATGGTCGTGGACTTGCCGGCGCCGTTCGGCCCGAGAAAGCCGAAGATCTCACCGGCGTCGACGTTCAGGCTCACGCCGTCCACCGCGACGAGATCCCCGAACTTCTTGGTCAGGCTGTTGACGTCGATGATGGACGGCACGTGGAAGGATCTTAGCTGAACTTCGAACGGCAAAGTTCCAACTTCGAACTCAGAATGCTCAAGCTCTGAGTCCCGGAATTGCGGCTTCTCTTCCGTTCGAAGTTTGAACTTCGCCGTTCGAAGTTCTTCAGACCGCCGCGGCGGCCGGGCGATGCGGGCGCCGGCTGACGTTCGAATGCCGCCGGGCCTGCTCGATGACACGCCGGCAGGCTTCACGGAATCGCGCTTCGAGCGCGCGTGCTTCCGGGCTGGTCACCGGAGGCAGACGGAGCCAGGCCGACTGCGCGTCCTTGACCGTGTCTCCGGCGTCGCGCCACTTCGCTTCTTCGTTGACGCGTCCGCCCATGGCGTTGGACGCCAGGGCCGAGCGCAGCCGCGCGGCGAGAATTTCCGTCTGCGATCGCCCCTCGTGCGACGACGACTCGCGAGCTTCGGCCGCGAGCGTCTCAATCCGGGCGACCAGCTTCTGCATACGGTGCACCACGGCGGACGGATCCAGATCGGTGCCTGAAAACGCATCGGGCCAGCGCTCGATGACGCGCGTGAGCGCGGCCTGCCATCGATCGGCGATCGCGCGCATCTCGGCCCCTGGTACCGGCACGCCGCGGTTCCAGTTCGTCCGAAGGTCGCCCACCTGATTGCCGAGATTCGGCGCGGGTGCCTCGGCCGTCGCCAGGCCTTCCAGTTCGACGACGATCGCCTCGCGTTCGTTGAGCTTGCTCACGAGCGCGATGCGGTGCCGATTGTGGTAACGCTCGAAGAACTTGTCCGCGGCCGCGCGGAAGCGATTCCAGATGGCTTCGGACTTGTTGCGCCGGACCGGCCCGATGGTCTTCCACTCGGCCTGCAGCTGTTTGATTTCGGCGGATGCGGCATCCCAATCGGTGGACTCGGCCAGGACCTCGGCCCGCGCGCACAGCTCTTCCTTGCGCGTCAGGTTCTCGTTCCAGCTCTTCTTCCGCGCGGTCAGGTCCTCGCGCCGGCGCGAGAAGAACTGATTGCACGCCGCGCGGAACCGGTGTGCAAGGTCGCGGGCCGCATCGCGCGGGACCGGACCGATCTGCTGCCAGTCCTGCTGCAGTTGCTGGAACCGCGCGCTGGCCTTGAGCCAGTCGGTCGAGGCGGCGAGCGTCTCAGCCTCCTCGACGATCGCGGTCTTCCTTCCGAGATTCTCGCCCCGTTCCTCCCGCAGCCGCGCGAAGTAGCCCTCACAGCGGCTCCGGATGAAGTCGGTTGCCGTGCGGAAGCGCTCCCAGAGACGCTGCGCGGAATGGCGCGGCGCCTCGGCGACTTCCTGCCACTTGGCGTTCAGTTCGCGGAGCGCACGGGCCGTCGCAATCAGATCCGAGTCCTTGCCGGTTTCCATGTCGCTCTTCAGCGAGAGGACGATGGCCTCGGCCATGGCGATGAGTTGTTCCTGCTGCTGGGCGTTGGCGAACCGCCGCCACTCGTCCATTTCGCGCAGCTCGTGCACGCGCGGCGCCACTTTTTCCTGCAGCCCGCGCAGCCGGCCGACGGCCTCCTGCATCTCGCGGTTGCTCTCGAAGTGCGACGCCTCGTCGAGTCCCGTGCCGATGTCGCGCATGAGCCGTTCGCCCTCGCGGAGCGTCATCGCTTCGGCCTCGGTGGCGCGCCTGGCCCGATCGGCCAACCGCTGCACGCGCCCGACGGCGTCCTGCTGCGCCTTGACGGCGGCTTCCTTCCTCGCCGTGTCCCGCGCGGCAAACACCTCGCCGACGGCCGTCAGACGATCCGTCAGCTCCGGCGCCGGGCGCGACGCGTCGTCGAGGAGGGAGGCGAGGCCGCGTGCCTCGCGGCTGAGGTCCTGCCAGCGCGCCGTCGCCGTGGCGTCGTCCTGCGACGACAACCCTTCGGCTTCCGACACCAGCGCCTCGAGTTTGAGGCGGGTCTCTGCCAGCATGGCGCCCAGCCGATGCCGTTCCCGGCACGCGGCCACCGCCTTGACGAAGCGCTCAGCCAGTCGGTCGGCCTCCGGGCCACTCTCGACAAGCGGCGTGAGCGATCGCCACTCTTCTTCGATTGGCGCCAACTGCTCGAGCATGTCGTCGCCGTCCAATTCTTCGATGCGAGCGCACAACGCGTCGCGGGTGGCGAGCGCTTCGGCGCGCTGCCGGGCGAGCTCGGCCGCCTCTTCCGCTTCACGCCGCCGCTGGGCGATTGCGGCCCGGGCGTTCATCGCACCCTGGGAAAATCGCATGACGACGGGTTCGTCGGTGACGTCGAGGGCTTGCCAGTCTGCGGTCAGCCTGACGAGCTCCGACTCGGCCCGGGCCACGTCGTCGTCGCCAGCCAGACGCTCGACGTCCTGCAGGACCGTTTCGATCTGCCGCCGCCGCTCCTCAGCGGCTGCCGCCCTGGCTGCCTGGGCGTCGTCGATCTCCTGAATCAGGACGCGCGCCCGCTTGGCGACGGACTTCTGCTGCGCACGCGACTCGATGGACTTGAGAAGGTCCACGTCGCCGCTGTTGGCCGCAGCCACGCGCTCGAACGCGCCCAGCGCGACGTCCTTGTGATCACTGTTGAGGGCCACGTCGATGAGCTCCTTGCCGTCGGTCAGCCGGTTGAGGGCCTGAGCCGCCGTCGATTCCTGCTTTGCATGCCGGGCGATGCTGCCAAGCGCGCGCTCGTCGGTGGTCCGCGCGAGGGCATCCGCCCGAACGTGATCGGCCGCCTCGCCCTTCGCGATCGTGGACAGGCGTCGCGGATCGACCACCGTGCGAATGGCGGCGAGCGCCGTCGCCTCGTCGCTGCCAGCGTCGGTCGCTATCGCAACCAGCCCATCTGCCGCCCGTTCGCGCGTCTCGGCATCGGCGTCTGCCGACGCGATTCGGCCGAGCGTTGCGACATCGCCGATTCGCGTAACGGCGGCCCGGCGGACCCTGGCGTCGGCGTCGAGCTCGGCCAGTGCGGCCAGCTCGATCGGGTCGTCGAGTTCGCGAAGGGCCTCCAGCCGGACGGCCGGGTCGGCGTTCTTCCATCGAGGGAGCGGCTTGAGTCTTTCGAGAATGCCCATAGGGGTGCGCCCTTGGTCGTAAGAAAAGGTCGTGCCGTACTTTTTCGGGGACGAGCGGGAACGGGAGAGCGAGGGCGAACCCTTTGAAGTCAGTGAATTAGGGGGACTTTCGTTCCGTGGATGCCTGCGATCGGGCGGGGATCCGCGTTCGGAAATCCGTAGACCTGAATCGCAAATCCAAATCTTCTGAGTTGCGCCGGCCGGCGCGTCCACCGTCGGAGCGATGTCATTTTACTGGTTTCGAAAATCTGATGACGCGAAATGAAAATTGTTACACGAGCGCTTCCAGTCGTCCAACGAGCGTGTCGAGTCTTGCCACAACTGCTTGCACCGTGGACGGCTCGGAGAGATCGACGCCGGCCCGCTTGAGCAGCGTCATCGGATGGTCGTTGCCGCCCGACGCCAGCAGCGATAAGTAGCGCTCTCGTGCAGCCGCGCGCGACGCCTCGGGTCCTGCGGTGATTTCCTGCGACAGCCGTGCCGCCGACGCAAAGCAGGTTGCGTACTGGTAGACGTAATACGGCGAATTGAAAAAATGGGGGATGCGGGCCCAGGTGACTGGCGTCAGCTCCTCGGCGTCCACCGAATCTCCGTAGTAGGCGTCGAACCGCTCGTGATAGAGCCGGCTCAGCACGTCGGCCGTCACCGGCTCGTCGCGCTCGACGCGTCGATGCACCTCGAGCTCGTAGTCGGCGAACAGCACCTGTGTGTAGAACGTGCTCGTGATGTTGTCGATCGCATGCTGCAGGAGAACGACGCGCTCGTCGCGCTGGGTCGCGCCTGCCAGCAGATGCTCGAGGAGGAGCTCCTCGTTGAGCGTCGACGGCACCTCGGCCACGAAAATCGTGTAGTCGGAATAGACAAACGGCTGGCGCTCGTGCGAGAGCATCGTGTGCATCGAGTGGCCCATCTCGTGCGACAGCGTGAACACGTCGTCGAGCGTGTCGTTCCAGTTCATGAGCATATACGGGTGCACGCCGTACACTGGCGCGGAGTATGCGCCGCTGCGCTTGCCGTCGTTCTCGTAGACGTCGATCCAGCGTTCCCGGAATCCCCGCCACATGCGCGCCTGGTATTCGGATCCGAGCGGGGCAACCGCCTCGACGATCGGAGCCAGCACGTCGTCGTACCGGTAGCGGCGGTCCCAGTCCACGATAGGAATTGAGAAGTCGTACGGGCAGTAGCGTTCGAGCTTCAGCGCGCGCCGTCGCAGCCGGTGGTATCTGCGCAGCGGCTCGACACCAGCCCTCGTCGTGGCGATGAGCGTCTCGACGACCGACGGCGGGATGTTGTTGCCATGGAGCGCGGCGTCGAGCGTCGTGCTGTAGCCGCGCGAACGCGCGAAGAACCAGTCACGCTGGCAGACCGCGTGATAGAGCGCGGCGTAGGTGTTGAGGTTCGCCGCGTACGTGCCGTAGTGGGCGAGAAACGCCTGCCGCCGATCGGCCTGATTCCGGTTCGTGGCGAGCACCGCCCGATACTGGCCGTACGACATCGTGACGGTCTCACCGGTGCTGAGTGTCACCTGAGGAAACCTGGCGTCGGCGGTCGAGAGCGCCGCGTAGGTGTCCGGCGGCGTGCCGGCCAGCCGGTTCGACAGCGACAACAGCCGTTCGCCCTGCTCGTCGAGCACGTGCTCCTGCAGCCGGAACACTTCTTCGATTGCGAAGCGATAGACAGAAAGCGCCGGTGTCGAGTCGAGCCACTGCCGGACGGTCGCGAGCGGAATCGTCAGGAGCTCCGGGCTCAGCCACGACGTGGCCTGCTGCCACCGCGCGAGCAGTGCCTGCACCTGCTGGCGCCTGGCGTTCACGGCGTTGTCGCGCTGGTCTTCGTCGTACTTCAACGACGGGTAGAAGTAGACCTTGTGTGCGAGCTGGCCGAGATCGTCGTTCAGCCGGTAGGCCGCAAGCAGACGATCTGGTCCCTGCGCGAGTGTTCCCTTGAGCGCGGCATACTCGTCGATTCGCCGCTCGAGCTCCTTGCGTCCGAGATCCCAGCGCTCCCAGTCAGCGTAGATATCGTCGAGCTTCCATTTGTGGTCGTCGTCGATCTCGAGCCGGTTGCGCGATCGGGCAGGCGATGGGGCGGTGGCCATTCCCTCGATAATAGTTGGAAGGACGCCTGTCCGCTACGCGTTCGTGCCCGCGAGCGCCTTGAGAATCGAATGAATCTGGCTCACGCCGTCGGTCAGGCAGGCAGGCCCGGGTTGCAGGATGTAAGTCGATTTGATTTCGAAGATCCGGCCGGTCTTCACCGCATCGACTTCGTCCCAGCCAGGGCGTGAGCAGATGGTTTCCTTCTTCACCTTCTTTCCGCACCAGGAGGCGAGGATCACCTCAGGGTCGCGGCGCGCGACCTCGGCGGGATCGACGATGCGGTCCTTCGCGAGTTTGGCCGCGGCAAGTTCCGGGAAGATCGGCGCGCCGCCGGCGATGTCGACGAGCTCCTCCACCCAGCGGATGCCGGAGATCAACGGCACATCCCATTCCTCGAAGAAGACGCGCGGACGCCGCGGGAATCGCGCGGCGGTCTGGCGAACGGTCTCTAGGTCGGCCGACAGCCGATCGGTCAGCGCCTCCGCTTCGTGCTGACACCCGACGAGACTGCCGACCATCTGAATCATCTGGAGGATCTCGTCGATCGACCGCTGATTGAAGGTGACCACGGCGATGCCGCGCTTGACGAGCTCGGCGACGAGATCGGCCTGAAGATCGGAGAAGGCGAGCACGAGGTCGGGCGCAAGCGCCTCGATTTTGTCGAACCTCGCGTTGATGAACGCCGACACCTTCGGCTTCTGACGCGCTTCCGGCGGCCGGACCGTGTAGCCGGACACGCCGACGACGCGGTCGCCTTGACCAAGGAGATAGAGCGTCTCGGTCGTCTCTTCCGTCAGGCAGACGATGCGCCGTGGATAGCGGGGCATGTGAGATCGGTGAAGACGAAGCCGTCGCGCTCGACGGTGACGCCGCGCTCGACGGCGATCGGTTGCGTGAACATCGGTCCGGCGTACGCGAACGTGTGGAACTCGCCGCGTTCACCGCAGGGATCGACCGAGGCCGGGAGATCGTCGAGAAGCGCCTGGTCGAACTCCCGCCCTGCGAACCGCCGGTCGATCTGGCGAGGATCGACGCAGGTGATGCGCGCACGAAGGCCGCCGGCGATCATCTCGCGTCCCAGGGCGGGCGTCGCGGCCGGCTCGCCGAAGAGCGGAAAGATCGGCGTGAGGCCGCTGCCGGCCAGACGCTCTTCACGGTATTGGCGGATGTCCGCAAGAAAGAGATCGGCGAACGCGACGTGCGTGAAGCCTTCTCGGACAGCGCGGCCGACGGCCGCGGCCATGGCGCGTTCGTACTCCTCGTTCGAGCATGGCGACGGAATTGGAATCTTCCAGAGCGGCAGACCAACCGCCGCGGCCTGAGCGTCGACGAGTTCCTCGCGCACGGCGTGCATCGCGACCCGGCGCGCCGCGGCGTTCACCGTCGTGAGGAGTCCGCCGAGCGTGACGCCGCGCGCGCGAAGGACGTGCACCATCCAGGCGCTGTCCTTGCCGCTGCTCCAGGACACCAGGCACTTGTTCATCTCACAACCGGCCCCAGAATGCGAAGAGCACCGCCGCGACGATGCACGCGAACGACGCCACGTAGTTCCATCGGATCGTTTCGCCCAGATAAAAGTACGCGAAGAACACGAAGACCACCAGCGTGATCGATTCCTGGATGATCTTGAGCTGGTAGCCGGTGAATGTGCCGTAGCCGATCCGGTTCGCGGGGACCTGGAAACAATACTCGCCGAGCGCGATGAGCCAGCTGGCGAGCACGGCGGCGACGACCGGCGCCGAGCGATATCGCAGATGGCCGTACCACGCGAACGTCATGAACGTATTCGAGATGAGCAGCAGACCGATAGTGATCATGAATGATTGACTGAGGGAAACGCTGGAGGTGTTGCAGCGTGGACTGCGAGACGACACTCAGCCTGGATTGCCCGACCTGGCTGGCGTCTGCGCGCCGATGACGGCTACCTTGATGAGCGCGGCGGCGCGGAGTTGTTCAGCAGCAAGTAGAGACTCTGACCGGCGCCACACGACGGAGCAATCGCTGAGGGCGGGCAGGGAGCATGCCGTGGGAGATCCCGATTCAGTGCCGGCGCCGGCGATTGCACTCGACTCGGCTGCCGATCGGAGATGACGAACAACGCGAGCACCAGCACGCCCCACATCGCGACGGTGAGCAAGAGCTTGCCCCACTGCATCTCGCGATTATAGCCGTCTCGGCCTCGGGCTCCGGCGCGCGGTGGCGAGGATCCATTCGGCCGCGAGATCGATCGCGCGATCGAGCGACGAACCCGCCGGATCCGTCTTCCTGGACGTGGCGAGCGAGTGATCGCCGCCGTCGACGAGGTGCAGCGTCGCGTCGCGCAATCCGTCAACCAGTGCGCGGAGCTCCTCCGGCGAGCCGAACGGGTCGCGCGTGCCGCTCAGGAAAAGCATCGGCGCGCCGACATCCGGCAGGTGGCGATCGCGACGCTGCGCCGGCTTCCCTGGTGGATGCAGCGGATAGCCGAAGAAGACGAGGCCGGCGGGTGCCGGCGAGAGCCCGCGAGCGGCGGCGAGCTGCGAGGCGATGCGGCCGCCCATCGATTTGCCGCCCGCGAAGAGCAGAGCCTCACCCTCAGCGGCGACCTCATTCCACACGACCTGAAAGGCGGCTTCGAGCACGGGGCCGCGATCGGGCACGCGCCGCTTTTCGGCCTTGTACGGAAAATCGAACGTCACGACTCGCACACCGCAGGTGGCGAGACCCGATGCGACGCCCTTGATCCAGGGGTGGTCGTGGCCCGCCCCGGCGCCGTGGCCGAGCACGAACGTGGGCGCTCCGGCCTTGGGCGCGGGATAACTCCGGAACATCGCCGGATTGTACTGAAGACAGTCATGGTGACCGGTCCGCGGAACGGAAAGGAAGTTGTGTTGCACGAGTGACATCAATGAATGTAGATTAATTGATATGTATGACGCCGCCGCGCTCCTCCGGCTGCTCGGGGACGAGGCCCGGTTGCGTCTCCTGCGGATGCTGTCGCGCGAGGCGCTCAACGTGACCGAGCTCACGGCGATCCTCGGCCTGGCGCAGTCCGGCGTGTCACGGCATCTCGGCCTTCTCCGCGATGCCGGGCTCGTCGTCGAAGAGCGGGCCGGCACGTTCACCTGGTATCGCCTCAGTCCCGAGGCTGACGCTCCCGAGGGAGCGAAGACACCTCTCTGGGACTGGCTGCGGCGCGAGTTCGACCGCCGCACGCCGTCCGCGCGCGCCGACGACGGGCGGTTGGAGGAGGTGCGGCGTCTCCGGAAGGAGAATTTTTCGCAGCACGGCGGCGGCGACGAGCGCCGGCAGCTCGTCCCTGGCCGGAGCTGGGCGGCCTGGGCCCGCGCGCTCGCTCTGCTCCTGCCGCCCATGGACGTGGCCGATCTGGGCTGCGGCGAAGGCTATCTGACGATCGAGGCATCGCGCTGGGCGCGTCGTGTTGTCTCGATCGATCAGTCCGCCGACGTGCTGGCACGAGCTCGCGCGCTGGCCGCACGCCGGAAAGTCTCGAACGTGACGTGGAAGCGCGGCTCGCTCGAACGTCTGCCACTGGCGGACGAGTCGGTCGACTTGGCGTTCCTGTCGCAGGCGCTTCATCACGCCGACGATCCGGGGCGTGCGCTGGCTGAGGCGTGGCGGATTCTGCGGCCCGACGGACGCGTGCTCATCCTCGATTTGCGGGAACACGGGGAAACCTGGGTCCGTGCCAAGCTGGGAGATCGCTGGCTTGGCTTCGCCGACGATCGGCTGCGAAGCCTCTTGAGCGAGGCCGGCTTCGACGACGTCACCGTACGCGTTGGTGCCCGCCGCGCGGGAGATCCCTTCGCTGTGCTGATTGCAGCGGGCGTGAAAGGGCAGAAGGCAAAGGGCAAAGGGCAAAAGGAAGTTGGAAGGAAGAAGGAACAAGTGAAGAGCGCCGGAGCGATGCGCGTGCGGGCGAGGCGCAATGATCCCGCGGACGGCGCAGCCGCCGCGGTCCTTCGACGAGCTCAGGACCGCCCCGAGCAACGTCGAGGGGCGGCAAGCCCAAAGGGCGTCGCGCGAAGCGCGTAGAGCGCGCGGGAGTGGGGCCCCGCGCGCAACCAAGAAAACAATGACTCTCGACACACTCAATCGCCTGCTCGCTGATCGCATCCTCGTGCTGGACGGCGCGATGGGCACGATGATCCAGCGGCACCGGCTCGACGAGGCTGGATTTCGTGGCGAGCGATTCGCCACGCACGGGCACGACGTCCGCGGCAACAACGACCTGCTCGTGCTGACGCAGCCGGCGATCGTCGCCGACATCCATCGTCAGTACCTCGCCGCCGGCGCGGACATCATCGAAACCAACACGTTCAACTCGAACACCGTCTCGCAGGCCGACTACGGGCTCGAGGCGCACGTCTACGAGTTGAACCTCGAGGCGGCCAGGCTCGCCCGCGCGGCGGCCGACGAGTGGACCGCGAAGACGCCCGGCCGGCCGCGATTCGTCGCCGGCGCGATCGGTCCGACGAGCCGCACGCTTTCGATTTCTCCCGACGTCAACAACCCGGCGTTCCGGGCGATCACGTTCGATGGTCTCAAAGCGGCCTACGCGGACCAGGTGCGCGGGCTCATCGACGGCGGCGTGGACCTGCTCCTCGTCGAGACGATCTTCGACACGCTCAACGCCAAGGCCGCGATCGTCGCGATCCAGGACGTGCAGCGCGAGCGGCACGTCGAGCTGCCGCTGATGATCTCGGCGACGATCACCGACCGGAGCGGCCGGACGCTGTCGGGCCAGACCATCGACGCCTTCTACATCTCGATCGAGCACGCGAAGCCGTGGAGCGTCGGCATCAACTGCGCGCTCGGGGCCCGCGACATGCGCCCGTATCTGGGTGAGCTGGCGCGACAGGCCACGTGCTGGGTCAGCGCCTACCCGAACGCCGGCCTGCCGAACGCGTTCGGCCAGTACGACGAGCT
>Ga0066903_100006285_pt1 | contig 10516 bp, 5 predicted proteins | sample PanSoiMetaGPlot1_FD_67491 | JGI IMG/M metagenome (GOLD analysis project Ga0066903, IMG submission 67491) | Tropical forest soil microbial communities from Panama analyzed to predict greenhouse gas emissions - Panama Soil - Plot 1 (version 2) | ecosystem: Environmental > Terrestrial > Soil >...
CCGCCACAGGCGCAGCCGCCGCAGGGACAACCCCCGCAGGGCCAACCACAGCAGACACCAGCGCCGCAGGGACAACCGCCGGCACCAGCCACGCCCGGGGGAGCGGGACGCGGACGCGCCGGCCAGGGCTTCCCGGCGCAGCAGCGCAAGCTGGCCGATCCGGCCGTCATCGAGCGCGGCTCGACGTTGTACGGCATCAACTGCCGGCTGTGCCACGGTCCGGATCTGCGCGGCGGCGATCTCGGCGGCGTCAATCTGCTTCGCTCCGCGCTCGTGCTCAACGATCAGGAAGGCGAGCTCATTTATCCGGTCGTCCGCGACGGACGCCTGCCCCCTGGATCGCCGGCGATGCCGCCGCTGCCGATCCAGGAGGCGGACGTGAAAGCGATCGCCGCCTACATCCACAGCGTGGCGGCGCGCATGGCCGGGCAGGGCGGTCCGCCGCCGGGCGCCGCGCCGGTCGAGCTCAACATCCTCGTTGGCAACGCCGCCGCAGGTGAGAAATTCTTCGCGGCCAACTGCGCGAGCTGCCATTCGGTCACCGGCGATCTGAAGACCGTCGGCTCCCGCTACGCGAGCCCCATCCTCCTGCAGAACGCATGGGTGGGCGGCGGCGGCGGACGCGGACGCCGCGGCGCCCCTGTCGTGCTCGATCCCTACGCTCCCGATCCCGCGGCCGCCAAGCCGGTGACCGTCGCCGTCACCACCGCCGACGGCCAGAAGATCGAGGGCCGCCTCGAGCGCATCGACGACTTCCTCGTCACGCTCGTCACCGCTGACGGCACGCCGCGCACCTTCCGGCGCAACGGCAACGTGCCGGCCGTGCAGATCACCGATCCGCTGGACGGGCACAAGAAGCTGCTCGTGAAGTACACCGACAAGGACATCCACGACGTGACCGCCTACCTGGTGACACTCAAATGAGACTGACAAAGTACGTCCTCGTGACCGCCTGTCTGGCCGCCGCGCCGGGTCTCCTGGCGCAGGGCCAGGGCGGACTCGATCCGAAAGACCTGCTCAAGCCCCTCGCCAACGACTGGCTGACGTATTCCGGTGACTACTCGGGCCGGCGCTACAGTGCGCTGACCGAGATCAATCAGGGCAACGTCAAGAACCTGTCGCTCGCGTGGGTGGCGAAGCTCACGGGCGGGCTGCCGAACGCGGGCGGGTTCGGCGGACGCGGCGGCGGCCGCGGCGGATTCGGCGGCGGAGCAGGCGCCAGCCCGGTCATCGTCGGCGGAGAGGGCGCCGAAGAGTTCGCGTTCTCGGGCGCGCCGAACGTCAAGGGCGCGATCCTCGAGTTCAACGACGTGCTCTACGTGACGTCGCCCGACAACGTGTGGGCGCTCGACGCCAACGACGGCCGCGAGTTGTGGCGCTACTTCTGGAAGACGCGCGGCGGCACGCACATCGGCAACCGCGGCGCCGCGCTCTGGCACAACTACCTGTACTTCGAGACGCCCGACAACTACCTCGTCTCGCTCGACGCCAGGACCGGCAAGGAGCGGTGGCACGTCGAAATCGCGAGCTTCAACGAGCAGTACTTCTCGACGCCCGCGCCGATCATCGTCGACGACCACGTCTTGGTGGGCACCGGCAACGACCTGGACATGCCGGGCTTCCTGCAGTCGTTCGATCCCGAGACGGGCAAGCTGCAGTGGAAGACCTACACCGTCCCGATGAAGGCCGGCGATCCGGGCCTCGAGACGTGGCCAAGTCTGGAGGCGGCGCGGCACGGCGGCGCGCAGACCTGGATCCCCGGCGCGTACGATCCGGACTCGCGCCTCTACATCATCGGCACCGGCAACCCGACGCCGGGGTACACGGGACAGGGACGCAAAGGGGACAACCTCTTTGCGTGCTCGATCGTCGCGTTCAACGTCGACACGGGCAAGATCGTCTGGCACTACCAGACGTCGCCGCACGACACGCACGACTGGGACTCGGCGCAGACGCCGATCCTCATCGACGGGACGATCGGCGGCCAGCCCAGGAAGGTCGTCTCGACCGCGTCGCGGAACGGCTACTTCTTCACGATCGATCGCGTGACGGGCGAGCCGGTCGTCTCCGCGATGTTCGGGACGACGACCAACTGGGCCAAGGGCATGCGGAAGTCGCTCCAGCCGGATCCCAATCCGGGCAAGGAAGCGACGATACCGGGATCACTTGTCTCGCCGGTCGAGGGAGGCGTCACCAACTGGCCGCCGCCCGCCTTCTCGCCGGACACCGGACTCTTCTATGTGCACGAACGGAACGGCTTCAACCTCTTGTATCTGACGGAAACCGATCCCCGCGGGTCAATGGGGCTCGCCGGCAAGACGGTCGGTCCGGTCGGATCGTGGCCGAGCGCGCTGCGCGCGATCGATTACAGGACCGGCAAGCCGGCGTGGCGGCACGAGTTCCCCGGTGTCACCGGGGCGGGCGGGTCGGGCGGGATCCTGGCCACCGCCGGCAAGCTCCTCTTCACGGGTGATGGGGGCGGCAACCTCGTCGCGTTCGATCCCGCCAGCGGCGCGCCGATCTGGCACTCGCGCATCGGGGCCGCCACGAATGCCCCGGAAACCTTCGCGGTTCAGGGCAAACAGCACCTCCTGGTCGCCGTGGGCGACACGCTCTACGCCTTCGCGCTGTACTGACGGCGGCCGAGGCCCGGGGGATCAGTGGATTCCCCGGCCGACCTTACGTAAATCCTTGCCGCCGAACGGAAATTTTGCTAGGGTCTCCTCGTTTTCGTCATTCCTGCAATCGATTTCAGGAATGTGGGGCCATGGAGGACACGTGGGGAGGAGGAGGCCATGTTCGTACAACGAACGTCGTTCCCTTCGGTCGCGTTACTCGTTCTGCTCGGGACTCTCGGTCTTGCGGCGCCCGCGGCCGCGCAGCTGACAACAGGAACGCTCACCGGCACGCTGAAGGACGCCCAGGGCGGCGTCGTGCCGGGTGCGACGGTGACCCTGACCAGTGAAGCCCGCGGCACCCAGCTGCCGCCCGCCTTCACCAACTCCAGCGGCGATTTCGTCTTCGCCAACGTCCCCCCCGACACCTACACGATTCAGGTCAGCATGGAGGGCTTCAAGACCCTCAAGCGCAGCGGCATCGCCGTGAGCGCGGGCGACCGTGTCGGCATCGGATCGCTGACGATCGAGCTCGGCGGACTGACCGAGACGGTGACCGTCCAGAGCGAAGCGCCGCTCGTGCAGACGCAGAGCGGCGAGCGGTCGTTCGCCGTCACCACCAAGCAGGTCGAGAACCTGCCGATCGCCAACCGCAGCTTCGTGCAGCTCGCCGCGCTGGCGCCAGGCGTGACCGGCACCAACCCGACGCGCATCGGCGATCGATCGTCGACGGGTGGCAACAACAGCAACATCATGATGGACGGCGTGTCCACGATGGACACGGGGAGCAACTCGGTGCTCCTCCAGATGAACGTCGAGTCGATCGCGGAGGTGAAGGTCCTCGTCTCCAACTATCAGGCGGAGTACGGACGCTCGAGCGGCGTCCAGGTCAGCGCGGTCACCAAGAGCGGGACGAACCGCTTCCGTGGATCAGCGTACGACGTCATGCGGAACTCGGACTGGAACGCGAACAGCAAGACCAACATCCTCAACGGCGATCCCAAGGTCAAGTTGAACGAGAAGGACCTCGGCTATTCGATCGGCGGGCCGATCGGCAAGCCGGGCGGGAACAACAAGCTGTTCTTCTTCTACGCGCATGAGTACGCGCCGCGCACGGGCGGCGGCGACGTCGTGCGCTTCCGCTTCCCGACGGCGCTCGAGCGCGCCGGCGACTTCTCTCAGTCCACGGACAACAACGGCAATCCGTTCCCGTTCATCAAGGACCCGCGGCTGAACGGCACGTGCTCGGCGACCAACACGTCGGCCTGCTTCCAGTCGGGCGGCGTCGTCGGGCGCGTCCCGGCGGATCGGCTCTACCAGACCGGCCTCAACATCCTGAAGACGTATCCGATGCCGAACGTGAACGTCCCCGGTGCGCCGTACAACTATGAGCTCACGCGGCCCGCCGAAAAGCTGAACGCGAATCAGCCGGCGATCCGCATCGACTATCAGCCGTGGCAGAACCTGCGCGGCACGTTCAAGTACTCCGGCTGGTCGCAGCAGGACGTCGCGGTTCCCGGCACGATCCCGGGCTTCAACGACACGCGCCAGTACAACCCGTTCGTACGAACGATGGCGGCGACGATCAACTACTCGCTGAACTCGTCCACGTTCCTCGAGGGCACGTTCGGCCGCGCGCAGAACTCGCTTACCGGCTGCGCGCTCGCGCAGGCGAACACCGGTCCGACGTTCTGCCGCAACGCGTTCCCGGTCAACGACATCGCGAACCTGAACAACGCGGGCCTGGGGTCGCTGCCGTTCCTCTTCCCGAACGCCGGGGTGATCAACCCGAGCTACTTCGCGTTCGAGGCGCTCAACAGCGTGAACCCCGTGATCTGGGACGGCAACCGGATCTCGATGGTACCCGGGTTTGCGTGGGGCTCGCGCGTCAGCAATGCGAATCCGAACTACGCGCCGCCCAATACGCCCTTCCCGGGCTATCTCAACGTCAACAAGACGAACGACATCTCGATCAGCCTGACGAAGGTGCAGGGCCGCCACACGATGAAGGGCGGCTTCTACAACACGCACAGCTTCAAGGCGCAGCAGCGCCAGGGCTGGGCCGGCACGCTGACGTTCGCCAACGACACCAGCAACCCGCTCGACACGGGATTCGGCTTCGCGAACGCGGCGCTCGGCGTGTTCTCGTCCTACAACCAGTTCTCGCAGTACGTCGAAGGCAGCTTCGTCTACAACAACACCGAGGGCTACGTGCAGGACAACTGGAAGGTGAACGGCAAGCTGACGCTCGACTACGGCGTCCGCTTCGTGCACCAGCAGCCGCAGTACGACGAGCTCGGCCAGGCGTCGAACTTCCTGCCCAACCAGTGGGTCCAGGGCCAGGCGCCGGTGCTGTACCTCGCCGGCTGCGCCGCGCAGCCGTGCACGGGCGCGAACCGCCAGGCGGTCGATCCGCGCAACGGCCAGCTCCTCGGACCGAACACCGCCATCGCGATCGGCACGCTGATTCCGGGCTCCGGCAACACGACGAATGGACTGTTCCTCTCGGGCAACGGGATTGCGAAGACGACGTACACGTGGCCGGCCTTCAGGGTCGCGCCGCGGTTCGGCATGGCCTACGACCTCACCGGGCGTCAGAACGTGATCCTCCGGGGCGGCGCCGGTCTCTTCTACGATCGCCCCAGCGGCAACTCCATCTATCCGCAGGTGCAGAACCCGCCGACGATCCGCAACCTCACCGTGCGCTACGGCGAGCTGCAGACGCTGGCGTCCGGCCTCACGACCGAAGCGGCGCCGACGCTCAACGTGTTCCAGTACGCGAGCGGACTGCCGTCCACCTGGCAGTGGAACGGCGGCATCCAGATGATGCTGCCGTGGGCGACTGCGCTGGACGTCGAATACACCGGCCAGCACGCCTACAGCATCGTCGAAGCGGTGAACCTCAACGGGGTCGATTTCGGCTCCGCGTTCGCGTCTGCCAACCAGGATCCGACGCTGAGCTCGTCGACGCCTGGCGCCGCAGCGCTGCAGGCCGATCAGATGCGCGCGTTCCGCGGCTACAGCAGCATCACGCAGCAGGCGGCCCGCGGCTACCTGAACGCGCACACGCTGCAGATGTCGCTGAACCGGCGCTTCCGCAACAACCTGGCGTTCGGGTTCAACGACACGATCCTGCTGTCGCAGAAGGGCAGCACGAACGCGCGTCTGCAGCACAACGCCGACGGCACGTACTCCGAGCGTCCGGACCAGGCGCAGGCCGACGAGCTGATCGGCAACTTCGTCCCGATCCGCCAGACGTTCAAGGGAAGCTTCGTGTGGGCGCTGCCGCACTTCGACGCCAGCGCGAACGCGGCGATGAAGACGCTCGGCTACATCGCCAACGACTGGCAGCTGTCGGGCGTGTGGACGGCGAACACCGGTCAGGCCTACACGGTCGGCGTGTCGTATCAGGGCGGCGCGACCGGCAACGGCAACCAGAACATCACCGGCTCACCTGACTACGCCGGCAGGATCCGCATCCTGAGCGACCCGGGATCCGGCTGCAGCGGCGATCCGCTCCGGCAGTTCACGGCGGCGGCGTTCGGCGGGCCGCTCGTCAACAGCGTCGGCCTCGAGTCGGGATCCGACTACGTGCGCGGGTGCTTCCAGAGCGCGTTCGACACGGCGATTGCGCGCAACATCCGGATCCACGGCGGCAAGCAGTTCCAGTTCCGGCTCGACGTGTTCAACGCGTTCAACCAGGCGATCGTGACCGGCCGCAACGCGACCGTCAGCCTGGCGAGCCCGGTGGACGGCACGATGGTGAACCTGCCGTACGACGCGGCGGGCAACGTGATCGCGTCGCGCTCGCTGCCGAAGAACGCAGGGTTCGGCGTCGCCAACGCGTACCAGAATCCGCGCACGCTGCAGGCGCAAATCCGGTTTACCTTCTGACGTTCGTCAATGCCAAATGTCAAATGCTGAATGCCAAAGGTGCGCAGACACTTTTGGCATTTGGCATTGAGCATTTGGCATTGGCCGGCGCGCCTCGGGGTTCAACGGCGCGCATAAATGAAGAGCGTGTCCCCGTTGTGTTGGCGGTCCCAGTACACCGGCGTCACGATGCGGGCGGACGGCTCGAGCGGCGGGCTCGGGTGCACCAGGTAGTTGGTGACGAACACGCCGCCGGGCCGCAGCATCGACGCGATGTTGGCGAGCGCCAGGGCCTGCTCGAAGCGGTCGTAGTAGACCAGGACGTTCGTCGCCAGGATCACATCGAACCCCTCGTCGTGTTCGAGGCGCTGGACGACGATGTTGAGGTCCTCGGCCGTGAGCGCCGCCGCGACATCGGGACGCACGCGGACCACGCGCCAGGCGACCGACCCTTCCTCGGGCCGCGTCGACGGCTGGACCTCGGCGCCGATGGCGCTTCCGAACGTCCGCCAGTACTTCACGAGCGAGACGTCCCAGTCGTGCGCCGGGTCGTGACGCGCGAGCGGAAGCTGCAGGTCGTACGCCGCGCCGGAGCGAGCGCGCGCCGCGGCGGACCGCACGTGCTCCGTGACGCGCGGACTCAGATCGAACGCGGTGAGGCGGATGTCGTCCGCCTTCGCCAGCCCGAGGCGCACGAGCGAATCGATCAGGGCGAACGGCTGGATGGTCTGGAGCGGATAGGCGTCGTAGCCTTCGGCCTTGTCGGTGAAGTCGAGGCCGGGCCCGACGACGGCGACGCGGCGTATGGCGGGATCCTTGCGCGTGGCGGCCAGCGCCGCGAGGGCCTGATCGACGGCGAAGTCGACAGGCAGCGACGTGTCAGAGGACAGTCCGCGATCGTGATAGATCGTGGCGTAGGCGTCGAGCGAGGCGTTGCGATCGCGCAGCGTGCCCGCCGCCTTCGCCTCGCGACGATGCTTCGCGGTCTCGGCGTTGACGCGCTCGCGAAGGCCGACCAGCCAGGCGCGGGCCTTGTCCTTGCCGTCCTCGGTCGACGGGTCGATGCCGTGGCGTTCGACGACCTGCCGCGCGAAGCGCAGCCGCTCGTTCGCGCCGGGCGCGGCGATGCCGTCGACGAGGTCGTCGAGGCGCGCGATGAGCAGGTCTTCGACCTGGCTGGAGCGCATGCCGGCCACCTGTTGTTCGGTGGCGCGCGGACGCGAGGTGAACGACGTGCCGTAGAGCCAGAAGTTGACGAGCGAGTCTTCGTCTCCCTGCGCGAGACGCGCGCGGATCGCGGCGTCGTGCCGCGCCGTCCACGCCGGCCACGCCGCTTCGAGATCGGCCGGCGTCTTGCCCGCGAGATCCGCCGGAAGCGACGCGTGGAACTCGTCGAGGATCGGCCGTGCGTCGGCGTATGAGATATACGCTGTCGCGGCGGCCGGCGGCTTCGGCTCCGGAGCAGGTGCAGCGGTTGACGCCGGGGCAGGGGATTGCTGGGGAGTGTCGCCGCGGCACGCCGCGGCCAGCAGTGCAAAGATCACGGCGGCGCGGCGCGCCGTCGAACGAGGCATCAGCGGGGATCTTATCGGAAAGCGAACCAGGATCGAGGAGTCATCAGATGGCCTATACCAGACGTGAATTCGGAAAGCTCGCGCTCGCGGGCCTTCCGGCGGCCGCGATTGTCGGGCGCACGGAGTCGATCTTCGGCGCGTTCCTTCAGGCGAAGCCGAACTCGCTGATCAACGGCGTGCAGATCGGCACCATCACCTACAGCTACCGCAGCATGCCGGATCAGAGCGCGGAAGCCACGCTGAAGTACATCCTCGGCTCCGGCCTCAGCGCCGTGGAGCTGATGGACGGGCCCGCGGAGAACTTTGCCGGAGCACCGTCCGGCCGCGGCGGCGGCCCCGGAGGTGGACGAGGCGCCGGCGGCGCACGCGGCGGCGGCGCCCAGGCCGGCCCGCCGGAACTGCGCGAAGGCGAGAAGATGGGATCGTGGAACGGCCAGCCGTGCGTCATTCCGGCACCCGGCGGCGGCGGCGCGCGCGGCGGTGGTGGACGCGGGCGCGGGCAGGTGACGCCGGAGCAGCAGGCCGAGCAGGAAGAACGCGCGCGCAAGCTCAAGGAGTGGCGGACATCGGCCTCGATGGATCGCTTCAAGCAGCTCCGCAAGATGTTCAACGATGCCGGCGTCACGATCTACGCCTACAAGTCGGACGGCATGCAGAAGAACATGCAGACGTCCGACGAAGAGCTCGAGTATCTCTTCAACGTCGCGAGCACGCTCGGCGCCACGCACACTACGATGGAGCTGCCGGGCGGTCCCGACGCCGAGGCGATGCTCAAGCGCATGGCGCAGTTCGCCGAGAAGCACAAGGTCCCCGTCGCGTATCACACGCATCTGCAGGGCAGCATGACCGCCTTCGACCAGGCGTTCGCCATCTCGAAATGGAACCTGTCGAACGCGGACTTCGGCCACTGGGTCGCCGCCGGCAACGTCGGCGGCACGCCGATGCAGTTCCTGGAGAAGCACCACGATCGCATCGCCAGCTTCCATCTCAAGGATCGGACGACGCCCGAGCACTGCGCGCTGAACCTGCCGTGGGGCACGGGTGAAACGCCGATCAAGGAGATCCTCCAGCTGGTGAAGAAGAACAAGTGGAAGATGCCGGCGTCGATCGAGCTCGAATACGCCATTCCCGAGGGTTCGGACGCGGTGAAGGAAGTCCGCAAGTGCTTCGACTTCTGCCGGGCCGCGCTGGAGGGCCAGTCGACCTCCGCATCGCGATAAACTGGAGCCGATCATGTATCGGCCCTCACTCATCGTCTTTGTCGTGCTTGCCATGTCGCTCGCCGCGGCTTCCGGCTGCGGCGGGCGCGACTCGAATTCGGCCCTCAGCACCAGCGGTCCCCGCATTTACGTGTCGGATGAGACCGGCGGCCGCGTCGCCGTCATCGACCCGGACGCGGGCCGGGTCGTGACCACGCTCGCCGTCGGCAAGCGTCCCCGCGGCATCCGTCTGATCGACGGCGGCAAACAAGTCCTCGTGGCCCTCTCCGGATCGCCGATTGCCGGCCCGGGTGTGGACGAGTCCAAGCTGCCGCCCGGCGATCGCAAGGCCGACGGCATCGGCGTCGTCGATCTCGCCTCGCTGAAGGTCGCGCGCGTGATGAAGAGCGGCCAGGATCCCGAAGCCTTCGCGGTGTCTCCCGACGAGAAGACGGTCTACGTGTCGAACGAGGAGACCGGGGAGATGTCCGCCGTCGACATCGCCGGCGGAGAAGTCCGCGGCAGCGTCAAGGTCGGCGATGAGCCGGAAGGGGTCGCCGTCCGCCCCGACGGGAAGGTCGTCTACGTCACCTCCGAAGGCGACAACGCCATCGCCGCCATCGACGCTGCGACGATGAAGGAGATTGCGCGCATGCCGGTGGGCGCGCGCCCGCGCGGCATCGTGTTCACGCACGACGGGGCGAAGGCGTTCACGACCTCGGAGAACGGCGGCGTCGTGACCGTGCTCGACGCGCAGGCGCACAAGGTGCTCTCGACCATCACGTTGCCGCGTCCCACCGCCGCCGGCGCGATCCCGCCGCGCCCGATGGGCGCCGTGCTCTCGCCGGACGGCGGCACGCTCTACGTCACGACCGGCCGCGCCAAGTCGATCGTCGCGATCGACGTCGCCTCGCTCGCGATCATCCACACCTTCGACGACATCGGCGCGCGTCCGTGGGGCATCGGCATCAGCGCCGACGGCCGCACGCTCTACACGGCGAACGGTCCGTCGGGCGACGTCTCCGTCGTGGACGCCGCGAGCGGCAAGGTCGTCCGCCGCATCGCGGTCGGCGGCAGTCCCTGGGGCCTCGTCGTCGCGCCGCCGACCGAAGCGCCGCGCTGAAGCGCCGCGGCGGGCTTTAGGCTTTAGGCTTTGGGCTTTAGGCCTCCATCTGTTGAAGCGATTACTGTAGAAACCGCTGCGGCTTCCATCCCTCAATGTCAAGAGGCTAAAGGCCCAAGGCCCAAGGCCCAA
>Ga0066903_100006286_pt1 | contig 10516 bp, 12 predicted proteins | sample PanSoiMetaGPlot1_FD_67491 | JGI IMG/M metagenome (GOLD analysis project Ga0066903, IMG submission 67491) | Tropical forest soil microbial communities from Panama analyzed to predict greenhouse gas emissions - Panama Soil - Plot 1 (version 2) | ecosystem: Environmental > Terrestrial > Soil >...
CGTGTAAAAGTTGCTTTTAGAGCGAGATGCCTTTCTTCGAATCGGCATCTCGCTCTGGTTTATTGGTAGCGCATGATCTTTTCCGAAAACCGGTATCCACTTTTCGGGATCATGCGCTAGACCACACCGGCCTATGCGGCGCGAGCCTGCCCTTTCTCTCCAGACGCAGCTTCTCGGGCGAGCGGGCTGCGCAGCATGGCCAGGACCGCTGCCTCCTCAGGCCGGAGGCCAGCGATTCCGTTACGTCCGTCGGTCGCCGGGGACTTGATCCTAAGGACGAGCTTGCCGTCGAGATAGGACGACAGAATTTGCGGGTGCACATAGCACTTCCGGCAGATCGTCGCGGTGTTGCCGAGAAGGCCCGCGACGCTCTCGATCGCCGTTTTGAGATTGCGTTTGGCCTGCGCCGCGCTGGCAAAGGCCTGCATCTCGTTCAAAGCCATCGCGGCGAGGACCGTCCCGGCCCAGGTGCGAAAATCCTTTGCCGTAATGTCGTTGCCGGTGATTTCCTTCAGATAGGCGTTCACGTCGCTCGAGGTCACGTCCTGGGCCCTGCCGTCCTCATCCATGTACTGCAGCAACTCCTGGCCGGGGAGCTCCTGACACGCTCTGATGATCTTCGCGATGCGCCGATCCCTCACATGCAGGGACCATTGCTTGCCGCTTTTGCCCGTGAAGCGAAACCGGACCTCGTTTCCGTTGACGGCGACATGGCGCCCCTTCAGTGTCGTCAGGCCATAGCTGTTGTTTTGCTGCGCGTAATCGTCGTTGCCCACGCGAATGAGCGTCGTCTCCAAGAGATGGACGACGGTTGCAAGGACCCTTTCGCGCGGAAGGCCGCGCAGCCCCATGTGCTCGCGCACCTTGGCGCGAATGGCTGGGAGAAGCTGGGCAAATGCGACGACATGTTCGTATTTGGCGCTTTCGCGCACCTCGCGGAAGCGCGGGTGGTAGCGATATTGCTTGCGGCCCCTGGCATCGCGGCCGGTGGCCTGAACGTGTCCGTCGGCAAACGGGCAAATCCAGACGTCGGTCCATGCCGGCGGGACGGCGAGCGCCTTGATCCGCCGGAGAACGTCAGCCTCGGTCAGCCGCGAGCTATCGGCGCGGGTGTAGGTGAAGCCCTTTCCCGATTGTCGGCGGTGGATGCCGGGTCGGGCATCGGAGACGTATCTCAAGCCGGCGGACTCAGCCGCGTCCCTGGGGTCCACGATGGTCAGCATGTCGGCGGCGGGTTCGGCCAAGGCGACTCTCTTAGTGCCCCCCAAAATGAACCGGCGCGGAGGGTGCGGGTTCCAATCGGTCGGCTTGCGCCCGGTCCCGCCACAGGGGCAACGCATTGATGGAGAAGCTAATGCGTCCCTTGCCGCGGGTACCGCCGCACCGATTCGGGGGCGAGGCACCCTTCAAACGTCGCGTGAACCGGCTGGCCGCCGGACGCGACTAAATCAGTGGAACCGACGGGAGGGAATGATGGCTCGGGACGCAATCGTGTTGGCAAAGCTCGTTTTTCTGACGTTCGGGCTGGGGCTCGGGGGAATGATCGTGCAAATCGTGATGGCCGGCTGAGGGCTCTGCCATTTTTGGTCCGCAAGCGGACCAAGCCGACGCGCTTTCTCGTCTTTCTGAGCAGGCGAGAGCCGATCACCGAGCGACCCGCTATTCCATGACCTTCCGCACCCTGACGGCCGGCTGAACCGGCTCGATCGGCGCTTCGAAGCCGAACACGCTGCGCCCGCCATAGTCGTGCGAGCGCGCGAACTCCTCCGCGATCAGCTCCGGCATCGACGGCCCCGTGGCAGCGCGCTCGAGCGTCCGCGCCTGCTGGTCAAGACGCCGCAGCGCGGCGAACGCCTCATCGCGGCCGAGCCTCGCCTTGTGTACGGCATCCTTCAGCACGCGGATGGTCTCGTCGTAGACCTTGAGCGGCACCGGGAACGGGTGCCGGTCCTTGCCGCCGTGCGCGAAAGAGAAACGCGCCGGGTCGGAGAAGCGGCAGGGCGTGCCGTGCACCACTTCCGCGACCATCGCCAGCGCCCGCACGGTGCGGGCGCCGACGCCTGGGGTGAGCAGCAGATCCGGATAGTCGTGAGGCGCGCGCTCGGCCGCCGCGGCGAGATTGCCGTGCAGGCGGCGCAGGTGTACGTCGCTGACCCGCACCTCATGATGCGCCGGCATGATGAGATGCGGCAGCGCGAGCTGGCGATCGCGCTCTTCCGGCTTCGCCTGTTGCAGCGCGCGGGCGATGCCGTCGGGGCCGAGGCTTCCCAAGAGCTCGAGCTGGCGCTCGCGCGAGGGCGCGGCGCGGCGGTCGGTGAGATTGACGATGAGGCCCTGCTGCGGCCCGTCGATCGCCGCGTGCGGCTCCTCGACAAAGCTCTTGAGGCCGTCGGAGAGCCAATGGTAGCGGCGCGCCTGGCGCCGCTCGCCGTTCATGCCCTGCTGCACCACCGCCCAATGGCCGTCGTCGGTGACGATGAAGCCGTGCAGGTAGAGGTCGAAGCCGTCCTGCACGGCGGCGCTGTCGACCTTGGCGACGAGGCGGCTCGCGGTGGCGAGTGCGGCGCCGTCGACGCCGGTGCGCTCGCCGACCGCGATCAACTCGGCCGGCGTCTGACGCGAATGGCGGCCGCGGCCGCCGCAGACATGGATGCCGAGCTCGCCTTCGAGCGGCGCGAGGCCGCGCTTGAGCGCGCCGATCACGCTGGTGGTGATGCCGGAGGAGTGCCAGTCCATCCCCATCACGGCGCCGAACGACTGGAACCAGAACGGATGCGCAAGCCGGCGGAGGAGCTCGTCGCGGCCGTAGTGATGCACGATCGCCTGGCTGATGACGGCGCCGAGCCGGGTCATGCGCTGCCCGAGCCAGGCCGGCACGCGCCCGCCATGCAGCGGCAGATCGGCGCTGCCGGCGCGGCTAGGCATCAGGCGATCGGGCCACGATGGCGGCGGCGTGTGGGTCGAGGTGTCGCATGACAGAATCGCTTTGCCCGAAGGTGCGGTTGGAACGGCGGGCGCGCAAGGGTGAAGCGCCGGTGCGGCGCATCGCGCCCTTGATCCGGCGCGCGATGAGCGCGACTGTTGGGCGACGACCAGGAGATGAGCATGCGCACCACGATTGCGATTGTTTCGGCCGCCCTGAGCGCATTTGCGGGCGCCGCTTTGGCCCAGGACTGGCCGAACCACCCCATCACGCTGGTGATTCCGTTCGCGGCCGGCGGCGGCATCGACGCCAGCGGGCGCATCCAGGCGCTGCACATGGGCGAGCTCCTCGGGCAGACCATCGTGGTCGAGAACGTCGGCGCGGCCGCCGGCATGGCCGGCTCCCAGCGCGTCGCCAAGTCGCCGCCCGACGGCTACACGTTCCTGATGGGGAATACCGGCACGCACGCCTACAACCAGACGCTCTACAAGAAGCCGCTCTACAACGCGATCGACGACTTCCAGCCGGTCGGGCTGATGACGGAATCGCCGCGCATCCTGCTCGCCCGCAAGGATCTGCCGGTGAACAACCTGCAGGAATTCATCGCCTATGTGAAAGCCCATCAGGCGTCGATGCAGTTCGGCTCGGCCGGCGTCGGCTCGGGCACCCACCTGCCCTGCGTGCTGCTCAATCTGGCGCTCGGCGTGAACGTCACGCACGTGCCCTATCGCGGCGCTGGACCGGTGATGCAGGACCTGATCGGCGGTCGCATCGACTATATGTGCGACACGATTCAGACCGGCGCGGCGCAGGCCAAGGCCGGAACCGTCAAGGGCATCGCCGTGATGGCGCCCAAGCGCGTGCCGATCATCGCCGACCTTGCGACCACCGGCGAGCAGGGGTTGCCCGGCGTCGAGGCGACGGTGTGGAACGCATTCTTCCTGCCCAAGGGCACGCCCGACCCGATCGTGCGCAAGCTCAACAAGGCGATGAGCGACACCGTCGATGATCCCACCATGCGCAAGCGGCTCGAAGACCTCGGCCTGGAGATCCTGCCGCCGGAGCAGCGTTCGCCCGAATATCTCGCGAAATACCTGCCGCAGGAGATCGAGCGCTGGGGCAAGGTGATCCACGCCGCCGGGATCAGCGCGGATTGATGTTGAGAGCTAATAGATCAGCCCGCGGCGTGGTCAGACATTAAACCGCAGTCCCGGGAGGAGATGATGCTGAGAGCGATCATCGCGGCGGCGCTCGCCTGTGCCATGGCCGGCGCGGCGGATGCCCAGACCTGGCCGACGCGCACCGTGACCATGGTGGTGCCGTTCCCGGCCGGCGGGCCGGTCGACCTGGTCGGCCGCATCTTTGCCCAGCACCTGTCCGAGGCCTTCGGCCATCAGATCATCATCGAGAACATCGGCGGCGCCGGAGGCGCCAGCGGCGCCCAGCGCGTCGCCAAGGCGCCGCCCGACGGCTCGGTCTTCCTGTTCGGCAACCAGGGCACCCAGACCTTCAGCCAGCTGATGTACAAGAAGCCGCTCTACAATGCGGTCACCGACTTCGCGCCGTCGACGGTGGTGATCGAGAACTCGAAGCTCCTGGTGACGCGCCCGGATTTCCCTGCCAACTCGCTGCCCGAGTTCATCGCCTATGCCAAGGCGAACCAGGCCAAGCTGCAATTCGGCTCGGCCGGCGCCGGCTCAGCCACCCACATCGCCTGCGTGATGCTCAACATGGCGATGGGCGTCAACGTCACGCACGTGCCCTATCGCGGCACCGCCCCGGCGATGCAGGACATTATTGGCGGGCGCATCGACTACATCTGCGACGTGATCTCGACCAGCCTGCCGCTGGTGCGGGCGAACTCGGTGAAGGCGCTGGCGCTGCTGTCGCCTTCCCGCAGCCCAGTGATCCCCGAGCTTGCGACCGCGCACGAACAGGGCCTGAAGGACTTCGACGTCGACGGCTGGAATGCGTTCTTCTTCCCCAAGGACACGCCCGATCCGGTCGTGCGCCGGCTCGCGCAGGCGACGAGCGACATCCTCGACGCCCCGGCGGTGCGCGAACGGCTCGAGGGCCTCGGCCTCAACGTGCCGGCGCCGGAACGCCGCACGCCCGAATATCTCGGGCGGCTGGTGCGCAGCGAACTCGAGAAATGGGCCGCGCCGGTCAAGGCGAGCGGCGCCGGGGAGGAGCAGTGAGGTTATCGTCCGGGTCCGTGTCACCGTCATGCCCGCGCTTGGCGCGGGCATCCACGTCTTTCGTGCGGCAAGCAAGACGTGGATGGCCGGGACAAACCCCGGCCATGACGACGATAGACTGCGCCGCGTGTTTCAGGGCAAGCGCAGGAACACAAACTCTGTATCGTCGTATTTTCGGCGCTCAAGCTCCTCAAATCCGTCCGGCGGTTTGAAACCTGCGTCGGCCGCCTCCTCGACGACGACGAGGGCGGCGGGCGCCAGCCAGCCGCCGGCGCGGGCGGAAGCGAGCGCCTTCTCGGCCAAGCCCTTCCCGTAGGGCGGATCGAGGAACGCGAGCGTGAACGGCTCGACCGGATGCGCCGCGCCGAGACGTGTGGCGTCGCGCCGGAAGATGCGGATCACACCGCCGATACCGAGCGCCGCGACGTTCTCGCGCACGAGCGCACGCGCCTCGGCCGCGTCATCGACGAACAACGCGAACGCGGCGCCGCGCGAGATTGCTTCGAGGCCGAGCGCGCCGGTGCCGGCAAACAGGTCAAGCACGCGCGCGCCGGTGACGGGATCGTCATAGGCATGGACCAGGATATTGAACAGCGATTCGCGCAGCCGGTCGGCGGTCGGGCGGATCGCCTGCGAGCGCGGCGCCACAAGCGCGCGTCCGCCGAGGCGGCCTCCGACGATACGCATCAGCTGCGCTTGCCGCGGAACCCGCGGCGGCGCTTTTCCCGTCGCGCGCGCTCCGGCTCGCCCAGCCGCTCGGCGTCGGAAGGTCGATGCTGCCGATGCGTCCTCGATCTCACCTCGTCATGCTGCGGTGGCCGCGAAGCGGCCTCCGCACGCGCACGAGGAGCCTTCTGCCCGCCATCGTGCGCCGGCCGGGTCCTTCGGGGCTCGCGATCATCAAGCGCTCGCGCCTCAAGGCGACGGGAGAGTAGCGCCTGCGCCGGCGCGCGCGGCAGCACGGGCCCGGAAAAATCCGTCCCGGCGAGCGCGGCGACCCGCGCGCCAAGCTGCTCGCGCAGGTGGCGCGTGCGTACCTCCTCGACCGCGCCCTCGGGCAGATCGCCGAGCTGGAACGGCCCGAACGAGACGCGGATGAGCCGGTTCACCTTGAGCCCGAGATGGCCGAGCACGTTCTTGACCTCGCGGTTCTTGCCTTCGCGCATGGCGAACACGAGCCACACATTGGCGCCCTGCTCGCGCTCCAGCCGGGCGTCGATCGCCCCGTAGCGGACGCCGTCGATCACGATGCCGTCGCGCAGCGCGGCGAGCCGCTCCGGCGGCACGCGGCCGTGCGCGCGCACGCGGTAGCGGCGGAGCCAGCCGGTCGCCGGCAGTTCGAGGATGCGCGCGAGACCGCCGTCGTTGGTGAGGAGGAGCAGCCCCTCGGTGTTCATGTCGAGCCGACCGACGCTGAGAAGCCGCGGCAGATCTTTCGGCAGGGCATCGAAGATGGTCGGCCGGCCCTGCGGATCGTTGCGCGTCGTCACCAGCTCGCGCGGCTTGTGATAGAGGAAGAGCCGTGTCCGCTCGCGCTGCGGCAGCGGCTCGCCGTCGACAGTGACGCGATCCTCCGCCGTGACATTGCGGGCGGGAGAGGCGACGGCTTCGCCGTTGACCGACACGCGCCCGGCCGCGATCCAGGCTTCCGCCTCACGGCGCGAGCAGAGGCCCGCGCGCGCCATCACCTTGGCGATGCGCTCACCGGCGGCGGAACTGGCTCTGTCCTTGCTCACCGACACCTCGGGCATCGTCATACCTGGCTGCATGCCGGGCATCCACGTCTTGCTTCATGGTATAAAGGCGTGGATGGCCGGGACAAGTCCGGCCATGACGATGAGAGACCGATGCCGTCGTCCTCGTTCATGGATATCGCGCTGGAACAGGCGCGCGTCGCGGCGGCGGCGGGCGAGGTGCCGGTCGGCTGCGCGATCGTGCGCAACGGCATGGTGATCGCGCGGGCGCACAACCGGACGCTCGCCGATCGCGATCCGACCGCCCATTGCGAGATGCTGGCGATCCGGCAGGCGGCGGCCGCGCTCGTGTCCGAGCGACTCACCGACTGCGATCTCTATGTGACGCTCGAGCCGTGCGCGATGTGCGCGGTGGCGATGTCGTTCGCCCGCATCCGCCGGCTCTATTATGGCGCGACCGACCCCAAGGGCGGTGGGGTCGAGAACGGGGTGCGCTTCTTCGCGTCGTCCACCTGCCACCACCGGCCGGAGGTCTATGGCGGCTTGGCGGAAGCCGAAGCGGCGTCACTGCTCAAGACCTTCTTCCGCGAACGCCGCTGAGCGCCCCCGTTCAAAATCACATGGCGCAGCCGCGCCGCGTCGCTTAGGGTCCGACTCGCTAGATTGAATCGCGCGTGGCCCGCTTTTTTTTCATTTGTGCACGATCTTGTCGGAAAACCGGTTTCCACTTCTCCGGTTCATGCTCTAGTGTCGCGCCACCACCAAATCGATAATCCGAGGAGGGATCATGATGAGATCGTTGGCGGTCGGCATTGCCTTGCTCTGCGCGGCTCCGGCGTCGCAGGGCTTGGCGCAGGACCAGCAGTCGTTCAAGGCGCTGATGGGGCGCGGGTTCGACATCAAGAACGTGTCCTTCGTGCGCGGCGAGGTGACCGAAAACCGCGAGACGTTCATCATCACGCTCCAGCGCGAGAAGTCGGTAGCGGTGTGCTACTTCTCTGCCAACGCCTGGGTCACGCTGAGCAACATCGCGCTCGACGATCCCAAGCGCTGCGACGTGCGCTAGCTCTCGGGATCGGGAACACTACCCCAAGAGCTCCGCGAGCTTGTGCTTGATTTCGGCCTTGGCCGGCTCGGCCGCGCGGAGGATCGCGCTCGCTTGAAAGAAATCAAGCGTGCGGAAAGTCCCGACCTTGGGCCGGATCATCAGGTCGGGCGCGCCATGCTTGAGCTTCTCGGCGGTGATCGCGGCGCCCATGACCAGCACGGTGGTGGCCATGCATTCCCACGGATTGGGAACGTCGCGTCGGGTCTCGCTCGGCTCGCCCGAGATATCGACCGCCACGATCACGTCGGCACGTCCGCGCAGCTGGTCGAACGGCAGCGGATTGGTGGCGCCGCCGTCGATGAGAATGCGCTCGCCGACCACCACCGGCCGCACCAGCGTGGGCAGCGCGATCGAGGCGGCGAGGGCGGGCTTGAGCGGGCCGCTCGAGATCGGAACCTGGACCCGGCGGTGAACATCGGACGCCATGACGGTGAGCGGGAACTTGAGCGCGCCGAATTCTTCCGGCACCGCCTCGGGCAGGAACTGGACGCACAACTTCTCGGCGTCGAGCATGGTGGCCGAGCCGAATCCCTGCTTGAACAGGCTTACGAAGCTGCCCGCGCGCGCGGCGAGCAAACGCCGGAACATCTCGCCGCGATCGTGGGCAACCGAGATCACATGGCGGCGGATCTCCTTGCCACTGAGGCCGGCAGCATAGGCGGCGCCGATCAACGCGCCGATCGAGGTGCCGGCGATCGCCGCGGGCTTCGCCCCGAGCTCGTCGAGCGCCTCGACGACCACGATGTGCGCGAGCCCGCGCGCTCCGCCGCCGCCGAGCGCCAACGCAAAGCTTTTCATGTCCCCTCCTGCGCGAACCGCCAGGCTCGCGCGGCGAGCGGCCGCACCATTGCAGCCATGCCGGCGGCGTTCGCGCTCGCCGCGGTGCCGTCGCGCAGCCGCCCGGCGATACCCTGCAGGATGGCGGCGAGGCGGAAGAAATTATAGGCGAGATAGGTGGCGAGATACGGGCGCGGATCGAGACCGGTGCGCGCGCGGTAGGCCTCGACCTCGACGCCGCGGGAGGGAATCCCGAGCGCGATGAGATCGCGTCCGGCGAGCGTGCCGAAGCCGACGCCGCTGGGTGATGGCGGCATATCCCAGGCCATCAAGTAGTAGGCGAAGTCGGCGAGCGGATCGCCGAGCGTGGAGAGCTCCCAGTCGAGCACCGCGCGGATCTCCGGCGCGGTCGGCGCGACGATGAGGTTGTCGAGGCGGTAGTCGCCGTGGACGAGCCTGACCGGCGCCGGCGGCGGCAGGTGGCCGGGTAGCCACCAGATCAGGCGCTCCATGTCGTCAATCGGCTCGCTCTCGGAGGCGCGGTACTGTTTGGTCCAGCGATCGACTTGGCGGGCGACGTATTTCTCGCCGCGGCCGAAATCGCCGAGTCCGAGCGCGGCTGGATCGAACGAATGCAGCCGCGCCAGGCTCGCGTTGGCGGCGTCATAGATCGCGGCGCGCTCGCGCGCCTCGACCCCCGGCAGCGCAGGCTCCCAGAAGATGCGACCGGCGACGTGCTCGGTGAGATGGAACGGCGTGCCGACGACGCTTTCGTCGGCGCAGTAGAGGAGCGGCTTGGCGACCGGGAAGCCTTGCGCGTCGAGCGCGGTGATGACGCGGAATTCGCGGTCGAGCGCGTGCGCGGAGGGCAAAAGCTTGCCCGGCGGCTTGCGCCGCAGGACAAAGGCGCGCACCGGCGTCTCGATCAGATAGGTCGGGTTCGATTGGCCGCCCTTGAACTGACGCACCTCGAGCGGGCCGGCAAAGCTCGGCAGGGAGGTCGCCAGATAGGCTTCGAGCCGGGCGGCATCGAAGGCCAGCGCGGGCGCGACATCCTTGGTGCCGGAGAACGCGGTTTGTCGATCGATTTCAGGCATTCCCCGCCCGGCGCCGCGCCGCAACCATCGTTCGCACACCCTTGCCCAGGGGATATAGCAAACGATCGGCGCGCGTGTCTGCGGCTGCAGTAGGGCAGGTCAGCCAGTTGTTTGGTCTTACCGCGAGTGTCATGCCCGGCCTTTGCCGGGCATCCACGTCTTTAGCGCCGCAAGCAAGACGTGGATGGCCGGGACGAGCCCGCCACGACGACCAAGAGATTTGTCTGGCTGGACGGCTCTAGCCGCTGCGGGTGCGCCGATCGGTAATGAGCGCCAGCGTCTGGCAGGAAGCTTCGACGAACGCGTTGTACTCGCGCTCCAGCGCGTCGAGCCCTTCACGCATGGCGTCGGTCATCTGCACCTTCTCGGCGGTGCCCGGCGGCCGTTCAGCGCCACCTTCGGGTGTGATCGCGGTCATGTCTGCCCCTTTGAGAGAATCGAAAGCAACGGGGCACAACTACGAATCACTGCTGGTTAATGATGAGTTAAGCCGCGACGGCGCGCAAGTGTGCTCGCGATGTTCGTGTGCTCGCGATTGTCACGCGCGGGCGGCACGTTCACGCGCGACCGCGCGAAAGCCAATGTCGCGGCGGCAGAAGCCGTCCGCCCACCGGACGCGGTCGACCGCCGCATAGGCGCGCGCCTTCGCCTCCGCGACCGTCCTGCCGAGCGCGCTGACGTTGAGCACACGCCCGCCATTGGCGACGATGTGGCCGCCC
>Ga0066903_100006287_pt1 | contig 10515 bp, 9 predicted proteins | sample PanSoiMetaGPlot1_FD_67491 | JGI IMG/M metagenome (GOLD analysis project Ga0066903, IMG submission 67491) | Tropical forest soil microbial communities from Panama analyzed to predict greenhouse gas emissions - Panama Soil - Plot 1 (version 2) | ecosystem: Environmental > Terrestrial > Soil >...
GGTGTTGGCAGCCGACCACGTTCAAAACCGCGGCAACGCTGGTGAACCCGGGCGCGAACTCGACGAACTGGTCGCTGTCGTTCGAGATCTACGATCACAAGCACTCGTACCGCATCACCGCCTGGGCGGTCGACAAGGACAACGAGAGCGACCCGACGCGCTTCGTCATCGGCCGCATCTGCGCCAACGCGGTCGGCGACGCAACCTGCGCCGGCTGACGCTTGAAAGGCTCGCCCGCCGATCTGGCGGGCGAGCCCTCAGCTCCCGTGGCAGCGCTTGAACTTCTTGCCCGAGCCGCAGGGGCAGGGATCGTTGCGCCCCACTTTGCGGCCGCCGAAGTGCGCGTCGAGTGAGGGCATGTCCTGGTCGAGCGCTCCAACCGACCCGATGTCGCGCGCGGCACGGATCCGCTCGAGCTCGCGCATGTCCTCGTTGTCGAGGGTCAGCACCAGCTCGACCGGTTCGGGCGCGGTGTCCAGCAGGCCGAGCTGGTCGAGCAGCGCCTCGGCGTCCTGCGTGGTGAGACCGTCGGCCGATGCCGGCAGATCGACCCGGGAAGGGCACACCAGGGCGAAGCGCTCCCAGCGCTCGCGATCGGCGTCGGTCGGCCCGCGCTCGAGCCGCTGCCGCAGCGCCCGGCGCTGCGCGGAGCCGCCGTCGCGCGCCTCCAGGGCCTCGAGCAGCTCGAACGGCAGCCACGCCGCCCAGCCAGAATCGACGAGGTTCGTCACGGATCGGAGTGTAGGCAGCCGACCAGCGAGCTTTAGCGCGGCGCGGCCGCCAGCTCGCTCATCCGCGCGGCCCACACCTCGAGCGACAGCTCTACCCGCGTCTGCGGCAGGTCGAAGTCGAGGCCGTGCCGAGCCGACAGCGCCGCCAGCCGGTCGTACAGCCGCCCGCGCGCGATGCCCAGCCGCTTCGCGGCCGACGCCTTCGACCACCCGGTCGCCACCAGCGCCTCGACCAACGCCAGCGCCTGATCGTCGAACCGCGACTCCACGCGCTGTCCGGAGAGCACGTCACGTGCGAGCGGCGTGAGCGCCCCGAGATCGTCGCCGAAGCGGATCGGTGGCCCGGCGGCCGCCGCCACGAGGCAGGCGCGCTCCGCCGCGGCCATCGCCTCGGTGATCTGCCACGGCTCCTCGCCGCGCCGGTCGAGGCCGACGGCGGTCACGTCCCCGCGCCGGACGAGGTCGCGTGCGAGCGCGGCGGCATCGTCCCCATCGCGAATCGCAACCAGTGCGCGCCGGCCATCCACGAGCGCCTCGATGCCTACCCGTTCGAGGCGCTCCAGCGTGCCGCGCCCCACCATTGCCCAGAGCGTCCCCCGCGACAGGTCGATGCCGACCGACCGTGCCCGGCGCACAACCTCCTGCCGGCTGCCCGCGCGCCCCTCCGCAAGCCGCTGCAGCAGCCGCGCACGCTCGGCCGACGGCACCTCCTCCGCGGGCGGTTGCGCGGCCAGCGCGACCGCCAGCAGGAACGACGCCTCGTCGACCGCCAGCAGATCCAGCTCGTCGCCTCGTCGCGGCAGCACGTGCAGCCGTGCGCCGGGCTGCACCGGCCGTGAGTGCAGCGGCGTCGGCAGCCGCTGGCGGTGGCGGTCGAGCGCCTCCAGGAACGCGACGTCCAGCCCTGCGTCGGGGGCCGTCGCGATCGGTGTGCGGTCGAGCCGCTCCAGCAGCACCTGTGCCTCAAGCACCTCGCCGAGCGCAGCCACCAGGCCGGCCGGCCCGAGGCCCTCGCGTGCCGCCTCGCGAAGCTGGGCCTGCAGCGACACCGCCCGGCGCAGCGTGGCCAGCTCGTCCGAGACCAGCCGCTCGTGCACGACCCGCGTGATGTCGACGAACCGCACGGGCGCGCCGAAGACGAGCAGCGGCAGGTCATGCGCGCGACACGCCGCGGTCAGCACGTCAGCGGCAGCGTGGCTGGGCTCCAGGCCGATCCCCGCTGCGCCCGCGCCCGCGACCGCGCCAACCAGCCCGTCGACCTCGGCCGGCGTCATGCCGGCCAGGGCGATGCCGGTCGTCAGCAGGAACTCGCCCCCGCGCAGCACGCCTGTCACGGCCGGAGTCTCGAACACGTGCACCCACTCCACGCGGTTGCCCAGGCGATGCGCCGCTGCAGCGACGGCGACCTGCGAGTCGCGCAGCTCGTCCAATGCGAGCACGTCCGCCACCGTGAGGACACTCTGTCCGGATTCTGCCATCAATAGGGACACAGTGTACTCTGGCCGATCCGGCGCGCGCCTGCGAGCATTCTGGGGCACCAACGGAAGGAGTCCCCTGTGGCCCAGGCTGCGATCGAAACGCGTGTGCTCGGCAACTACATCGACGGCGACTGGCGCCCCGCGATCGCGGGCGAGCAACTCGACGTCACGAACCCCGCCACCGGCGAGGTGCTGGCCCGCGTGCCGCTCTCGTCCGCCGGCGACGTGGACGCTGCCGTCGAGGCGGCCCGCGCCGCCTTTCCGGCGTGGCGCAGCCGCTCGACCATCGAGCGCGCGCGCTGGCTGTTCGGCTTCCGCCAGGTGCTGGAGGCGCACCAGGATGAGATCGCCCGCTCCATCACGCGCGAGATGGGCAAGACCTTCCCCGATGCAAAGGCCGAGGTCGGCCGTGCGATCGAGATGGTGGAGGCGGCGTCAGCCATCCCGCAGACGATGCAGGGTCGCGTGCTCGAGAACGTCGCGACCGCTATCGATACCGAGACGTTCCGCCAGCCGGTGGGGGTCTGTGCGGCGATCGTGCCGTTCAACTTCCCCGCCATGGTGCCGTTCTGGTTCATGCCGTTCGCGATCGCCTGCGGCAACACGTTCATCCTCAAGCCTTCCGAGCAGGTGCCGCTGACCCAGGAGTTGGTCTTCAACCTGATGCACGAGCACGGCGGCCTGCCCCACGGCGTCGTCAACCTGGTCAACGGATCGGTCGACGTCGTCAACGGCATCCTCGACCATCCCGGCATCGACGCGGTCTCGTTCGTCGGTTCTGCCAAGGTCGCGAAGTACATCTACGAGCGGGCAGCCGCAAACGGCAAGCGCGTCCAGGCCCTGGGCGGCGCGAAGAACTTCATGGTCGTCATGCCCGATGCGGTGATCGGCAAGACCGTGTCCAACATCATCGGCAGCGCGTTCGGTGCGGCCGGCCAGCGCTGCATGGCCGGGTCGGTCGTCATCGCCGTCGGCGATGCCAAGGCGCCGCTGATGGAGGAGCTCGTCGCCCGCACCGAGCAGCTGGCCGTCGGCGATGGCCTGGAGGAGGGCACGGACGTCGGCCCCGTCGTCTCCTGTGCGTCGCGTGACCGCATCCTCGAGTGGATCGAGCGCGGCATCGACGGTGGCGCGACGCTGGCGGTGGATGGACGTCGCCCGGCAACGCACCCGGACGGCGCATTCGTGGGGCCGACCATCCTGGACGGCGTCACGCCGGACATGGACGTCGCGCAGGAGGAGATCTTCGGCCCGGTCCTGTCGGTGATCCACGCCGCGTCCCTCGACGAAGCGATCGGCATCGTCAACGCCAGCCGCTACGGCAACGGCACATCCATCTTCACGGAGTCGGGCGCGGCGGTCCGCCGCTACCGCCACGATGTCGAGGTGGGCATGATCGGCGTCAACGTGGGCGTCGCCGCACCGGTTGCCTTCTTCCCCTTCTCCGGCTGGAAGGGCAGCTTCTTCGGCGACCTGCACGCGCACGGTACGGACGCGGTCGAGTTCTACACGCGCAAGAAGACCGTCACGTCGCGCTACTTCTCCGGCGGCGAGACGGGCCGGTTCTTCACCGAACACGGCGACCGGGCGTGAGCAACGCCCGACTTTGGCTCACGTTCGTGGGGGAAACCATGTTTCCCCCACGAGCCCCTTTCTTCTCCCGGCGGGGAACCTCCCGGTTCCCCGCTCACGCGTCGACTGGATTCGTCGCGTGAGCCGCACCGCCTCGCCGCTCCTGCATACCGACCTTGACGGCGTGTTCCGTCCGGCGTCAGTGGCCATCTACGGCATCTCCGACCGCACATCGCGGCGGATCGCAGAGAACATGACAGTGGCGGGCGTGCCGTTCTACGGCATCAACCCGACCAAGGACGAGGCGTGCGGCGTGAAGTGCCATCCATCCATGGCCGACCTGCCCGAGGCGCCCGAGATGGTGGTGATGGGCGTGGGGCACGGCCGCATCGAGGCGGCGATCGACGACGTGTTGTCGCTTCCGGGCGTCCGGGCGATCATCACGCCCGGGCTCGGGAACGAGGCCGGCCCCGAAGGCCCCCCGGTGAGCGAACGGATCAGCGACAAGGTGACCGACGCCGGCATCGCGATGGTCGGTCCCAACTGCATGGGCATCGCAACGCCCGGCTACCCGTCGCCCTGGATCGGCACCCTGACGGACCGGTTCGTGGGGGGACCGGTGGCGACGCTCGCCCACTCGGGCTCGATCGGCGAGATCCTGGTCTCACTGGGTCCGCGCATCGGCTTCCGCACTGTGGTCTCGGCCGGCAACGAGACGGTCACAGACGTAGCCGACATGACAGCGTATTTCGCCGACGACCCGGACTGCCGGGTTGTCGGCCTGTTCCTCGAGACGGTGCGCCGGCCGGCGGCCTTCGAGGAGGCGCTGCGGCGGATCGCCGAGGCCGGCAAGGTCGCGATCGTACTGAAGGTGGGGGCGTCCGAGATGGGTGCAAAGGCGGCGCTCGCACATACCGGGGCGATGGTCGGATCGGACGAGGCGTTCTCGGCGATGCTGCGCCACTACGGCGCGATCCGCTGCGACGACTTCGCCGTCTGGCTCGAGCACCTCGAGATCTTCTCGCGGGCGCGACGTCCGCGCGGCCCTCGGATTGGGGCGATCACGAACTCGGGCGGCGAAGGTGAGTACTTCGCCGACATGGCCGAGCGGGCCGGCATCCCGATGCAGCCGTTCTCGGACGACCTGAAGGCACGACTGCTGGCGGAGTTCCCGAACTTCGCCGACGTGGACCACATCGGGAATCCGGTCGACTGCTGGGCGATCGACGACTATCCGGTGGTCTTCTCGCGCACACTGCAGCTGATGGCGGAGTCGGGCGAGTTCGACGTGCTGGTATCGGCCAACGACCACAGCCACTGGTTGACCGACGGCGAGCGGCAGCTGCCCACCGATATCGCCGGCTATCTGCTGGAAGCCACCAAGGACACTGACATCTTCCCCTGCGTGATCACCGTGACGACGGCCGACCCGCCGATCGAGGATCTGGTCTGGGCGCGCGAGCACGACATCCCCGTCCTCAAGAGCAGCCTGCCCGGCCTGCGCGCACTGGCCTCGCTGGTCAATCACGAACAGGGCGTGCCGCTGCGGCGCGACACCGAGATCGCCGAACCAATCGAGGGGGACGGCGAGCTGGCCGAGCTCGAGTCGGCGCAGGTCGCGGGGTGGTATGGCATCCCCTACGCAGAGGCCCGTCGCTGCCGAACCGCGGCCGAGGCGGCTGAGGCGGCCGAACGCATTGGCTTTCCGGTCGTCGTCAAGATCGACAACGTATCTCACAAGGCGAGCGTTGGCGGCGTGGAGCTGAACGTGGCCAGCGCTGCCCAGGCCGAGGATGCAGCGCAGCGGATGGGCGGCGCGGTGGTCGTCGCCGAGCAGGTGAGCGGCGGCGTCGAGGTGCTGGTGGGGGCGGTCCGTGACCCGCAGTTCGGCGCCGTGGTCGTGGTCGGCATCGGCGGCGGCATGACGGAGGCGCTCAACCTGAATGTGCAGGGGCTGGCCCCGATCGACCACGAGGGCGCTCGCCGGCTGGTGGGCCGGCTGCCGGCGTTGGTGCGGCTGCTTGGTGGCGACGCGCCCGACTGCCTGCTCGACGCGATCGTGGCCGTGTCGCGGATGGCCGCCGAGCATCCGGAGATCGCCGTCCTCGATATCAACCCGCTGCTGGTCTCACCGGAGCGCGCCGTCGCGCTCGATTGTCTGATCGTCCTGGAAGGATCTGAGGAGCACGCGAATGACTGACGCTGTCCTGTACGACACGCGCGGCCCGGCCGCCTGGATCACCATCAACCGCCCGGAAAAGCTGAACGCACTGAACGGCGCGGTGCTCGACGGGCTCAACGAGTCGTTCGACCGCGCCGTCGCGGATGACGAGGTCAAGGTCGTGGTCGTGACCGGCGCGGGCGACCGCGCCTTCTCGGCAGGCTACGACCTCTCGGCCGAGGCGGCCCATTCGGAGATCCCGGCCCACGAGTGGCACGGGGTGCTGGCCGCCGACATCGACGCCACCATGAAGCTGTGGGCGCTGCCCAAGCCCACCATCGCCGCCGTCCGCGGCTACTGCCTGGCCGGCGGATGCGAGCTGGCGATGGCCTGCGACATGATCGTGAGCACCGAGTCCGGCCGCTTCGGCGAGCCGGAGATCCGGTACGGCTCAGGGCCCGTGACGCTGCTGATGCCGTTCATCCTCGGCCAGAAGAAGACGAACGAGCTGCTCTTCACCGGCGACATGATCGACGCCGAGGCAGCCGAGCGGGCCGGCATGATCAACCGTGTGGTGCCCGAGACCGACCTCGAGGAGGAGGTCGAGGCACTGGTGCGGAAGATTGCACCGACGCCGCTGCCGGTCCTGCGGCTGACCAAGATCGCGCTCGTGCGTGCCTTCGAGGCGATGGGGCTGCGCGAAGCCGTCAACATGAACCTCGATCTGTCCTCCATGCTGAACGCGGCGGAGACGCCCGAGCAGAAGGAGTTCATGCAGATCGTCCAGTCCAGCGGCCTCAAGGCTGCGCTAGCCTGGCGGGACAACCGCTATGGAGAGGTACTAGGGGGTATGAAGTCGTGAGCGCAACCAGCACCATCGACCCCGCCAAGCTCGCGAGCCTGATCGAGGCCGAGGAGGCGAGGTTCAACGAGACGCACAGCGGGTCCGCTGCCATGACCGAGCGTGCGCACCATTCGCTGCCGGGAGGTGTCGCCTCCAGCTGGCAGGCAACCGACCCGCATCCCGTGTATCTCGCAGAGGGACACGGGTCGAAGGTCACCGACGTCGACGGCAACGAGTACGTCGACTTCCACAACGGCTACGGCGCCGTCGCCGTCGGCCATGCGCATCCGCGCATCGTGGCGGCGGTATCCGACCGCATCGGCAAGGGCTCGCACTTCGCCCAGCCGACCGAGGACGCCATCGTTGTCGCCGAGCATCTGCAGCAGCGGTTCGGGCTGCCGCTCTGGCGTTTCGGCAACTCCGGAACCGAGGAGACGCTCGACGCGGTGCGCCTGATGCGGGCGATCACCGGCCGCGACGTGATCTTCAAGATCGAGGGCTCGTACCACGGCCACCACGACGCACTGATGGTGTCGGTGTCGCCGGCCGCGGACAAGATCGGCAGCTACGACGATCCCGTCTCGGTGCCGCAGACGATCGGCCTGCCGGCCGACTACGTGAAGCTGACGCGGGTCATCCCGTTCAACGACCTGGATGCGTTGGAGCGCCACCTCCAGGCATACCAGGGCCAGGTTGCAGGCATGATCGTCGAGCCGGCCATGATGAACGCCGGGTTCGTGCTGCCCGAGGACGGCTACCTCCAGGGCGTCAAGGACCTGCTCCACGAGCACGGCGCGCTGCTCGCGTTTGACGAGGTCAAGACCGGCGCCACCATCGCGTACGGCGGCGCGACCGAGGCGTTCGGCGTCACGCCGGACGTGCTCTGCCTCGCCAAGTCGGTGGGCGGCGGCCTGCCGTGCGGCGCGATCGGCGGCACCGACGAGGTTATGGGCTGGATCGCCGAGGGCAAGATCGACCAGGTCGGCACCTTCAACGGCAACCCGCTGACGATGGCGGCAATGCGTGCGACGCTCACCGAGATCCTGGTGCCCGACGCCTACACCGAGTTCCAGCGCCTGGCGGAGATCCTCCGCGACGGGTGCGATCGCGTGATGGAGCGGTACGGGCTGGCCGGCTACACGACGGTGATGGCGGCCCGCGGAGCGGTGACATACCGGAGCGAGCGCGTCCGCAACTACCGCGACTACCTCGAGGTGTCGGACGAGCTCGGCTACGTCAACTGGCTGGTGCAGCTGAACCGCGGCGTGTTCATGGCGCCGTGGGGCAAGTCCGAGAACTGGACGCTGTCGGTTCAGCACAGCGAGGAGGACGTCCGCCGCTACGTCGACAACTTCGACTACCTCGGCAAGGCGCTGTCCGAATGAAGGCTGTCGTCTTCGAGGAGCACGGCGGCACCGAGGTCCTCCAGTACACGGACATCCCCGACCCGGAGCCCGGCCCGTACGAGGTGCTGATCGAGGTGAAGGCGGCCGGCGCCAACTTCAACGACATCTGGGCGCGCCGCGGCATGCCGGGTATGAAGGTGATCTTCCCGCATGTCTCCGGTTCCGATATCGCCGGGGTCGTCCGGGCCCTGGGCTCGGAGGTGACCGGCACGGGCTTCGGCTCATCGACGGTGCAGGTGGGCGACGAGGTGGTCGTGCACCCGGGCGTGTCGTGCCGCACCTGTGACTTCTGCGTCACCGGCCAGGAGTTCTTCTGCCGGCAGTTCCGGATCTGGGGCTTCCAGAGTGGTCCCAATGACGGCGGGCACTCCGAGCTCGTGACGATGCCGGCGGTAAACGTGCTGCCCAAGCCGTCCAACCTCTCATTCGAGGAGGCTGCCTCGCTGCCGCTCGTCCTGGAGACTGCATGGCGGATGCTGGTCAGCCGCGCGCAGATCCGGCCGGGTGAGCATGTGCTGATCTGGGGCGGTGTCGGCGGCCTGGGAACGATGGCGATCCAGATCTGCCGGATGTTCGGCGCGAATCCGATCCCCGTCGTGGGCGGCTCTGAGAAGGTGGCGCTGGCCGAGGAGCTCGGTGCGACGAACGTGATCGACCGCAAGAGCCAGGACGTTCTGGCCGAGGTGAAGGCGATCACGGGCAAGGTCGGCGTCGACGTCGTGTTCGAGCACTCCGGGCAGGAGACGTGGCCGACGTCCGTCGCCGCGCTGCGCTGGGGCGGCCGCGTGGTCGTCTGCGGCGCGTCGACGGGATTCGAGGCGATGACCGACCTGCGCTTCCTCTGGAACAAGCAGCAGAACCTGCTCGGCTCGCACCTGTCGAACAAGGCGGAGCTCTCGGCGGCGCTGAAGGCCGTCGAGGCCGGGTCGATCAAGCCGGTCATCGACCGGGTGCTGCCGCTCTCCGACGTGGCGTCGGGCCAGCAACTGATGGAGGACCTGAAGGTGCAGGGGAAAGTCGTCTACATTCCGTGACGCGCCACGTGCCTGGCACCGGCCGCAGGCCGTGTGCCTGGCACGACCCTGGGGCATGTGACGCCGCAGAGTGGTGAACGTCAAGACCGCAGTCATCGGCCACGTCGAGTGGGTCACGCACACAGACGCGCCGTTCATCCCGCCGGCGGGCGAGATCGTCCACCTGACGAACCCGCTCACCCAGCCGGCCGGTGGCGGGGGTGTGTCGGCTGCGGCGATGGCACGCATGGGCGCCGACACCGTGTTCTTCACGGCCGCGGGCAACGATGTGCCGGTGGTCGAGGACATGCAGGCGCTCGGCGTCCGCACCCACGCGGCCGGCCGCGACGTTCCCCACACCCGCGCGCTGGTGATGCGCGACCCGACCGGCGAGCGGACGATCTGCGTGATCGGCGGCAACCTGCATCCGACCGCCGACGATCCGCTCCCGTGGGCGGAGCTGGCCGAGTGCGACGGTGTCTACTACACAGGCGACGATCCGCGGACACTGCAGCTGGCGCGTGCGGCGCGGGTGCTGGTCGTGACGGCGCGGCGGTTCGAGTCGCTCGTCGAGAGCGGCGTCGAGGCCGACGTGCTCCTCGCAAGCGATCGCGATCGCGGCGAGCGGTTTGATCTCGGGCGGCTGGCCGTGCGTCCGCGCCACGTCGTCCTCACGCGTGGCGTCGACGGCGGCACCGGGTACGTGGCGGTGCCACCGCCGGGACCCGTGGTTGACGCCTACGGCGCGGGTGACACGTTCGCGGCCGGTCTGGTCGTCGGACTGGCCCGCGGGGAGGCGCTCGAGGAGGCGCTTGCGTTTGCCGCCGCGCGTGCCGCCGAGGCGGTCACCTGGCGGGGCGCGTACCCACCGCGGCTCGGCGGGCCGAGTTGGTAGGCTTCGGCGCCGTGGGACGCCCCCTAGCAACGCTCGCGACGGTCGCCGGCATCGCCGCCGCATCGCTCATCGGTTCGGGGTGCGGCGTGAACAGCGGGGTGGCACAGCCGGGCGGGGCCGACCTGAACAACGGCAGGCAGCTTTTCATCTCGACCTGCGGCGGTTGTCACACCCTGGCCGAGGCAGGGACGAAGGGAACCATCGGGCCGAACCTCGACGCGGCGTACGAGCAGCCCCGCGCGAACGGCTTCGAGGACAGTTCGTTCGAGGCGCTCGTCCGCGAGCAGATCATGCTCGGCTTCCCCTACGCGCACCCGACGCCGATGCCGGCCAACCTGCTCAAGGGCCAGGATGCGCAGGACGTTGCGGCCTACGTCGCGTCGGTCGCAGCAACCCAGACCAAGCCCCAGTAGGG
>Ga0066903_100006288_pt1 | contig 10515 bp, 5 predicted proteins | sample PanSoiMetaGPlot1_FD_67491 | JGI IMG/M metagenome (GOLD analysis project Ga0066903, IMG submission 67491) | Tropical forest soil microbial communities from Panama analyzed to predict greenhouse gas emissions - Panama Soil - Plot 1 (version 2) | ecosystem: Environmental > Terrestrial > Soil >...
GTGGATCGCGAGCGAGCGGACCGGCAAGGTGATCGCCTCGCCCCGTACGCGCGCCAGCCAGACCCGAGCTGCCTGGTGGTACGCGGTTCCGGCATTGATCGCAGGGGGAATCGCCGGCGCGCTGATCGCGCTCCGCATTGCGAATCCGGCCAGCGCGACCGACGGGCTCGAGCCGATCGCCTTGTCGGTACAGCCACCAGCCGGAACCTCGTTTCCGCTCGAAATCGGCGCACCGTGGCCATCGATTTCACCGGATGGGCGGCAACTGGCGTTCGTCGCCGTGACGTCGGCTGGCACACAGCAGATATGGCTGCGCCCACTCGATACCGACATGGCGCGACCACTCGCCGGAAGCGAGGGCGCGGCGCGGCCCTTCTGGTCGCCAGACAATCGCGCCGTCGGCTTCTTTGCTGGCGGAAAGATCAAGCGCCTCGACTTGCCGAACGGGACGCCGCAAGTCGTTTGCGACGCACCTTATCTTGGCGGCATGTCGGCCACGTGGGGCTCGCAAGGGGTCATTGTGTTCACGCACGTCGGTGGAGTGTTTCGTGTGCCGGCCTCTGGCGGCAGCCCTCAGCGTGTGCTGACAGATGTAGCAGATGGCACACGGCGCGACTCCCCGCAGAATCCCAGCTTTCTGCCCGACGGTCGCCATTTTGTGTACGTCGTGCAACGGACGAATCGGGAAGACGACGAGATGTGTGTCGCCTCTATCGATTCTGGCAACCCGCACTGCTTTATGAAATTGTCTTCGCCGGCGCGGTATGCGGAGCCCGGGTATCTGCTGTTTGTCCGGGACGGCGCACTGCGCTTGCAAGCCTTCAGCGCCGATCGTGTTGAATTGGCGGGCGAATCGATGCCGGTCGCATCCACTTACGTGAATATCGAGCCGGTCTACCGGCCGCCGCCATTTTCGATCTCGGCGCGAGCGCTCGCGTACCACCCCGGGACCGGGACGTCACGTCTGGCCTGGATGGATCGAAGCGGCAAGATTCAATCGACCGTTGGCGACCCCGGAGATATCGGCGCAGCGGTCTCCCGCGATGGAACACGCATTATCGTCAGCCGGAGCGATCGACAGCACGCGGGAAACAGTGATCTGTGGACGTACGTTTCCGACAGCGACACGTGGACTCGCTTTACGTTCGATCCGGCACCCGAGACCGGCCCCATCTTTTCTCCGGACGGGACGCGGGTCGTGTATGCGACGCGTCGCGGCGGCGGGACAGAGTTGTGGATGAAGGCGACGAGCGGTTTCGCCACACCGCAGCGGGTCTCGTCATTCCCGGGTGTCGCTGAGGTCTCGCCGCAGGACTGGTCGTCTGACGGACAATTCATCCTCGTCGGCGTGTACAGCCCGGCCACGAGCTGGGACATCGGTCGCATTCCCGTGAGTGGCACGGGACAACCTGAGTTGCTCTTGAAGAGTTCCGCCGGCGAACGCGACGGGAAGCTCTCTCCGGACATGCACTGGATCGCGTACGACTCGACTGAGTCGGGCCGCCGTGAAATCTGGATTCAGCCGCTCCCACCCAATGGCAGCCGTTGGCAGGTTTCAAATGGTGGAGGAACGGTGGCGCGGTGGCGCGCCGACGGACGCGAACTCTTTTTCATCGCCGCGGACGGCAAACTGATGGCCGTTTCCGTCTCTCCCGGAGAGACGCCAAAATTCGGCGCGGCGATCGCGCTATTTCAGACGCTGCAGCGCGAAGGAGGCGGCGCCTACACGCCCTCAACAGACGGGCAGCGATTCCTCATGAACGCACCGCTGGTCGCGGGAGAGACCGACCCCATCAGCGTCATCGTGAACTGGCGCTCAGCGATCGGAAAGCGCTAAGAGGACGTCTCAGAAAGATTCAGCCGGCGAGCCAGTATCGGCCAGCGGCTCGAGGCGCGCAGAACTGGCAAGTACGGCGGCGAGAGGAGAATCATCGTCACGAACGGGTGACGTTGATCGATAGCACGATCGAACCAGAGCGCCGCCTCCTCCGGCTCATTGCGGAGCGCGTGGAAGAACGTGAAGGCCACCGGTGCATCGTAAACCGCGGTGTCCAGCGATGCGATCATCTCGCGCGCACGTGCCTCCTGACCCTGCCGCCAGAGCACGCCGGCGAGCAGACCGATGTTTGTCCGGCTAAACGGCGCCAGCGCGACCCCCCGTTCGGCGTACGCGAGCGCTTCGTCCGATGGGACGGTAGTCACGTCGAGCGCCTGCAGGGTGTAGGCGGCCACGTATTGCGGATTGATGTCGAGTATCTGGCGCGCCTCGTTTGCCGCTTCTTCATCACGTGCGGCGGTGCGCAACGACACGGCCTGGCCCACCCGGATGATCAGATTCAGCGGATCTTCGTCGATGGCACGGCGCTGGGCGGCTACCGCTTCGGCCGCACGGCCGACGACGCGCAGGTAGAAGTAGCCATGCAGATGTCGAATTTCCGGGGAGACGGTGGGCTGCGCGGTCGCGACACGAAAGCATCGATCGGCGGTCGCCCAGTCGTAGTCGCGGACGATGGCGTAGATCCCGCGCCAAGCGTTGGCCTCGGGCAGCGTCGGGTCGATCGCCAGCGCGCGTTCGGCCGCCTCGAGGCCGCGTGCGCTCGCTTCCTTCGGGTCCGGTGACCCGGGCCTGACGATGTGAAAGTACTCCGCCAGCGCCGCGTAGACGAGGGCGAACTGCGGATCGAGACGAATTGCCTCCTCGTAGTATCGGAGCGCATCCTTGAATCGGTCGAGATTCCCAGACCAGGTGAAATGACGTCCCTTCAAGTACGCTTCGTACGCATCCACGCGAGGGGTGTAACGCGCCGATGACCGCTTGACGCCCAGCTTCGTCTGCAGCACCGCGGCAATCGCCGAGGCGATTTCGTCCTGCACGGCGAAGATGTCGGTGAGGTCGCGGTCCCACCGTTCAGACCAGGTCGGGCATCCATCGGCTGCGTTCACCAATTGCGCCGTCACCCGAATGCGCTGGCCGCTCTTCCTCACACTGCCTTCGAGCACGTGCGCGACGCCGAGGTCTCGCGCGATGTCGGCGATCGCCGCTTCCTTCCGCTTGAACGCGAACGCCGACGTGCGTGCCGTGACCTTCAGGCCGGGCACTCGGGCTAACGCGTTGATGACCTCGTCGGCGAGCCCGTCGCTGAAATATTCCTGCTCCTGATCGGCGCTCATGTTCACGAACGGCAGGACGGCGACTGACGGTCGGCTTTCCGGCGTCGACGTCGCGAGCTGTTCCAGCGCGACCCGCAGCTCGCGGGCGTCGCTGTATCGGTCCGCGGAACGCTTGCGCAGGCAGCGCAGAATCACTGACCGCAGTGGCGTCGGCGCGTCGAGCGGAGCCGGTTCATCGCGCAGCACAGCCGCGAGACTGTCGAATGCCCGGCGGCCTGCGCACAGTTCGTAGAGGACGACGCCGAGGCTGAAGATGTCGGAAGACGCGCCCACCGCGGCACCCTCGGCCTGCTCGGGCGACATGTAGAGCGGCGTGCCGACGACCGCGCTCAGCCTGGTCGCCGCCTCCTCCTCATTGACCGTCAGCTTGGCGATGCCAAAGTCGAGCAGCTTGATCGAACCCTTGCGGGTCAGCAGGATGTTGTCCGGCTTGAGGTCCCGATGGAAGATACCGCTGGCGTGTGCGTCTTCCAGGGCGCTCGCCATCTGCAGCCCGAGCCGCAATACATCGTCGACAGGCAGCGGACCGCGAAGCGGAACGCCCTCGACGAATTCGAGCACCAGGTAATCAGGACCGACGTCGTGAATCTGGCAGATGTGCGGATGGTTGAGCGCGGCAATCGCGCGCGCTTCCTGCTCGAAGCGGTCGCGGTGCTCCGGCTTCAGGCGCTTGATGGCCACCGTGCGATCGAGCCGCGTATCGCGCGCCTTCCAGACTTCGCCCATTCCGCCGGCACCGATCGGTTCGAGCAGTACATACGGGCCGAGGGTTGTGTGCGGAGTCCACCGATCCATGGGGGAGACGCAGACGATAGCACGGCGCGCCGTTAACGGCCGGAGATGAGCGCCGGCCAGTTCTGCACGAGCACAGTGCGCGAGCGTCGGCTCGCCGGATCCTCGACGGCAACCAGCAGACGGTCGTCCTGTGCGAGGGCGTAGCGTGACACGTCGACATGATCGGCGCCGCTAGACCCGCCGAACGCCGCCTATGGCTTGCCGATCTGGAACGGTTTCGTAGTCGTGATCGGCACACGCATGAGGCGCTGGACGCGCCGCCCATTCGCCGCCGCTTCACTGGCCAGGTAATACAGTGTTCGCCCGTCTGCAGAAAAATGCGGCTGCGTGCCGCCGTCAGTGGTGATGCGCTGACGAAAAATATCGTCGAGACCGATCAAGGCGATCTCCGGGCCGCGTTCGCCGTGAAAGACAATCGCGGCGGCACCGCCGTTCGGTGACTGCTCCACGTCGTCCACATCGAGATCGGATGCCAACGCCTCGGCGGTGCCGATGCTGCCGTCCGCACCAATCGGCCTTCTGGAGAGACGGCCCATCGCGCGAACGTCGTTGATGACAAGGAGTGTACGGCCGTCATGGGAGAGCGAGCCCCAGATACCTTCGACGACCTGGCGCGGCGCCCCGGGAACGTCCACACGTTGTTCGAAGATCCGCGCGGCCGACTCGACACCGCCTGTCGCGTAAAGGAGCCGGTCGCCCGAGGGAAACCACACGGGATGCTGCAGCAGCCAGGTTCCTTTGACGTCTGTCGACCGGTTGGACGTCAGCGCCGTATCCGCTCCGGTCTGCAGGTCTCTCACGACCAGGTTCATCGCGCTGCGCGTGCCGGCGACGAACGCGGCACGTCGGCCGTCAGGAGAGAGCGCCAGCCCACCCCTCAGCAGTCCGATTGGTCCACCCGGAACCGGAGTCAGACGTCCCGACGCGTCCAGCCAGCCGAGCGACGATGTGATCGTCCCACTCACGCGCATCATCAGGGTTCCATCGGCAGCGAGCGAGAATTCCTCGGCATCGTCCCGGATCAACGTCGCCTTCGACAGGTCGAGCGAGTCCGATGCAAGCGGCGCCGTCCACAGTCCAGGGTTGGCACCGGTGCGGATGAACAGCAGCCGTCCGTCGCCCGTCGGCCGGATGTCGAGCACGGTCCCGTCGTCTGTGAAGACCTTGCGCTTGGTACGGTCCAGGATCTCGATAAGAGTGGTGCCCTCGGCACGGCGGTGCGTCGCAATCAGCAGACGGCCATCGGGAAGGGGCGCAACCTCGTGAAAGTCCACTTCAGTAGACGGATTGATTTCCAGCAGACGCGCTGGCGTGCCGCCGGTTGCCGCGACTTTGTACAGATGCTCGCGCCATACAGCGAACACGATCGTTCCGTCGTTCAGCCATGCTGCCGACATGACATTGCCGGTCGCCGGAATCGTACAGATCACGAACGGTGAACCGCCCGCGGCGGGCACGCGCCGCATCAGTCCTTCGGTCGAGTAGGCGATCCATTTGCTGTCCGGTGACCAGAGCACGACCTGATTCGGCGACGCCGGCGCTTCCCCGAAGTCGCGCGGCTCGAGGCCGCCGAACGTTTGCAGGTACAGGTGTCCACCACGCATGTAGGCGAAACCGGATCCATCGGGCGCCAGGGCAGCCGGTCCTGACAGGTCGGTGCTGATCTCGAGCAGCCTCGCGGGCACGGCAGGTGGGCGCGTGAAACGCAACGCCGCGGCGCCGAGACCGAGCACGACTCCCACGGCGATCGCGATCGGGACGGCAAGCCGCCGCTCGGATCCGGTACGGGGCGCCTCCGGAGCGCGCGGCGGCGCGGCCAGGAGAATTCTCGCCTCGCCGATGTCCCGCAGACGGAGTCTCGGATCGGTCTCAAGACAACGCTCGAGGAGCTGTCGAATCGACGACGGGGTCGACGCCGGCAGTGCCGTCCAGTCGATCTCGCCACGCACGACGGCCGCCAATGCTTCGATCGCCGAGTCACCTGCAAACAGCCGGCGGCCAGCGAGCATTTCGAAGAGCACGACGCCGTACGCCCAGATGTCGGCACGCTTATCGGCGGGCCGGCCTTTTGCGATCTCCGGCGCAATGTACGGCGCGGTACCAAGAAGCACGCCCGCGGCGGTCATTTGCGGCGATGTGAACATCGGTGAGTTCGTCGTGTCTGCGGCTGCACTTGCGGATGTGGCCGGCGCGACCTTGGCGAGACCAAAGTCGAGGACCTTCACCGTCCCGTCGGCGCGCACCATGATGTTCGCCGGCTTGAAATCGCGGTGCACGATTCCTGCGTCGTGCGCCGCTTCCAACGCCTCGGCCAGCTGGCGGGCGATCGGTAGCACTTCATCGAGCGGAAGCGCACCGCGTTCGATACGGTGGGACAGGTCCTCGCCGGCGACGAGCTCCATGGCGATCGCGTGCACTGGACCCGAGTCCTCGATGCCGTAAATGGCCGCAATGTTCGGGTGGTTGAGCGCGGCCAGCGTCTGGGCCTCGCGCGTGAACCGCGCCAGCCTGTCATCGTCACGTGCGAGGGCGTCGGGAAGGATTTTCAGCGCGACGTGTCGCTGCAGTCGGAGGTCGCGGGCACGGTACACTTCGCTCATTCCGCCGGCGCCGAGTCGATCGACGACTTCGTACGGACCAACGTGTTGGCCCGGCGAGAGACCCATGAGTGACGGCGATTATATTGCGGTCGCCTAGGGTGTTTACGCATCGAGGAGGGTGGCGGCCGTTCGCTCGTACACGACCGACAGCGGACCGATGTCGGCGATCCGCACGCGCTCGTCAATCTTGTGAATCGTGTCGTTCAACGGCCCGAACTCGACGACCTCGCGTGCGATGGTGGCCAGGAAGCGGCCGTCTGACGTGCCACCTGTGGTCGAGAGCTCTGGGACGCATCCGGTTTCCTCCCGCACCGCTGCGCTCAGCGCGTCGCTCAGCGGGCCTCGTGCGGTCATGAACGGTTGCGCGGTAACGCTCCAGGAGAGTTGATAGTGGAGCCCGTGTGTGTCGAGCACACGGTGGACCCTCGCCTTCAGGTCTTCAACCGACGACTCCGGTGAAAAACGGAAGTTGAACAGGAGCGCGAGCTCTCCTGGAATCACGTTGTTCGCGCCCGTCCCGGCGTGGATGTTCGATACCTGGAAGCTGGTCGGCTGAAAGTACTCGTTTCCGCGATCCCACTCGACCGCCGCGAGCTCCGCCAGCGCCGGAACCGCATCGTGAATCGGATTACGCCCGCGCTCGGGGTAGGCGATGTGACACTGCACGCCCTTCACCACGAGCGTGCCGTTCAGCGATCCGCGGCGCCCGTTCTTGATGGTGTCACCAAATCGCTCGGTCGACGTCGGCTCTCCCACGATGCAGGCGTCCAGTGACACATCGCGCGCGCGCAGCAGATCCACGACCGCAGCGGTGCCGTGAACCGCATCGCCTTCCTCGTCCGACGTGAGGAGCAGTGCGATCGATCCGCGCGCACGGCGGACGCGTGCGAGCCGCTCGGCCGCCGTGACCATCGCCGCGACGGACGTCTTCATGTCGGCGGCGCCGCGACCGAAAAGAAACCCATCGCGTTCGGCCGGCGTGAACGGATCGGCGGTCCACTGATCAAACGGACCCGGCGGCACGACATCCACGTGGCCGGCAAAGCAGACGACCGGTCCGGTCGTTCCGTACCGCGCCCACAGGTTCGACACGCCCTCCCTGTCGATGCGTTTGCAGCCAAAGCCGGCGGACACCACGCGGGACGCGATCAGCTCCAGACATCCGCCATCGTCGGGCGTGATCGAACGCCGGGCGATCAGCTGGCGCGCGAGCTCCAGCGTCTCGTCCTGGATCGCTGCTCGAGTTGCATCACTCATGATCGTGATCGTGATCCTTGCATCTGGTAATTGGGTAATCGGGTAGTCGGGCAATTGATGGGAAATTGGCAAGTGTCTTACCAATTACTCGATTACCAGATTTACCAATTACTCGATTCACGCGTGTTCAGAGCTCTCGGGATCTCAAGCGCGGAGAAGGTCGTTGATCGATGTCTTTGATCGGGTCTGTGCATCAACGCGCTTCACGATGACCGCACAGTTCAACGCGTAGCGTCCGTCCGGTGATGGCAGACTGCCCGGCACGACCACCGAGCCCGACGGCACGCGGCCGTAGTGGATCTCGCCGCTGGCGCGATCGTAAATCTTCGTGCTCTGCCCGATGAAGACACCCATCGCGAGCACTGAATGTGCTTCGACGATGACGCCCTCCACGACTTCAGAGCGAGCGCCGATGAAGCAGTTGTCCTCGATGATCGTGGGCGTGGCCTGCAGCGGCTCCAGCACGCCGCCGATGCCAACGCCGCCCGAGAGGTGCACGTTCTTTCCGATCTGCGCGCACGAGCCCACCGTCGCCCAGGTGTCCACCATCGTGCCTTCGTCCACGTAGGCGCCAATATTCACGAACGACGGCATCATGACGACGTTCCTGGCGATGAACGATCCGGTGCGCGCGACGGCTGGCGGCACGACGCGGAAGCCGCCCTCGCGGAACCTCTCCTCCGTGTAGCCGTCGAAGCGGGTCGGCACCTTGTCGTAAAAGGTCATCCCGCCCGACTCCATCACGCGGTTGTCGTGCGCCCGGAAATAGAGGAGCACGGCTTTCTTCAGCCACTGATGCGTCACCCACTGCCCGTCGATCTTCTCGGCGACGCGCAGCACACCGGAATTCAGGTCGCGAATGATGAAGTCGAATGCCTCCACCAGATCGGCGGGCACTTGTCCCGGACGGATATCGGCGCGCCTCTCGAAGGCATCGTCGATCACTTGTTCGAGCGCGTGAGTTTTCATAACAGAATCTCAGTCGGTCAAGGGACGGCCTGAAGACCGTCCCCTACCGAAGTGCCGAGTGCGGCAAAAGTCGACGATCCGCCGTGCCGCTTCGACGCAATCGGTGATCTCAGGAACGAGCGCGATCCGGACGTACCCGCGTCCGGGGTTCATGCCTCGAGCTTCGCGCGCCAGATACTGACCCGGCAGCACGGTGACATTGGTCGCGCCAAACAGCTCGCGCGTGAACGACTCATCGTCTCCGCCGGGCACCTGCGCCCACAGGTAGAAGCCGGCATCGGGAAGCGGGGAAAGCATCGCCGGAGCGAGGAGCGGTGCGACGGTCGCGAACTTCTCCCGGTACTTCGTCCGATTCTCGCGCACATGCGTCTCGTCGCGCCACGCCGCGATGCTGGCGCGCTGCACGGTCAGGCTCATCGCCGACCCATGATACGTGCGATAGAGAAGGAACCGCTTGAGGAGGGCGGCGTCGCCCGCCACTCCACCGGACCGCAGCCCGGGTGCGTTGGACCGTTTCGACAAGCTGGTGAAAACCACGAGATTCTTGTAGCCGCTTCGGCCGAGACGGTGCGAGGCCTCGAGCCCGCCGATCGGCGGCCGATTCTCGTCGCCGTAGATTTCGGAATAACACTCGTCGGAGGCGATGACAAAGCCGTGGCGATCGGCACGCGCGAAGATCTCGCGCCACTCGTCGAGCGTCAGCACGCGCCCGGTCGGATTTCCCGGCGAGCAGACGTAGAGGAGCTGCACGCGCGCCCACTCGTCTTCCGAAAGTGCGTCGAGATCGAGCCGGAAGCCGTCGCGCGCGATCTGGTTCAGGAAAACAGGCTGGGCGCCCGCGAGAAGCGCCGCTCCTTCATAAATCTGATAGAAGGGATTTGGAGAGACGACGAGCGGATCGCGGCGTGAGACGTCGATGACCGACTGCGCGAAGGCGAAGAGCGCTTCGCGCGTGCCATTGACCGGGAGCACTTCCGTCGCCGCATCGAGCGACGCCAGACCGTATCGGCGCGTGAACCACTCCGCCATGGCGTCGCGGAGCTCCTCTGACCCCGCCGTCAACGGGTACACCGCGAGACCGTCGAGATTGTCGGTCAGCGCGCGCCGCACGAGTTCGGGCGTCGGATGCTGCGGCTCGCCAATCGAGAGGCGGATCGCCGGAACCGGAGGGGGCACGACGCCGTTCAGCAGCAAGCGCAACCGCTCGAACGGGTACGGTTGAAGACGATCAAGAAGCGGGTTCACCGCCGGCAGTCCATCCGGCACATGTTACCGGACTGAGAGCACGTTTCGGAATTGGCCGCGGAGCACGCAGAATGCGGAGAGCCTCAAAGGTTCTGCGATCTCAGCGAGCTCGGCGGCTAATTTTTAAAACGCACCCTTCGTGCTTAGTCGCGCGGTTTCTCGCCCGCCGCTGGCGACGGCGCGAGCACGGCCATCACGAGCAGCCGCGCGCCGCTCGAATTGCGTACGCCGTGCGGGACACCCTCGGGCGCGACGAGCACGTCGCCGGCGTGCATCGGCACTTCCGCACCTTCCAGGAGGAACAAACCCTCTCCCTCGAGAACGTAGTACAGCTTGTCCATACCGGCGTGGGCGTGAAGTGCGTGCGATTGGCCTGGCTCGAAGGCATTCAGTCCGACCAGGAGCCGCGGCGATTCGAACAGCGTGCTCTTCCCCATTTTGTCTGGACGCCATTCGGCGTGTTTGGCGGGCTTGAAGA